>ERZ1699650.85-NODE-85-length-53828-cov-11.129805_pt1 | contig 53828 bp, 48 predicted proteins | sample MGYA00581512_ERZ1699650 | MGnify/ENA primary metagenome ERZ1699650 (study PRJEB42348, sample SAMEA6618698) | metagenome | isolation source: Polyester-degrading enrichment culture growing on monomer terephthalic acid, Te | collected 2019-05-17 ... | reverse complement strand
GCGGATCCGTGTCTCATAATCTTTCAGCCGAGGGAGCAAGTGCAGGTCCGGCGGATTTCCGACTTTCTCTGCACGTGCAAACTCAACCTAGCCGGATCACAGAAACGGACATTCCTCCAAGATTACGCTGCGAAACCCCAAGTGCCCTAAAGGTAGGGTGGGGAGCGGAGCTACGGTGCCAGCGTACAAGAAAAACTGAAAAATACGGTTGCTAAAGATGCTCGACTTTCGAAGGCAAACTTGTCAAACACGAACTACTGAGCGCCTGCATCTTTTGATGTTTGAGCCATGATAAGCACGGGCTCGTTCAAATCAGCTTTGCTGGCAGAAAAATGGTTTTGGATGATGCTGAGTGGAACTCACCTGTGTTTTGATCGGCATGCATTTTGAGTGAAGAGAGATACTTGAGGCTACTTAGTGACTGAACTAAATTCAAACGTTGAAAATACAGATAGCTTGCAATCACTTTGCGAGCTAGAGCTATGGAAGCCACCACAGGGAACTATCGCTGAAGCAATTCCACTATCCATCGATTTAGACTTCGACTCAGAAATTGTTCATTTCCCCACAGCTTCGTTCAGTGTGCGCGCAAGACGAGCTGCAATTCAGTTGCGTGTTACTGATGCAGGCATAGTCCGTGGATCAAGGCTTGGTGAATACGCGTTGGATACGCAAATGACGGCCGAGGTTACTCAGAGCGTGAGGCATGCGATCGAAACCGAAGTGGGTGCCGAAGGATATATTGAAGTCGATGTAAAACCCAACATTCTTGGCCGTTTGAAGGCCGCAGTGTCTTGGAAGAAGCGACGTTCAAAACGGGCTGAGCACGATCATATCATCAAATCATCTTTACGAGTATCGCGCATCATTCCTCGGACCAAGGGGAAGTGGGCTGTCGTCGAGCCGGTTAAACCTCACATATTGTCTGGCCGGTTTATCGGAAGTGACGGAGACAAGGAGGTTGGGCCGCTTTGTTTGTTAACAATGTATGGGGTAAACTGCATCTGCCAAATAACGGTTACGGTGAACCGGCAGGACTTGGACATTAAGGCAGACGCCGGTGGACTGCCAGCCTCTCGAAACAAAGTTTTGATTGTAGAGCAGATGGCCCGAAGGGGCATTTCCTCAAACCAAGTCTCGAATTTCGCGTTGCCCCCCAATATTGGCAGTGAAGATATAGTCCTTGCTCGTTCAGTCATGGAGGTCTCAATTGAAGACGAATGACATACAAAGTACCGCCTTCTCCAGCGTCATAGAAGCCGAAAGTGATGTGTTCTCAGGCTTGGTCGAACTGTCTGGGCTGCGTCCCCAAAGTGATTTTCAACATTCAAGACTTACTGGTGTAGACTTCGCGGGGTCGGATCTTTCGCAGTTCAACTTTGACTATGCTGACCTTCGTGGAGCCAAATGGGATAACCGGGCTTCGGACCCTCTAAGCTTGCGCTACTCCATGCGCGGCGCAGGAACCGACGAAGTTCGCGGCGACGACTTTCACGATCTTTCGGCCACAGTTCTGTCAAAGTCACTTTGGGCTGAACGATTTTTTGCGTTTCGCTTATTGATCGATAACTGGGGGGAGAATCCGGACACTGCTGAAGTTCTATCAAAATTGCTGGCAGAAAAAAGAGATACTTACCTTCCACTTTGTTCTGTGCTGTATTTTTCCGCTTCCTACATAAATAATGCCGAAGCTAAGGCCCTTTGCAATGACATGGCGAATGCAGGAGGGTCTAAGGTAAATATTTATCGGTTGAATAAGTTGCGGCGAGCTGTCAGAGAAAACATGAGTTATCTTGAACGCATCGATTTGACGCAGAGGTATCCAAACGACCTTTCAGATAAAGAAATTAAATCACTTAAACGTGAATCGTCCGCGTGGCTATAAGTCGCGGCTTCTGATTGGCGGGATTTTAAATGGGTGGAGGGCAGCCTTGGCACCAACAGGGAGCTCGTGAATGTCCGTTTCAGAGAAGTTGCGTCGCGGCGAAGGTAAATCCGGCGAACGTGTGCTAAGGGCCGGGAGGTGACGGACAAAAGTCGCAGGCTCGCAAGCGTCAAATCAAATGGCGAGTTTAGGATAGTCTTCCTCCGGCAATTCGGCACCACGTATTCGGTAGTGTACATAGCGGTTCATTAGCTGCCATGCCATTTCACTCAATTCACGATTCACTGCAGCACTAATTGGCGTCCGTTTCCCATGACGCGGATCCGTCGAGATATCTGTTAGTTTCCGTAAATACTCCTCGCTGACTCTTAGCTCGCTGCGTGTTTTCGTCCACATGGTTTTTGGTTTGTCAGAAGGGGCCACCAAACGCGCGATGCTTTCCGTGACCCTGCCGTAGCTTATCGGTGCGTAGTGGGTTTTGCTGAGCATAGAAAGAAGGTCCGACATAGCTTGGCCAAATGCCAAGTCCGCAATTAACATGTCAGCGATGGTCTCCAAGTCATCATGCGTAAACGAACCAAGGCTTCTTAAGTGGGTATCACCGAGAGCGAGGTGTTTGATAGAACCGTCCGGTTTCTCGATGAAGCCGACGATGGTGGAATATGGGACCGCATCGATGAAACCTGCAGTGTCGGCCAAGCGCTGTACTGCATCCCATGCTGCTTGGAACAAGGCCATAGCTCCTTGATCAGTATAGCGCTCAACTTCAATCGCAACCTGAAACTTCCCCTCTGAAATCGATACCTCAATGACGCACTCAGGTTCATTCTCTAAGCTCGGCTTGCGTTCGAATTTGGGCGAGTAGGCGATTGTAAGAGGTCTATGGTCAGGAACGACGCGACCAGCAAATCGGAAGACTTCACTCATGTTCACCTTGCGGGTTCTATATTGAAACAATACCGATTCTGGCGTCGCCTACAAGGTCCGCTTTGAAGAAGCTGCGCCGCCGCGCTCAGTGTTTTTTCGAGGGACGCTTTGGGCCGCAAGGGTCAGTCCAAGCGTCGAAATATGCCAAGATTTTCATCGTTCAGGTGTTCAATCCGAATCGCCATTGCCAGCTCCGGGGAAACCTCCAGAAACTCGACAAGCGAAACCGAGCCGGCAGGCTGGTTCTCAGTCACTGGGTAAACCACGAACGTGTCGCCATCCCAATGCTGCAAGGGCAATTCCCGGTTTTCCGGCCCCAGTCTCAGTACAAAGGAACCGTTGGTCGCAGCAACCGAAGCCGTACCGAAATAGGCATTGTCAAAGGTGCCGACATAACGTTGAGCCGGCCCCGCCGGGACGGGGTCAGCCGGTGGCTCCGCGCCCACCGGACGCCCGACCGGCGCCGAGAGCGGCGCCATGATCGGGGCGTAGGCTGAGAGCCAGTCGCGGCTCTCCATCCCGAGTTCTGCCTGATCAAGGAAACTGGCGGTAATGCCTTCCGCGGCACCGGTGGGTGGCGCATTGGTCAACACGACAATGCCCAGATCAAGGTCGGGAATTATCGCAACACTGGTCGATGCCCCGAGCGAGAAGGCACCAGAGTGGCTCAGCATGACGCGTCCCGACAGCCGCGTATCGACATTAAAGCCGAACCCATAGGCGCCCGGCCGGGCAGAGACATCCATCTGCGCCCCTCGGATCGTCTGCGCGGACATTGCAGGCAAAAGCGCGTTCTCCGAGATCACGCGTTCCCCTTCTGCCATGCCGCGGCCAAGGACCATCGCCATCCAACGCGCCATATCCCGCGCGCTGGAACTCACACCGCCCGCCGGGCTTTGGGCGTCGGGCTGGCGCAGGTCGGCAACCGCGTATCCGTCTTCGGTGGCAACATGGCTTGCGGCCCGATTGTCACGCGCCATGTAATCGGCGTGTTTCGAGCTGGTAGACCTCATGCCAAGCGGCGCATAGAGCGCGCTTTCCGACAGGCTGGCCCAATCCATACCTGCTGCTGTCGCCACTGCTTCGGCGGCAGCGGTAATTCCGAAGTTGGTATAGGCATAGTCCACTCTGAACGTGCCTTTTGGCAGCAGCGCAAGCCGCTCCAGCACTACGCTGCGGTCAAATCCGATATCCTCGAGGTCGTCCCCAGCATGATCCGGTAGGCCGGATCTATGCGCGTAAAGGTCCCCGATTGTGACGTGATCGCTGATCCAGAGATCACCCAGATCGAAAGAAGGCAGGAACTCCCGCACCGAGCTGTCCCAACTCACCCGGCCGGCATCCACTTGGGTTGCGACCACGGTGGCACCCACCGGTTTTGACAGCGAGGCCAGCAGGAAAACTGTGTCGGCATCAATGCTCTCGGGATGGCCAACAGCGCGTTTGCCAAATCCACGCGCGTAAACGGTGCGTCCATCATGGACGACGGCAATGGCCAGCCCGGGGATGCCCGTGCGCGTCAAGACATCCTGCACCAGATCGTCCAACGTCGCGACCGCCGCCATGATCCGCTCATCCGGTACGGGCAAGAGCACGGCCATTGGCGGCGGGATCATCGCTTCGGGCACGGCAAGCTCGGGCAGCAGGCCGCTTGTATCTGCTGACGCGGGCAGCGTTCCGGCGAGCAGGCCGGCCACGAACAGGGCACCACCAAACAGGCTGAGAAACGCTCGTCTCGTGCCTTCCCTTGACTGAGGATTGGAGGGTGTGGCCGGTAGGTCTGAGCGCGTGTTCAAATGTCGTTCTCCTTGTGCTGGCCGCGTGGTCCTGAGCACATATCTTGCACTAATCTTCTGCATTCTGGCACAAGTCCCGCAGATTAAAAGGATCGGCAACTGTAGAAATAGGGGCGCCCATGAATGCAACCCTTGCAAATGACCAGTCAAAATGAGTGTCATTTTATCTCGTGGCGACGCGCACCCATCCGGTACTGATGCTCAACGCAACATCCATCAGATCCAGAACCACCACGGTCAACCCTGTGACGTTGCCAATGGGTAGCCCCAACTGCGGAGATGACTGTAAGAAGTTCGTTTCTACACCATGTTTGAAAAGCTGGGAACGTCACGAATGACCGGTTCGGCAAACCGCGTCGTGGCGTTTGATCAAGCCGCATCATCCAAAATCCCGAAAAGCTGGGCTGACGTTCGGAAATAGGTTGGCGAAATTTTGCACCGCGCGTTCAACCCAAGAACTCTATAGTGTGGGAATTAACGGAGGAGAATTTTCCCAACAACAACGGAGCGCGTGGCCGTCCTGCTCGGTCCGTCACACACTGGGGGAAAGTCTGGGGATTGTACTCCCAGAGCCCCCCGAACGTTCCCGATTCTTCCCATGTCAGCTCTTGATGGGATTGGGGCGGGCAGGTCAAATCAAGCCGTAAGTGGCTGATCTAGCTAAGAAAATTTTCTTGATTGTTTGGAGCGGGTAACGAGAATCGAACTCGTAACTTAAGCTTGGGAAGCTCGCGTGATACCTTTTCACCATACCCGCTTTTCGGAAACCCGAGATAACGCAGGCGCGGGGGCTTCGCAAGGGGGAAACGCGGATTTTGGGTGGTGGAAACATGATCCCACCACCCATGCCAACGGCCTACTTCAGGTAGTAGTTCCACCAGACCGACACAACGCCGACATTGGCCCGGGTCTCGAAGGATTCCGGCACCAGAACGTTCGATGTGGTGCCATCGTGGGTGACCTTGCCAAAATCGTAGTGCCGATAATTGATGCCCAGGGCAGAGCGGTCCGAGACCTTGTAACCCAGCCCCAACCCGGCGACATACCCGGTGTGAAGCTCCTGGGAATCAAAGGACGCGGGGGTGAAGCTGTCGTCGAAATCCAGACCCACTTCGGCCATCGCCACGCCGGCCTCGACGTAGGGCAGCCAGCGGCCGGTGGCATAGCCCAGGTGACCGGTCAGCGCCACGGGGTTGCGGACCGAGGCGCTCAAAGTGTCGGACACGGGGAAGAAGGGGCTGTCCTTGTCCTCTTCCAGGTTGAGCAAGAGGCCGCTCAGTTCGACGCCGAAAACGACGTTGTAAGGGGTTTGCCAATTGTACCCCAACTGAAGGCCGCCGCCGGTGCGGGACATGTCGAAATCGTAGGTCTCTCCGGGCACAAAGGTGAAATAGCCGCCCAGCTCATCCTCCCAATCGACCTGGCCATTGCCGTGGGCGAGGCTGACACCGCCGTAAAAACCGCTCCAATCGGCCCCGCCGCCGCTGCCATAGCCCTGGGCCTGGACGGCACCCGCACCGCCAAACGCCAGCGTGGCCGAGAGCATCAGCGCAGCCACCTTGCGGCATGCCCCGGACGGTAACGTGCAATTTGTCTTCAAAAAGTCAAAAGTCATGATCAATTCCCTTCCAACGCACCAAATGGATGCGGCTTTGGCGGCACGACGAGTCATGCCGTCAGATTACCCTAGGGCAACTTTGGGGTCTGAGTCTCGGGAAGGTTGCGTGATTTCGGGGCCTGAGTGGCCAGTTCCGGGGTGATCAGCCCCGACGCCTGCGGCGACGCCGCCCGCCATCGCCTTCATCGCCGCCGGTGTTGAAGCTGACGTCGGGCAGTTGCACAACCTTGGTCAGCTCCGGGAAGGGATCGGTGGCATGGGGGATGGCGTTGGCGTTGACGAAATGCTCCTGGAATTTGGGCTCGATGGCGGTTTCGACTTTGGTGATCTGGCGCACGGTGCGTTCGACCTCGGCCCGCGCGGCGATATTGCACAGCGCAATGCGCGCACCGGTGCCCGCCGCATTGCCCGCGCTGGTCACCTTGTCCAGCGGCACGTCGGGGATCATGCCCAGCACCATCGCATGCAAGGGCGAGATATGCGCGCCAAATGCCCCGGCCAGAACCACCCGGTCCACCTTGTCCACCCCGCGGGTGTCCATCAGCAGGCGCGCGCCTGCGTAAAGCGCTGACTTCGCAAGCTGAATGGCCCGGATGTCGCCTTGGGTCACGGTGATGCGGGGCCCGCCGTCGGCGCTGGCATCATGGATGAGGTAGGCATGGGTCCGGCCTTCGGGCTGGCAGCGTGGCGTGCCGGTCTGGCCGGCGGAGCCGATCAGGCCCGAGGGATCGACCAGCCCGGCAAGGCGCATTTCGGCCACCGCTTCGATGATGCCCGACCCGCAGATGCCGGTGATGCCGGTCACGGCGGTGGCCGCCTCAAACCCATCTTCGTCGGACCAGAAATCACAACCGATGACGCGGAACCGCGGCTCCTTGGTGACCGGGTCGATGCGAATGGCCTCGATCGCGCCGGGCGCGGCGCGTTGGCCAGACGAAATCTGCGCGCCTTCAAAGGCCGGGCCCGTGGGCGAGGAACAGGCCAGCACGCGGCTGGTGTCGCCCAACAGGATCTCGGCGTTGGTGCCCACGTCGACCATCAACGCCAGATCCTCGGACTTGCCCGGCTCTTCCGAAAGCGCGACGGCGGCGGCATCGGCGCCCACATGGCCCGCGATGCAGGGCAGAACATAGGTCCTGGCGCGCGGATTGATGGCACCCAGGTCCAGGTCGCGCGCCTGAATGTGCAGCGCCTCGGAGGTGGCCAGCGCAAAGGGCGCCTGGCCCAGTTCCACCGGATCGATCCCCAGCAGCAGGTGGTGCATCACCGGGTTGCAGACAAAGACCGTCTCGACGATCAGCGCGGGGTCGATGCCGGCCTCGGCCGCGATTTCCGCGAACAGCCTGTTCAGCGCCTCTCGCACGGCGGCGGTCATCTCGACCTCGCCGCCGGGGTTCATCATGGCATATGACACCCGGCTCATCAGGTCTTCGCCAAAGCGGATCTGGGGGTTCATGATGCCGGAAGACGCCTTGACCTCACCGGTTTCCAGGTCGGTCAGATGGGCGGCGATGGTGGTGGAGCCAAGATCGATGGCCAACCCGAAAAGCCCGGCCTCGTGCAGCCCTGGCCAGATTTCGATCACGGTTGACGCCTTGGCCCGGTGATCGCGGTGCAGCGCCACGGTAACCTTCCATCCGCCTTTGCGCAGCGCCTTTTGCAGCTTGGTCAACAGGCTGTGGTCGGCAGAGATGCCCGCAATCTGCCATTGTGCCTTGAGTGCGCGTTCCAGCCGCTCAAGATCGCCGGTGGGTTCATGCATGTCGGGTTCTTCGACCTCGACATAGTAAAGCCGCGTTGCCGGGTCCATCACGATGGCCCGCGCGGTGGCGGCCTTGCGCACCACTTGTTTATGGACCTGGCTTTCCGCCGGCACATCGATCACCACGTCCGATTGCACCGTCGCCTGGCAGCCCAGCCGCCGCCCGGGTTTCAGCCCGCGTTTCTGGTCGTAACGCTCTTCCACCTTGTTCCAGGGCGAGAGCGCATCGGGCAGCACGCTGACCCCATGTTTGGGGAATTCTCCCTGGCCTGGCGTGACCTGGCACTTGGAACAGATGCCGCGCCCGCCGCAGACGGAATCGAGGTCGACGCCCAGCTGGCGAGCGGCCGTCAGGATCGGGGTCCCGACCGGAAACCGGCCGCGTTTGCCAGAGGGGGTGAAAACGACAAGGGGCTGTTGCTCGGCCATATGGGATTCTCTTTCGCGCGTTTGACGCGATCTTAGGCCCGCGAGGATGACGACAATGGCCTGCTTGCGGCAGGCCATGCCGGGGAAGCGGCATCGCGGGGCGGGACCATCTGGATCACGGCGCGGCACCGGTGGTTTCGACAATAGGCTGGCAAATCCGGGGCATCCTTCCTTTCCGGTCGGCGGGCCGACGCTGAGGGCCAGACCGGCAAAGACCCGACGGGCGGTGACAAGGGCCGGTCTGGTGCGAAAGCTCATGACAGGCGGAACCCCGGCCGCTCAGATTGTCAGAGACTTGCATGTGATTTGATCGGCTTTCAACGTCAGCGCCGCGAGGTTGGTTTCGGTGTCTGCGTGAAACCGATCGAGCCGGGCGATTATGCCGTTCAGACCCGGATCGGCGTTCTGCATCCGGCTGCTTTCCACGCGACAAAGCAGCTTTGCCACATTCAACCCGTTGATCCGGTGTCTGAGTTGACGGCAGGTCTCAGGAACCGAGCGCGCCGTGGCCGCGATTTCGGTCAGCGCGGCATTGCTGGCCGTCACCAGTTGCGCGGCCTGGTTGGGTAACTGGGCGGCGTCGTCGGAATCGGGCTGCGCGGCGGCCTGTTTCATCAAAAGCGCGACCTGGGCCAGAAAACGCCCGCGATCCAACGCCCCGCGCATGCGGCCCAGGGCGCCGCTGTCGCGATAGCGGAGCTTTTCGACCAGATGCTGCATTTCTGAAGCCATGACATCGTAATTCCGGGAAATCGTGTCCAACGCGGCGCTGGCCCCCTCCAATCGTCCGGCGAGAATGCGCATGTTGACCGGTTCACTGCGCACCCTGGTAAAATCCCGGCCCATCAGTTCGGCAAGACCCTCGGCCGCATCCAGCAGTCGGCCCAGGTGATCAAGACGGGGCAGGGAGCATTCGCCCGGAGCGGTGTCCGTGGCGCGCATCCGGCATTCTTCGGCGAGGGCGGATTGCATGAACGTGTCGTATCCGTCAAAGCCGCGCGCAGCGAGAGCCGCCAGAAAAGCCTGGGCGCTTTCGTCCGGGGACAGCCCATGCCGCTCACGCACAAGCAGGTCGCGATAAATGTCGCGCGCGGTTTGGAAATGCGGCACCTCGGGGTGGGTGGGCACAGAAAGAACACCTTCGGCGACCACGGTGGTCATGGAAAAATCCCAGTAATATCCGCCGGTTGCCCTGCGGTTCTTGACATAGGCGCAGACCGGCAGGCCCCGTTTCGACCGATCGCGGCACAGGTGGTCAACGCCCCTGGGTATGTCCGGGTGGCGCGGGCTCCAATGCGGGGCGCCAGCCAGCCCCTGCAGCGCCGTATCGGCGGTTTCGTTGACCTGGGAGTTGTCTGGGCTGATGATGCCGGGTGCGTTGAAAAAAGGGGCGATGATCGTCTCGGCGTCATTGTCGCGGTTTTCCAGGTCGTTCATGGGCCCTCCTCAGATGACCAGCCGGTTGATGGCCAAGATCAGCTTGTCCTCGTCAAAGGGTTTGACGAACCATCCGGATGCCATTTGGGCCTGGGTCAAGTTGGGCCTGGGTCATGTCGCTATCCCGCCTTGCGATCCAAGGTTGTCAGACCCGGATGCTAGGCAAGAACACTTAAGAAATGGTTTCACGCGCCCAGCCGAGGCGCGGTTCATCAATATGTTTGAAGAACGCAAAAAATCTGGTAAAAACAAATTTAAACAAAATATTGGCCGACATTTTTAATGTAAAACATGAACTTCAATGAAGCTTGTAAATTGGTACAATTTTCAGTGAATCAATGATCCGCCGTTCACGTCGATCTCGGTTCCGGTGCAATAGGCCGAGAGGTCGGAGGCGAGGAAAAGCGCACATCCTGCCACGTCGGAGGCCTCGCCCGCCCGGCCCAAGGGAATGCCCGACAGCACCTCGGCGCGCATTTCCGGCGTGAGTTTGCCGGCCGTGATGTCGGTGGCGATGAACCCCGGGCAGATCGCGTTCGACCGCACGCCCTCGGGCGCCAGTTCGCGGGCCATTGCCTTGGTCAGCCCCAGCACGCCCGCCTTGGCCGCCGAGTAATGCGGCCCGCCAAAGATGCCGCCGCCGCGTTGGGCCGACACCGAGGACAGGTTGATGATCGATCCCGATTTTTGCGCCCGCATCGACGGGATCACCGCCTGGGACATGTAAAGCGTGCCACGCAAGGACACATCGGTCACGGCGTCATAGTTCTCGGGCTCGATCTCCATCAGTTTCAGCGGCTGGGTGATGCCCGCGTTGTTTACCAGGATGTCGATGCGATCGAATACGCCGCTGACGCGCTCTGCCGCCTTGATGCAGGCCAGTTTGTCGGTGACATCGCAGGACAGACCGATATGGCCGTCTCCGGGCAGGTCGCGGGCCGCCTCGGCTGCGTGATCAGCGTCGAGATCCAGCACCGCGACCCGCGCGCCATGTTCGGCAAAGAGCATGGCCGTCGCCTTGCCAAGTCCCCGGGGGCTGGCGGCGCCGGTGATGATGGCGGTTTTTCCTGTCAGGAGGTTCATTATATGTCCAATACTCTCAATTTGTTACAGCCACTTCTTGATCTTTTCCGCCACCCTGGAGACGGACAGCCCGTACATGTCATGCAGCGTTGGCAAAGCCCCGGCTTCGAGGAAGGCATCCGGCAGACCGATCATGCGAAATTTCGGTGTCACCCCGGCAAGCAGCAGCTCCTTCGCCACCGCTTCGCCAAGCCCGCCGTTGACGGTGTGGTTCTCGGCCGTGATCACCAGGCGCCCGCCTTTGGCGGCCTCGCGGAGGATGGTCTCCACGTCGAGCGGCTTGATCGTCGGCACGTGCAGAACACTCACATCGATATTGTCCTTCGACAGCGCCTCGGCGGCGTCCAGCGCGCGCATGGTCATGATGCCGGACGAGATCACCAGCGCGTCGCGGCCTTCGCGGATCGTCTGGGCGCGGCCCAGTTGGAAGCGGTAGTCCGGCTTGTGACGGGTCAGCACCGAGGGCACCTTGCCGCGCAGCATGCGGGCATAGACCGGGCCGTCATGGGCGATCATCTCGGGCACCATGCCCGCCACGTCGCAGGCATCGCAGGGGTCGAGGATCACCATGCCCGGCAGGCCGCGAAAGATGGCGAGGTCTTCGGTCGCCTGGTGCGACGGGCCGTAGCCGGTGGTCAGGCCCGGCAGGGCGCAGACCACTTTCACGGCCAGGTTCTCTTCGGCAATCGCCATCGCGATGAAGTCATAGGCCCGGCGCGAGGCAAAGACGGCGTAGGTGGTGGCAAAGGGGATGAATCCTTCGCGCGCCATGCCCGCCGCTGCGGACATCAGCAATTGCTCCGCCATTCCCATCTGGTAGAACCGTTCAGGCATTGCATTCGCAAAGACGTGCAAGTCTGTGTATTTGCTGAGATCTGCCGAAAGACCGACAATGCGGTCGTCTTTCCGCGCGGCCTCTGTCAGGGCCGCGCCAAATGGGGCGGTGACGGTGTCATAACCCTCGGCGGCGAGCGAGGCGATCATGGCCGAGGTGGCGACCTTGTTGTCTGGTGCCTTGCGCGGCTCATACTTGCGTTTCATGGATGCCAGGGTCATTGCGGTTTCCCTTCTTCCAGGTTTTCCAAAGCCTTGGCCCATTCGTCTGGCGCCACCCGGACGAAATGAGTGATGTCGCGCGCTTCCAGGAAGTCGACGCCCTTGCACATGGTGGTGTTGCAGATGATGACGCGCGGCTTGTGGCCCGCTAGTTCGCGCGCTGCATCAAAAGCGGCGACCAAGGCATTGAGATCATTTCCATCAACCTCCTGCGCGTGCCAACCGAATGCCTCCCACTTCGGGGCCTCGGCCGCCACGGCCAGCGCGTTGCGCGTTGGCCCGTCAGCCTGTTGGTTGTTGAAATCGACCACGCAGATCAGGTTGTCGAGCTTCCATTGCACGGCGGACATCACCGCTTCCCATGTGGACCCTTCGCCCAGCTCTCCATCCGACATCAGGTTGTAGACAAAGGCCGGATTGCCCTTGCGTTTCAGCCCCAGGCAGGCGCCGACCGCGATGCCCAAACCCTGGCCCAGCGAGCCGCCGGTGATCTCCATCCCCGGGGTGTACGAGGCCATGCCCGACATCGGCATGCGTGAATCGTCCATGCCATAGGTGGTCAATTCGTCCTCGGGCAGGACCCCGGCCTCCATCAATGTTGCATAAAGCGCGATGGCGTAGTGCCCGATCGACAGGTAGAACCGGTCGCGCCCTTCCCATTCCGGGTCCTCGGGGCGGAAATCCACGGCGTGGAAATAGGCGGTTGCCAGCACATCGGCTACGCCCAGCGCCTGGCCGATATAGCCCTGTCCCTGCACCTCGGCCATCAACAGCGCCTTGCGCCGGATGTTCCATGCGCGCATCGCCAGCGACATGTTGGGCCTGCGGGTCTCAATGCTCATGCGATCCTCCGGTTTGAACGCGGTGGCGTTGGTGTAGCATGGGCGGCGGTTCGGGATTGCGATGAAATCTGCAAGATTTCGTTAGAAAATCTAAACTATCATTCCCGGCAAAACCGGGTAGCACTTGACCCAAAGGCACACTCAGGAGGACGCCGATGACGCAGATGATATTTGCCGACAGCCTGTCACGGCTGGGTACGGAAAGCGCCTTCATGGTGCTGGCGCGGGCCCAGAAGCTGGCGGCGGAAGGGCGCGACATCATCAACCTCGGCATCGGTCAGCCGGATTTTCAGACGCCCGCGCATATCGTCGAGGCGGGGATCAAGGCGCTGCGGGACGGCCATCATGGATATACGCCCGCCAATGGCCTGCCGGTCCTGCGCGAGGCGGTGGCGGCGGATCTGAACCGGCGTCACGGGGTTGAGGTCAATCCCGACAACGTGGTGGTGGTGCCCGGCGGCAAGCCCACGATGTTCTTTACCGTGATGATGTTCGGCCAGCCGGGGACCGAGATCCTGTATCCCAACCCCGGCTTTCCGATCTACGAGTCGGTGATCAAGTATTCCGGTGCCACGCCGGTGCCGATCCGCCTCAGTGAGGAAAACGGTTTTGCCTTTTCCGCCGAGGAGGTTCTGGGCCAGATCACCGAAAAGACCCGGCTGATCATCATCAACTCGCCCGCCAACCCCACCGGAGGCATCACCCCGCGCGAAGAGGTCGACAAGCTGGTCGCCGGTCTGATGGACCATCCGCATGTGGCGCTGATGTCGGACGAGATTTATTCCAACATGCTCTATGGCGGGCGCGAGCATGTCAGCCTGTTGCAATATCCCGAGATCCGCGACCGGCTGATCCTGCTCGATGGCTGGTCCAAGACCTATGCGATGACCGGCTGGCGTCTGGGATACGCGGTCTGGCCGGATGCCGCCGTCGAGCACGTCACGCGGCTTTGCATCAACGACCATTCCTGCGTGAATGCCAGCGCGCAATATGCCGGGTTGGCCGCCCTGGAGGGGCCGCAGGACGCGGTACACGACATGGTGGCGCAGTTCGACAAGCGGCGCGCGGTGATCGTCGAGGCGCTGAACGGGCTGCCGGGCGTACGGTGCAGTGATCCGGGTGGGGCGTTTTATGCCTTTCCGAACATCGAAGGCACGGGGATGAGCGCGGCGGAGGCCCAGGACCTGTTTCTCGACAAGGCCGGGGTGGCGACGGTTGCGGGCACCTCCTTTGGCGCGATGGGCGAAGGGTATGTGCGTTTTTCCTACGCCAATTCGCAAGAGAACATCGTTGAGGCGATTGACCGGATCCGCAAGATCCTCTGAGCCTTTCTGACAACACCCCCGGGAACGCGCCGTGCGGTCCTGCATAACAGGAGACCGCCATGAACCTGTCCTCCATGCTGGCCCAGCGCCATGCCAGTGGCCGCCCGATCCGCGTTGGCTTGATCGGGGCGGGAAAGTTCGGCTCGATGGTGCTGGCGCAGGCGAAACACATCGCCGGGTATCATGTGGTCGGCGTGGCCGATCTTGATGTCGGCAAGGCGCGGGCGGGGCTGAAGCGGGTTGGCTGGGACGTGGCGCAATACGGCGCCCGGTCGCTGGGCGAGGCGATGGATCGGGGGACAACCTTTGTCACCGATGACGCCGGTGCGCTGTGTGATTTCGACGGTATCGACTGTGTGATCGAGGCAACCGGCCATCCGCTGGCCGGTGTCCGCCACGCGCTTGCCGCCATCAATGGCGGCAAGCATCTCGTCATGGTCAATGTCGAGGCGGATGTCTTGTGCGGGCCGTACCTGGCGGCCAGGGCGCGCGACAAGGGGCTGGTCTATTCGATGGCCTACGGCGATCAACCGGCCTTCATCTGCGAATTGGTGGACTGGGTCCAGTCCTGCGGGTTCGAACTGGTGGCGGCGGGCAAGGGCATGAACTTTCGCCCGCCGTACCGCTATTCGACGCCGGATACGGTCTGGGGCTATTTCGGCTGGTCCGAGGAAGAGGTGGCCAAGGGCGACTTCAATCCGAAGATGTACAATTCCTTTACCGATGGCACCAAGGCCTCGATCGAGATGGCGGCGGTGGCCAATGCAACGGCGCTGGACTGCCCGGATGACGGGCTGGCCTATTACCCCTGCGGGCTACAGGACCTGGCGGGCGTGTTCAAACCCGAGAGCGACGGGGGGCGGTTGCCCCGGCCCGGATTGGTGGACATCGCGGCGAGCCGGGAACCGGACGGGCGGGTGGTCTTGAACAACATCCAGTACGGCATGTTCGTGACGTTCAAGGCGCCGGATGCCTATACCCGCGACTGTTTCACGCAATACGGGCTGAAGACCGATGCCTCGGGCTGGTACGGGTCGATGTGGCGACCGTTTCATTTGATCGGGCTGGAAACCTCGGTCAGCGTGTTGTCGGCGGTGCTGCGGGGCGAGCCTACGGGCTCCAGCAGGGCCTTTCGCGGCGACGCGGTGGCGGTGGCCAAGACCGATCTTGAGGCAGGCGAGATGCTGGATGGCGAAGGCGGCTATGCGGTCTGGGCCAAGGCGATCCCGGCGTCACGCAGTCTTGCCCTCGACGCGCTGCCCATCGGGTTGGCGCACAAGGTGCGGCTGAAGGCGGGGGTGAAGCGCGACCAGGTGGTGCGGATGTCGGACGTGGAACTGGTGGATGATCTCGACGTGGTCGAGGTGCGGCGCGCGCAGGTGCGGACCATGGCGCCGGAGGGCTGACGACGGGACCCGGGCGAAGCGGTTGCCAGCTGTTCCGACGCGGTCCCGGGCTCGACCCGGGACCTCTTTTCACGCTTGTCACGAGGTCCCGGGTCGAGCCCGGGACCGCGGTGTCACGCCTGTTCCGCTCCGTAATAGAGCATCGACACATGCTCGGCCTCGGCGAAGAAGAGCCAGCGTTCCACAACCAGCCCGCCCGCCGCACACATCACCGCAATCGGCGCCAGCACCGGCGCCAGCGCGCCCCAGAGCGCCAGGATGAGCAGGACGCCCCCCGGCACCGCAAAGGCCCAGGTCAGCACCATCCGCCGCAAGTCGCGGGCGTGGGTGCGGGCCACCTGGTAGCCCATTTCGCGCATTACGTAGTTCGGGCGGGTATGGGGCGGCTCAAGCTGGCGTTGCACGCCCTCCAGGCCCAGCGCCATGTCCGCCGTGATGGCGCCGGGCCTGGCATCCACGTCGCGCCAGTAGCGTCGTTTCAGCAGCCCCGCGCCGATCAGCGCCAGCAGCGCCAGCGCGGACATCCCACGCAGCGGTGCGCCCGAAAAGGCAAGCAACAGGACCAGCAGCACCGCCCCCGAGGCCGCCGCCAGCGCCAGGTAGATCCAGGGCACCAGAGGGTGGTGCCAGTGGCGGATGGTCTTCAACGAGGCATAGATCATGCCGGTACACCAGACTGTTGCCACTGCGCCCAGGGCCGACAAAAGCGCCAGCGGCAGTGACAGCCAGCTGCCGACCCCGAACAGCGACAGCAGCATCAACAGCCCGGCCGGAACATAGGTGGCCAACGCCGCGACGCCTTCGCGCGACAGCCAGGAAGAGCGCCACTGGCTGAGCGCGCGCCAGGCACGTTCGGGGCGGCCCAGGTGGAAGGTCGAACTGAGCAGGCCCAGCGTGACAAGCCCCAGTGCAATGGTGATCGCGGCCAGGAAGTCCCAGCCCGCGACCGGCAGGCGCCCGGCCACATGAGCGAGGCCAAGCCAGAACAGCAGGCCGTAACCGGCGCCGGACGCGGTGGTGAAGAGGATGACGGAATAGGCGGGATGCATGGGCTGTCTTCTACCGGCTGAGCGCCCGGTCGGCCCAGGCAAAGAGTTTCTCGATGGGTGATCGCGTGGTTGCGGGGGCGGGCTCGGCTTGGGTCTGCGGCGCCTGATCCGTGCCCTTGCGCGGCGGCAGGTACTTGTTGGTGGGCTTGTACCCCATCTCGGCCATCAGGTCGAAACCACCCCGGTCCGCCACCGATTGCGACACGGGGCTTTCCGGATCACCCAGATCTCCGAACGCCCGCGCGCCGGTGGGGCAGGCGCGCACGCAGGCCGGGGTGCGGTCCTCCTCGGGCAGGGTCTCGTTATAGATGCGATCAACGCAGAGGGTGCATTTCTTCATCACGCCCTGATCGTGGTCATACTCCCGCGCGCCATAAGGGCAGGCCCAGGAACAGAGCTTGCAGCCGATGCAGGTGTCGGGATTGACCAGCACGATGCCATCGGCCTGTCGCTTGTAGCTGGCGCCGGTCGGGCAGACGGTGACACAGGCGGCATCCTCGCAATGCAGGCACGAGCGGGGGAAATGCACGGTGCCGGTGAAATGCTCGTTGGCGACCTCGTAGGTGTGCACCCGGTTGAGCCAGGCACCATCAGGGTCGGCGCCGTAGGGGTCATGATCGGTCAGCGGCGCGGAATAACCGCCGGTGTTCCACTCCTTGCAGGAGGTGGCACAGGCCTGGCAGCCGACACAGATATCGAGGTCGATGACAAGGCCGAGCTTCTTGTCGGTGTGGTCGGGAAGGGTGGTCATCGCTGGTCTCCGATCAAAGCGGGGCGGGCCGCGCCCGTCTTTGGGTGGACGCGCTGGTCACTGGCGTGGTCGCTCATTCCGCAGGCTCCTTCCATTCCGCGCCATAGGCGATCTTGTCGGGCGACGGCGGTTGGCTTTCGTTTCCCAACGGTTCAAACAACGGCTCGGTCCCGCCGCTCTCTGCCTTCTCGATCTTCACCCGCAGGTCGAACCACGCCGCCTGACCGGTCAGCGGATCGGAGTTGGAATAGCGATAGCCTCCGCCGCCCTTGGGCAGCAGCTCCGAGATCAGGTGGTTCAGCAGGAAGCCTTCGTTGCTTTCCGGCGCATCCTTGTCCAGCCCCCAGGCGCCGCGGCGTTTGCCGATGGCGTTCCAGGTCCAGACCGTGTGGCGGTTGACCCCGTCCATCAGCCGAACCTGGCATTTCACCCGACCCAGGTGCGACGACAGCCAGACCCAATCGTCATCCGTCACCCCCAGGTCACGGCCCAGATCGGTGTGGATATACAACCGGTTGGCCGCCGTGATCTGGCGCAGCCAGGCGTTTTGCGAACCCCATGAGTGATACATGTGCATCGGGCGCTGGGTGATGGCATGCAGCGGGAAGCCCTCGACCATCTGCTCTTCGAACGGCGGATACCAGAACGGCAGCGGGTCGAAATGCGCCTTGATCCTGTCGCGCGCGCGATCGGGTGGCTGACGCTCGCCATGTCCCTGCGCGGCCAGGCGGAATTTCTGCATCGGTTCGGAATAGAGTTGAAAGATCGTGGGTTCGGGCGACAACCGGATGCCCTTTTCGATGCCCCAATCCAGGTAGCCGCGGTTGGCATGGCGGAAATAGGCATGGCTCGGGTCCATCTTCAGTCCGAAGAAGGCGCCGTTGTCGATGTAGCGGTCAAGCTGGTCGGGGTTGGGGTCGCCGACGCAGGATTGATCGCCATCCGCGCCGCGCCATCCCGCGAGCGGGCCGATACCGGGCTTGCGCTGGTGGTTGACGATATAATCGGGATAGCCGCCGGGGTACTTCGGCGTGCCGTCGGCATTGATGAAACCCGGCAGTTTCAGCCGCGCGCCAAGGTCGATCAGCACCTCCTGGAAGCCGCGCACGTCGCGGTCGGGTGTGACGACAGGGTGGCGGATGGCATCGGCCACCAGCTCCGGCTCCGAGATCGGGCGGTCAAGCAGCGAGATGCAGTCGTAGCGCTCAAGATAGGTGGTGTCGGGCAGGATCAGGTCGGCAAAGGGCACGGTTTCGGAATAATAGGCGTCGGAATAGATGATTTTGGGGATTTTATAGTCGCCATTGTCGTCCTTGGCGGTCAGCGCATCCAGCGTCCCGCCGACATTCATCGAGGAATTCCACGCCATGTTCGCCATGTACATGAACAGCACGTCGATGCCGTAGGGGTCTTTCTGGGCGGCGTTGTTGATCACCATGTGCATCAGCCCATGCGCCGAGATCGGCGCATCCCAGGAAAATCCCTTGTCCAGCCGCGAGGGGTTGCCCGCCTCATCCAGCAGCAGGTGCTCTGGCCCATGCGGAAAGCCCAGGTGCGGGCCGCCCAGTGGCATTTCCGGCTTGATGGACCCGGCAGCCCCGTGCGGCAAAAGGTTGGGCGGGGTCTGTTTCGGGTACGGCGGCTTGTAGCGGAAGCCGCCGGGGCAGTCGATCGAGCCCAGCAGGATTTGGAGGATATGGATCAAGCGGCAGGTCTGGAACCCGTTGGAATGGGCGCTGATGCCGCGCATGGCATGCATCGACACCGGCCGCCCGACCATCGTGTCATGCTTGCGACCGGCCCAATCGGTCCAGGGCTGCTCCAGCACGATTTCCTCCTGGAAGGCCACATGCGCCAGCTCGGCGGCAATCTTGCGGATCTGCTCGGCGGGCACGCCGGTGCGCTCGGCCACGGCCTCGGGGGTGTAATCCGCGCCCAGGTAACGCTCGGCCATCAACTCGAAGACGGGCCGCGCTGACCGGCCATCGGGCAGGGTGCGGGCGCCGGTGAGTGCGGGCTGGATGTCCGCCGCCTTGCCATTGCCGAACGCCTTGGTCGCCTTGTCCCAGACCAACGGATTGCCATCGTCGTCACGGGCAAACAGCCCGTCGCAGGCCTCGCCCGGGGCATCGATCACCAGCCAGGGCGCATTGGTGTAGCGCACCAGGTAGTCGAGGTCGATCTGCTGGGTGCGAAACAACTCATGGATCAGCGCGCCAACGAAAAGCCCGTCGGTGCCGGGGCGGATGCCGACCCACTCATCCGCCACGGCGTTGTAGCCGGTGCGCACCGGGTTGACCGACACCACCTTGGCCCCGCGCGCCTTCAGCTTGCCGATGCCGATCTTGATCGGGTTCGAAGCATGGTCCTCGGCCACCCCGAACAACATGAAGTATTTCGTGTAATCCCAGTCAGGATCGCCAAATTCCCAGAAGGCTCCGCCAAAGGTATACAGCCCCCCGGCGGCCATGTTGACCGAACAGAACCCGCCATGCGCCGCGAAATTCGGCGTGCCGTATTGCATCGCCCACCAGCCGGTCAGGCTCTGGCTCTGATCACGCCCGGTGAAGAAGGCAAGCTTGCGTGGATCGGTCTTGCGCACCTCGCCCAGCCAGCTGGTGGCGATCTCAAGCGCTTCGTCCCAGCTGATTTCCTTGAACTGGCCTGACCCGCGCGGACCCACACGTTTCATCGGTGCGCGCAGGCGGGCGGGCGAGTAATGCTGCATGATCCCGGCGCTGCCCTTGCCGCAAAGCACGCCCTTGTTGACCGGGTGGTCGCGGTTGCCTTCGATGTACCGCACGCGTTTTTTGCCGTCGGGGCCATCCTTCAGATGCACGTTGATGCCGCATCGGCAGGCGCACATGTAACAGGTGGTCTGCTTCATCTCCTCGCCGATCGGGGTGCCGAGGGCGATCCGGGGCTCTTGCGGCATGGGTGTCCTTCCGGTGCTATAGGCTTGTCCGGAACGACGTTTGCACAATTTGGCGGCACAGGGAAATATTTCCCGCCGTCGCGGGGAATTTCTGAACAGCTGTTCGCGGGGGCCTCAGCCCGGAGGATCGTCGCGATTGGCCGTCGGCTCTTTTTTGTGGCCCAGCTGGCCGATCAGCCATTCGGTGTGTTCCTCGCGCTTGCGCATGGCAAAGAGACCGAATTGCTGGATCGTGATCGCAAAGACGCCCAGCCCGAGAAAGATGAACACCGTGGCGCCGATCTTGCCCACGGCGGTGGCGGGCACGAGGCTGCCATAGCCGACGGTCGACAGGGTCACGACCGTGAAAAAGTAGGCATCCAGCCAGGACCAGCCTTCGGCCCAGCGGAAAAACACCGTGCCGCCCGTGACCAGAAACGCAAGGGTCAGCACCAGCGCCAGAAGCTTGATGGCCTGCATCGGCGTCAGGCAGTCTGTTCCTGGAGTTCCGCGATCACCTTGGCCCAAAGCTCGGGTGATTGCGCGCCGGGCACCGCGTGCTGGCTTCCGACGATGAAGGTCGGCACCGAGGTGACGCCCATCTCGCGCGCGGCGGTGTCGCGGTCGCGGATTTCCTGGGTGTCGCAGTCGGTGCCCAGCAGCCGCAGGATGACCGAAGCGTCAAGCCCCGAGGAATCGGCCACGTCGGCCAGCACGTCATGATCGCCAATGTCGCGGCCTTCGACGAAATAGGCCTTGAACAAGGCCGAGACCACCGGCGTCTGCTTGCCCTCGAGCCCGGCCCAGTGGATCAGACGATGGGCGTTCAGCGTGTTGGGCGTGCGCTTGATGCCTTCGAGGTCGATCTTCAGCCCGGCCTGGTCGGCATGTTGCTGCACCGGCAGATAGGCTTGGACCGCGCCCTGCTTGCCGCCGAACTTGCCTTCCAGGTAGGCGCGCCGGTCCATGCCCTCGGCGGGCATCTCGGGGTTGAGCTGGAAGGGGTGCCATTCGATGACAAAGGGATGATCGCCGGCGGTTTCCAGCGCGCGGTCAAGATTGGCCTTGCCGATATAGCACCAGGGGCAGATCGGGTCGGAGAGGATGTCGAGCTTGACCATGGAACAGGCACCTTTCGCGGATTTCCGGCGCGTGTAGCAGGGTGAACGCCGTTTGGACAGAGGCAGTTCGGTCACGGGTAGGTGACGGCCGGCAGACGCGCGCCGCAGTCCCGGACCTGATCCGGGACCTCACATCAGGCTTGCGCAGAGGTCGCGGACCTGCCGCTCAGGGGGTGAACCCGTCGCGCAGAGCGCGCCGGGACAGCTTGCCGTTGGGGCCGGTGGGCAGGCCGTTCTGGCGGCGGTAGAGGCGCGGTTGCTTGTAACGGGCCAGGGTCTCGGCGGCGCGGGTCTGAAGCGCTTCCGTCAGGTCGGTCTCGGCGGTGTAGAAGGCGGCGATGACGCGGGTGTCGGGCTTGATCTCCACGTCCGTCACCGCGATGGCACCCAGACCCGGCGTGTCGTGCAGCGCGTGCTCCACCTCCTGTGGCGAGACCCGGAAACCGCCGGCGTTCATCATGTCGTCGGCCCGGCCAAGATAGGCGATCTGGCCATCCGCCGCCATCTGTCCGAGATCGCCGGTGTGGAACCAGCCATCGTGCAGACGCTCTGCCGTGGCACCGGGCGCGCCGAGGTATTCCAGCATCAGGCCGGGGTCACTGTCGCCGACGCAGATCTCGCCCGGCGTGTCGCGGGGGGCGGGCACGCCGTCCTGGTCCAGGATGGCGATGCGGCGGCCAGGTTGCGGCTGTCCCAGCATCCCGGGCCGCGCCGGATGGGCCGGGCTGGACGAGATGAAGGTGGAACATTCCGACATGCCATAGGCCTCGTAAATCTCGGTGCCCGTGGCCTCGCGCCAAGCGTCGCGCAGGCGCTCGGGCAGCTTTTCGCCGGCGGCAAGCGCATGGCGCAGCTTGGGCAGCGGCGGCAGCGGGGCCGAGAGCAGTTTGCGATAGATGCCGGGCGCGGCGGCAAAGAGCGTGGCATCGTGGCGTTTGAGCAGGAGCGGCAGCATGGCCGGATCAGTGCCGGGCGCGGGGATCAGCGCGGTGGCGCCGGCGGCCCAGGGATCCATCAGCCCGGTGCCCAGGGTGAAGGTCCAGTTGAAGGCCCCGGCATGGCAAAGCCGGTCGTTCCGGGTCAGGTCATACCAGCCCGCGACCATCATCTGTCGCGCCCAGATCGCCCGGTGGGCATGGACCACGGCACGCGGCACGCCCGAGGTGCCGGAGGTAAAGACGATATAGGCCGGGCGGTCGGGGTCACCCAGCGCGTAATCGGCAGGCGGCAGTTCGGCCATGTCGTGCAATTCGGAGGCGCTGACCACCGGCAGGTCGGTGTCGGGGCAGGCCACATCCGGGTCGTGCAGGATCAGCGCGGGCGAGACGATCTCGATGATCTTTGCGGTCTCGGGCGCGGACAATTGGGCGGACGTCGGCACCGGGATCAGCCCGCCAGCGATGCAGCCGAGGAAGGCCAGCGGAAACTCGGGCGTATTGCCCAGCCGCATCAGCACCCGGTCGCCGGGGGCAAGACCGCGGGCCAGCAGGCCCGTGGCGATGCCACGCACCGTGCTTTCCAGCCGCGCATAGTTCCAGCGCGTGGCGCGGGCCGGACCCATGAGCGACAGCGCGATCTTGTCGGGCAGGTCGGCGGCATGGCGCAGCACAAAGGCCGCGAGGTTGAAGGGTGCGGGGCAGGGCGGCGGCGGGCCCTGGTCGAACAGGCTGGTCATGGGGCCTCCGGGGCGGCTCATCGGGCCCTTGCGGGTCCTCTTCGCTTTGGGTTGGGGATAGGGCCGTCGCGGCGCGGTTGCAAGGGCGCCGTCCGCTGCCTATAGGATACTCATGACAAAGAAGGAAAATGCCCACCTGATCTCGGTTGCCCGCGGGCGCAGCGAGGATCCGGTGCATCCCGAGCCGCTCGACCTTGGCGAGCGCGTGCGCGCATTGCGCAAGGGGCTTGGCCTGACGCTGGAACAGGCGGCGAAGGAAGCCGGGCTGGCACGCTCGACCCTGTCGAAGATCGAGAACGGGCAGATGTCGCCCACCTATGACGCGTTGAAGAAGCTGGCCGGCGGGCTGGCGATCACGGTGCCGCAGCTTTTTACCGCGCCCAAGAACGATCGCGTCAATGGCCGCATGTCGGTGACACGGCTGGGCGAGGGCGCGGCCCATGCCACCACCACCTATGAACATGAGCTGCTGGCCGAGGGGCTGACCAAGAAGCAGATGCTGCCGTATCGCGCGCGCATCCGTGCCCGGTCGATCGAGGAATTCGACGGCTGGGTGCGCCATGACGGCGAAGAGTTCCTGTATGTACTGACCGGGGTGGTGCGGCTTTATACCGAGTTCTATGAACCCATCGACATGCGGCGCGGCGACAGCGCCTATTACGACGCCACGATGGGCCACAACGTGATTTCGGTGAGTGATGACGATGCCACCATCCTCTGGGTGACATCACTGGCCTGAGCGCTTGGTCCAAGTGCTTGGCCAGTATGGCTTGGGTGCTTGGCCAAAGCGGCCTGCGCCTGAGTTCCCTCGGACCCTGAGTTCCCTCGGACACGTATGGACAGGGGTCCGATTCCCCTGGCGTCCCGGACTTGATCCGGGACCTCATGAACAGCCGTGACAAATACCTCGGATCAAGTTCGAAGTGTCGGTCCCCAGGGCCCGATCGTCCGGGTCAGGTTGCCTCGATTTCAGAGGCTTGGCGGGCCAGGCTCTGAATATAGAGCCAGTCCTTCAATTCCTCTTCCGCCTCAAGCGGCGTAAGATCGTGCTGTCGCGCAAGATGTTCGGCCATGACCGTGGTTTCCCGTGGCATGCGCGACATTTCTTTTTCGTCGAAGTACGGGAATCTGTCCCTGAGCCCGCGAAGCGAGCGTGGCCATTCCCGTGTGATGTCTGTCCAGTTCATGTCGGCGTCCTTGAGCGAAGAACCGCCCCTCGCATCAGGAACGGTAACACCTGTCGGGAAAGACTCAACAACCTTTGCAAGGATAACGCGGATTTTCGGCAAATAGTCGCACATGGCCGACCCCGCGCCCTGTGTGGCCCCCGCCGGTCCCCAGTCCGGCAAAGGCCAGGGGGCAACGGCGGGGAGACCCGGTCACAGCACGGTTTCGACCACCGCATCCGCAACTTTCACCGGGGCCTTGACCACGGCCTTGACCGGGGAGCAGGCGGAAAGGGCCGCCAGCAGCCCGCAGATCACTATGTAACGCAATACTCAGTCCTCTTCATACCACCAGACGTCCGGCTGCCAGCCGATCCAGTCGCCGTACATCGGGATGTGGTCGGGGTATTTCAGCTCTTTCGCATGTGCAATGCGCGATATGTTGTACTGGTAGATCGGAATCACGTAGCGCCCGGTGGTCAGCACCCGGTCAAGCGCACGGGTGGCGGCCAGGAAATCCTCCTGGCTTTCGGAATTGACCAGCGCGTCGATCATCGCCTCGGCCACCGGCTGGTTCATCCCCATCAGGTTGCGGGTGCCGGGTTTGTCCACGCCTTCGGCCCCCCAATAGAGGTATTGCTCGTTGCCGGGGCTGAGCGAGACGCCGACCCGGTAATGGGTCATGCCGAAATCGTAATTCTGGGTGCGCTCGTTGTACTGGGCGCTGTCCACGGTGGTGACGGTGGGTTTGATCCCCAAGCGTTCAAGCCCCTGGACATAGATGTCGATGATCGCGTCATTTTCGGCCGATCCCTGGGTGAGCAGGATTTCGAAGGTGAAGGGCGTGCCGTCGGCATTCTTCATCACCCCGTCCTGCACGGTCCAGCCGGCCTGTTCAAAGAGGTCCATCGCCTTGGCGATGTTCTTGCGGTTGCGCGCCGAACCGTCGCCTTCGGGCAGGGCATAGCCCTCCAGTGCGCCGGGCAGAAGCTGATCCTTGTAGGGTTCAAGCAATTCGCGGACCCGGCCCGTCGCAGGACCGTGGTCCATGCCCAGTACCGAGTTCGAGAAATACGAGGTGATGCGCGGCTGTTCCCCCCCCGTCAGGGTTTCGTTGATATATTCGAAGTTGAAGGCATGGATCAGGGCATCACGCACGCGCCAGTCCTGGAACTGCGGCAGGCGGGTGTTCATCACGAAACCGGTGATTCCCGAGGGCCGCTGGTGCGGGATCACCGACTTGATCACGTCGCCACGCTCGACCGCGGGGAAATTGTACTGGCTGTCCCACTTGCTGGCGTTGAACTCGCGGTTGGAATTGACTTCGCCGGCCTTGAAGGCCTCGAAGGCGACGGAGCCATCGCCATAGAACTCCATCCGGATCTCATCAAGGTTGTTGGTGCCACGGCGAAAGCCCAGATCGCGGCCCCAGTAATCGGGATTGCGCTTGAGCGAGACAAAACGCCCGGCCTCGACCTCGTCTATCACATAAGGCGCGGTGGTGATCGGATTGTTGTCGAGCCCCGAGGCGGTGAAATCGCGGCCGTCGTATTGCGCCTTTTTCAGGATCGGGCGCATGCCCACCAACAGCGCCAATTCCCGGTCTTCGGTATTGAAGGTGAAACGGATTGTCCGCTCGCCGGTCTGCTCCATCGTCTCGATCTTGTTCCACAACCCGTGATAGCGGGGATGGCCCCGGGTGCCGAGGATCTCATAGGACCACATGACGTCTTCGACGGTGACCGGGCTGCCATCAGAGAATCGGGCCTCTTCGCGCAGGGTGAATTCCGCCCATTTTCGATTCGCTCCGACCTCGATCGTTTCGGCCAGAAGACCGTACAGCGTGAAAGGTTCATCGTAACTGCGGCCCATAAGTGACTCATACACAAGGAACCTTAGCTGCCACGGGACCGTCCCCTTGGCGATGTGCGGGTTGAGACTGTCGAAGCCTCCGGTCTCTCCGGTGACGATGCGGCCGCCGGTCGGGGCATCGGGGTTGGCATAGGGGAGATGCGCAAAATCTGGGGGTAGGGCGGGTTCGCCATACATAGCTATGCCATGACTGGGCTCGGCCCAAGCGAATCCCGCGCCACAGATCAGCGCCGCGAAGGCCCCGGTTGCAGCGATCTGGCGGAAAAAATCTGAACGCATTTTGGCAACAATCTCCCGGATGCCTTGTATTGTTGGCTTTGAACCGTACCGGGGGATTAACGCCTTTTCAAACTTTTAGCTTGGATGCCGGCGCGGGATTGCTTATAAAGAGGTCACTGCTCGATAGGTTTCTTGCCTGTATGAAACCTGCCTCAATAACTTAACCCCGGCTTCGTGCCGGGGTTTTTTTTGCCCGAATTGCAGGGGCACATCCCGATATGACCGGTGGGAACGATGGCGTGACTGGGCCTTGGCCTTTTGCAGTTGCAGCGACTAGGCTGCAGCGCAGAATCGGCGCACAAGAGGGAGATTTCCATGTCGCTTCAGGGCAAGACCGCGGTCATCACGGGATCGAATTCGGGTATCGGGCTGGGCGTCGCCCATGAACTGGCCAAGGCCGGGGCGAACGTCATACTCAATTCCTTTACCGACCGCGACGAAGATCACAAGCTGGCCGAGGCGATCGCCGATCAACATGGCGTGAGCGCGCGCTATATCAAGGCCGACATGTCCAAGGGCGATGAATGCCGGGCGCTGATCGAACAGGCGGGCGCCTGCGATATCCTGGTCAACAACGCCGGCATCCAGCACGTGGCGCCGATCGACGAGTTTCCGGTCGAAAAATGGGATGCGATCATCGCGATCAACATGTCCTCGGCCTTTCACACCACGGCGGCGGCCTTGCCCTTGATGCGCAAGGCGGGCTGGGGCCGGGTGGTCAACGTAGCCTCGGCCCACGGGCTGACGGCCTCGCCCTACAAGTCGGCCTATATCGCGGCCAAGCACGGCGTGGTGGGCATGACCAAGACCGTGGCGCTTGAGACCGCGGAAGAGCCGATCACCGCCAATGCGATCTGCCCGGGCTACGTGCTGACACCGCTGGTCGAGGCACAGATCCCCGACACGATGAAGGAATACGACATGAGCCGCGAGGACGTGATCAAGAACGTCATGCTCAAGCGGCAGCCGTCGAAGGAGTTCGCCACGGTCGAACAGATCGGCGGCACGGCGGTCTTCCTGTGTTCCGACGCGGCGGCGCAGATCACCGGAACAACGATCAGCGTCGATGGCGGCTGGACCGCGCTCTGAGGCGAGGAGAGCCTGCAAGGGCTCGAGGAGCCGCTCCTCGGCCCTTGCGGGCCACGTCGCTAATGGAAGGTAAGAGATGGAAACCGTTCGAATCAACCTGGCCCTGCAGGGCGGCGGCGCGCATGGCGCCTTTACCTGGGGCGCGCTCGACCGGCTGCTGCAGGAAGACTGGATCGAGATCGCCGGCATCTCGGGCACCTCTGCCGGGGCGCTGAACGGTGCCGCGTTGAAGTCCGGCTGGGTGGCGGGGGGCCGCGACGGCGCACGTGCCTCGCTGCGAGAGCTTTGGGGCCAGGTCAGCGGTCTCGGCGACCTGCGCATCCCGGCCTGGATCCAGGGTTTCCTGCCCGAACCCTACTATGTTGCCCGCGCGCTTGAATTTACCCCAGCCTTCCACCTGGCCGACGCCATGAGCCGGGTGGTGTCACCCTATGCCTATGGCCCGTTCTACCAGAACCCGCTTGAACGTATCGTCAAGGATTTCGACTTCGGCCGCGTCTGCGCGGTGGGACAGGGACCGGAACTGCACATCTGTGCCACCCGGGTCCGTGACGGCAAGGTGCAGGTGTTTTCGGGCGATGCCATCGACACCGATGTCATCCTCGCTTCCGCCTGCCTGCCGACCCTGTTTCAGGCGGTCGAAATCGCTCAGCCGGACGGCACGACCGAGGCCTATTGGGACGGCGGCTATACCGGCAACCCGGCGCTTTTCCCGCTTTATGATCAGCGCTTGCCCAACGACATCGTGATCATCAACATCAATCCGCTTGAACGCAGCGAGGTGCCGAAAAGCGCCCAGGACATCCAGAACCGGATCAACGAGATCAGCTTCAACTCGTCGCTCCTGCGTGAATTGCGCGCCATCGAGTTCGTCCAGCGCCTGATCCACGACGGCAAGGTCGAAGAGGGCCGGATGAAGGATGTGCGCATTCACATGATCGCTGATGACGGGCTGATGAATGACCTCAGCGTTGCGACCAAGCTGGTGCCGCTTCCGTCCGTGATCGGCCAGTTGCACGATGCGGGGGTCGAGGCTGCCGAGGTCTTTCTGGCGAAATATGACGGCGATCTTGGCAAGCGTCAGACCGTCGAATTGGCCAGGATGTTCGGCTAGCCAGGTCTGAACCGATCACCAAAGAAAAGGGGCTCTGCCCCTCGGCCTTTGGCCTCACCCCGGGATATTTTTGAACCAGAGAAGACCGGGGCCGCGCCAATCCCTTCATCTTGCAAGATAAACTCCGGGGGTGAGCCGCAGGCGAGGGGGCTGGCCCCCTGTCTTTTGGAGATCGCTTTCGGTCAGGCGCAGCGGGGGTTTAGGTTTGATAACCGCCCGTTCAGGCCGCACCGCGAGAGCGCGGCGGCTTGGTCGGATCCTGCCCGTTGGGATAGACCAGGCCGGCCGAGATCACCAGTTTTGCCGCCTGTTCCACCGTCATGTCCAGCTCGATCATGTCTTCCTCGGGCACGAAGAGCAGGAAGCCGGAGGTCGGATTCGGCGTGGTGGGCAGGAAGACCGACATCAGCCGCCCGCCGGTTTCGGCTCGGCGGGCGATTTCTCCCCTGGCGGTGGTCGAGACAAAGCCGATCGCCCATATCCCCTTGCGCGGGTACTGGATCAGGCAGGCCTTTTCAAAGGAACGGTCCTCCTGGTTGAAGACCGTTTCGGCGATCTGCTTCACCCCGGAATAGATCGAGCGCACCACCGGCACGCGGTCCACCAGGCTTTCGGCATAGCGGACCATTGACCGACCGATGATCCCCTTGGCGATCCAGCCGACCAGCAGCGTGAACAGCAGGAAGACGATGACCCCCACGCCGCGCACGTTGACCCGGATCCAGTCCGGGTCGGCGGGGCTGCTGTTGCCCAGCCAGCGGTTGAGCAGCGGCTCCGGGTGATAGCTTTGTGGCACGAAGGGCAGCACGAAGCCGTCAACCCAGCCGATCACCGACCAGATGAGCCAGACGGTCAGCCCCACGGGCGCAATGACCACGAGCCCCGTCAGGAAGGATCCGCGCAGGGTGGCGATCCAGCCCGGGCGTTGCCGGTGCGGCGGTTCTTCGTCGAATGGCGTGGTCATGCAGGCGGTGATCCCGTGGTCGTCCCCGAAGGAAAGCTAGGCATTCCGGTGCGGAACCTCAATGGCCCGAGGGGCCTTGTGCGCTGTTATCGGGCGATTTTGTTCAAAGCACAGGCAATCTCGGCGCCGAGCCGGGCGTTGTTGCGGACCAGGGCGATATTCGCGGTCAGCGACCGGCCTTCGGTCAGCTCGAAGATGCGCTGCAACAGGTAGGGCGTGACGTTCTTGCCAGCGATGCCGTGGGTCTCGGCGTCGCCCAGGGCGCGGGCGATGGCGGGCTCGATCTCGGAGCGGGGGATCTCGGCCTCTTCGGGGATCGGGTTGGCGATCAGCTGCCCCCCCGACAGGCCCAGGGCGGCGCGGGTGACATGGGCACGCGCGATGGTTTCGGCGTCATCCATCCGCAGCGGCGCGGCATGGGCGGACTGGCGTGACCAGAAGGCGGGAAAAATGTCCTGGCCATAGGCGATGACCGGCACGCCGAAGGTTTCCAGCACCTCAAGCGTCTTTGACAAATCGAGGATCGCCTTGGCGCCGGCGGCCACCACGGTGACATTGGTACGGCTCAGCTCCTGAAGGTCGGCGGAGATGTCAAAGCTCTGCTCGGCACCGCGATGCACGCCGCCGATGCCGCCGGTGGCAAAGACGCCGATGCCGGCCTGTGCCGCGCCGATCATCGTCGCCGCCACGGTCGTGGCCCCGGTGCCGCCGGTGGCCATGCAGACCGCCATGTCGGCACGCGACAGCTTGGCCGCGCCGCGGGTCTGGGCCAGCCCCTCCAGTTGCGCATCGTCCAGCCCGATGCAAAGCGCGCCCTCGATCACCGCGATGGTGGCCGGAACCGAGCCGTTTTCGCGGATCACCGCTTCGACGCCACGGGCCATTTCCAGGTTCTGTGGCCAGGGCATGCCGTGGGTGATGATGGTGCTTTCCAGCGCCACAAGCGGCTTGTTCTGTTCTCTGGCCTGGACCACCTCGGGGGCATAGCGAATGTCAATCATGGGGCGTTTCTCCTGAGACGTAGCGGGCCGCAGCCCGGAGCGCGCGGTGCAGCGCGGCCTGTCGGTCGGCGCCTCCGGCTTCGGCCGCCATATGGGCGGCCATGAAGGTATCGCCGGCGCCGGTCACCCGGGTGACCAGAACTTCCGGCGGGGGTTCGGACACGACGCCGGTGGCATCGGCATCCGCCGAGGGCCCGCCGCCATCGGTCACCAGCGCCCGTTTGGCACCCCGCGCCACCAGCGCGGCGGCGGCGGTTTCCGCGTCGGGGAATTCAGCCTGGCAGAGGATGCCGGCCTCTTCGCGGTTGACGTAGAGCACAGCGCCGGGGCGGGTGACAAAGGGCATCAGCCGTTCGGCCTTGCCGGGCGAGGCGGGGGCAACCCGCAGATCGGCAGCGGCAAAGGCCGGATCGCGCGAGATCTTGCCCAGAAGGGTCTCGGTCAGGTTGCCGTCCAGGGCGATGAGGCCCCGGTAAGGGTCCGACGCGCAGCCCAGCCGACCATCTGTCAGCGGCCGCAGGATCTTGTCATCCGCCGCTTCCAGCGAATGCGCATCGGCAATCGCCGCGATCAGCCCGTTGGCGCCTTCGACCGCCATGTAGCGATCGGTGGGCAGGTCGTCGGAGCGATAGAGCAGGCTGCAATCCAGCCCCATGTCGGCGCATTCCGCCACCAGCACATCACCCAGCACGTCACGCCCCACGGCGCTGAGCAGCGCGGGTTTCATGCCGAAACGGCGCAGCGTCATGGCAATGTTCAACGCCACGCCGCCGGGGATCTGGGTGATCCGGCCAGGCACGTCGCTTCCCTGCCGCATGACCGAGGCAGACCGCCCGATCACGTCCCACAGGACCGACCCGATACAAAGTACATCAATCATCGGAACCCGTTGTGGCGTGAAACTTTTTTCTTCGCAAGCCGTAGGTTTGGGTTGAAACCCGGTGCCCGCGCGGCATCCTGTGCAAAACCGGAGGCAGAGACCGATGAAACACCTGTTGACCATGCTGGCCCTCGTCTGGGCGGGCAGCCTTGCGGCCCATGAGGTCATGCCGACGATTGCCGATCTCACGGTGTCGGGGGATTCGGCCACGCTTGAGATGCGGCTCAACGCCGAGGCCTTTGCCGCCGAGATCGACCTTGACGGGCTGGACGACACCAACGCCACCGACGCGACCGAGGCCTATGACGCCCTGCGCGCGCTGCCACCCGAGGAGATGCAGGCGCGCTTTGCCCCAGTGGCCGAGAGGATGGCCGGTGCCATCACGCTGGACAATGGCGGCACCGCGCTGAACCTGGAGGTCACGGGGATCGAGATCGGCCCGCTGGGCAATATCGAGTTGCCGCGTGAAAGCCGCCTTGGCCTGCGCGCCACATTGGCCAGCTCAACCGCGCCGCTGGTGCTGAACTGGCCCGAGGGCTACGGCACGCTGGTGCTGCGTCAGCAGGGGGGCGAAGAGGGCTATACCGGCATCATCGAAGGCGGCGGCAGCAGCGCGGCGATCGACCCAGGCGGGATGGCCGCGCAATCCGGCTGGCAGGTCTTTGCCAGCTTTATTCCGGTGGGCTTCGATCACATCCTGCCCAAGGGGTTGGATCATATCCTGTTTGTCCTGGGGCTGTTCTTCCTCAGTACGCGGCTGGGTCCACTGCTTTGGCAGGTGACCGCCTTCACCGCGGCCCATACCGTCACGCTGGCGCTTGGCGCGCTGGGGTGGGTCACTGTGCCGGGCACGATTGTCGAGCCGATCATCGCCGCCTCGATCACCTATGTTGCCGTCGAAAACATCCTGTCGCCAAAGATGCACGCCTGGCGGCCACTGGTGGTTTTCGGCTTCGGGCTGCTGCACGGGTTGGGCTTTGCCAGCGTGCTGGGCGAATTCGGTCTGCCGCAAGACCAGTTCCTGCCGGCGCTTCTGGGCTTCAACATCGGGGTCGAGCTTGGCCAGCTGACGGTGATCGCGCTGGCATTCCTGGCGGTCGGCCTGTGGTTTCGCCACAAGCCGTTTTACCGACCGTTCATCGCGGTGCCCGCATCCGCCGTGATTGCGCTTGTCGGGGCCTATTGGTTCGTCGAGCGCGTGATCTGAGCCCGGGCGGGCTCAGGCGTCGAGCGTGACCCAGACCGGCACGTGGTCCGAGGGCTTGTCCTTGCCGCGTACGGCGCTGTCGATCTGGCAGTCGGTCAACATGTCGGCGCAGGACGGGGTCAGCAGGAAGTGGTCGATCCGGATGCCGTTGTTGCGTTGCCAGGCGCCGGCCTGATAATCCCAGAACGAATAATGTCCGGGCTCGGGGTGGCGGGCGCGGAAGGCTTCGGTGAAGCCCAAATGCATGATACGCCGAAAAGCCGCCCGGCTTTGCGGACGGAATAACGCGTCCTCTTCCCATTCCGCGGGCTTTTCTGCATCTTCTGATTGTGGAATTATATTAAAGTCTCCCGTTATAAGTGCGGGGGACTCGTCGGCCATTAGCGATTTCGCGCGGGCGTGGAGCCGCTCCATCCAGGCCAGTTTATAGTCGTACTTCGGCCCTGGCGCCGGATTGCCATTGGGCAGGTAGAGCCCGCAGATGCGCACCGCGTCGCGCTCGCCCATCACCGTCGCTTCGATCCAGCGGGCCTGTTCGTCCTGCGGGTCGCCGGGCAGGCCGCGGCTGACATCCTCCAGCGGCAACCTGGACAGGATGGCCACGCCGTTGAAGCTCTTTTGACCATGAGTTTCAACAGTATACCCGAGATCCTCGAAATGCTCGCGCGGGAAATTCTCGTCTACGGACTTGATCTCCTGAAGCACGGCCACATCGGGTTCGGCCTCTTTCAGCCAGTCGCTCAAGGCTCCGATGCGCGCCTTGATGCCGTTGATGTTGAATGTCGCGATTTTCATGTCCGGCCCTCCGTCGCGTCAGACCTAGCCTTTGGAATGGGCTGGCGACAAGCGAAATCAATTGTCGAGGAATGGCGCGATTCGAATCGGAATCGGTTCAAAACCCGCCCTTATTGATTGTTTCCGATCCGTGCACAATATTTGTGCCGATGCTTTTTTGTGCAAATTTTGCAGGTAAATGTATACCGTATGTTGTGTGGATAACTTAGTTATCCACAAGCTATGGTTGAAAAATAATTTGAAATACTCGGCAAGGGGGAGAACTCTGGAGGCAATCGAAATGCCAACCCGGAGGACACCATGCTGGCACTTGTTCAAGAAACCCTTAACGAAACCAAAGAAGATCTCGTCATCGAGACCACCGAGATCGCAACCGGTGATCACGTCGACACCATGATGTGCTGCTCGGTCGATGATGGCACCGACATGTTCGGTGGTGACCAGGTTCAGGCGATGATGTGCTGCTCGTAAGAGCCACGCATCGCTGAAACGCCCGGGCCGGGCGCATTTGACAGTCATCGGAGGACCTACTCATGTCGAACGTTGTCTATTTGAATGTGCCCGGCCCCAAGGAGCGGCGGGCCGCCCGAACAGGTGCGCTGATCCAGAGTTTTGCCGCGCATCGTCGCGGCCCCGAGGATGTGTTCTGGCTCAAGGAAAACGCCGAGCTGCTGAACATCCTCGAATGCACCGGGCAGAGCGTGCCTGAAACGCTGCTGGCGCCTTATGCCGGGTTTTATGATAATGCCCGCGCAAGACTTGCCTTCTTTCCGCAGTATTACCGCTTCATCCTGTCGGTCGCGCTTGATCTCGAAGCGCTGGGGATGCCGGGCGATTCGGCCGAGGCCATGTGCGCCTGGGCGCATCGCATGGACCTTGCAGGCGGAGAGACCTCGGACATTCAGCGGCTTGAAGCCTTTCGGCTGATGCAGCGTCGCGGGTTCGACCCAGTGGCGGACCAGGGTGCTGCTGAACAGCGTCTACGTGACTTCATTGCGCGTCCTGAACGCTTTGCATTGCCCAACAAAAAGGCTGCCTTCGAGCTGACCCACATCGTATTCTACCTCTCGGAATACGGAAGAAAAGACCCGGGGCTCGGGCCGGAAGCACTGCGATCGCTGGAAAATGCAGGGATTTTGGCCTTTCTTGATGGCAACCTCGATCTTCTTGCTGAAATTTGCGTCGCTTTGCGCTATGCAGGTCACAACCCTTCCGTGATTTGGGAAACATGGGTCGCTCAGAAGATGAAAGAATTTGACATTGGAGAAGTGACGCAGGGTGGCCCCAAGGGCGCCGTTGCAGATAGTTACCACGAATACCTCACGGGGTCCTGGCTGGCCGGTGCCAAAGGTGCGCCGCTCTTTGCAGAGGTGCCGGTGGACAAGACCGGTGGTGGCCGCAGGCTGGCGATCCGCCGGGCTGGCGGGGCCGGGGGCGCACTGCGCGAGATCTCGGTTCAGCTGTTCCGCATGGGTGACAGCCGCAGCGACAACTGGTCCCCGATGCGCGCCCGGATCGACGCCGCCCTGACCGAAACCGCCCGCCAACGCCTGGAACAGGCCGAGGCCTCGACCCACCAGTTTGAAGCCTTCTTCGAAGATTTCGCCCGCGCGCAGAAAGTCTCTGCATGACGGGGCGGATGGGCAAGCTGAGCCTGCCGGTCCTCGGCACCGTGCTGGTGGTGACCTACACGGTGCTCATCACCTTTTCCGACGCGTTGACCAAGTACCTGGCCCAGTCCTACAAGGCGCCGCAACTGCTGTGCATCGTCGCGCTGATGATTGCGCTGATGTCGCTGGGCTCTGGGCGATTGGGCAAGGGCCGCGACAAGGCGAGCCTGCGCACATCCTGCCCCAGGACAATGGCACTGCGCGCGGGGCTGACGGTGCTGGCGACGGTGATGTTCTTCCACGCGCTGGCGACGCTGGTCTTTGCCCAGGTCTTTTTGTTCATCGCCCTGGTGCCGCTGTTGTCGGCGCTGATGTCGGGGCCGATCCTTGGCGAAAAGGTGCGGCCCTCGGTCTGGGTCGCGCTGGCCTTCGGCTTCGCCGGCGTACTCTGCATGGTCAAGGTCGATCTGTCAGGCATCACCACCGGTCATGTCTGCGCCTTCATCGGCTCGGTCGCGGGGACGACGTCGATCGTGCTGGCGCGCTATATCGGCCGGTACGAAACCAATTCTCTGGCCCAGGTCTTCTATCCGCAATCGGCGGTTTTCCTGTCGATGGTGCTTCTGGCGCCCACGGGTTGGCAGCCGATGCCGTTGTTTGACGTGTTGATGGCGATGGCCTGCGCGGTGGTGCTCTTCTCGGCGCGGCTGCTTCTGGTGATCGCCCTGCGGCACTTGACGGCCTATGCGGTCACGCCGCTGATGAACCTGCAATTTGTCTGGATGGTGGTGATTGGCTTTGCCGTTTTCGGGGAAGTGCCGGAAGCGAGTACATTTTTCGGCGCGGTCATCGTCATGATCTCGGGCGCCTACCTGGTCTTCGACCAACACCAGGGCCAGCAACGTCGCCCCGACGCCGCGCCCCTGTTTTCCAAACCCGCGCTCAGCCGCGTCGCGAACTGACGGCGCCCCACCAGGGGCGCCCGCTCAGATCGAGAACGAGGTGCCGCAGCCGCAGGAGCTGCTGGCATTGGGGTTGTCGATCACGAACCGCGCGCCGATCAGCTCTTCGCTGAAATCGATGGTCGCTTCCGACAGGAAGGGCAGGGAGACCGAATCCACCACGACCTTTTCGCCGCGGCCTTCCAGCACCAGGTCGTCCTCGGCCACGTCGTCCAGCCGGATATCGTATTGAAACCCCGAACAACCGCCGCCCTCGACGGCGATGCGCAGGGCCTTGCCCTCTCCGGCGGCCCCGATTTCGGCCAGGCGTTCAAAGGCCCGTTCGGTCACTTTCGGCGGCAACTGCATGGCATGTCTCCGGTTTTTCCGTTCACTACGCCTCTATCGGCGGTTTTATCATGGCTCTGCCTGAAATATAGAAACCGTGCAAGCCCGGAACAAGGAGTCCGCGATGCCCGCGCCCTATGCAGCCCACCCCGACCGCTCGCGCGGGCGGGTGATCGACGAAGACGAAAGCCATTTCCGCTCGTGTTTCCAACGGGATCGCGACCGGATCATCCATTCTTCGGCGTTTCGTCGATTGAAACACAAGACCCAGGTCTTTGTCGAACATGAGGGTGATTATTTCCGCACACGTCTGACCCATTCGATCGAGGTGGCCCAGGTGGCGCGTACGATCTCGGGCGCGCTGGGGCTGAACCCGGAACTGACCGAGGCGGTGGCGCTGGCGCATGACCTAGGCCACACGCCCTTTGGCCATACCGGAGAGGACGTGCTGGATGCGCTGATGACGCCATATGGCGGGTTTGATCACAACGCCCAGGCGCTGCGGATCGTCACCGCGCTGGAGCAGCATTACGCCGAATTCGACGGTCTGAACCTGACGTGGGAGACGCTCGAAGGTATTGCCAAGCACAATGGACCGGTGACCGGCGACCTGCCCTGGGCGCTTGCCGCCTACAACGTGATCCACGATCTCGAACTCCACACCCATGCCAGCGCCGAGGCGCAAGTGGCGGCGCTGGCCGATGATGTGGCCTATAACAACCACGACCTGCACGACGGGTTGCGCGCCGGGCTGTTCACCGAGGATGACATCTGTGACCTGCCCATCGTCGGCCCGGCCTTTGCCGAGGTTGACCGCAAATATCCCGGCCTCGCCAGCAACCGGCGGCGGCACGAGGGGCTGCGCCGGGTCTTTGGCGTGATGGTGGCCGACGTGATCGAGACCTCGGGCAGTTTGCTGACGGCCTCGGGCGCGCAAACGGACCAGGACATCCGCGATCTGCCCGCGCCGGTGATCCGCTTCTCCGATGAGCTTTGGACCCAATTGCAGGACATTCGCGCCTTCCTGTTCCAACGCATGTACCGCGCGCCGTCGGTCATGAAGGTCCGCAAGCAGATGGGGCAGGCGGTCGAGGACCTCTTTGCCATCTACATGGGCGCGCCTGACCTACTGCCGCCGGCCTGGCAAACCGCGCTGCGCGACGCACCAAATGACGAGGTTCTGCGCGCCCGCGCGGTGTCGGATTACATCGCCGGCATGACCGATCGCTTCGCGCTGCAATCGCAACGACGGCTGGGGGCGCCCGCGGACTGACGGCGGAGCAGGAGCAATTTATTAACCTTTCGCGGGTCGTTGCGGTTGTCTGAACGGCAGTCTCCGGCGTAAGGGTTAATAATTGCTTATGCAAAAAGGTCTTTCGTGCCACGATCCGGCTTGTTTTCAAAAAAGAACTGCCTTGTTCTGGGCGCTGCACACCCGGTCGGCGGGGCGATGTGCCGCCGGTTGGTGGCGCAGGGCGGCCATGTCATCGCGGCGGACGAAAACGAAGAAGCCCTGCATGATCTGGCCCGTCCAAGTGCCGACCGCATCGCGCCGCTGGCGTTGGACATCGCGGACCGCGACGCGCTGCAACGGATGTGCCGATGCTGGTCGGGCGAGCCGCTGCATCTTCTGGTGATGGCGCACGCGCTGCATGACAACAAGATGCTGGAGGCGGTCCTTGCCGCCATCACCGAGGTCACGACATCCCTGGCACCACCCATTTCCGTTGCCGAGGGCGCGGCGGTGGTGATCTTTCGGGCGGCGGGGCCCGGCGCACCGCCCCGACGGCGGGCCGAGGCGGCAGCGACGGCGGCCCTGGTCCGGGGATTGGCCGATGACGGCAACCGCATCAACGCGCTGGCGCTGCACGACAGCGCGCTGGCACGTGCAATGGCCGACCGGGTCTGCACCACGGCGTTGATGATGGCGCTGCCGATGGCCAGGGCGGTGCGCGGTGCGGTCCTGCCGGTGCGGTCATAGCGCCCGGGCCGACCCAACTGTGGCCGAGACGCAAGAGGGCGCCGACCTGTCACATATGCGGTGGTTGAAACCACGAACCTACGCGCTCTAGGGTAAAGAAAAAGATAATCCGAGGTCGTATCGTGGCAAGCCTGAACCGCATCTTCATGCAGAAACAAAGCCGGATTCAAATCCGGTCGCTCGAACCGGAAAAGCTTGACGCGGTCGAAATCTCGGGTGTTTGGGGCAAGAAACTGGGGTTCAAGACCTATCGGTCGCTCTATTACCCCAAGCATGACATCTGCGCCGGACCGCTGGCCGACAATGACGGCCCGATCAAATGTGACATCGTGCTGGCCAACCAGGTCTGGGAACACCTGGACCGGCCTTATGCCGCCATTGGCCATGTGCGCGAGATGCTGCGCCCGGGCGGGTACTTCTGGGTGGCGGTGCCGTTTTTCGTGCCCTATCACGGTGCGCCGGTCGATTGTTCGCGCTGGTCGGCGCGGGGGCTTTCCAACCTGTTGATAGAAGCCGGTTTCTCTGAGGAGAACGTGGTCTCTGACCAATGGGGCAACCGCGCGGCGGGGCTGCGCAACATTGTCGGGAAATGGCCGCCGGCCTATGACAAGGACCACGATGACCTGACCAATGATCCGCGGTTTCCGGTCTGTGCCTGGGCCCTGGCGCAAAAAGAGGGGTTTCCGGAAACGCCCGCGTCAGGCAGCGCCGCGATAGTGCCGCAGAACGAATAGCCGAATGGCCGAGGCCAGGCCGCAATCGGTGCCGCGGTCTTCGTCGATTTCCGAGGCAAGCGCGTTGATCGGGCGACCGCGTTCTGCCGCGATCTCGCGGAAAGCGCGCCAGAAGTCATCCTCAAGCGATACAGAGGTCCGGTGCCCCCGCAGGGTCAGCGATCGTTTCTTTGGCCGTCCGTTCATATTCATATTGTCACCAGTTCACACGGGCCCGGGCCGCGACACAGCCGCCGCGCTCGGCAGGCACATGTGTAAACAAAAAGTTCTGTCAGTTCGTTACCAGGACCGGCACAGGGCCTGATCCAAACTACCAACAAATTTACCGAACTTTAAGGCGATTTGATGGCTTATTCCACATCTTTAGGTAGAATTTCGAGTTTCGACCGATCCAAATGAGTGTTCCTTTGGTCGGTTTCCGCTGCGTCGGCCTGTTTCTTTGCGGCATTCCGCCCAAAGACGACGGCGTTTTCTGCCGCGTCCGTTCTGGCGCGTTCACGCGCTTTCTGTTTTCTGGCTTGTCTGAGATTGATGATCTTTGCTGCCACGCCGTTTTCCCCGGATTTTGGGAAAATCTAGTCTTATCAAGGCAGAAGTCAAATCACTTGCCCGGCAGGAGGGGGTCCTGCCGGGCCGATAGGCATTGTCCCGCTTATTTCGGGCCAACCATGTTTTCCGGGCGCACCACGCGTTCGAAGGTCTCTTCGTCGACAAAACCCAGCGCGATGGCTTCTTCCTTCAGCGTGGTCTTGTTCTTGTGGGCGGTCTTGGCAACCTTGGTGGCATTGTCATAGCCGATTTCCGGCGCCAGCGCGGTGACCAGCATGAGGCTTTCACGCATCAGCTTTTCGATGCGATCCTTGTCGGCCTGAAGCCCCTCGACCAGGTTGTCGGTGAAGGCCGAAGACGCATCGCCCAGAAGCTGCATGCTCTGCAACACGTTATAGGCCATCATCGGCTTGTAGACGTTCAGCTCGAAATGGCCCTGGCTGCCGGCGAAACCGACGGCTGCGTCATTGCCCATCACATGCGCACAGACCTGGGTCAGCGCTTCGCATTGCGTCGGGTTGACCTTGCCCGGCATGATCGAGCTGCCCGGCTCGTTTTCCGGCAGGATCAGCTCACCCAGGCCACAGCGCGGGCCGGAGCCCAGCAGGCGGATGTCATTGGCGATCTTGAAAAGCGAGGCGGCCACGGTTTTCAGCGCGCCCGAGATCTCGACCATCGCGTCATGGGCGGCCAGCGCTTCGAACTTGTTGGGCGCAGTGACGAAGGGCAACCCGGTGATCTCGGCCATGTTGGCCGCAACGGTGGTGTCCCAACCCGGCGAGGTGTTCAGCCCGGTGCCCACGGCGGTGCCGCCCTGCGCCAATTCGTAAATCCGGCCCAGCGCATCCTTGACCCGCTGTATGCCCATCGCGATCTGGTGGGTGTAGCCCGAGAACTCCTGGCTCAGCGTCAGCGGCGTCGCATCCTGGGTGTGGGTGCGGCCGATCTTGATGATGCCGTCGAACTCTTCGACTTTCTTGGCCATCGCGGCATGGAGCTTTTCCAGCCCCGGGATCAGCACGTCATGCGCGGTCATCGCGGTGGCGATGTGCATGGCGGTGGGGAAGGTGTCGTTGGACGACTGGCCCATGTTGCAGTGATCGTTGGGGTGGACCGGGTCCTTGGTGCCCAGGGTGCCGCCGAGGATTTCAATCGCGCGGTTGCCGATCACCTCGTTCGAATTCATGTTCGACTGGGTGCCCGATCCGGTCTGCCAGACCACCAGCGGGAAGTTGTCGTCGAACTTGCCCTCATAGACTTCGCCAGCCGCCTGGATGATCGCATCGGCGATGCGCGCGTCCAGCTTGCCGCTTTCCTTGTTGGCCATCGCGCAGGCCTTCTTGATTACGCCAAGCGCGCGGACAATGGCCACGGGCTGCTTTTCCCAGCCAATGGGGAAGTTCAGGATCGAGCGCTGGGTCTGTGCGCCCCAGTACTTGTCTGCCGGGACTTCCAGCGGACCGAAGCTGTCGGTTTCAGTGCGGGTTGCGGACATGCGGGACACTCCTTGTCGTTTGCCTCTTCAATACCGCAACCCACGCCAAGTTCAATGATGTATGCGACGGAATACAAAAACCCGGGCGGGTGGCAAATTGACCCAGACCGTGGCGCGTTTTTCGGCCCGCAGCCCCAGCTCGGCCTGCATGTCGGGCGAGATCGGCGCATTGGGGCTATAGGTGATCTGGGTAAAGAACCCCTCGGGCCGCATCACGTTGAAGGCCCGGCCCACGACGTCGCGCTGGATGTCGCGCCGCGCCAGCACCGGCACGCCGGAAATCACCGCGCCGACCCCGGACAGGCCGATATGTTCGATCTCCTGCGCCGGACGGTTGAGCACCCGGACGCCGGGAAAGCGTTCGGCCAGGATGCTGCAAAACCGCGGGTTCATCTCCAGCAGGGTCAGCCGGGCCGGGTCAATGCCGCGGTCAAGGATGGCGCGGGTGAAACTACCGGTTCCGGCGCCGATTTCCACAATGGGTCCATCGACGGTCTCGACGCCCAGGGCCATCTTGCGGGCCACCATTGCCGAGGAGGGCGCAATGGCGCGCACCTCGTCGGGGCGGCGGATCAACTCGCCAAAGAACACTCCGAAATCCTTGGGCATCCAGGTCTCTCCTTGCAGCTACCTGGAAAATCGATACCGCGCCGGGCGGGTGACGCAATGGCCCCGCGCGGTTTTTTACAAAAGCTTCACCGCCAAGGGCTATGACTTGCGGAAACTGTCGAGGCTCACGACTTCGGCGTCATGCGGCGCGGGCTTGTCATCCTCGGGCGGTGTATCCTCGACCTCGTCCTCGGGCAGGGCCGATACCGGCTGCTCGTCTTCGTCTTGCGATTCAAAGCGCAGGCCGAACTCGACCGAGGGATCGACGAAGGTGCGGATCGCATCGTAGGGGATGTACAGCGGCTCTGGCGCGTCGCCGAAATTCAGCGTCACCGAAAAGCCGTCTTCTCCCACGTCAAGGTTTTCGTACCAATGCTGCATGACCACGGTCATGTCCGTCGGATAGCGGTCGGACAGCCACTGCGCCATCTCCACGTCCGCATGGGTGGTGTCGAAGGTGATGAAGAAGTGATGCTCGCCCGGGAGGCCGCTTTTGGCAACGTCTTCCAGCACTTCCCGTATCAGCCCACGCATGGCGCGATGCATGAGATTGCCGTAGTCGATGCTGGTTTTCATGTCGTCTCCCCAAAACGTTGCACCCGATCATACGGGATTCGATCCGAAACAAAAGAGGCTCAGGCACGCTGATGTCATAATCAGGTTGCAAGTGCGAGCCCCCAGGCCGCCGCTGCCGAAAGTCCAAGCGTCAGCGGCACCGAAAGACGCAGGCCCAGCAGCAGGACGCCAGACAGCGCGGTCAGCATCAGCGCCGCGATGTCGGCGCTGGCCAGTTGCGGCAGGGCAAGGCGCAACGGCCCGACCTCCCACGTCAGGCTGCGGGTGAACAGCACGTTGAGCGCGAACCACAGCGACAGGTTGGCAATCACGCCCACCACTGCCGCGGTCACCGCCGAGAGCGCCGCATTGACGCGGGGCCTGGCGGTGATGGCATCGAGGTAGGGCGCGCCGGCGAAGATCCACAAAAAACAAGGTGTGAAGGTCATCCAGAGCGCCAGCGCCCCCGCCAGCGCAAACCCGGTCCAGCCGCTTTCCGCCATGCCAGCCAGGTGGCCGACGAACTGTGTCACCAGAATCAGCGGCCCGGGTGTGGTTTCGGCCAGCCCAAGCGCGTCGATCATCTGGTCGGTGCTGATCCAGCCCTGCGCCTGCACCACCTCCTGGGTCATGTAGGCCAGCACCGCATAGGCGCCGCCGAATGTCACCAGAGCCAGCTTGCCGAAAAACAGCGCCACCTCCAGCAGGAAGGCCTGGTCGGTCAGCCACAAAACCACCAGCGGCGCCAGCCACAGCCCGCCCCAGGTCGCGACCGAGGCGATGGGCGCCTTGCCGACCGGCGCGGGTGGCACATCCGGCGCTGCGGCCTTGGGCCCCAACGCCCCGACCAGCGCGGCGACCCCGATGACCAGCGGAAAGGGCAGGTGCAATGCGTAAAGCGCCACAAAGGCCCCGAAGGCGAGGATCAAGGCCAGCGGGCCTTTGAGTGCCTTCCTCGACAGTTTCGCCAGCGCCTGGGCCACGATCACGATGACCGCCGCCTTGACGCCGACAAAGAGCGTCTGCACCAGCGGCACATTGCCATAAAGCAGGTAGATCGCCGCCAGCGCGGTGATCACGCAGGCGCCGGGCAGCACGAACAACAACCCCGCCAGCACGCCGCCAAAGGTGCCGCGCAACCGCCAGCCGGCATAGGTGGCCAGCTGCATCGCCTCGGGCCCCGGCAGCATCATGCAAAAGCTCAGCGCGCGCAGGAACTGCTCTTCGCTCATCCAACCGCGGTCTTCGACCAGCTCGCGGTGCATCACGGCGATCTGTGCCGCCGGACCGCCAAAGGACAACAGGCCGATACGGCCAAAGGCGTGCAGGAGATTGCGGGTGGGTATGGTCATGCGGACCGCTCCGGTTGCCTTGGATCGCGCCAGTCCTAACCGGGCGACGGCAAAAGCGAAAGGCGGCGCAAACCTGGCGCAGACATAATTCCACAACGCAGTGGCGCAGATGAGTGATGGATGGGAAGTGTTTGAAAGTGCAGGTTTCTGTTGCCAGGTACCTGCGAACCCCGCCTAGTGCTGCTAAGCTCTAGGACTTAGATTTCGATAGTTCCAACTGCTTACGCAGCCATCGCCATCGGAGCTTTGTTGTCGTTTGCAACTAGCTTAGGTGTACCGATAACGGTGGTAACTCACCGGGACAAAGCTAACCCCTTTAGACGTTCGTCGATCCTGTTTCGTCCCCATGATCCCCAAACGAAGGATAGGTGGTGGAGACGCCGGGTACCGCCCCCGGGTCCGATCCGTTTATTACGAGCGCGTTTATGTCCATAGTCCCGAAGGACAAGACGAATATAGGCCCTGAAGCCGGGGATGTTAAGGGGGGCAATGTGCGAATTATGCGGGCTTTTTCTGGCCGCGCCAGATGGTGTAAAGCCCGCTGGCCACGATCACCGCACTGCCCAGCAGTGTCATCAGGTCGGGCCGCTCGCCAAAGACCGCCACGCCCAGCAACATGGCAAAGACCAACCGGGTATAGCGGAAGGGCACGGTGACCGAGACCTCTCCGATCCGCATCGAAGCGGTGAGGCAGGTATAGGCCAACACGCCCACGACCGTGGCGGCCAGCACCTGCAAGCCGCCGATGAAATCGGGCAGTGGGCCGAGGCCTGTCACGGCCACCATGATCGCCCCGGCGATCACCAGCATCACGAAGCCGTAAACGCCCAGCTGGACGTTGGACATCGACGGCGGGCTGGCGCGGGTGGCCAGGTCGCGCCCGGCAAAGCCCAGCATGCCCAACACCGCAAAGATCGAGGTGGCGGTAAAGGCGTCGGTGCCGGGCCGCAGGATCATCAGCACGCCGACAAACCCCACCGAGATCGCCAGCCAGCGCCGCCAGCCCACGACCTCGCCAAAGAACACCACCGCGCCCAGCGCGACCACCAGCGGCGTCGCCTGCAGGATCGCCGAGACCAGAGACAGCGGCGCCAGCGCAAAGGCCAGCGTATAGAACAGCCGCCCCAGCACCTCGGACGTCGATCGCAGGATCAGCGGGCGCGACCAGATGGCCGGGTGAAACAGCGTCTCGCCGCGCAGCAGCGCCCAGACAAGGAACACCAGCGTCCCGCCCAGACCGAACAGGATCAGCCCCAACCCCACGCTGATCTGGGTCAGCGCGGCCTTGAGGAACATGTCCTCCAGGGCAAAGAACGCCATCGCGGCGGTCATCAGGAGCGGTCCGCTTTTGAACATGGGGCAAGGTCCGGATATTGAAGGCCGGTCCGGGGTATGCCGGGCGCGGTGTGGCGTCAATCCGGGAATGATCGCTTGCCTTTCCGGCGCCGTCACCGTCCCATGCGGCGACAAGGTGAAGTTGCGCGGAATGAGGTGGGTGGACATGAAAAACGCGTCGGGTGACAGGATGCAGGTGGCGTTGATCGGGGCGGGGGTGATTGCGGCGTCGCATGTCGCCGCGCTCTCGGGGGTGCGCGACCGGGTGACGCTGAGCACGATCCAGACGCGCAGGCCGGAACGCGCTGTGGACCTGGCAAGCCGGTATGACGGGCCTGCGCCACGGCTGACCGCCAGCCTCGACGAGATAACGGAAAACCCTGACATCCGCGCCGTCATCGTCACCACGCCGCCAAACGTGCGCATTGATCTGATCAAGGCGCTGGCCGGGGCGGGCAAACACATCCTGCTGGAAAAGCCGGTGGCGCGGACGCTGGAGGACGCCCGCCGCGTGGTCGAGATCTGCGAGGCGGCGGGCGTCACGCTGGGCATGGTGTTCCAGCACCGGATGCGCGATCCCTCGCAGGAGGCCCGCCGCCTGATTGACGCGGGCCGGCTTGGCGCGCTGGGCATGGTCGAGATCGCCGCACCGCTCTGGCGGCCGCAATCCTACTACGACGAGGCTGGGCGCGGCACTTATGCGCGCGATGGCGGCGGGGTGCTCTTGACCAACGTGATCCACTCGCTCGACCTGTTGCTGAGCCTGACCGGGCCGGTGACCAGCGTCCAGGCGATGACCGCCACGACGCCCCTGCACCGGATGGAGGCCGAGGATTTCGCCGTCGCCGGGCTGCGCTTTGCCTCTGGCGCCGTGGGGTCCCTAACCGCCAGCACCGCCAGCTTTCCGGCGCAGCCCGAGTTGATCCGCCTGCATTTCGAGAAGGCTTCGCTGCGGTTGGACAGGGATGTGCTTGTGGTGGACTGGCGCGATGGCGCGCAGGAGCGCCGGGCCACCGCCGAGGCGGATTTTCAGACGATGAAGGTGCTCTGGCACCGGCGGGTGGTCGAGGATTTCCTCGATGCGCTGGACACCGGTCGCGCGCCGCTTGTCACCGGGCGAGAGGCGCTGGCGTCGCACCAGCTGATCGACGCCATCGAACGGTCGTCGCGCAGCGGCCAGAGGGTCGACATGGCGGACGCGTGACACACCCCGGACCCGGCCCGTAGGGCCGGTGTCAGCTCAGCGGGCGGATCTTCAGCTTGGTGACGCGGTTGTCCTTGCGGCCGGTCACTTCGAAGCGGAAGCCGTGGAAGGAAAACACCTGGCCCGCGGCGGGAATGATCTGCGCCTCGTGGATCACAAGTCCGGCCACGGTATTGGCGGCCTCGTCCGGCAGATGCCAGTCGGTGGCGCGGTTGAGATCGCGGATCGTCATGGCGCCGTCGACGATGTAATCGCCATCGTCGCCCTTGCGTACCGGGTGATCGGCGTCGGGGTCGAACTCATCGGTGATCTCGCCGACAATCTCTTCGAGGATGTCCTCAAGCGTGATCAACCCTTCAAGCGAGCCATATTCATCGACCACCAGCGCAAAATGCGTCCGGCGGCGCAGGAACTGGCGCATCTGGTCGTCAAGCGAGGTGGTGTCGGGCACGAAATAGGGTTTCATCATCACCGAGCGGATGTCGAAGTTGTTGATGATCTCGACCGGCTCCCCGGTGCCGTCCACCAGCTTGTACATGGCGCGCAGCAGGTCCTTGGCGTGCAGGGTGCCGATGATGTTTTCCGGGTCGTCCTTGAAGATCGGCAGGCGGGTATGGCGGCTTTCCAGGCATTGGGTCAGGATCTCGCGCGGGGGGGTGTTGGCGTCGATCATCTCGATGCCAGAACGGTGCAGCATGATCTCTTCCACCGTCCGGTCGCCCAGGTCGAGCGCGCCAAGGATGCGGTCGCGGTCCTCCTTTTCCACCACGCCTTCCGAATGGCCGAGGTTCAGCGCGCCGGCGATCTCTTCGCGCACCGCAAGGATGTGGCTGTCGGGGTCGGTCTGGACGCCGAAGACCCGCAGCAAGCCGCGCACCAGCAACCGCACGGCACTGACCACCGGGGCAAAGATGCGGATCACCCCGCCGATGGGCGTGGCCACGGCGGCGGCGGCGCGTTCGGCATTGGTGATGGCATAGGTCTTGGGCAGCACCTCGGCAAAGATCAGCACCAGCAGCGTCATGATCAGCGTCGCCAGCGCCACGCCGGATTCGCCGAACAGCCGGGTAAACAGCGCCGTGGTCAACGAGGTGGCCAGGATGTTGACCATGTTGTTGCCCAGCAGGACCGAGCCGATCAGCCGTTCATTGTCCTCGGTGATGTTCAGCGCCTTCTGCGCGCCCGTGTTGCCCTTGTCCGCCTGCGCCCGCAGCTTGCCGCGCGACGCGGCGGTCAGCGCGGTCTCCGAGCCGGAGAAAAAGCCCGACAGGACCAGAAGGCACAGGATCGACCCCGTGGTGATCCAGAAGGCGCCGTCAAGAAGGGGGACAGTGGGTTCCATGAAACTCGCTCTTGGTTGATATGCGCCGGTTATGGAACCCTGCGCCGCCGCGATCAAGTGCAGGCGTGTATCCGCGATGGGTCTGGGCCGCGGGTTGCAACTTGATCCAGCACAAAGCCGCCCGGGGCGCGGCGTCCTAGACTTGCCGTGGCGTCAGGACAAGGGAGGTACGGGATGAAGGTGCTGGTGTTTTACGGAACGATCGAGGGTCAGACCCGCAAGATCGCAAGCCACGTGGCCGAAACGCTTGAGAGGGTCGGCCACGAGGTGGTGTTGGCCGATGCCGCGGACAAGACGGCGGAGGTCGCGCCGGGTGGGTTCGACAAGGTGATCCTGGCCGGATCGGTGCATGAGCGGCGCCACCCGCCGCTGTTCGAGATGTTCATCGCGGCCGAGCGCAATACGCTGGATCCGGCGCGCACGCTGTTGGTGTCGGTCAGCCTGATGGCGGCCTTTGAGGAAAGCCGCGACCAGGCCGGAGATTTCGTCACCGAATTGCAGATGCGCACCGGGTTCACCCCCGGTTCCGTGGCGCTTGTCGCCGGTGCGGTACGGCCGGGCAGCTACGATTATTTCGCCACGCAGGTGGTGCGCCACGTGGTGATGCGGGGCAGGGCGTACCGCCCTGAGGACGGCACGCGAGAGTTCACCGACTGGGCCGCGCTTGACCGCGACGTGGCGGGCTTCATGGCGGCTTGACGCGGGTCAGGGCCACCTTGGCGTGATCAAAAACGCCGGGCGCAGCAGGTCCGGCAAGGCGTCAGCCCCGGCCCCCCGCCGCGAAGCGCCGCAAGACCGGGCAGGGGCGTTTGACGCGGATCGGGCGGCAAGCCGGTGCTTCCCGGCTCGACCGGGTTCGCAAGGCCATCACGTCATTGCCGTTCTCGTCGCCTTCGCAGATTTCCCTGCAGCCGGAGCGGGAGTCCAGCGGGCAGATGCCGGAACATGCGAGCGTTTTGCGGGGCGTCTTCGGGGGCATGTGAGTCATGCCCGGAGCCGATAAATCGGCTCACCTGCGATGGCGCCATTCGCCCGGGGTCATTCCGCTTTGACGTCGGAAGGCGGCGACAAAGGCCGAGGGTGTGGAATAGCCCAGCCAGTTCGAAAGCTCGGTGCTGCTGCGGCCGATCTGTATCCCCTCGATTGCCATCACGAAACGCATCCGGTCGCGCCATTCGCGCCAGCTGAGCCCGGTGTCCTGACGGAACAGCCGCGAGAGCGTGCGCTCGCTGGAGCCGACCTCATCCGCGAGACGGGCAAGGTTGTTCGCCTCCGCCGGGCGGCGAAGCAGCCGCGACATGATCTTTGCCAGGCGCGGATCGCCGCTGCCGGGCAAGTGGAGGTCCGGGCGGTCGAGGCGGGCGATCTCGTCAAGCGCCACCCAGCCGAGCCGACGCTTTTCCGGGCCGGTCGGGGCGGTGTCATAGGGGGGGCCGGGCATGAGCCTGCGACCGATCCCGCGGATCAGCGGAGAGGCCCGCAGCACCGTCGGCGCCGGCGGCATGTCAAGCCGCGATGCAAACCGCGGATGCAACAGGAAGGATTGAAATTCCACCCGCGCCTTCAATTCTACCGCCGGCGTCGTTCCCGCCGGGAGCCAGATGCCGAAGCGATCCGGGATGAACCAGCGCCCCTCCGACATTTCCACCCGCATCAGCCCGTCAAAGCAGAACAACGCCTGCGCCCAGCCCGCACCGGGCGAGGCCTGCAGGCGCGGAACCGGATCACCGACATCCAGCGTACCGGACCAGGCGTGGATCGGAAGGTTTGGCGGAAAATCGACATGATTTGTCATGCTGTCTTTCTATGACAAGGATGGCGCGAAAGGTAGCTCTGGGTGCGAAGATCGAAAGGAATTCGAATGACCCGAGTTCGAGAAGGCATCCTTGCCGTCGCCGTGCTGATCGGCGCCTTGTGCATCCTGGCCTTGCCCGTTGGCATGTCGCCGGAACAGGCGCTGACACTCGCGATCATGCTGATCACCCTTGCCCTCTGGAGCACCGGGCTTGTCCCGGGCTACGTCGCCTCCACCTTCCTTTTCGCGGCCCTGATCCTGACGCAAGTCGCCACGCCCGCCGAGGTGTTTTCGAGCTTCTCATCCTCGGCGATCTGGCTGGTGGTCACCGGCTTCGTGATCGGCGCGGCGATCAGCCATAGCGGCCTGGGACAGCGCATCGGGACGCTGGCGCAACCGCATCTGTCACGCAGCTACACCACGCTGATCGGCGGGTTGATGCTGCTCGGGATGGGGCTTGGCTTTGTCATGCCATCGTCGCTTGGACGGGCGGCCGTGCTGGTGCCCATCGGCATGGCGCTTGCGAATGCGCTTGGCCTGAAACCGGGAACGGCAGGTCGGACCGGCGTCGCGGTGATCATCGCCATTGGCACCAACATGCCAAGCTTCGCGATCCTGCCATCCAACATCCCGAACGTGATCCTGTCGGGTATCGCCGAGGCAAGCTTCGGCACGCATTTCACCTATGGGCGCTACCTTCTGTTGCATTATCCGGTGCTTGGCCTGCTCAAATCGGCGGTGATTGTCCTGCTGGTGCTGAAAATGTTCCCCGCGCAAATCGCGCCGGTCGACACGGCGCAATCCAAAAGCCAAAGCGCGGGGCCGCGTCAGGCCGCGCTGATGATGATCCTGCTGATCACCCTCGTTCTGTGGTCGACGGATCAACTGCACGGGATCAACGCGGCGTGGATTGGCCTCGGGACCTCGCTGCTGCTGATGATCCCGCAACTCGGCTTTGTCCCGCCGCCGGTGTTTCGCAGCTCGGTCGATTTCTCGATGCTGCTCTTCGTGGCCGGCGCGCTTACCCTCGGGACGGTCGTCGCCTCCAGCGGCCTGGGTGAGATCATCGCGGACACGGTGTTCGGCGCGCTGCCATTCGCCGAGGGGCGTGATTTCATCAACTTCATGTCGCTTTCCCTGCTTGCCGCCGTCACGTCCATCTTCACCACGATGGCGGGCGTGCCCGCTGTCCTGACGCCGCTGGCGCCGGACCTGGCCAAAACCACGGGCTTCTCGCAAGAGGCGGTCATGATGACCCAGGTCATCGGGTTCTCCAGCGTTCTCTTTCCTTATCAAGTGAGTCCGCTCATCGTGGCGATGGGCCTCGCCGGGGAAAGCACGCGCGCGCTGCTCAAAGTGACGCTGGTGCTGTTCGTGGTCTCCGTGCTGGTGCTGTTCCCGCTGGATTTCCTGTGGTGGCGCTTTCTGGGGGTGATCTGAAAGCGGCCCATGTGACCAAGTCCGCCTGGCGGCCATCGTGGACCTGGACTCGGCTATCCGCCACGATCGCTCGCCTTGCCGAGCAACCAATCGCGCACATTCAATGTCGCGCCAGAGGTGATCTGGCGTGGGGTGAGGAGATGGAAATCCAGTCCCCCTTCGAGCGCGCTGTCCACAGGCTGAACCAGCCGCCCTGCGTCCAGGTCGCGTTGAACGAGGAAGCGACTGGCCAGCGCGACGCCTTGTCCCGCCAGGGCGGCGTCGAGGCTTAGGGTCGTCTGGTTGAAACGCGGGCCGCGCGGCTGCTCTGCCGCGCGCCCGAAGGCCGCGGCGATGAATTTCGGCCAGAGATCATGCGTGTCATGCAGGAGCGTCATGCGCAACAAGGCCGCCTCATCGAGCGGGAGCTCTTGCGCCTTGACCAGATGCGGTGCGCAGACCGTGACAACCTCCTGCGGGAACAAGAGGTCGGCGCGCAGGCTCGCGCCGAAAGGCGGGCGGCCCTGGCGCACCGCGAGGTCGATCCCGTCGGCATGAAAACTCGCGACGCGCTCTGTTGCGGTGATGCGCAGGTCGATGTCCGGATGGGCCTCGGTGAAGTCCGCCAATTGCGGGATGAGCCATTTCGACGCAAAGGTGGGGGTCACGCTGATGGTCACCCGCGACGGGGCCGACCGAAGCGTGGCGGTCGCATCGGAGAGCTGGGAGAAGGCGCGCGACACCGCCGCGTGATAGCCGCGTCCCTCCTCGGTGAACGACAGGCCGCGCGGCTCTCGCAGGAACAGGCGGAGACCCAGGTGTTCTTCCAAGCCGCGCACCTGCTGCGCCACCGCGCCCTGGGTCACGCCCAGCTCTTCGGCCGCTGCGCGAAAGGTCAGATGCCGCCCCGCGGCGGCAAAGGCCCGAAGTCCGTTCAGGGGCGGCAAGGTGGTTTCATCAGACACGATAGTTTTCCTACTGTCACGCAACAGATCATCTGGCTGGTTATCGCAGCCTATGGCCATTAACTGCTGAACAACAGAGGCATTTTGTACATTCCGACCGACAAGGAGGAACGGATCATGACGACAGAAAAAGTGGCGATTGTCACGGCAGGTGGCAGCGGAATGGGGGCCGGTGCGGCGAAACGACTTGCGGCCGATGGCTTCAGGGTCGGCATCCTGTCGTCCTCGGGCAAGGGCAAGGCCCTCGCCGAAGATCTGGGCGGCTTTGGCGTGACCGGATCGAACCAGTCGATCGATGATCTCACCCGTCTGGTCGACCGGGCAATGGAACGCTGGGGGCGCGTTGACGTGCTGGTGAACTCGGCCGGGCATGGCCCCAAGGGCGCAGTCCTGGAGATCACCGACGAGGAGTGGCACGCAGGGCTCGACGTCTACCTGATGAACGTGATCCGTCCCACCCGGCTTGTCACGCCGATCATGGCACGCCAGGGCGGCGGCGCGATCATCAACATCTCGACCTTCGCGACCTTCGAGCCAGACCCGCTCTTTCCGACATCGGGCATCTTCCGGGCCGGCCTCGCTGGTTTTGCCAAGCTCTACGCCGATCAATACGCCGCGCAGAACATCCGGATGAACAATGTCCTGCCGGGTTTCATCGACAGCCTGCCAGAAACCGAAGACCGCCGGGCCCGTATCCCGATGGGCCGCTACGGCAAGGAGGAGGAGGTGTCCTCGCTGATCAGCTGGCTTGCCTCCGAGGGCGGCGGCTACGTCACCGGGCAGAACTGGCGGATCGACGGAGGGCTGACACGTGGCGTGTGAGGCAAACCATTCTGTCGCGCGCGGCCAGACCGTGTTCATCGTGAAATGGGTGGCGTCGATCATCCAGATCATGGGCTACGCGGCGACCGGGTTCGGATGGACGCCGTGGAACCTCTACCTGTTTCTGGTCGGCGTTCTGGGCTGGTTGATGGTGGGGGTGCTGTGGAAGGACCGGGCGTTGATCCTGGTTCACTTTGTTGCACTTGGCTCCATGCTGGTCGGCATGGCGAGCCGCTGACGCGATTGGACCCGTTGCAGACCTGCGGCATCGGGCCGCGGAAATGCGCCGGGTTCAGTCGGGGGCCATTCGGGCGCTCGGCCCGAATGACGCACCGATGATCCGCAATGCGTGAACCGATGCCAGCACGGCCCCCGATGCCACGAGAGGGGGCAACCGCCGAGAAAATCGGCCTGACCCTCGCTGTGCTGCTGGATTGAATTGTGAAGGCCCGCCTTGCCGATATACTGGACGCGCGCCTTACCCATGCCGGTGTGTTCACACTGGTGCGGGTGGCCGATGATTTTCGCAAGGGAGAGTTTGGCCCCGATACATTGGCCACGATTCATGATCCTGCGCCCAAGCTGGACCGGGTGAGCTTGGCTTTGGCATAACTGCATTAGAGCCTACTTGGGCCAATCACGCTCTACCGCGGCAGCGCCGAAATCCATGTCGCCGATCAGGCCGGCATCACCACGACCGTGCCGCGGCCGGAGCACTCGGGCAACCGCTCGAAGGGCAGGTTCGTGAAAGCGGATTTCTTCCATGATGCAGACCGTGATGACGACTTTCGCGCCACTGGAGAAGACCTGATCTACCGCTACACCCGCGAGGAGAACGGGTTGCAGAGCCGCCATTCGCTGCCAACGCTAAGGCTTCTCGGTCCGATGACAGGAACGGACATCTGGCCGGACCCGGCCTTTGCGCCAGCATTGTCAGTAGGGTGGGCGGGAAGTGGCGCTTCTCTACACAAGCGGCATGCCTTCGCGTCACGTCCACTCGCGGGCTTACGCAGAGTTGCGAGAGGTGCTGACCGGGGAAAGTTGACATGACGCTGCGGAATCACCCATGACACCGGTGTCATTGGCGTGATAGCGAAAGGGAACGCTGGCATGGCAACGATCTACGACGTGGCGAAGTCCGCCGGCGTGTCTCCCAAGACCGTCTCGCGCGTGCTGAATGGTGACGCGCCGGTCAATGCCAAGACCCGCGAGGCGGTGACCAAGGCGATCGACCTGCCGGGCTACGGCCAGCTGGAAGTGCCGCAGGTCTTCAAGCACCAGGGCCAGTGGTATTGCCTGTTCTGCACCGCCGACGAGCATTTCTCGCAA
>ERZ1699650.84-NODE-84-length-53985-cov-168.018450_pt1 | contig 53985 bp, 48 predicted proteins | sample MGYA00581512_ERZ1699650 | MGnify/ENA primary metagenome ERZ1699650 (study PRJEB42348, sample SAMEA6618698) | metagenome | isolation source: Polyester-degrading enrichment culture growing on monomer terephthalic acid, Te | collected 2019-05-17 ... | reverse complement strand
CCACCAACGGCATAGACCGCCCAGTACCCCAGCACCAGAAAGGCAAAGAGTTTGACCACCGATTCAAAGGCAATGGCCAGCATCATGCCAGGGTGGTGTTCAGAGGTATCCAGATGGCGGGTGCCGAACAGCAGCGTAAACAGCCCAAGAATCAACGATACATACAGAGCCGAATCGTTGTACCAGAACTCGCCCGCTGTGATCGTTGGCGCGACCACATTGAAACTCACCGAAATGGCTTTCAACTGCAGCGCTACATAGGGAACGATCCCGACCAGGGAGATCAACGCAACAAACACGGCGACAGCCCGGCTATGCCCAAAACGACTGGCAATAAAGTCGGCAATGGTGGTCACGTTCTCGCGTTTGGCGACCTGCACCACTTTTAGCAAAAACGCATAACCCACCAGAAACAGCAGAATGGCACCGACATGCGAAGGCGCAAAGGCCCAGCCATATTCAGCAAACTGACGTGTAGCCCCGTAGAACGTCCAACTGGTGCAGTATACCGCCAGCGACAAGCTGTACACCCAGGGCTGCCAGCGACGGGCTACCGGATGCCGGTCACCATAGAGTGCGATGACGAACAACAGGATGACGTAGAGCAGCGAAATAAGGATGAAAAACGTCGGTGACATCCGGGAGCGGGTCCTTTGGTCGGGAGTCAGACAGCGGCTTCGTCACTGGTTACATTTGGATTACATTGCTCTTTGCATTCAGTGTCGAGCTACCGGGTAGGCCTGTCCGGGGCCGGCGTGAACCCATCCATGGGGCCTGGACCGCAGCATCCCTGCTGCGGACCTCCCCGGACAGGCCTACCCGGCAACTCGACACGGCCATATATCCATCTGCGCTGTGAGCACGCCTTAATACTCAGGCTTTATCTCGTTCCACCAGATAATCCCGGTAGTCGTCGCGAATGTCTACCTTGCGGAGTTTTCCAGTGCCGGTATGCGGCAAGCTGTCGACCTGGATGATGGCATCTGGCAGCCACCATTTGGCGACACGCTCTGACAGTACCTTGCGCAGGCGAGCTTCATCGAGGGTTTTACCGGCGCGTATGGTCACCAGCATGAGCGGTCGTTCATCCCATTTTGGGTGGGTGGCGCCAATCACGCAGGCTTCGTTGATTGCATCGTCATGCAGGGCAGCATTTTCCAGCTCCACCGAGCTGATCCACTCGCCGCCGGATTTGATCACATCTTTACTGCGATCTACCACGCGCAGATACCCCTGGGGGTTGATAACGGCAACGTCTCCGGTATCGAACCAGCCGTCGATAAACTTGTCTTTGCCCTCGCCCTTGAAATATTGGGCCAGCACCCAGGGGCCCCGGCAGCGCAAATTGCCCCGGGTGCGTCCGTCATGCGGCAAGGGGCGACCTGCTTCATCAAAAATGTCGATTTCCACGCCCAACATCGGGCGCCCGGCCGAGCTTTGCAGTTCGTAGCGCTGTTCGTCGGGCATGGCATCCATCTGCGGTGTGCGGTTGGCGGCAGTGGCCAGCGGGCTGGTCTCGGTCATGCCCCAAATACCCATCCAGTAGACGTTGTAGAGCTTGTCGTAAATCTCGACCAGACTCAGTGGCGAGGCCGCCCCGCCGACGCCGATCACCTTCAGTGAATCGATCGTCTTGCCGCTCTGTTGCAAATAGTTGTGCAGGTTCAGCCAAACGGTTGGCACCGCAAAAGCCTGATTGACCGACTCCTCTTCAATCAGGGACTGTAAGCTCTCGCCATCGAGGTTGCCACCCGGCAATACCAGCTTGGCGCCATATACCGGTGCTGAGAACGGCACACCCCAGGCACAAACGTGGTACATGGGTACGACCGGCATGGCGACCGACCGCTCCGAGAAATCGAGATACTGACTAGAGCCGCTCATCATCGCATGCAAGACCGTTGAGCCCTGCTCGTACATTACCCCCTTGGGGTTGCCGGTCGTGCCACTGGTATAGCAGAGGCCACAGGGGGCATCGGCCGGCAGACGCGGCCAGTGGAATTCCGTCGGCATCTGGGCCAGCAAATGCTCATAATTATCGAGGGGCAGTATGGCGGACTCAGGCATTGAGTCTTCGTCACACAGCACAACAAACCGCTCCACACCGCGAATCTGGTCGGCGACGTCCTCCAGCAGGGGCAAAAACTCCGGATCAAAAAAGACCCAGCGATCTTCGGCGTGATTGATGATGTACTGCAACTGTTCACTGAACAGCCGCGCATTGAGGGTGTGCACAACCGCCCCCATGCCGGAAATACCAAAATACAGCTCCAGGTGGCGATAGTGGTTCACGGCCAATGTGGCTACCCGCTCGCCACTTTGAATACCAGCCCGCGCCAGCAAGTGGGCAACCTGGGCCGACCGTTGCAGCGCATCTCGATAGCGGTAGCGATGCCGGCTGCCATCCGCCATGGCAGACACAATGCTTTGCTCCGGGTACCGTTGCGCCGCATTGCGTAAAATGTCGCTGGTATTCAGCGGGTGAGTCATCATATTGCCAGCCATCCCAGGTCTCCTGTTGACAGCAATGTCCGGTCTCTGATCTGCCCAAAACAGAGCAGACCGTTAACAATTGAGGTAGATGCTGCCAGTGTAGAGACCGGTCTCGGTTAGACCCATCGGCGAATAGTAGGAGGCGCCCTCACCCAGGGGGGAATGCTTCCCTGGGAACAGCGGTGGAAGCTGAAGTGTCAAGTTAACGCAACGCTGCCGAGAGATTAACAAGGTGCCAGCAGACAGGCGTTCAGCGCCCGAGCGGTACGTCCATTTCATCCAGGGTGAGCTCGCGTACCTGCTCTGGAATAGCCCATTCAACGTCCTCTTCAACACTGAGTCGGAAGTGAAACATCGATTGCAAAGCCTGGTGATCTTCTGCGCGAAACATCATTTCACCCTTGGGCGTATCGAAGTGCATGCCCTCCAGGGTACTGATCAGTTCTTCAGTGTCGGTTGAGCCGGCACGGCGAATCGCTTCCACAGCGGCGATACCCGCTGCCATACCACCGGCGGCAAAAAAATCCGGGGGCGTGCCAAAACGCTCAAGGTGGTGCTCGACCAGCCATTGGTTGATGTCGTTGCCCGGGGACTCGTAGTAGTAATATATAGCGCCTTCCAGACCGACAAAAGGCTTGTAACGAACCAGGCCCGACAAAGTAGTACCACTGGCCGCAAACCGAATGTCGAGACGTTCCGGGTTCATCGCCTGCAGTTCACTCATGGGGTTGCCACCACCGGCCCAATAGAAAAACACGACCCGGTCGCCCTGCGCATCTTGCAGCTCGTCAAAAATGCGTTGACCCGCTGCGGTGAAATCGGTGGTATCGATCGGGACGTACTCTTCGTGCACCACTTCGGCGCCGGTAGCGGCCAGTGCATCGCGAAAGGCGGCGATACCATCTCGGCCGTAGGGAGTGTCTTGCGCCAGTGTCGCAATTTTCACACCCGGGCGGCCAATGGCAACCCCGTTGGCGACGGCATCCTGCGTCGCGTTACGGCCCGTTCTGAAAACGTAGCGGTTGCCATCCTCTCCGGTTAAGGCGTCGGCCATGGCCGGCTCAACGATCAATATTTTCTCAAATGATTCGGCCACCGGCAGCATGGCCAGTGCCACGCTGGAGGACATCGGCCCAACCGCCAGGTCTGCATTGTCGTCACCGTAGGCCTCTTCGAGCAGGGCACGGCCTTGGGCCGGGTCCAGCCCGGTGTCTTTCTCGATAACTTCAATGGCTCGGCCATCGATTTCAAAGGTACCGCTTGTGGCGTATTCGAGCCCCAGCATGAGGCCATTATGGCTCTGCCTGGCATAGGCTTCGAAGGGCCCGGTTTTGGCATAAACATGGGCAATTTTTATCGGTTCTGCCTGTAGCGGAGCGCTGATCAACAGTGGTAAGGCGGTCATAGCCCAGCGGGCTATGCGAAAGGGCTTCATGAATTTCTCCTGTTTCTTTGCTTCAAGAATCTACTAAACTGCCGATATAGACAGACGTCTGCAATGACTGAATTGGCGGTAGGCTCCAACAAGAACGACAATGGCTGGCTAACGGATTGCCGCAGCAACGGTTAGCCTTCAAGTTGCCAGAGAAATGTCTGCCGTGAACACGCCGATGCTGGCATCACTTACTCGATACCACGGCTAAGCCCTAATGGGCTAACCAGTGGTACTCCAGGCGCCAGTGCAGCATCATTGTTTTGGTCACAATACTATCTCGCCGGTGGAGCTTGATCTATGAAAATCACGGTTGTCATGAAAACAGCTCTGGGCTTTGGCCTGATGCTCTTGCTCATCATTGGCATCTCTCTGACAGCACTGAGCAACCAGGCATCCATCGCCAATCTGTTTCGCATCACGACCGATGAGGTCGTTCCTCAGGTTGAAAACGCCTACGAACTCGTCATCAGCATCCAGAATGCCAACAAGGCGGTTTCGCAGCATGCGGCGGTTGAATCAGAAGACGCCCTGGCGCGCTACGAAGCGGATTTTGAAACGGCGCTGGTTGAAGTAGATCGACTGAATCAGCAATTGAGTGATCGGTTAATCAATGCACCTGAGCTGCAAGAACAACTGTCAGCCGCCTACACCAACGTAGACGAGGCCATGACGCTGGCGGCAGAACACCTGAGTACTCGACGTACCGTCCTAGAAAGTCGGGCCGCTTTTCTATCGGAATTTCAGACACAGAACTCACGCTGGCTGACCTATACCAACGACATGAAAATTGTCGACCGTGTGCTGGAAAACCTGGCCATGGAGACTGACTCGGTCTCACGCCAGGTTGGCGCAGATGCGACCTATGTTCTGGATAGAATTGCGCTTATCCGCTCGGGTGTCGGCGGTATCACCGGCCTTTCCAGTGCCGAACAGGTCGATAATGTACAAGCCAGTCTGCAACGCGAAATCGAGCGTGCCGACACTCGCATGGAGCGATTGGAAAGCAATAACGAGATTCTGTTTCGTTACCTGTCGACCTATATGGATCTGCTCAGAACGGCGGTAACCGGAGAAACCGGCACCCTGCCCCGGTATCGTGCTTCCCTCGCTGCCAGTGAACTCAGTACCCTGCAGCTGGGTCAACTGGCCGACAGCATCAACCGCAGTATTGATGCAGTAACCGAGCTGTCGGTCGACTTGTCCAATCGGCGTGTCGCACTGGCCAATGAGGTTGCCTCTGCCAAACAACAAGCGGCATTAACGGTATGGGGTGTACTGGCCGCTTCAATTCTGGTGGCTCTGCTGGTCATGGCGTCGCTGATTCGCAGTATTCGGACGCCCCTGAAGCGCATCACCGAGGTACTGCACGCGGTCGCCACCGGTGACCTGACTCAGAAAATGAAGATCACTACCCAGGATGAATTCGGGCAAATTTCCGCTGGCATTAACGAACTGGTAGAGCAAACACAGGCGGTTATTCATGACATTACCAGAGCCTCCGGCGAGGTCGATTCTGTTACGCAACAGGTAACGGAAACCACCCGCTCCAGCTCGACCAAGCTGCTGCGCCAGAAGGATCAGTCGGCTTCCATTGCCACCGCTGTGACGGAAATGACCGCAGCAGCCAGCCACATTTCCGACAATGCCAATGACACTCTGATTCAGGTGGAGGCAGTGAATGGATCGGCATCGGAAGGTCAGGCAAACATGAATGCCAGCCGCGAAGTGATCAGCAGCTTACTGGAGGAAATACATTCAACCAGCGACGTTGTATCTGAACTGCAGCAAGAGTCGAGCAACATTGGCAAGATTCTGGAGGTTATTCAGAACATTGCAGAGCAAACCAATCTGCTGGCGTTAAACGCGGCGATCGAGGCAGCCCGGGCGGGTGAGCAGGGTCGGGGTTTTGCGGTAGTGGCCGATGAAGTGCGCAGCCTGGCGAGCAAGACCCAGCAGTCTACGGAAGAAATCTACCAGATGATCGACCGGCTACAACAACGCGCCAACCAGGCGGTAGCCCGCATGGGCACGAATCGGGACAAGGCTGAATCGCTGGTTACCCAGGCCGACAACACGGACAAGTCCATTCAAACGATTCTGGACAGTTTGAGCAGCATCACCGACATGAGCCGGATGATCGCGGAAGGCACATCCGAGCAACAAAAGGCGGCAGAGTCCGTTTCGGAAACCATTCAGGAAATTGCGGAATTATCCGACGCGATCTATTCCAACGCGCGCCGAAACGTATCCAACTTCGAACAACTGAATACGCTAGTCCAGCAACAGAAAACATCAGTAAGCCGCTTCAAATACGACTGAGGTGAGGTACAGACCAGTGGCGGGAATCCGTGTCGACTACCGGGTATACCCCTCCGGGGTCGGGCGGAATGCCGCCCACTCAACCCGTCCATGGGGCCTAGACCGCAGCATCCTTGCTGCGGACTCCCCCGGAGGGGTATACCCGGCAGCCAACACTTGCTATGGAGTCAATCTTTTTGATCCATTTCAAAAGCTAATTAAATACTACTTCTCTACAAAAGCCCGCTCAATCACATACTCGCCAATATGCCCGGCACGGGTTTCGTTGAAGCCCATCTCGTCCAGAATGGCGGTGGTGTCTTTCAGCATGGCCGGGCTGCCGCAGAGCATGAAGCGGTCATCTTCTTTGTTCGGTACTGGCAGGCCCAGGTCTGAAAACAACTTGCCGCTTGTCATCAGGTCTGTAAGACGACCCTGATTGCGGAAGGGTTCGCGGGTGACCGTTGGGTAATAGAGCAGTTTTTCCTGAATGACTTCACCGAAGTACTCGTGCTCGTGCAGCTCCTGTTCGATCATGTCGCGATAGGCCAGCTCTGACACATGGCGTACACCATGCGTCAAAATGACCCGATCGAACTGTTCGTAGATTTCCGGGTCTTTGATGATGCTTAAGAACGGCGCCAGGCCGGTTCCGGTCGACAGCAACCAGAGGTTTTTACCGGGCAGCAGGTGGTCGGTTACGAGAGTACCGGTCGGCTTACGGCCTACGTAGATCTGGTCGCCGGGTTTAATGTTCTGCAACTGGGAGGTCAGCGGGCCGTCGGGTACCTTGATGCTGAAAAACTCGAGTTCTTCTTCATAGTTGGCGCTGGCAATGGAATAGGCACGCAGCAACGGACGGCCGGTGTCCTGCTCCAGGCCGATCATGGTGAAGTAACCGTTCTTGAAGCGAAAACCCGGATCACGGCTGGTCTTGAAGCTGAACAAGGTGTCGTTCCAGTGCTGAACGCTGGTGACCGTCTCTATATTCAAATTAGACATATAAACCTCTAAAAAAAGAATAATAAGTTATATAACACTACTATACCGAGACCAGCCTTATCGGCAAAATGCCTATTATCAATAAGCGTTATCGGTTTTTTAACTATGAAATTTACGTTGCGTCAATTACAGGTCTTTCTGGCCACGGCCCATTACGAAAACATCAGCCGTGCGGCCACCAGTTTGAACATGTCACAATCGGCGGCCTCGGGTTCCCTCAAAGAACTGGAGTCACTGTATTCAGTCCGGCTGTTTGAACGGGCGGGTAAACGCCTGAAGCTGAATGAGCTTGGCAGACAGCTCTGGCCAAGGGCAGAAGCCTTGCTTGCCCAGGCGCTGGAGATGGACCAGGCACTGGCCCATCATCAGGACTTGGGCTTGCTCAAGGTCGGAGCAACGCTGACCATCGGCAACTACCTCGCCGTCGGGTTAATGGCGCAGTTTAAGGCTCGTCAGTCCTCGGCGCGGGTACAGCTCAAGGTTGCCAATACCCAAACCATTGTCGACCAGGTACTGAACTTTGAACTAGATCTGGGCATGATTGAGGGCGAAATCAACCACCCCGATCTGGATATCCAGCGCTGGCGCAGCGACACTCTGGTCGCGTTTTGCGCACCGGATCACCCGCTCGCCCGCGTTCAAACCCTGAACGACCAGCACCTGCTGGAGGCAAACTGGATTGTTCGCGAGTCCGGTTCAGGTACTCGACAAACGTTTGAGCGTGGCATGCACGGCATTTGGTCTGATCTGACCATCGAGCTGGAGCTGGAACACACTGAGGCAATAAAGCGCGCTGTTGAAGCCGGTCTGGGCATCAGTTGTTTGTCACATGTCTCGCTAAAAGAAGCATTCAGGCGCGGCACCCTGGTTCCGCTCAGGCTGCCCCACCGGGATTTCAGCCGGGACTTTTATCTGGTGCTGCACCGCCAGAAGTACCGCAGCCCCGGCATTCAGGCCTGGCTTGAGTTGTGCCAGGCCGGTGTTGACCAGTTTTGAGGTTTAATACAATCAAGAATTCAGGCTTATAAACGCTCAAGGCACATGGCTGTGCCTTCACCACCGCCAATGCACAACGCAGCCATGCCCTTCTTCCGATCCAGCCGGATCATGTTGTGCAGTAAAGTCACCAGTATGCGAGCGCCAGAGCAACCCAGTGGATGACCCAGCGCACAGGCGCCGCCGGTGACGTTGGTGATCTCCGGACTTAAACCAACTTCCTGCATGCCCAGCATGGTAACCATGGCGAAGGCTTCGTTGATTTCGGCCACTTCGATGTCTTCTGCTTTCCAGCCAGCCTGTTCCAACGCCTTGTTCATTGCACCAATGGGCGCGCAGGTAAAAGTGCTGGGCGCCTGGGCATGGCTGGCATAGCTGCGAATGACAGCCAGTGGCTTTAGGCCCAGCTCTTCGGCCTTGTTGCGGCTCATCAGTGTCAGCGCGGCGGCGCCATCGCTGATCGAGCTTGAGTTGGCCGCGGTGATGGTGCCATCTTTGGCAAAGGCAGGACGCAGCTGCGGAATCTTATCCGGGCGGGCCTGGCCGGGTTGTTCATCCTGTTCTACCAGGGTGTCACCCTTACGCGAGCTGACCGTTACCGGCACAATTTCGGCGGTAAAGTAGCCCTGTTCAATCGCGGTCTGGGCGCGGCTTAGGCTGCGCAGCGCAAATTCATCCATGGCTTCGCGGCTGATCTTGAATTCATTGGCCGTCGTCTGAGCATGCACGCCCATGGCGTTGCCGTCGTAGGCATCTTCCAGGCCATCCAAAAACATATGGTCGTAGACCTTCTGGTGACCCATGCGGTAGCCGGAACGTGCCTTGTCCATTAAATAAGGCGCATTGGTCATCGATTCCATACCGCCGGCAATGGCGATGTCGATTTGGCCGGTGCGAATCTGGTCGGCGGCCATCATCACGGTTTTCATGCCGGAGCCACAGACCTTGTTGACCGTGGTTGCCGGTACCGATTCCGGCAAGCCGCCGCCAAGTGCGGCCTGGCGCGCCGGTGCCTGGCCGAGGCCAGCGGGCAGTACGCAACCCATCAGCAATTCCTGCACCTGATTCGGTGTTACACCGCTGTCGCTCAGGTTGGCGGCAATCACAGCGGCCCCCAACTCGGTGGCCGAGAGGCCACTCAGCGCGCCCTGAAAGCCGCCCATGGGAGTGCGTTTGGCGGCGACAATTACAATCTCTGTGGTCATGACGGGAATCCTCTTGTGATGCACTATTCGTTACTGGGTAAAGACAGTGGGCGCGTTAAATACGCAACCCGCCGTCCACTTCCAGAATGCGTCCCGAATAGTAATCGTTCGTCAGAATAAATGTGACTGCCCGGGCGATATTGTCCGGCTGCCCTACGCGGTTCAGGGGTACAGACTGCTTGACACGCTCCAGCGCCTCCGGCTTCATGCTGCCGGTCATTTCGGTCTCGATGAAACCCGGAGCAATGCCCGCCACGCGAATGCCGTAACGCGCCAGTTCTTTCGCCCAGGTAACGGTCATGGCGGTAACGCCCGCCTTGGCCGCACTGTAATTGGTCTGCCCCATATTCCCGGCCTGCGAAATGGAGCTGATGTTGATAATCACCCCCGGTGTCTGGCCAGCCACCATCCAGGCGGCGGCTTCGCGTCCACATAAAAAGACACCGGTCAGGTTAACGTCGATCACCGCCTGCCACTGAGCCAGGGTCATGGTCTGGACGTCACCGTCTTTGACTCTGACCAGCAAGCCATCGCGCAAGATACCGGCGTTGTTGACCAGCCCGTCAAGCTGGGGCTCGTCCTGTTTGAGTTGGTCAAACAGTGCCTGCACTGAAGCTTCATCGGCGACATTGCAGGTATAGCCCCGAGCGGCATGACCCTGGCCTCTCAACTGCGCCGCTGCCTGCTCAACCAGTGCCTGGTCGATGTCGATCAGCGCAACCCGGGCGCCAGCCTCGACCAGTGATGTGGCCATTTGCAGTCCCAGGCCACGACCACCACCGGTGATGGCGATGTGTTTTCCGGCCAGAGTGTGAGGTGTCGTCATCGTTAGGTCCTGTGCTTGGTTACTGGAAAAAGAATACTGTTATCCATCAATTGCCCGGAACGGATCGGCTGAAATCACTGGCGCACCTGACAATGGCCGATAAAACCGGTCGATCAGGTTCATGGGCACAGACATCACATTGGGGTAAAGCCAGGCCGGTGATTTGTCTTTGTCGACTAACAAGGCGCGCACCCCCTCAAGAAATTCTCGCTCTGCCACCGCATGGGCGCCCACCATCAAATCCTGATTCAGCGCCTCAACCCGACTGGCACCCCGCAAACGCCGAAAATGATGCCAGGTCAGTGCCAGACTCAGCGACGAGCCGGTCTGCCATTGACGTGCAGCCTGCTTAAAAGGTTCAAATGCTGAGCGTGACACCTGCGCCATCCAGTCACTGAGGCTGGGCTCGGGTAAGGTATCCAGCGCGGCCTGCCAGCCCTCCCGGCTTTGGCGAACGGAGTCGTCTTCACTGTCATCGATTGGCAGGTCGGCCAACGTGCTGCCGCTGGCCAGCCGGTGCTTCAGGTCCGCCGCCGTCGACTCATCGACACAGCGGTCGGCATAACCGAGCGCAACCACGTCACTCGCCATCAGGTGAATGCCCGAGCAGCCAATCAGGGTGCCCGCGCGCCAGTCTGGCTTCTGCAGAAAGTGAGCCGCCCCGACATCGGGAAACAGGCCAATTTGCAATTCCGGCATGGCAAAGCGGGCTTCGTCATCCACCAGTTTCAAATCGCCTCCGGCAAACAGACCCCAGCCACCGCCCATCACCAGGCCGCGCCCCCAGACCACAATGGGTTTTGGGCTGTGTTCAATTTTTGCATCCAATTGATACTCCGCTGCAAAATAGCGGACGGCTTCCGCTCGCTGAACGTCGGCGGGTTGATTGACTGACGCCTGATAAAGGGCTTTCACATCGCCGCCGGCACAAAATGCCCGGGCCTGGGAGCTCTGCAACCAAATGCTGCTAACCGTGTCGTCGGCAAAAGCGTCGGTCAGTGCGGCATCCAGTGCTGCAATCAAGCTCAGATCCAGGGCATTCAGGGCTTGAGGGCGGTGCAGGCTGATCACTCGTAATGCACCCTCCTGTTCGGTCTGCAACAGTAAAACGGGGGTCTCTGTCATGGGGCTACCTTAGCAATGCGGGCTCTGGAGGTGCCATCCTGCATTGGTACGACGCGCTTCTCAAGCATCAGACCGGACTCTGCAATTCAAGGGCGTCCAAACCCCGCAATTGCGCGTAATTTGTTATCCGCGGTCATTGATGGCCGCCCTCCGGGTTGGAAAAACAGATTTGACTGGTCAATACTGTGTGCAGATTACGTCACTGTGACCTGCATACTGGCAACACAGCGTTCACCCAATAACACTGAAAAAGGAATCACCTATGAAATACCTCACCTGGTTGGGGCTTGCGATTGTAAGCCTGATTGGAACGGCTCAGGCCTGTGAACTGGACCGGAATGTGCGCCTGGCGGGCATGAGCTGGATGTCTAACCTGATGATGGTCGAAATCGAAAAAGCCATCCTAGAAGACGGCTACGGGTGCGACGTTGTTGTTGAATCCGGTGACACAGTGCCGATGATCGCCGCTGTTGTGCGTGGCGATGTCGATCTGTACAACGAATTATGGATCGATTCCGCGCCTGAAAACTGGGTTAGCGCCAACGAAGCTGGCGATGTCGTCTCTCTGGGTGACGTCTATTCCGGCGGCGTCGAAAGCTGGTGGATTCCCCGTTATGTCGCTGATGAAAACCCGGGCCTCACCTCGGTGTATGATTTGCCAGATTACAAAGAACTGTTCGAAGACCGCGAAGAACCTGGAATGGGCCGAATCTACAACTGCCCGGAAGGCTGGGTCTGTGGTGCCATCAACAATAACCTGTTGCAAGCCTTTGGCCTTGAAGACGACTACATCATGTTTTCGCCGGGCAGTGGCGCTGCACTGGACGCTGCCATTGCCTCGTCCTACGCGCGCCAGCGGCCGTTTGTCACCTACTACTGGTCACCAACGGCAGTGCTGGGCAAGTATGATATGGTCGAACTCGAGATGCCCGCCTACGATCCCGAAGGTCATCGTTGCAATATGAACCCTGAATGCGAAGCCCCTGTGGCCAGTGCGTTTCCAAAGGCGAGTATTCAAAAAACCATTCCGACCGCCCTTCAGGAAGACGCTCCTGAAATTGCCGCCTTCTTTGCTGACATCAACATCCCGACCAATGAGGTGAACACGCTGCTGGCCTGGGCCGATGAACAGGGCGCCGAGCCCGACCAGGTTGCAGAGTACTTCCTGGCCAACTACGAATCACTCTGGACTCAGTGGGTACCGGCCGACGTGGCTGAAAAAGTAAAAGCAGCCCGTTAATCGCCCACCACCGGGCGGCTGTGTGCAACAGCCGCTCACTTTCCTGCCCGCCGTAACCAAAGGACGCATGTGTGGCCTTCCCCGAGATTCTTGATGCACGTTCCCTGCGCCAGGGTATTGATGGTTTTGTTAATCAGCTGGTGATTGACTATGCCGATTCACTGGAAAGATTAAGTCAGCCCTTGCTGACGTTTCTGGTATCCGTCGAACAACTGTTGCGCAATTCCCCCTGGTATCTGGTCATTGCTGCTCTGGCGGTCGTCGCCTGGTTTGGCAGTCGACGCTGGACTCTGGTAGTCGGAGTGACTCTGCTGATGCTGTTTATTGGCATCATCGGGCAATGGGATCGAGGCATGCAAACGCTGGCGCTGATGATCGTTGCGCTGATCATGTGTCTGGTTGTCGGCATACCGGTCGGTGTGCTGATGTCGTTGTCCGAACGGTTTCGCAAAATAGCGCTACCCATTCTCGATGTCATGCAAACCATGCCCAGCTTTGTCTACCTGATTCCGGTGGTTATGCTGTTTGGTCTGGGCAAGGTACCCGCTCTGATCGCCACTATTGTCTATGCTGTACCACCGCTGATTCGCCTCACTGATCTCGGCATTCGCCTGGTGGATCATTCGGTCATGGAAGCGGCAACGGCGTTTGGTGCAACCCGCCGCCAGAAGCTGCTCGGCGTGCAATTGCCGCTGGCTCTCCCCAACATCATGGCGGGTATCAACCAGACAACGATGATGGCCCTCTCCATGGTGGTGGTCGCCTCAATGATCGGTGCGCGCGGTCTCGGGCAGGAAGTGTTGGCCGGCATAAACCGGCTTGAGGTAGGTCGTGGCCTTCTGGCAGGGCTGGCCATTGTTGCATTGGCTATTCTGTTCGACCGAGTCACCCAGGCTTATGGCAAGCGCCTGCAATACCCGAAGCAGGGAGATAAATAATGGCCAAGATCGACATCTCGGGGATCTATAAAATATTTGGCCCGAACCCCAAGCGTCATCTTCAAGCAGTGAAAAAAGGGCTGTCGAAAGACGACTTGCTGGCCGACTCCGGTCACACCCTGGGCTTGCAGGATGTCAATCTGTCTATCGAAGAAGGTGAGCTTTTTGTCATCATGGGCTTGTCCGGTTCCGGCAAATCGACACTGATCCGGCACATCAACCGGTTAATAGACCCGACTTCAGGCAGCATTCGCATAGACGGCGAGAACGTACTGAATCTGCGCCAGGATGAACTCATTCAACTGCGCCGGCACAAGATGTCGATGGTGTTTCAGCGTTTCGCCCTCTTCCCCCACAAAACCGTGCTCGACAACGTTGCCTATGGGTTGACGATACAGGGCATCGATAAAAAAAATGCACGCGTCATCGCGAACGACTGGCTCGAACAAGTTGGTTTGCAGGGCTTTGGTGATCAGCACCCTCATGAGCTGTCAGGCGGCATGCAACAACGCGTCGGCCTGGCCCGGGCTTTGGCTACCAACCCGGATATTCTGCTGATGGACGAAGCCTTTTCAGCCCTCGATCCGCTGATCCGAAAAGAAATGCAGGACTTGCTGATGAAGCTTCAGCAACAGCTGCACAAAACCATTGTCTTTATCACTCACGATCTTGACGAAGCCCTGCGTCTGGGCAACCGCATTGCCATTCTCAAAGACGGCGCGCTGGTGCAACAGGGTGACCCTCAGGACATTCTGCTGTCTCCGCAAAATGACTATGTCGCCGACTTTGTCAAAGACGTGAATCGGGGCAAGGTATTGAAAGCGCATCACGTCCTGGCCAAACCGGTATCTACGCTGAACACCGACACAACCGTTACCAAAGCCAGAGACTGGATGATGCGCCATGGATTCGACTACGCCACCGTACTGGAAGGCAACTACCTGAAGGGCATCGTCACACTGAGCAATTTGCACGCGGCTACGCAGGAAACCCTGCGGGAAAGCGTGTCACCGGTATCCAGCGTTCTCGAATCGGCTGACCTGGAAAGTCTGATGCCCCGGATGATTCGCGACACTGCACCCATTGCGGTAACGACAGATACCGGCGAGTTCGTTGGTTGGGTGTCTCGCAGCAAAGTGATCCGGCTGATTAGCCCGGCGCAAGCGGTCGACCGTGAAGCATCGCTGACTGAACCGGTTGAGTAAGCTGAATCACTCTTCCAACCATTTGTACATAACGAACGAATCGATGTAGCCATGCTCCGGGTGCTTAAACGCCCGGGGCAGGACACCCACTTTGCGAAAACCCAGCTTTTCCCAAAGAGTGACCGCCACCCGGTTGGTGGACACCACTGAATTGAATTGCATCGCCTTGTACCCGAGCTCTAGCGCCCGTTGCTGTGAATGCTCGCACATCATTCGGGCCAAACCCTGGCCGCGCGCCGACAAACTGACCATATAGCCACAGTTGCAGACATGAGCACCCGGCCCGGTGGCGTTGGCTTTCAGATAGTAAATCGCCTTGATCTTGCCGTCCTGCTCAACCACCCAGGATTCATCGGGGTACTCCAGCCAGTCACGCAGGCCTTGCTCCAGCGGCAGGCCCGGGTCCAGTGAATAGGTTTCACGGCGCTGCAATATCTTGGTAAACACCGGCCAGAACGCTTTGAAATCGGCTTCATGCATGGGTCTGAGTACGCTCACGGCCGGGCCTCCAAATTAACTGCTTTGTGAATCGAGCTGGGTGCGCCATAGGCTCGCATAAACGCCGTCGGCCGCCAAGAGTTTCGCATGGGTTCCGCTCTCAACCACTTGCCCGCCCTGCATCACCACGATGGCATCGGCGTCGATTACCGTCGACAGACGGTGCGCTATAACGATGCTGGTGCGGTTACGGGAAACCTCATTCATCGCCGTCAGAATCGCCTGCTCGGCGTGTGAATCCAGCGCCGAGGTGGCTTCATCGAACACCAGAATAGGCGGGTCTTTCAACAGCACCCGGGCAATGGCAATTCGCTGTTTCTCTCCACCGGATACTTTCAACCCGCGCTCACCGACCTGGGTATGCTCCCGCTCGGGTAGACTGTTGATGAAGTCTTCCAGATGCGCCATGCGAATGGCGCGCCAGACGGAATCGTCCGGAGCATCGGGATTGCCATAGCGCACGTTGTTAAACAGGGAGTCGTTAAACAGCACGGTATCTTGTGGAACCACGCCTATGGCCTGGCGCAAACTGTATTGCGTGACCGAGCGAATCGACTGACCATCGATGCGGATGTCACCGGCCAGCGGATCGTAAAAACGAAACAGCAACCGCCCAACGGTAGATTTGCCGGCGCCGCTGTTCCCCACCAGGGCTACTTTCTGACCGGCTTCAATGGTCAGGCTGAAGTGATGCAAAATAGTGCGATCGGCATGGTAGCCAAAGTCGACCTGATCAAACTCAATACGGCCTTCCGGCACAGCAAGTTCGGTGGCACCTTCGGGGTCGGTAATGGCCGCCGGCCGCCTGAGCAATCCAAAGAGCTTTTCAATATCGGTCAGGGCCCGTCGAATCTCCCGGTACACGAAACCCAGAAAGTTCAGGGGGATGAACAGCTGAATCACATAGGCGTTCACCATTACCAGATCGCCGAGGGTGATCGCACCGCTGACGACATCCCGCGCGGCCAACCACATCATCAGCGTCAGCGACGCTGACACAATCAGTGCCTGACCGGTGTTGAGCATCAGCAGAGACATCCGGTTTTTCAGCCGGGCGCCTTCCCATTGCTCAAGGTTCCGATCGTAGTGTTTTGCTTCCCAGGCTTCATTGCCGAAGTATTTAACCGTTTCATAGTTCAACAGCGAATCGATGGCGCGCGTGTTAGTCTGGCTGTCGAGCGTATTGGCCTCGCGCACGAAGCGGTTGCGCCACTCGGTAATGACCACGGTGAACAGCACGAAAACCACCACAGCAAACAGCGTAATCAGTGCAAACCAGACATTGAAATTGATGATCAGAATGGCCGCGACCATCGACAGTTCCAGGACCGTTGGCACAATATTAAATACCAGAAACCGCAGCAGAAAATGAATGCTGCTGGTGCCGCGCTCAATGTCACGGCTCAGACCACCGGTCTGGCGGCTCAGATGGTAATCGAGCTCCAGTTGATGCAAATGTTCAAATACTTCCAGCGATGCCAGTCGCATGGCGCGCTCGGTCACGCGCGAAAAAATGGCATCACGCAGCTCGCCAAAGGCCACTGAGGTGAAGCGGAAAAAACCATAGGCGAACAAAAACGCCAGCGGCACGGCAACCACCTGGGCTTGTTGCGAATCGAGCCCGTCAACGATGTGCTTCAGTGCCCAGGGCATGGCTACCGCCACTCCTTTGGCGGCTACCAGAAACACCAGGGCGATGGACACACGCCCGCGGTAGGCCCATAGATAGGGCCAGAGTGATCGGGCGATGAACCCGAGATCGAGATCGGACACCGATTTGGTCGGTGTTTCTGTCGACTGTTTTTGAGCGTTACCGGGCCTCATTCAATCGGCTTCCTGTCCTGTCGAGACGGTAGTTTGCAGGCTATACCAGCCAAGCTGGCGAAGCAGATCAGTCCAACCGTCATTCAGTCCGGCCCGAAGGCACAGACGCTCGCCCGTTTCCGGGTGCGACAGGCTCAATTCCATAGCGCGCAGGGCTAGTGTACTCAGCACCAGATGTTGTAAAGCCCAGTGATTATGGTGCCGGTCGCCGTAACGTGTATCACCGAGAATTGGGTGGCGCAGGGTTTTAAGATGGCGGCGTATCTGGTGCTTTCGCCCGGTTTGCGGGTGACACTCGAGCAGGCTGAGCCGCGTCTTGGGATAACGGCTGACGGCCAGACCGACTTCGGCAATGGCGAGGCGCCGAAACTGCGTCTCTGCTGGCTGGGCGGCCTTGCTTTGCTGTGCTTTACGGTCCGAAACGGCATCGGGTTCTTCCACCAGCGCCCGGTCACACCCAAAGGCTTCGGCGGTGAAACCACGCGCCAGTGCCCAGTAGGTTTTGGCAACCGTGCGGCTGGCAAACTGGTCGGCCAGATGGCGCGCCACGTCGGCGGTCTTGCCGATCAGCACAATGCCCGAGGTGGGCCGGTCGAGCCGGTGTACGGTATGAACCGGCACCCCATGCAGGTAGTGTTTTACCCGGCCTGCCAGCGTGTCGGTGGCGGACCGGTCAATCCAGCTGGGGTGCATCAGCAAACCCGCGGGTTTGTCGACGGCCAGCAACCAGTTATCTTCATAGAGAATGCGCAGTGGCTCAGCCATCTACGTCATCATCGTCTTCAACCAGTTCGGTGGTAACCGTCGCGCCACACACCCGGCACTGCCCTTCAATGAACAACCGCCCTTTCAGGGTGTATTCAACCGGGTCCGACATGCCCAGATCCACTTGCTGGCAGTGATTACACCAGGTATTTTCCAGAAAAGCGTTTTGTTCTTCAGCATCCCGGTCGTAGAAATTACGGAGCTGGCGTTCATCACTCATCAAACCGACACCCTTTCTTCAGTACAAAGCCGCCAGTATAGGGGATGCCTTGTCCGGTGTCCTGTGCCTCGGGCCTTGCGACCGTTATACTGCGCGCCTTTACTGATGACGGAAACGAACCCGATGCAATTACCGGTTTTTATCGCCTTTGAAGTGACGGATGAAGATCAGGGGTACCCCTATTCGGTCGCCTGGAGCCTGAAAAACGGCCAGTACAAAAGTGTCCTGCTCAAGCCGGAAGACGCCTGGCTCATCGACTGGGACAGCGGGCAGAATGCCGCCGGCGCCCCGCCTCTGCAAGACTTGCTGGATCGCGGCGAAACCGTGCTGGATGTGCTTAAGGAGTGGGCCGAAGACCTGAACGACGGCGAAGTCTACTGCGAAGACCCGGCTCTGGTGGAATACTGCCTCGACATGATGTACGACGCCTACGACAAAGAAGTCGCCGCCGAGGTTGTCCCGGTTAGCGAGCTGTTTACCGATATCGACCCTCTGGATCTGGATGATCAGCGCCGCTGGATCATGGATACCGAAGGGCTGATGGCGGTTCAGGCGGAAGACTCGGTGCGCACCTTCATCCACCTCTATGCGCAGGTGCACGGCCTTGAGCCTGAACCGGCAGACGACGAGTCAGACCATGAAGAGGACGCCCCGCGGGACCCGAATGAGGACGACTGAGCTCAGAGCCCGAGCTCGGATTTCACAAAGGGAATGGTCAGCCGGCGTTGCTGAGCGAGAGAGCCGTGATCGAGCCGTTCGAAGGCATCCACCAGTGCGGTCATCGATCGCGCCGCCCGGTTGATCAGAAAAGCCGCCACATCCGGTTCCATGGTTAGCCCCCGGCGCCGCGCCTTCCAGATCAGCCAGTCGGTTTTCTGTTCGTCGGTCAGCGGCTGAATGTGAAAGGTTAAGCCCCAGCTCAGGCGCGAAGCCAGATCGGGCAAGGCGACGGTGGGGTTTAGCGGGCTGGTGTGGCTGGTGACCAGCAATACCCGACCACTGTCTCGCATCCGGTTGAACAAATGAAACAAGGCCTCTTCCCAGTCGGGCAGTCCCGCAATGCTGTCGATATCATCGAGGGCCAGCACCGCCATTTCATCCAGCCCTTCCAGGGCGTTCGGGCCGTATTGCACACAGTCGGCCAGCGGCAGATAGAGACTCTCCAGACCCTGCGATTGCAGGTCGTGAACACAGGCCTGCAACAAGTGCGTAAGGCCCGAGCCGCTCGCACCCCAGAGATAGATCAGGGTCTCATCCAGGCGCGCCAGAGCATGGCGCAATGCGCCCAGCGTTTGGGCGTTGTCACCGGGCAGATAGTCTTCAAAAACGGCATCTTCCCGAAAGGTGACGCCAAGAGGGAGTTGTTGAATCGCCACTCAGTATCTCCTGGCGGCCGGCACGGAGCTTAATCCTGCCGGGTGGTTGAAATCAGTCAGTGCTCGCCCTGGAAAAAGACGGGTAATCATTGCCAGCGATACACCAGTTCGCTATCCAGCTGGGCTTCGAGGGTCAGCTCTTTCACCGGCAGAATCCGCCGGTCCAGCGCTAACACGTCCCGTAGCTGGTTGCGGTCACCACTGATCTCCAGGTCAAATTGCACTGAGTCTGCCTCAACCTGGCGCAGGGTGATCTGGGAGACCACATTCAAGGATTCGAGATAACGTTCTACGGCGGCCAATGTCGCCAGTTCAGTGACGTTATTTACCCGCAAAGCCAACTGCCCGGCCATTGCCGGGTCGCGCAGCACGGCGTACTGATCGGCAATCCGGTTCGACAGTTCATCGGCCAGTGCCTGCATCAGTTCCGCTTCGGACTCTCCAGTGACTTGCAAACGCTCACGATTGTCGCGCACCAGAAACACCAGATCGGCCTGAAAGCCACCGCTTTGTTGCGCCACCCGGCCGACCGCTATGGCATCGTTCGGGTATCGCTCCGATGCGGCTTCAATATCGCCCGTAAACAGACCGTAGACGTCGGTAAAAGAGACATTAAGGGTATCGGTCAGGTCCATGATCGGCAGCAAGACCGGCAAGCCGCGCTCCTCGAGCCGATTACCCAGCGCCACCGCCAGTTCATGGTTGTCACCATCGGTCAAAATGCGGTCTTGCCCCTGCAGACGGTCGCCCAGCCACAGCAGCACTTCCGGGCGCCGCGTTCCCCAAACCGGTAAACGCTGGTTCACCAGCCATTGTTCAATGGCCTGCTGGTCAAATTGCATGACCATACGCTTGGTTGCAACGGATTCACCGAGCACATTGGTCAGCAAGGTGTCGCTCGCCTGGAAGCGGAAAGTCGACAAGTAATCGGTTGCGTTGCGCAGCAAAGGTTCTGTACGCCCCTGGCTGGCAATATCGGCATCACCGGTCGCTCGAATCAGCACCCGGCCCAGTGCTTCTCGTACTGCCTGATTCTGATCCCGGTCGGAGGCATTCTGAGCAAGAATGGCTGAGTCGGAATAGACATCTACTGTCCGGGCCGCCCAAACAGGCAGTGCCAGTAACAGTAAACAGGCAAGGGAGACAGTTCGAAAAAGCATAAGTCCGGCTTCTATTAGGTGATGATCGACTATTGTGACAGAGCGCGCGGTGAAAATCAGGTCGTGTCGTCGATATTATTGTGCAAAGCGACCGTCATTTCCTGACCGAACAGACAAGCTGATTCCACACACAGGGCCTGCTACAATCCGCGCGCCCAAGAGGGCTGTGGCCAGGATCGTCACCCGCTGACGCAACGGTTCTGACCAGACCCTTCTTTTATTCAAATTGCCGCAATGGAGCCAGTGATGTCAGACGCGCCCAAACCCCTGAGTTACAAAGACGCCGGTGTTGATATCAACGCTGGCAATGAATTGGTGGAACGCATCAAAGACACCGTGAAACGTACCCGACGCCCCGAAGTCATGGGTGGCCTGGGTGGTTTCGGCGCCCTCTGTCGAATTCCCAGCCACTATAAGAAGCCGGTTCTTGTGTCTGGCACTGATGGGGTTGGCACCAAATTGAAACTGGCCATGGAACTGGGACGTCACGACACCATTGGCATCGATCTGGTCGCCATGTGCGTGAACGACCTGATCGTCTGCGGCGCCGAGCCGCTGTTCTTTCTCGATTACTACGCCACCGGCAAACTGTCGGTCGATATCGCCTCTCGGGTGGTGCAAGGCATTGGTGAAGGCTGCCAGCAGGCGAACTGCTCGCTGGTCGGCGGCGAGACCGCAGAAATGCCCGGCATGTACCAGGGCGATGACTATGACCTGGCTGGTTTCTGCACCGGCGTGGTCGAAGAAGACAACATCATTGATGGCACTCGGGTGCGCGTTGGCGACAGCGTGATCGGCCTGCCCTCCTCTGGCCCGCATTCCAACGGCTATTCGCTGATTCGCAAGGTCATCGAAGTCTCCGGCGCCGACCTGCAACAGCCTATGGGTGAGACCACCCTGGCCGATGCGCTGATGGCCCCCACCCGCATTTACGTTAAATCGGTGTTGCGTCTGCTGGCCAACCAGTCCGTTCATGCCATCTCTCACATCACCGGCGGCGGTTTCTATGAAAACTTGCCAAGAGTGGTGCCCGAGTCGCTGGCGATCCGACTGAATGCCCATAGCTGGACTCAGCCACCGGTTTTCGACTGGCTGAAGAAAGCAGGCAACATTGATGCCCATGAAATGTACCGCACTTTCAACTGCGGCATTGGCCTGGTGCTGGTTGTGCCCGCCAGTGAACAGGAAGACATTCTCAGCCAGCTGAAAGCCAGCGGCGAAAGCCCGGTGGTGATGGGTCAGGTTGAGCAACGCACGGGCGACGCTGTCATCATCGACGGAGTTTAACCGTGACTCGCATCGTTGTGCTGATCAGTGGCGGGGGCTCCAATCTGCAATCACTGCTTGATCAGTGCCAGACTGGTTCACTGGATGCCGATATCGTCGCGGTGATTTCAAACCGTCCTGACGCCTTTGGTCTGTCAAGGGCACGTCAGGCGGGCGTAAAGGCGCTGACGCTCGACCACACCGGCTATGCCAACCGGGCAGCCTTCGATGCTGCCCTGGCTGAGCTGATCGAAGCCCAGCAACCCGATCTGATTGTTCTGGCCGGTTTCATGCGCATTCTCACCGACGATTTCGTCAGGCGATTTCCAGGGAAGATGATCAATATCCACCCTTCTCTGCTGCCCCGATACCCTGGCCTGAATACCCACCAGCGTGCGCTCGACGCCGGCGATTCACAAGCGGGTGCTACCGTGCATTTTGTAACCGCCGAACTCGATGGTGGCCCGCCGATTGCCCAGGTAGAAGTCCCTATTTCAGACCAGGACGATGCCGACTCGCTGGCTCGAAAAGTACTGGCTCAGGAACACAGACTCTACCCGACGGTCGTTGACTGGTTTGTAAAGGGGCGGCTGCGTCTCGACGCCAACCAGGTGTTACTGGATGACCAGCCCCTTCCCAAAGGCGGGCGTCTGCTGGATACTGCATCGCTATGAAACGATTGCTCATCAGCTCACTCATCTATGCTCTGTCCCTGACGGCCCTGGCCGAGGGCATGCAACCGTTCACGGCCGAAATGGAAGCCATACGGCATGGCGCCATCGATATTAAAGCCCGCGGCACGCTGCAATTGCGGGAAACCGCGCCCGATGAATGGCACTATCGCCTGAGTACCGATGGCCGCACCCTGTCGCTTCGCGAAGAAAGCTGGCTGACGGTGGTTGACGACCAGATTCGGCCGACGCGCTATGAATTCGAAAGCAAGGTGTTCTGGGTCAAAACCACCAAGTCATTGCGCTTCGACCATGAACGTCAGCGTGTCACCGGGCGTGTGGAAAAAGACCGTATCGACGAAGGTTTCGCAGCCCCCATTTATGATGCCATCGGCTACCAGTTGGCGTTGCAACAGGCCCTGGCTCGCGGTGAAGAATCCATCACGCTGAATGTGCTGCGCCATAAGCGGCCTGACGACATGTCGTTTCGGGTTATCGGTGAAGAAATGCTGCAACTGCCGCAGGGCGAGATCTACACCTGGATCGTTGAGCAGACCGAACCGGTCAGCCGCGATGAACGCAAGCTGATCTGGATCGCGCCCGGCCTGGGTTACACCCCGATGCGTTTCGGGCGCTATGAAGACGGCGACCTGAAAGAGGAAATCCGGGTTCTGTCTCTGCAGCTGAATGGCCAGCGGGTTGATTTCAGCCAGCAATAGGGCAATGCTGGCGTCAGCCGGGCCAGCCACTCTGTACTACGCCCTGCACTCACACATCCACGGACCGGCACAGGGAGCTCGTCAACCATGAAAGTCGCCGTCTTCAGCAGTAAACCTTATGACATTCGCTTCTTTACCCAGGCCACGCAGTCGCAGCACCAGTTCACCTTTCTCGAACCCCACTTGAATGCCCAGACGGCAACGCTCAGTCAGGGGCACGATGCGGTCTGCTGCTTCGTCAACGACAGTGTCGACCGACCAACGCTGGAGCAACTGCACAAGCAGGGCATTTCACTGGTGGCGCTGCGTTGCGCGGGGTTCAACAATGTGGATTTGCCAGCCGCCGTTGAGCTGGGCATAACCGTTGCCCGGGTACCCGAATACTCGCCCTTTGCCGTGGCCGAGCATGCCGTCGCGTTGATTCTGGGACTCAACCGTAACTCGCATCGGGCTTACAACCGAGTTCGCGAAAACGACTACAGCCTGCACGGCCTGCTTGGTTTTGATGTGCATGGCAAAACCGTCGGTGTGATCGGTACCGGTAAAATCGGCCAGGCATTCATTCGCATCATGCATGGCTTCGGGTGCCGGGTCATCTGCTACGACCCCTACCCCAGCGACGCGGCCGTTATCGCTGGTGCCGAATACGTTGAACTGGATGAGCTGTGGGCCCACAGCGACATTATTTCTCTGCACTGTCCGCTGGTCGCCTCAACCCGGCACATCATCAACAAAGACACCCTGGCAAAAATGAAGCATGGCGTCATGGTGATCAACACCAGCCGCGGTGCGCTGATCAACACCAGCGATGTCATCACCTCACTGAAAACCGGCGCGGTGGGTTACCTCGGGCTCGATGTCTACGAGGAAGAAGCCGACCTGTTCTTTGAAGACAATTCAGACGACATTTTGCGTGACGATGTGTTTGCCCGCCTACTGACCTTTCGCAATGTGCTGATCACCGGCCACCAGGCGTTCTTCACCAAAGAAGCGCTGCAAGCCATCACCGCGGTCACGCTGGCCAACCTGGATGCCTTTGAACGGTCGGATCTGACCGCACTGCACCAGGTATTGCCGCCGGCCTGAACCCCGGAAAACCTTGCGCGCTCATAGAATCCTGAGCCATAAAAAAACCCGCCATCCGGCGGGTTTTTTTTCTAACCAGTCAGTCTCAAGCCAGTTTGGCTTTTGCCTGCTCGGTCAGTGCAGCAAAGGCAACCTTGTCGTGCACCGCCAGATCCGCCAGGATCTTACGGTCGATTTCGATCGCTGCTTTCTTCAAGCCATTGATGAACTTGCTGTATGACAGACCGTTCACCCGGGCTTCGGCATTGATACGGGCAATCCACAAGGCGCGGAATTGACGCTTACGCTGACGACGGTCGCGATACGCATACTGTCCTGCCTTGATGACCGCTTGCTTGGCCACACGGAAGACTCGTGAACGAGCACCGTAATAGCCTTTAGCCTGGTCCAGTACCTTCTTGTGGCGACGACGAGCCACTACACCACGTTTTACACGTGCCATATTTCTTTCCTCCTAATCCTGTTTTTCAGCCTGCTGCTTTTCAACAGCAAGGCCAGACCTTAAATGTAGGGCAGCATGCGCTTGATCAGCGCTACGTCGGACTCAGCAATAAGCTGGGTACCGCGCAGATGACGCTTACGCTTGGTGCTCTTCTTGGTCAGGATGTGGCTACGGAAAGACTGCTTGTGCTTAAAGCCGTTGGCCGTCTTCTTAAAGCGCTTTGCAGCGCCAGAGTTGCTCTTGATCTTAGGCATTTTCAATCTCCCGATCTACTTCCAATAACCGTGTCGCATCCCCGGTGATGTCTGGTCAACCCGACATCGGGAGCTAACGGTTGCCATGTCGCCCAGTGATGCTTGCGCACCCCGAGCCCCTTCAACGATGGTCTAACCGGCCAAAAGCCATTCAACCCACCATAAAAAACGACGGCCCAAAGCCGTCGACGCGCGCAGGATACCAGACCCTGCCGGAATAACCAGCCATGTGCTGCCACTTATTCCTTAAAACGCCTTATTTCTTCTTGATTGGCGCCATCACCATGGTCAGCTGGCGGCCTTCCATTTTAGGACGCTGCTCAACCGTCGCCAGATGCTCAAGATCTGTCGCAACGCGAGCCAGCAATTCCATACCCAGTTCCTGGTGAGCCATTTCCCGGCCCCGGAAGCGCAGGGTGACCTTGGTTTTGTCGCCATGCTCAAGAAAACGAGTCAGATTACGCAGCTTGACGTTGTAGTCACCAATGTCGGTGTTCGGCCGGAATTTGACTTCCTTAACTTGCACCTGAACCTGGTTTTTCTTGGCCACTGCCTTGGCTTTCTTCTCTTCGTAGAGTTTTTTGCCGAGGTCCATGATCTTGCAGACCACTGGATCGCCGTTCGAAATTTGCACCAGTTCCAGGCCTTCCTGCTCAGCTTTCTGCAGGGCCTCTTGCAAGGGAACCACTCCGATTTGCTCACCGCCGGAACCGATCAGGCGAACTTCGTCCGCCTTGATCTGATCATTTACGACATGACGGTTAGCCGCCGCTTTTGCACCTTTCGCGTTGCGTTTTATAACTCACTCTCCATTTCTACCAGACGGCCTTTTCGGGCGTTATCCGCGCTGAGTATCTCGATGAACGCGTCAATGGACATGACACCAAGATCTTTGCCCTCTCGGGTGCGGACCGCTACGGCCTCGTTTTCGACTTCCTTATCACCAATAACCAGTAAATAAGGAACTCGCTGAATTGTATGCTCGCGGATTTTAAAGCCGATCTTCTCATTTCTCAAGTCGGCTTTGGCTCTAAACCCTTCAGAAATCAAGCGATTTTGCACTTTTTGTACGAAACCGGCCTGCGCATCGGTGATGTTGCACACCATGGCCTGCACCGGTGCCAGCCAGGGGGGCATCGCCCCGGCGTGCTGCTCGATCAGGATGCCAATGAAGCGTTCAAAGCTGCCCAGTGTCGCCCGGTGCAGCATAACAGGTGTCTGCCGGTCGCCATGTTCATCCACATATTGGGCGTCCAGACGACCCGGCATTGAGAAGTCGACCTGAATGGTACCACACTGCCACATCCGACCGAGACTGTCTTTCAGCGTGAACTCCACTTTCGGGCCATAAAAGGCCCCTTCGCCCGGCAACAGCGACCAGGGTTTGCCATAGGCATCCAGTGCGGAAGCCAGTGCCTGCTCGGCACGATCCCAGTCTTCATCGTTACCGACGCGTTTTTCGGGGCGAGTCGACAGCTTCAGAATGACTTCATCGAACCCGAAGTCGTAATAGACCTCGTTCAACATTTCGATGAACTGAGCCACTTCTGACTGGATCTGGGATTCTGCGCAAAAAATGTGGCCATCGTCCTGGGTAAAGCCGCGTACGCGCATGATGCCGTGCAAAGCACCGGAGGCTTCGTTACGGTGGCAGCTGCCGAACTCGGCCAGTCGCAACGGCAGGTCGCGATAGCTTTTCAGACCCTGATTGAACACCTGAATGTGGCAGGGGCAGTTCATCGGCTTGACGGCGTTATCCCGGGATTCACTGTGGGTGGTGAACATGTCGTCACCGAATTTGTCCCAGTGGCCCGATTTTTCCCACAACGACCGGTCAACAATCTGCGGCGTGCGAATTTCCTGGTAGCCATGTTCGCGCTGTTTCTGGCGCATGTACTGTTCGATCACCTGATACAGCGTCCAGCCGTTGGCGTGCCAGAACACCATGCCGGGCGCTTCTTCCTGCAAGTGAAACAGGTCGAGCTTTTTGCCAATCTTGCGATGGTCGCGTTTGGCCGCCTCTTCCAGAAAATGCAGATGCGCTTTCAGTTGCTTCTTGTCGGCCCAGGCAGTGCCGTAGATCCGCTGCAGTTGGGCATTGTTGCTGTCGCCGCGCCAGTAAGCACCGGACACCCGCATCAATTTGAAATGGTGACAGAACTTCATGTTCGGCACGTGCGGACCGCGGCACATGTCGACGTATTCTTCATGGTGGTACAAGCCTGGCCGGTCATCCCGGGCGACGTTTTGCTCCAGAATCTCCAGCTTGTATGGCTCATTGCGTGCCTTGAAAGCGTCTACCGCTTCCTGCCAGCTGACCTTGTGGCGCACCACCGGGTAATTGGTCTTGGCCAATTCCAGCATGCGTTTTTCCAGCGCGACCAGATCGTCTTCGGTCAGACGGTGCTCCATATCGATGTCGTAATAGAAGCCGTTTTCAATGGTCGGGCCGATCGCCATGCGCGCATCCGGCCACAGCTGCTTGACGGCATGGCCAAGCAAGTGAGCGCAGGAGTGCCGGATAATTTCCAGACCGTCGTCGTCTTTCGGCGTAATGATCTCTACCGCTGCGTCACTGCTGACCACATCGACCAGATCAACACGGGCGCCATCAATACGGCCGGCTACCGCGTTTTTGGCAAGGCCAGGGCCGATGTCTTCGGCAATTTGCAAGATGCTGACGGGTTGTTCGAACGAGCGCTGGGAACCGTCTGGAAGGGTAATTACAGGCATTGTGGTGCTCCTTCAGTGGTGACCCCTACCATGGGCCACGTGTTGGATGTCAAAATCACCGGTGGGTGAACAGGACACATACATTGAGTCGAACTGTTAACAGGCATCTCACCCGAACCTACCCCTACCAAGGGACCGTATTCGAGCGGGCGGCACGCGCCGCCAACCAACCAACAGAGCATCGCAGTCTACCGGAAAGCGAACGCCGGTCATACCACTGACCCAACTGAAAATAAGGTGTTTGAGTAACATTTACCGGGTGCTTTTACCGAACATTGACCGGCCAGTGCACATTTACTTCACGATTGATGCGTAAACTCCGAGCCAATTACACAACAGGAACTGTCAGAATGTGGAAGAAAGCCGTGGTCGTTGTGGCCCTGTTAGCGATTGGTTTTGCCGGCTATCGCTGGATGAATGCACCGGAAGAATCAACGGCCAGTGAGCAACGCCGGGGCAACGCTGCCATGTCAATGCGTGCCGGCATTACCGGGTCGCGCTGGGGGCGCGACGGCGTAGACAGCTCGGCCATTCAGGTGGAAGCTCTGGACGCATCCAGAGCCGCCCATGCGCCACAGATCCCCCTGCTGGGAACCGTTCAGGCAAAACGCCAGGAAACCATCACCGCCTCCCAGGAGGGCCGGGTCACTGACATTCTGGTCCGGGCGGGTGAGTCGGTCGCCGAAGGTCAGCCTCTATTACGTATTGACGCCCCAGCGATGGACTGGGCGCTGCGCCAGCAACAAGCCAACATCGACCAGCAACAGGCAGGCATTCGCATCGCTGAGCGTCAACATGAACGCAACCTCGAAGCACTGGCCATCGCCGAACGGGACCTGGCGCGCGAACAAAACCTGCTGGAGCAGGGTTTTTCCAATGAGACCAATGTTGCCGCTGCACGACAAACCTGGCGCAGCGCTCAACTGACTGTGGCCAACTACGACGATGAGGCTGCCCAGCGTCAATCGCAACTGGAACAGACGCTGATAGCACTTGAACAGGTGCAAGACCAGCAACAGGACCTCACCCCCACCGCGCCATTCAGCGCCGAGGTGGTGTCCGTCGACACCGCGGTTCAGGTTCAGGTCGATGCCGGTGAAACCCTGCTCAGCCTGGTCGACCGGTCTTCGCTATTTGTGCGCACTCAGGTCCCCTTGCGGGTTTATAGAAGCATCACCGGGACCGACATTGAAGCTACGGCCTGGTTGAACAAGTCGTCCTACCCGCTAACCCTCGACAACCTGGCCGCAACGTCCAACACCGGATCGGTGGACCTAACTTTGAACCTGCCAGAAAACATTCCGGTGCTGATTAACGAAACCCTGGAAATCAGTCTGACGTTGCCTGCCGTCGAGAGTTTTGCTATCCCTCAGGATGCGGTTTATTACGGCGATCAGATTTACCAGATTACCGATGGCGTGTTGCAAGCCCTGCCCATTCGCATACTCGGTTACCAGCAACGCGATGGCGAACAATGGGCTCTGATTGACAGCGACGCGCTGGATACCGATGCCACCATTCTGACCACCCGACTGTCACAGCCGACCAACGGAACGCCGGTGACAGTGCTCGAACGAGGCGCAACAGCCGCCATCAGCAGCGGAGACAACAACTGATGAACGGTGTCTACGCTAAGCTGCTCGACCATCGCCTCGCGGCCAACCTATTGATGATGGTCGTCATCGGTGCAGGTATCTGGGGGTTACAACAGGTCCGCTCGCAACTGTTTCCCGATACCGAATTGCCCATAGTTCGCGCCAGTATCGACTGGCCGAATGCCGATGCCGAAGCGGTGCGCACCGGCATCGCCGAACCGCTGGATCGCGCCATACAGGATTCGCGGCGGTTCGATTTTGTGCGTTCAACGGCGCGCGAGGGTGGCGTCAGTCTGTTCGCCCGGGTGTCCGACAGCTACACCGCCGCTGAAGGCCTGACCGCCCTGGAAGAAGCCATCGATGGGCTGAATTTGCCCGACGGGGCCGAGGTGGATGACGTTGAAGCCATCGAGATTACTGAACCCGTCGCCAGTGTGTTGATATACGGCGATGTGCAACGCAGCGAACTCGCGGCTATCGGCTATGAAGCCCGACAGACGCTACTGAACCGGGGCATGGCGACGGTTGAGCTGGATGGTGTGCCCGGTCGCGAACGGCTGATCACCATTGACCTTGCCGCCCTGAACTCGCTCGGCATCACGCTGGACACCCTGGCCACCCGCCTAAGCACCCAGTTTGCCATCTCAACGGCAGGGTCAGTCACGGTCGGCCAGAACACCACAGCATTGGTCACCGACGCCCCCGATTGGACAGTCTCGGATTTACAAGATGCCATTGTTGCCCAGAATGCGGACGGTGGTGTGGTGCGCCTATCGCAAGTGGCCAGCGTAGAAGAGCGGTTCGACACCGCCGACATTCTGCGTTACCAGGGGGTGCCCGCCATCAAGCTCGAGATTGAACGCGTCGCCGGAGAAGATACGCTGGAAAACGCGGAACTGCTTGATCAATGGATGAGCGACTTCGCACTGGAACTGCCCTATGGCGTTGGTTTTCACGCCTACAACGAAGTCTGGCGCGTGGTCGAAGCTCAGTTGAACCTGGTGCTGACCAATGGCATCGGTGGCATGATTCTGGTCATACTGGTGTTGTTTGTTTTCCTGCGCACCCGCCTGGCCGTCTGGGTCGCAGCGGGCATTCCCATTTCGTTCATGGGCACCCTGGCGTTTATGGGGTATACCGACACCACCATTAACACCATCAGCCTGTTCGGGTTCATCATCGCCATTGGCATTATCGTCGACGATGCCATTGTGGTGGCCGAAGACACGGCAGCACTGGAATCCGAAGGGCTGGCCCCCAGAGAGGCCGCCAAAACAGCAGCCCTGCGCATGATGCCCGCTGTGGTGGCGTCGAGCCTGACGACCATTGCCGCTTTCTTACCGCTGATGCTGATTGGCGGCAGCTTTGGCAACTTCCTGATCGATATTCCCATCGTCGTAACCGCCGCCATTGTCGCCTCCCTAATCGAATGCTTCATCATCTTGCCGGGCCACCTGGGCCACCACAAACGCATGCGCGAACCCAGCGCCTGGCGGGCGGGTTTCGACAAAGGCTTCGGGAAATTCCGCGACGGCCCCTTTCGTACTCTGGTGGCCTTGTCGATCCGCAATGGCGCTGTCTTTATCGCAGCGCTGGCAATGATCAGCCTGATCGCTCTGGGGGCCGTCACCAGTGGCAAGATTGCGTTCGAGGCATCGCCGTCTCTGGATCAGCCGACCATGAGCGTCTCGCTCGACCTGCTCGATGGCACCAGCCTCGCTGAGGCGGAGCAGGCACTGGATGAACTCGAAGCTGTAGTCAAGGACATCGACTCATCCGTCGGTGGCGGCCTGATCGATACTATGGTCCACGAGTACAACCAGCTCGATGAACCCAGTCGCGCCGAATTGAACATTTCGCTGACCAGTGACACCGATCGGCCACTGACCAACGCTGAGATACTGCAACGCGTACAGCAGAACTATGACTTGCCCGCCGTCGTGCGCAGCTTTTCCACAGGCCGGTCGTTTCGGGGTCCGGGCGGTGGCGGAGACCTGTCGATTCGACTTGAAGGCAACGACATTGACGAGCTGAAAGAAGCGTCACTATTGCTACAGGCTCAGCTGCAAACGCTGTCGAACCTCAGCGACGTGACCGATGACCTGCCCTTCGACGCCCAGCAGTACCAGCTAACGCGAACCCGCGCCGCTGAAGCCGCTGCCATTGAAATCAGCGATGTGGCGCGTCAGGTTTCCTCTCAACTCTCCGGTCTCGAACTGTATACCGTAGAAACCGGCTTTGAACAAATCCCGGTTCGGCTGCAACTGGAGGACCGGCAGCGCGAGAGCGAAAGCTGGTTGCAGTCGCTGCCGATTCAGGTGAGCGATGGCAGCACCCTGCCACTAGGCAGCCTCGTTGATTTTTCCTATCAAAAGGGGCTCGACCGGATCAGCGCCCGTAATGGCGTTCTGTCAGTCACCGTTTCCGGCAGTTACAGCGGCGATCAGTTATCGGATCTGTATGACGTACTGGAAGCTGACATCATGCCGATGGTCACTTCGCAGTTCCCGGTTGATTACGCCATCGAAGGCCAGGCCGAGGAACTGGATGCGTTCTTCAGCGACACCCTGGTCTCGGTGTTGATATCCATCATTCTCATCTACTTTATTCTGGCCTGGGTGTTTGAATCCTGGCTCTGGCCTTTTGCGGTGCTGATCACCGTACCCTTCGGGTTGATTGGTGCGGTAGCCGGCCACTGGATCATGGACATGCCGTTGTCTACGATTTCGATCTTCGGGTTGATCGGCCTCTCCGGCATTGTCATTAACGATTCGATTATTCTGGTAGCGGTGTTCCGTCGCTTGCACGCCCAGGGTCAGTCTCTTTACGAGGCCACCGTGGCGGCAGCAACGTCGCGCTTGCGTCCGGTCATCCTGACGTCGATCACCACCATGGCCGGCCTGTCACCACTGCTGTTCGAAACCAGCATCGATGCGGCCCTGCTCAAACCCATTGCCGTAGGGCTGGTGTTTGGTCTGGGTTTTGGCACCCTGCTGATTTTACTGATGGTGCCGGTGCTGCTTTATAAGATCGGGCAGCTCACCGATTGGGCCAGTAGCCGCAACGACGACCCGCCGGCAACCCGGACGGTTAATGTCTGACAGGATGGTTACCGATCCAACTCCGCCTGAGCCAACTGTCCGGTTTGTACCTGCCACTGAGACCAGTAAGCACCCTCACCCGTCAGCAGACTGGCGTGGGTGCCCTGCTCCACAATGCGGCCGTGTTCGAGCACCACGATCTGGTCGGCATGCACAATGGTCGACAGCCGGTGCGCGATCATAATAACGGTACGGTCTTCCGCGATGTGGGCGAGCGACCGTTGTATCGCTGCTTCGGTTTCGTTGTCGACCGCGCTGGTCGCTTCATCCAGCACCAGTACCGCCGGGTCTTTTAACAGAGCCCGCGCCAGTGACAACCGCTGACGCTGACCGCCCGATAGTTTGACCCCGCGTTCACCCACCTGGGTATTGAACCGGTCGGGAAGTCGTTCAATAAATTCCAGTGCTTCGGCTGTTTTGGCAGCGGCCTGAATGTCGTCGAGGCTGGCATCGGGCCGGCCATAGGCAATGTTGTCGGCTATCGTGCCATCGAACAGGAACACATCCTGACTGACCAGACCAATGTGGGTGCGCAGATCGCGCAATGACAGTTGGTGGATGGGTATGCCATCGAGTTCAATCTGCCCTTCGCGGGGTTCGTAAAAGCGCAGCAGCAGTTTCATCAGCGTCGACTTACCCGACCCGGTTGCCCCAACCAGGGCCAGAGTCTTACCGGCGGGCACCTCAATGCTGACGTCATGGACACCGGCACCACTCTGACCATACTCGAAAGAAACCTGCTTGAACTGAACCCGGCCCGCTACCGGGCCGTTGAATACCTGGTCGCCATCGTCCGGAACCGATACGTCGGTGTGAATCAGCACCAGAATGCGGCGGGTGCTGGCCATGGCACGTTCAAACAAATCAATGGTTTGTGCCAGTTCAGTCAGGGGCCATAGCAGACGCTGGGTCAGAAACACCAGCACACCATAGGCACCCACACCGAGCACGCCGTTCAAGACCTGAAAGCCACCGACAACAAAGGTAAACAAAAAGCCGGTTAAAATGGCCATGCGGATTATCGGAATAAACGCCGAACTGATGGCAATGGCCCGGCGGTTTGCTTCGGCGTAGGCATCGCTGTCGGCGCGAATCTGTTTGGCTTCCCGCTCTTCGGCGGTAAAGGATTTGATGGTCGCAATGCCGCCAATGTTATTGCTCAGACGGGTCGCTAGCACACCGACCCGCTCACGCACATCCGCATACAGGGGCATGGCTCTTTTCTGAAAGTAGAACGCCCCCCAGATGATCAGCGGAATCGGCGTGAACGCGAGAAAGGCAATGAGCGGTGACAGCACGAAAAAAACCGCACCCACGGCGACAACGGTCACCAGCACCTGAATGATGTCGTTGGCGCCGCCGTCGAGAAACCGTTCCAATTGGTTGACGTCATCGTTCAAGACCGAAATTAATTGCCCACTGCTGCGCGATTCAAAGAAACTCATGTCCTGTCTTTGAATGTGCTCGTAGGCATCCTGCCGAATGTCAGCTTGGAGGTGCTGCGCGAGATTGCGCCACAGAATCATGTACAGATACTCGAACAGCGACTCCCCGGCCCAGATCACAAAAGTCAGCACCGCCAGCGCAATGATCTGCGACTGGGGCGTGACCAGGCCAAGCTGGGCGACAAAACTGGCTTCCTGATTCACCACCACATCGATGGCAATACCAATCAGAATTTCCGGTGCGATATCAAACAGCTTGTTCAGCGCGGAACACACCGTCGCGGCAATAATGCGTCGCCGGTAACCGCGCGCGTATTTCAACAGCCGAATGAGTGATTGAAAACTGGTTGCCGGTGCAATAAACGTCATGTGCGTCCTTAACAACTAAGTCGATGCCTGCTGAATGCGAGCGATGGAATCTTTTTCTTCAATCGGCCAGTGTAGCCAGGCGGCAATGAGGCCGAGCACAATACCGGCAATCCAGATGCCGTCGTAACTCTGATAATTCTTATACAGCCAACCGCCCAACCAAACACCGCTGAAACTGCCGACCTGGTGACTGAAAAACACCACACCGTAGAGAAAGGTCATGTAGCGCGTGCCGAACAAGACAGCGACCAGGCCTGACGTCGGCGGTACCGTCGCCAACCACAAAAAGCCCATGATGGCACTGAACACCAGAATGGTCACCAGCGACACCGGAATCAACAAAAAGGCGGTAATGGCCACCACGCGACCCAGGTATATAAAGGCCAGAATGGTTCGTTTGGGGCGCAGGCTGCTTTGCACGCCGGCCACGTAAGCGCCGACGACGTTGCATAGGCCGATCAGACTGATACTCCAGGCACCGACCTTCGCATCGAAGCCAAGGTCAACCACATAGCCGGGCATGTGTACGGTAATAAAGGCAACGTGAAAACCACAGACGAAAAAGCCCAGCACCAGCAAGGTATAGGAGCGCACCTTCAACGCCCGCTTGAGAATGGTCCAGAGTGAAGCGTCGATTTTGGGGCTGGAGGTGTCGTTGGCACCCCCGTAAGGCGCCAGCGGCAACGCCAGTACGGCCATGATGAAAGCCGATGCACTCAGCCATTGCAGGGCCCGGAACCAGCCAGCCAGATCGACCAGTTCCTGCATCAGCGGCACCACCAGAAACTGGCCAAAGCTGCCAGCCGCGGTACCAACCCCCAACGCCCAGCCCCGGCGGTCTTCCGGAACCGCGCGCGCCAGCGCCGGCAGGACAATGCCAAAGGCAGTACCCGCCACACCGGCACCCACTAATAGACCAGCGGTGGAGACCATGGCCAGCTCAGTGGTCGAATACGACATGCCCCACATGCCTGTGGCGTAACACAACACCCCGGCCAACAGCACCTTAAGATTGCCAAACCGGTCGGCCAGGCCACCGGCAAAAATGGCAATCACACCCCAGGCGAGGTTCTGTACCGCCAGCGCCAGTGACAGCACATCACGGCCCCAGCCCCGCGCTTCGGAAATGGGCTGCATAAAAAGTCCAAACCCGGCCCGATACCCGAACGACAACATCAACAGTAAACACGCACTGATCAGTACCGGCAACACCGGCATCAAACGACCTTTCATGACACGTCTCCGACAGGCACCAGGCCGGCAGATGAAAAGCAAACAAGCCCGGAACGATACTCCGACCCGGGCAGGAGAACAACGTTCAGAACGCTTCGTCCCAGTGCGAATAGTGTCGTGAAAAAGCCGCCTCAGGCCGTCAAGCTCCGATGATGGGGAGAAAAGAGACCGCGCTCCACTGGATTGCTGGAGCGCTACTTAATCGATATAGTCACCTGCCCGTCAGAGTCTTTCCGGGAGTATACGGCCTGACCTGGTGTCTCCCCTGTTTTTGGAGTGAAGCATGACCGACCGCCGCCGTTTGATTCTGATTTGCCTGTGCTTCATTGCCTTTATTTCGCTGGGCCTGCCCGATGGCTTGCTGGGCGTTGCCTGGCCCGGTATCCGGGCTGATTTCGAGCAGCCTCTGGATGCCCTGGGCTGGCTGCTGGTAGCGACCACCGCCGGCTATATGATCAGCAGCTTTTTCAGCGGAGCGGTCAGTCGCTTTTTCGGCATCGGACGGCTGCTGGCCATCAGTTGCACGCTTACAGGCGCCGCCCTGCTGGCCTTTACAGTGGTTCCAGTCTGGGCCGCTTTCGTGACTCTTGGCACGCTGGTGGGCGTGGGCGCCGGGGCCATCGATGCAGGCCTGAATACCTACGTTGCCGAGCATTACAGCGAGCGGCTGATGCAGTGGTTGCACGCCAGTTTTGGCGTCGGCATTACGCTGGGTCCGCTGATCATGACGGCCATGCTCAATCTGACCGGGCAGTGGTCGCCCGGCTATTGGCTGGTCGGCAGTGCCCAGATCTTTCTGGGCATCTGTTTCTTCGTCTCTGCGACGCTGTGGGAAGCACCCGCACCCACCAAAGCTGAGCCCAGCCTGACCGAGGACGCCGGTAAAGTCGCCTTGTCACACCCGGCAACAGACGCTGAACCGCAATCGGAGAGAACGTCCGCCAGTTTCGCCTCCTCCCTCGCAACACCGGCAGTTTGGCTAAGCATGGGCCTGTTTTTCGCCTATACCGGGCTGGAGCTGACACTGGGTTTGTGGGGGTATTCACTGCTGACCGAATCCCGCGGGGTAGAGGCTGCTGCCGCAGGCCTGTGGATCGCCATTTACTGGGGCATGTTTACACTGGGCCGCATGGTCGCCGGTGTGTTTGCCAATCACCTGGGCAACCACCGCCTGGTCTCTTACAGCCTGATTCTGGCGCTGGCCGGTGCGGTTCTGCTTGCCTTGAACCCGCTGGCCTGGGTGGGTTTAATGGCCATAGGCGTGGTCGGCTTTGCCTTCGCTCCGGTGTTTCCCGGTTTGGTGTCCGGCACCCGCTTGCGGGTTGGCGAGGCCCATCTGGCCAACACCATGGGCATGCAGATCGCGGCAGCCGGTATCGGTGCTGCCTGCCTGCCCGCCCTGGCTGGCGTATTGGCCGACCGCATCTCGCTGGAAATTGTGCCGGCCTTTCTGATCGTCTTTATCGTCGTGTTGAGCCTGTTATACGGTGCCTCCCGGCGTCTCGGGCGGCGCCAGATCGACATCAACCCGATTGATCACTGAGGTTTTACTGCCCGAAAGCTTGATGACCGGCGTCTGCAGCATCAGCGAATTAGGGAAGGTCATCAAATCGCCCTTATCGTGCCGGATCATGACGTGAAAGGAGGATATCTCTTCGATCTCACCGGTCAGATCAAAATCGGCATTGAGAATTCGAACGCGGTCACCAATCCGGTACGGAAACTGGAAAAAGATGATCATGCTGGCGGTCAGATTACTGAGAATTGACCATTGGGCGAACATCGCAATGCCGATGACCGCAAACAGCGACGACAGAAATACCGTGAGCTCGCCGTATTCAATGCCAAACGTCAGCCCCACCGCGATCAGGTAACTGACGGCATGCACCGTTCGCAGCAATTTGCGCACCAGCGCCTTGCGTTGCACCGGTACATCCTTGGTTTCAACCCAGCGACGGATGAAATAGTTCAGGGACTTGTGGGTGATGAAAAAGCCGACTAACAGCGCAAGAAAAACCACGTATTGCCAGGACACTTGCGAAGACTCCTTGCCAGAACGATGAGAGTTTACGACCTTCAGACCCGATATCGGGTGCCTCAGGCTCATGAATTGCTTACACTTTACCGCAAATCATCAGTACGTCGAGAGATAGGCTTTGACTCAGCAACCACAACGCGGCGGATTTTTCAGTAATCTGCTGTTCAACATCATCATCCCCGTCGTGATACTCAGCAAATTCAGCGGGCCAGACCGGCTCGGCCCTGCCTGGAGCATCGTGGTCGCCCTGGCCTTCCCAATTGGTTATGGCCTCTGGGAAATGCGCCAGACGGGCAAACTGAACGCCATGTCGGTTATTGGTGTGATCAGTGTGTTTCTGACGGGTGGCATCAGCCTGCTGCAACTCGACCCGAAATACATAGCCATTAAAGAAGCCGCTATTCCCGGCCTGTTGGGCCTGGCCGTGCTGATTAGCCAGAAAACCCGGTGGCCGCTGGTGCGCACGCTTATTTTCAACGCTCAGTTGATTGCCATAGATCGCGTCAACCAGGCACTCGACCAACGCGGCACCCACCGGCAACTCGAACAAAGCCTGTCGCTGGTTTCCTATATTGTTGCCACCTCCTTCTTTTTGTCATCCGTACTGAATTATGTGCTGGCCAGAATAATTCTCGTCAGCCCGCCTGGAACCACGGCGTTCAGCGAAGAGCTGGGGAAAATGACGGCCCTGAGTTATCCGGTCATCGCGTTGCCCAGCACCGTTGTACTGATGATTGCTATCTTTTTTCTGCTTTACCGGCTCAAGAAACTGACCGGACTGGATCTCGAGTCTTTGCTGGTTGAACAACAGTCCGCCAAAGACAACGACAAAGAAGCGACAGAGCCCAAATAACCACAGCAACAGGCATAAAAAAGGCGGGGAATCCCCGCCTTGAGCGTATCGAATGTATGAGTGGCACTTACCGGTTAGCCATCAACCAGAGAACGCACCTCCTGACTCACTATCCCCTGACTCACTGCAGGTCGTTGGATATACCCCTCGATACTGATCTATCAGTGCAAGGTCGCACTGCCGACAACGCCGGCGCGACCGTATTCCTGTGTTGCTTCCTGGACAGCACGGAATCGCTCGATTTCGAGGTCTGCCGGGCCACCATTCTGCAAATGAAAATCGTACAGAGTGCTGATCAACGTTGATAACACGTCGTTGTTGCTCAACAACCCTTCTTCAATGCCCGAGGCCGACAGGATATCGGCAATAGGCTCCAGGTTAGCTTGCAATTCACCCTCCTCATCACGACTTATTTCCAGGGCGCCGAAATCAAACGATTCAGAAACGATCAGCTCGAACTGTCTTACATCATTCATAGCCTTACCTCGCTCTTAAGAGCCTCGATCGGAAGCAGCGTGCAGAACCACCCGAGGCTCTCAGGGTGGCTGCGTGGATAGACCGATTGCGAACGCAATCCCCTACACCATACTAGAAAGCGGCGCATCCGCCAAATAACGGGGCCTGGAGCCCAGAAACCGCACCGCCCAACACCCTTCACAACCAGACGGGTCATGGTTCACCCTTCGTTCAGCCAGTGGGGTCTAAACTGATCACAACTGTCAGCCAATGGAGTCGTTTTATGATATTAACCAGCTTGCCAAAAGGCGCCTGGCGCCTGGCTGCATGCCTGCTACTGGCGGCCAGTGTCAATGCCGGAGACACCGGCACCACCACGACACCGGCCGAATCGACAATCGATACCCGGCCGACCGAACCGCAATCAGTCCACCCCCTTATCGGCCGGGTCTTTCAGTGGCAATACAGCCTTAATGAAGACGGAACCCGGGTGCAGCCGGACACCCCGAGCCGCTATCTGCTCCGGTTCAACAGCGAAGGGCGAATCAGCCTGAAAGCTGACTGCAATAACTATGCGGCCTCCGTTCGGTTGACCGCCACGGTATTTTCAACCGGACCCATGATCGGTACACGCGCCCTATGCCCGAAAGGCAGCCTGGAGCGACCCTACGTTAACGCCATTGAATCGGCCGCACAGTGGTCATTCAACGGTGAACAGCTGATGCTCAGACAACCCCATGACGGTGGCGTAAGTGTTTTTATCGCTGTATCAGAGGAGGAAAGCAAGGGAAACGGCCAACGTAATTAGGCCCTTACCGGTCAGTCCAATAATAAAAAAAGGGCCCGTACAGGGCCCTTGAAACTGCTGTTGATCCAGCCTTTACTGGCGAACCAGATCCACCAGCACTGTTCCCAGATTTCCAGGGTTCGAGCCGTCGGTTCCAAGACTGAATGAGCCGTAATAGCGCTCACCCGCAACTGAGTCTGGCAGATTGAAGCCCAGGTCCACGCTGAAGGTTTCACCGGCTGGTACAGTGACGGGCACATCCACAGTGAGGTTACCCTCATCGCCCGTCACAGCGGCGGTGTGAATCGTCAGTGCCTGGGGCTCTGCATGCCCGGCTTCCCAGTTCTGCACGACCACCCACAGAGTGCCCGCAGGCGGGTTCTCAATGTTGATGTACTCGAGCGCTGAGCCGGTGGCCGCATAGTCGATCAGGCTTCCAAAACCCGGAGAATCGCCAGAGCCCACGAAGACATCCAGATCACCGGACTCAGACGCCGACACTTCGGCCACAAAACGCGTGGCGTTTTCAGGTACCTCCAGGGTGAAAAAGAAGGTGCCATCAACCGTGGGGTCAAACCCGTCGAAGGGGTTGTCGTTGGTTGGATCTGACACCAGGGCAGCCTCCGTGGCGGTCGATTGGGCCAGACCGGTCATGCTGACCTCGGCTGAGCTGATCTCCACCGCCTTCAACCCATCGAGACGGACGACATCACTGGCCAGTGGCGCGGTAATGGTAATGGCGCCGGGCAGATTGCTCAGCGCGGGTTGAATTGCCACCGGAAAATGGACGTCGGGCACATGACGAGTCAGCGATTCAAGCCCCATCTGGGCAAACTGCCACTCGCCGATCGGCGCGTCCGCTGCATCCGCTTCAATGGTCAGGACTTGGCTTTCGCCCGGAGCCAACCGAAAGCGTTGCGGAGAAACGGCAAGGCCTGGCTGTCGCTGGGCCCGCCAGTGTGTGCTCTGGTTCGATACGTTGGTTACCGTGCGAGTCCACTGGCAAGTCACCACGCACCTTGCCTGCCCGAGCCCGGTCAGGTTCAGCACTGAAGGCTCGCCACCTACGAACGGATCGGCTGCCAGAAAGGCATCGAGGTGCTCATCGAGAACCAGCGCAGCCTGAGCGGCTCGGGGCAAATCGATGCGGCCGCCACCCATGTCAAACGGATCGGCCTGACGCGTTCCATCCTCCTTAAGGTGCTCTTTAACGGCGGTTGTCATCATTGCAGACTGAATCTGCATCGGCGTCCAGTCCGGATGCAAGGCGGTCAGCAAGGCGCCCGCTCCGGCTATATGCGGGCTCGACATCGAGGTACCTTGAATGACGTTGTAGTCCTGCTGGGCATCGCTGTAGCCCTCGTGAAAGGCCGCAAATATGGCTCTGCCCGGAGCCGTGATATTCGGCTTAACCACACTGGGCACAGACGGGTTTACCCCACGCGAACTGAAATACGCCAGTACATCGGCCGTTTCCGGTTTATACACCATTTTGGTACCCGTCAGTCGGCCCTGGTGGTCATTCCCCGAGGCCAGCCACTCCCGCAGCAGAGTGGCATCGGTAAAGGTGATTTGAGTCGCGGGTAAGGCATGTGCATCCGTCTCCAGATAGCCCGATCCATCCGGCGTGGTAGGCTCCCGCGTAAGAATCATCGCACCGCCGCCGTTGGCGGCAACATGCTCACCTTTGGCAACCCGGCCGATTTCACCGGCTTCACACAGAACGATTTCACCGTTAAACCGGGCGCTGAACTCATCGGCCAGGCACAAAGGGTTGCCGAAATCAGCCGCGTCAATAATGGGCGCCGGGCCGTACCCCGGTGAAACACCCTGCCCCACAATCTCCACCGGTGGCGATTCCAGTCCTCCACTCAGATCCACCAGGGTATTTTTGTAGAATAGGGGGTGCGCGCTGGCGGCAACCGAGGTGACCCAGGGCGCATCGGCCGGGTTACCCAGGGTCGCGAAATCCGGCCCGGAATTGCCTGCTGAGGTGGCGACAAATATCCCGGCGTCCATCGCAGCCAAAAAGGCCAGGGAATCCGGATCGCCCCAGGGGTCGGAAGCCCCACCGCCTATGGAATAGTTGATCACATCGACGCCGTCGGCGATGGCCTGGTTGATCGCGAACAGAATGGCACTGAGGTAACACCCGGCTTCTGCGCATACACTGTAGGCAACCACATTGGCGCGCGGCGCCACCCCGGCAATGTGTTTGGTCAGAGTGAATCCGGTGGGTGCGGTAACCGTTGCGTTGTACACCAGGTTACCCGCTGCGGTTCCTGCAGTATGTGAGCCGTGACCATCGGTATCGCGCGGGCTGCCCTCGTTGATCAGCTCATACCCCCAGGCGCCGATCAGCTTGCCGTTACAGGGAAAGTCGGGATCGTACACCCCTGAATCGGGATCACAGACGCCCAGATACCCGCTTTTCGGGTTGCGATGCCGGTAGCCGTCGCCATCGACCTCGGCAAAAGAATCACTGACCGGGTTGATGCCGGTATCAATAATACCGACCACCACGCCTTCACCCCGGGTACCGGCCTGGCCTGCCACACCGCGCCAGACTTCAGGTGCTCCAATCCAGGCAAACCCGCCTTCCCACAAGCACCCGGCAAGACCCAGAGTGGCCAGCAAGGAGGCGGTCAGGCCATGCCGACGATTCAGTCGCCCGGTTGCCAGCGCCCAGACCAGTGTTGCCAGCACCAGACTCAGCGTGACCACCACAGACCACCACAGCCAGCCTGTCGAATCGGTATTACCCGCATCGGGCAAGGCAAAACCAGACGCATCGCCGGGGGTTCGTGTCAGTTGTCGCAGTTCATCTTTGTGAATGCTGCGAATGCCCGGCAAGCTTGCCAGTTGGCTGGCCTCAGTGTCGGTCAATTCCACCACCACCGCGTTGACGGCGAGGTGGAACTGGTCGATGACCTCAACCGAACGACCTAGGCGCAGAGAGATTTGCTGCAGCAACTTGGCCTGCTGAGACGCCAGGTACTGCCCGTAGGCCCTCACTTCGGGGGTTTGCACATTCAGCGAAGCGCGGCCTTCCGGGCTGGTCGCCTGGTAGCCGGATACGTCACCGCGATACCGCGCCACGGCAGCGGCATCGCCGGTGATGATGTATCGGTTCAAGGGTTCGGCAAAGCGGCTGAATGGCTGAATGCCTGCTGCATTGCCCGATGCTGACGGGGGTGTTTTCTCCAGCACATTTCGCTGGCCTGAGAGGTTGCGTTCGGAAATTTCAGATTCGGCCAGGGCAGTTACCGCGACCAGTGACAGGCAGAGCCCCGCTATCACTGCATACAGCGAGGCCCCAGACCATCTGCGACTGTGCCGCAGGGTAAATTGAGACAGGGTCATGTCAGTTCCTTGTTTGTCGAAGTTGAGAAACACGGAGCCCTTCCAGGAACACCGTATTCACAGGCCTGGAGACAACATGACCCAGCAATGCGCTGCCCTGGCGACCTTTTAGGGACCCAGATCAGTCGCGCGCTGGAGCGCCACCTTCCGACAAAACGCCTGCATCCTTGCCCGATTCACGCAACAATCCGTCAATGGATTGAAGACCGGCCGCAAAACGGATGCTTAAAGCACGCTAGCAGCTTGCAGTGGGTTGCGGAAACCTGAGTGGTGAAACTGAGACCGAATTAGCACAATAATTCGCCGGGTGATTTGTAAAGGGGTGCTTACAGAGAGGATTGATGACGCCCGTTGAACAGCGGCGTCATCGGTCGGCCGTTAAAACTGGCAGGACGTTCGCATTGGCTCAATGACCTCGGTAAAACCGGTCATATCAAACACCGCAGTAATGGGGCTGTAGTTATAGGGTGTTGTTCGAAACACCAGCGTGGCGTTGCCCGCCTCGGTTTCGGTCTCAAGTTGATTAACCAGTTCGACCTTGGAAAACCCCGCTGCAACGCCAGGAAAAATGGTGCGTTCACGGAAACGATCGGTTTCCCAGGTTCCGGTGACTGATTCACCCTGGCCAATACGGGTAGTCACCTCGGGCTCATTGCTGGGCAGGAACTCCCCCCAATTGAGCACGAGCTGGTAATCGCCTGGTTGAGTTGAATCACAGGTGAGCTCCAGTTCGATAGGGTTACGACGGCGGTTCAGGCCGCGATCCGACCGCAGGAACACTGAATGCTCGGTTTGCCCGGTGATGGGGTCAGAATTTGATTCGTAATCGAACTTGCCGATGTCACGCGATACGTTCTGCGCATCGGCCAGCACTTGCTCAGCGTCATCGTAACACTGGTAGCGTTGCTGCTGGTCGGTCAGTGAACGGCATTCCCGGATGGATTCGGCAAAGGTTTCAGCCTGGCTAGCGGTTGCGATTGTCAGGCCGCCGGTAGCCAAGCCCAGAATGAGGACGGTTTTGTGCGTATACGATACACCAACGGTCATGTGTGCATGAAACTCCTGTTATTCGGCATGGTACGACTGATATGGCAACCTGAGGCGGGCTGTCCTGGCGCTCAGCGTGTAAATCGACGCTCGTGGCACACGGAATGGCAAGCAACCAGGCCCCATCATGCCCGAGGGCCACTCAAAGCGAAACCGCCGTTTAGCCGGGCATCACTTTAAAGGCCTGTAACCCGCGCTGACGCCCCTGTCGGTGCGATTCATTCAAACAGGATTCTACGAACCCCAAATGCGTTTGCGATGCCTGCTGTGCTGCAGCCGCGTCACCACTCATAATAGCCTCAAGTAACCGCTGGTGCTGCTCCAGCAAACGATCGGCCGTATCCCCCTGACCGGCTATTTGAAAAACACTCCCAGCGATGGACGATGCCAACACTTTGAACAACGCTTTCATGTTATGCAACAGCACGGCGTTGTGGCTTGCCTCGGCAATGGCCAGGTGAAATTCCGCGTCTGCTCTGGCTTGCTCTGCTGCGCTGCCTGCCTGATGGCTACGCTCCAGTTCGGTCGCACAGGCCTGAAGCTTGCCGCGGTCTGCATCGGTCGCCCGCAAGGCTGCGTACCAGGCAGCCATGCCTTCCAGAGCATTCCGGTATTCCAGAATATCGTATTGGTAGTCTCTGTCAGTACTGAGCAAGGCCAGTAACGGATCACTGATGCCATCGCCCAGGTGCTGGCAGACGCGATGCCCACCGCCCTGTCGACTCTCGAGCCAGCCTCGGGCGGCCAGGGTACCCAGCGCCTGTCGCAGCGTCGGGCGGGATACGCCCAGCTGGACGGCCAGTTCACGTTCAGGCGGTAACTGGCTCCCCACCGGGTAATGCCCTTCGGTGATGGCTTTTTCCACTAAACGGGCAACCTGATCCGACATGCGCTCTGCTTTCATGACACCCCGCTCACTTGACCGGCCCTCACATGGCGGATTGACAGCCCTGTGAAGTCGGCCTATTCTCACTGGAAATATTTGGTAAATTGGTATTACCAATTAAAAGAGCATCGTACCCCAGGCAGAGCAAGCGATGCAACCGTGCACCCCCTTTTCAATGCCGAGGTTCCAATGTCACAGCCCGTTCTGCTCTACCCGAGCAAACCCGACAAGGTCTATTTGTTTGGTACCTGCCTGGTCGACCTGTTTTATCCGGAAGCCGGTCTCGCCGGGGTCGACCTGCTGGAGCGGGAGGGAATAGAGGTTATCTACCCTCAGGATCAAACTTGTTGCGGACAGCCGGCCTATACTTCGGGTCGCAACGACGAAGCCCGGGCCGTAGCGCAAGCCCAGCTGAATTTGTTCCCTGGAGACTGGCCAGTCGTCGTTCCCTCCGGTTCCTGCGCGGGCATGATGCGACACCACTACCCAAAGCTGTTTGAGGGCACAGAAGATGCTGAAAAAGCCCGCAAGCTGGCGGCCAGAGTCTGGGATCTGGCCGATTTTCTGGTGAACGTCTGCCAGATCAAGCTCACCGATACCGGTGAGCCTGTCACCATCGCCTTGCATACCTCTTGCTCATCACGCCGGGAGATGGGTGTTGCGGATAGCGGTCCGGCCCTCCTGCGGCAATTGAATAACGTCACCCTGGTCGAGCCGGCCAAGGTGACGGAATGCTGTGGATTCGGTGGTTCTTTTGCCGTGCGCCATGCCGATATTTCCGGTGCCATGGCCAACGATAAGGTAGCGGCTTTGGCGCAGACCGGTTGCGACCGTTTTCTGAGTACCGATTGCGGGTGTTTGATGAACCTCACCGGTGTGGCCGAAAAACAAAAGACGGGCCTGTCCGGTGAGCACCTGCTGAGCTTTCTGTGGCAACGCTCTCAGTCGAACCGGGAGGTTTAAACGATGCCCCAAACCCGAGAAGACACCTCGCAGCAGGGCCACAACAGCGCCATCAACTTTCAGCCACAGGTAACATCTGCACTGGCCAATAGCCAGTTGCGTGGCAACTTTGATAAAGCCATGACCGGCCTGATGCATAAGCGCAGCAGTGCCTTTGCCGACTGGGATCTGGACGCCCTGCGTGATCTGGGGCAGGCCGTCCGGCAGCGGGCACTGCGCCAGCTGCCCGACTTGCTCGAGCAACTGGAGAGCCAGTGCCAGGCCAATGGCATTCAGGTGCACTGGGCCCGCGATGGCGACGAAGCCTGTCGGGTGATCACTGAGATCTGCCAGCAACGCCAGGCGAAAACGGTGATCAAGGGCAAGTCGATGGTGACTGAGGAGATGGAACTGAATGCCCACCTTGAGCAACGCGGGTACAGCGTGCTCGAATCGGACCTGGGTGAATACATTGTGCAAATGGCCAAAGAAACCCCATCGCACATCATTATGCCGGCTATTCACAAGAACACCGCAGAAATCGCCGAACTGATGCACAGCATGACAGGTGTCGAGCGGCGCGAAGACGCCCATTACCTGACCGACCAGGCCCGGCAGCAATTGCGAAAGAAGTTTATGCAGGCGGATGTGGGCATCTCCGGCGTCAATTTCGCCGTTGCCGACAGCGGCACACTGTGCCTGGTCGAAAACGAAGGCAACGGTCGTTTAACCACCACGACTCCCCCTTGCCACATCGCGGTGACCGGTATCGAGAAGGTGGTGCCCAGCCTCACCGATGTCGCGCCGCTGCTGAGCTTGCTTACCCGTTCCGCCACCGGCCAGTCGATCACCACCTACGTCAACATGATCAGTCGGCCGCGTCAGCCGGACGAAAAAGACGGACCGGAAGCCGTGCACCTGGTGCTGGTTGATAACGGCCGTTCTAATATTTACCAGGACGACGAACTGGCCCAGACTCTCCAGTGCATTCGCTGTGGTGCCTGCATGAACCACTGCCCGGTCTATACGCGCATTGGCGGCCATGCCTACGGAACGACCTACCCAGGGCCAATTGGTCAGGTGCTGATGCCGCAAATGCTGGGGCTTGACCAAACGCCGGACTTTGCCAGCGCCTCGTCGCTGTGCGGCTCATGCGGCGAAGTGTGTCCGGTGCGCATTCCACTGCCCAGTCTGTTACTGCGGCTGCGTCGCGAAGCCGTCGACGGTGACAAGACACGACCGTCAACCGTACCGGGCCACGGCAGTAAACGCTCGGGGCTGGAATCATTGATCTGGACTTTGTGGCGCGTCGTGCACCGTCACCCGACGCTTTATCGGTTGTCGACCCGACTGGCCAGTCAGTTCAGGGCGCTAAGTCCGAAACGACTGGGTGGCTGGACCCGCTATCGCAGCGCGCCCAAACTGGCCAAAACCACCCTGCACAGCGCCATGCACGCCCGCTCCGGGAGGCAACCCTCATGACCCTTTCCGCCCGCCAGACAATTTTGAGCCGACTGCGTGAGCGCAGTCCCCTCGCCGCCACGAGCCAGCCCGATTTTACGGTTATGGAACATCGTCGCTGGTCGCTGGAAGCCGGCATCGAGCGGTTTATAGCCCAACAAGCTTCGGTGCATGGTGACGTTCAACGGGTGAGCCAGACCGAATTGAACCGGGCCGTCCTGACTCGCCTGGAACAGGCAAACGCCCAACGGGTATTGATTGCACCCGACTCCCTCATCCCTATTGATTTGACCGGTGGCGCGCCCGGCATTCAATTCCACGGCTACGACCGACCGGTTGAGCAATGGCAAAGCGAGCTGTTTCACCAGACCGATGCGGCCATTACCGGGTGCCATGCCGGTCTGGCCGATACCGGCTCACTGGTCATCATTCCCAGTGCGACTGAACCCAGGCTGATGACCCTGGCACCGCCGCTGCACATCGCCATCTTGCCGGTCAGCCGACTGTTCAGCAGCTGGTACCAACTGATCACGGAGGAAGACTGGACAGGCCCCATGCCGACCAATACTCTGCTGATCTCCGGACCGTCCAAAACAGCGGACATCGAGCAAACACTAGTATACGGTGCCCACGGTCCCAAGGCGTTAACGGTTTTTCTGGTCGATGGTGTATGACAAACGGCTAATCTTGAAGGAACGCTGGCCGATAAACCCTCAATACTGCATTTGGCCAGCTAATTCAGGAATCCGATTTTTATGCGCAACAATCAACCCGTCACTGATCGCGAATATGTCCTGGCGGACGACCAGCAACTGATATCTTCGACTGACCGGAAAGGCCGTATTCAACACTGCAACCAGGCGTTTGTTGATGCCAGCGGTTTTTCCCGTGACGAACTGATTGGCCAGCCGCACAATCTGATCCGTCATCCCGATATGCCGCCAGCCGCCTTTGAAAATATGTGGTCCTACCTCAAGGCAGGCATCCCCTGGATGGGCCTGGTGAAGAACCGGCGCAAAGACGGCGGGTTTTATTGGGTCAATGCCTACGTGACGCCTATCACCAAAGGTGGCGAGGTGGTCGGTTATGAATCCGTGCGGGTGAAACCCCAACGCGAAGACATCGATCGGGCGTTTCGCATCTATCAGCGCATCAACGCGGGCAAATCAGGCATCGCCCCAATTCGCCGATTCCGGGATGCCGCTGTTGCTCTGGGCCCTGCTGCGGTTTTAATTGCCGCGATGATTGCACTGGGAGCCTACAGCGGCCAATGGCTGGCGGCGCTGTCCGGTGCCGTTGCCGTCGGCGCAGCATCACTCTACGGTCGCCAGGTCCAGAAGCAATCACTGGCAACCGTTGCCGGTAAACTGGAAGGCCGCTTCAACGATACTCTGATCGCCAGCACCTATTCCGATGCATCACTGTCGCAGGCCCGGGTAGAGCTCGCCGCCAGCGTCACCAGTGCGCATCTCAATACCGTCCTGACACGCATAGACGATGCCGCGCGCCAGGTCTTTCAGCAATCGCAAAAAGCGCACGAACTGGCGGGCCAGTCCGAACACGCCATCGACGAACTGCAAAGCGAAACGACCCAGATTGCTGCGGCCATCAATGAGATGTCAGCAACCATTCATGAAGTGTCGGGTAATGTGCAGGTGACCGCCAACGAAGCCGATACCGCTCAAGACCTGGCGGAAAAAGGCACCCGCACCGTTCAGCAGACGCGCGACGAAATACAACAACTGGCGCAAGCCGTGCAGTCGATTGGCGCCACGGTCAGCGAAGTGGTCGCTCAGACCGATTCCATCTCCAAGGCGGCCGAGCTCATTCAGAGTGTGACCGACCAGACCAACCTTCTGGCGCTGAACGCGGCGATTGAAGCTGCACGCGCCGGCGAACACGGCCGGGGATTTGCCGTTGTGGCCGATGAAGTGCGCTCCCTGGCCGTTCGTACCACTGAGACCACTCAACAAATCCAGAACATCATCGACAACCTGAAATCAAAAACCGGCGAAGCTGAATCGGCTGCAGACGCAGGCCGGCATATTGCCGAACAGGGTGTCGCGCGTGTGGAGGAAGCGGATCAGGCGCTGCACGAGATTGCCAGCGCGGTCAGCCGCATTACCGAAATGACGCACCAAATGGCCACCTCCATCGAGGAACAGAGCCAGGTGTCTGAAGAGATCAACCAGCAACTGACGCGCATCAGCGCCCTGGCTGATCACAGCCTCGAACAGGCGCACAGCTCGGTCAGCGGTGCCCAGGCAATGAACAATCTGTCGACCGAGCTGCATGAACTGGTGGAACTGTTTAGAAAGTAGCCATTAAAAAAGGCCGTTGTAACTGACACCCCAGACCAGAAACACCCGGTTCAACGCGCCGGTGTCCCGCACCAACGGACTATCGGCAGCGTCGCCCTGGTATTGGTTAACGGACGTCAGCCAAATCGTCGACCAGCGTTCCGTATGCTGATAGGAGGCGATCAGACTGAGACTCAGATTCTTTAAACCCGCTGTGGGCTGATAAGCAGCAACACCGGTATCAGGCGTTGCCTCCACCCCAAAAAACGTCGTCATATGGGCCTCGGTTCCCCACTGACTGCCAAGTGAGCCGATCAGCGTCAATTGCTCCGTCACCGGACTGACCCAGCCTACCGAGGGTGCAAAGACAGCCGTCTCATGGCCGCCCGGCAAGGTCGTCACCACATCTGCCGATGCCGTCAGTACACCGGGCAATGGCACGCCAATTACCCGCCAGGGAATGCCAGAGCCGATGGTGACGCCAACCTCTGCAGAGGCGGGGATGTCAGCCTGCTGTTGATACTTTGCCGGCAATTCATCGCTCTCCCGACCGCCTGAATACCGCGCCAGCGGCCCCAGACTCAGTGCCCGGGAAGGCACCAGATCAGCCGCAAGACCCGGGCCCCGCGTGGCCAGCCGATAACCCTCGTACTCGACCGAAAAACTCGGCGCCGGCAGCGCTCGCCAACCTTGCCCAAAAGACTGCTCACTGGCCGTCACCCCAAGCCCCAGACTGAATGCGTTTTCCGCCAAGCTCAGGCCAGAGACCCCGAAACACCCCAAAACAACCAACACCTTTGCGGCCATGCGCATCGCTCACAGTTTCCTTATTCGTTCGTTGACAGTATCCGGACAGTGCCCCCCAGATGGAGGGCGCTGCGTCCACCCACCTGAAGCCCGTATCCTGATCACACACAAATACACAATCCAACCCGACTTCTGGCGGCCACTAAGACTACCATTACGCAGTTGCCTTCGTTTTGTACCATACCCGAATTCCAACCAGACTGATCAGTGGTCAAATCCGCCCTTGGGTTTCGTGGCGACTGGCCGATAACGTATCATGCCACGGGCGTCCGAACTGTCGGGCGCCAAGACAGTTTCGCGAGGTTTTTATGAGCAGTAAGGCAAAGCATGCCCAAAAGTTACTCCTGTTTACACTGACGGGCCGCCAAACCTTTGCCATCGGCACCCTAAAAGTGCGGGAAATCATCCCGACCGCCAAGCTCACCAAAATGCCTCAGGACCATCCTTCAGTGCTGGGTGTGACGACCATCCGGGGTAAAACCATTCCAGTCATCGATATGGCTTACGCGGTCGGCTACCAGCCATTGTCGCCGGACGAAATTGCCTCGGCATCCATCATCATTACCGATTGCCAGCGCCGTGAAGTCGGATTTCTGGTTCGAAAAATCGAACGCATTGTCGATACCAACTGGCGCGACATAAAAACGCCGCCCTCGATGCTGGGGCGCAATGCCTTCCTGACCGGTTTGCTGATGGACGAGAAACAGACCATTCAGTTACTGGATGTCGAACTGCTGCTGTCGATTGTCTACCCGGCGCCCGCCGACAAGAAGTTCACCGTACTGACCGACGTTCAGCGCGAAAAACTCAAACCACTGAACATCCTGCTGGTAGATGACTCTCACGTCGCCCGACGGCAATTGTCTGATGCACTCGATAACCTGAACATTACCTATCAGGTAACCAACAACGGCATGGAAGCACTGGAAATCCTAAAGGCCGAGGCCAGCGAGGGCCACCCCATTGACCTGCTGGTCAGTGACATCGAGATGCCCGGCCTCGACGGCTACGAACTGGCCTTCAATATTCGCAACAATCCCGACCTATCGGGTGCCTATATCATTCTGCACACCTCATTAAACAGCGAAATGAGCGTCAGCTATGCCAATCAGGTCGGCGCCAATGAAGCGCTGACCAAATTCGATGCCGAAGAGTTGGTTCTGGCGATGCTACGAGGCGCTGAGTCAGTTCAAGCGTCGTAAACTTCATACCGACAGTTGGCAAACCCGAACGCTTCCACCATACTGTATGCATAAACAGTATTTTGGAGGAGTCGTTATGTCAGTGCAACTGCTCGGCCGCTGTGAAACAGGCCCGCAACTGAATCTGCCACTTTTCGTCGAAGGCCAGTCCGTCGATGATGATGAAGGGCTCGATCACGATATACCGGGTATTGACCTGGCCAGCCTGTGCATCCGCAATCCGGAATCCAGCATCCTGGTGTCAGTACACAGCATGGCCATGGCCGAGGCTGGCATCATCGCGGGCGACACCCTGATCGTTGACCGCAGTGCCAGAGCCAGCCAGGGCGACATCATACTGGCTGGCTACAATGGCGAGCTGATGGTGCGGGAACTGCAATTGACTCCAAGCCCAAGGTTGCTGCCGAGACACCCGGATTTTGACATTCTTATAGTGCCGGAACATGAAACCCTTAGCCTGATTGGCAAAGTGAGCCACATTATTCGGTCACTGTAAGCCTATTGCGGCAATTGAAAGCACTTGCGATATCGACTAATATTCCATCGACGTTACTTGCCGCCTTTTCGCCGAACAAAGATTGTATTTGTACGATATTATTTCGCGGCGAATTGCATGTGGTTTAACCGCTATTCCCAACGCGGATATACAAGGGTTATTTGTAAACGTCGTTAAGAGAGTCGCGTTAACGGGTTACTGCAACCGCTGTAAACCCCCCGCTGATTCAATGGTCAGTCATACAAGTCATAACGCACCGTTGATCCAGTCTGGCAAAGGCAGCGGATATAGTCTCTCATTTCTGTTTTTTGCGTTATCCAGTGCACTAATAACCAAGGTGAAAGACAGGCCAGTGCCCGACTCTGGCAGTTACTGATGGCGCTACCAACCCAGTTCGAACCTGCTCAGGCGGTATTGGGTGTCACAAACACAAAGACTCAACGGGTTTGCCAGCAGATGGTCCGGCACTCCCATTACACTGTCACTACTGATAATAACCGTGAACATTGGAAGCCTATGACACAAACACACTCTGCTGTTCGCATCGACGCGCTAAACATTGATGCTGAAATTCAGAAATACGAATCCGAGCTTGAAAACCTGATTCGCCTAAAAGAAACCGCGTTAAAAAAAGAGGCTGGTTTTAACGCCTACATGGAATATCTGGCTACGCTGGAGCGCGAATACGGCATTACCGAAGAAGATTTGTTTTCCCGGCGCAGTGTAAAAATCGGTGACTGGATTACCAAAACTCTGGTCCGCCAAAAACAATCCGCCTTGCTAAAACGGCTGGCCAGTTTTTTTGAAGAATACGCCAAAAAACAACCGAAAAAGGTAATAGGTAAAGGCCGTCCGCAGCCAGCAAAAGCGCTGGAGCCCGGTGTTTATCGTCACCCGATGAGCCTGGAAACGGTAGAAAAGAAAACCCGTGCGCCCAAATTGCTGAATACCTGGATACTCGAAAATGGGTTGGAAAAGGTACAAGGCTGGCGCGTCAGCGAATAACCAATCCCGCTGCACTCATGCAAACCCCGATCACCCGATGCACGGTGTGATCCGGGTTTGCCCCCTGCATTGCCAACCTCTTGATTTCGATCAGTAAACTTCTAGTCTTCTGCTGATAGCCTACCCGTTCGGCCCGCTGCAAGGACCGCACAACGCAAAGGCCACTCCCATTGCACTTTCAAGAGGCACCACAATGACGTCGAAAGACAGCGACAGTGTATTCCAAAGCTATGGACGCGTTTGCAACAAAGACCGTTTTTTCGTCGATTTCTACGACCATTTCATGAGCAGCTCAGACGCCATTCGCGCGCAGTTTGTCGACACTGACATGAAACAACAGCGTCACCTGCTGCGAAACGGCATCATGCAACTGGTACTGCATGCCCGTGGCATGCCAGACACCAAGCTCAGAGCCCTGGGCAAAAGTCATGACCGGACCGGCTACAACATCAAACCGGAATGGTACGGCCTGTGGCTCGACGCCCTGATGCGTACGTTGAGAAAACACGACCCAGAATTTTCGGATGAGCTGGAAGCCAGCTGGCGCCGGGCCATAGAACCCGGTGTTCGCCTGATCAAAGAGGCCTACTGAACAGCCAGCTCAAGCCCCGCCAAACCCGGTAACTGGTTGAATCCGTTATCTTTTTGCCAAAAAAGGCTTGCACTGAAACCCGGTACAGGTATCATACGCCTCGTTCTTCAGGACTATAGCTCAGTTGGTTAGAGCGCTACCTTGACATGGTAGAGGTCTCCAGTTCGAATCTGGATAGTCCTACCAGATTAGATAACGAAAGAAGCCACCTTCGGGTGGCTTTTTTTGTT
>ERZ1699650.83-NODE-83-length-54035-cov-11.167914_pt1 | contig 54035 bp, 53 predicted proteins | sample MGYA00581512_ERZ1699650 | MGnify/ENA primary metagenome ERZ1699650 (study PRJEB42348, sample SAMEA6618698) | metagenome | isolation source: Polyester-degrading enrichment culture growing on monomer terephthalic acid, Te | collected 2019-05-17 ... | reverse complement strand
CGGCAGACGACGAACGGCTGCCCCGTCCGCGCACCGTTCTGATCGACAGCGCGACACTGGAGGAGGGAGGCGACATCGACAAGTCCTTCCGCGAGGCACATGCCGAGGAAATCGAAGCCTTCCGAGACCATGCGAGGCAAAATGGGTGCCTGCGGTCAACCGGCTGGAACGCTTTGGCCGCTGGGGCTTTGCCGAACTGCGCTCGGCCCATGACTTCGGTCCGGACCTTGAAAAGGCGATTGGCGAGATGCTGGGGACGGTCGCGGCATGAGACGTCGTCCAAGCCGCCTCGACCACCTTGAGAACGCCATCAAGGCGCTGACCGCCGCAGTTTACATGCTCATCGGCATGATCCCTCTGGTCTTTATGATCTGGCTTCTACTCTGACGGGAAATCCACATGACTGACATCCGTTTTGGCCGCCTGGTCGACCTTCCCCTGCGCGAGGCCTGGAAACACGAGGCCCACCAGTTCACCCCGTGGCTGGCCGAAAACATCGACCACCTGTCCGAGGCCATCGGCATCCCGCTGGAACTGACCGGGACGGAAGTTGCGGTCGAGACCTTCAGCGCCGATATACTGGCCCGCAACCCGATGGACGACAGCGTGGTGCTGATCGAGAACCAGCTGGAACAGACAGACCACACCCACCTGGGCCAGATCATGACCTACCTCGCGGGGCTGGAGGCGCAAGCCGTGGTCTGGATCGCGCCTGCCTTTCGCGAGCCGCACCTCTCGGCGATCCGCTGGCTCAATGAGCACACCGCCGACGGATTTTCCTTCTTCGCGGTCAAGGCCCGGGTGGTGCGGATCGGCGACAGCCCCTTTGCGCCGATCTTCGAGGTGGTGGAACAGCCCAACGATTGGGAGCGTCATATCAAGCAGAAAGCCACGCATTCGGCGGAAGGTGCAGCCTACTATGACGTGAAGGAGGAATTCTGGGTCGCGCTTCTGGACCGGCACCCGGATCTCGAAAAACGCGGGATGAAGCGCTGGCGCTATCCCAACAACTACGTGACGCTGATCGAGGAACCGCGAACCGAGCTTTCAGTCTATATCGGAAAGACCCACAGCGGCGCCTTTCTTCGAAGCGCATGGGGCGAGGATATCGAGCCGATCCTGGAGATGCTTGAACCGCACCGCGACCGGTTGGAAACACTACTTGGTGTCGAACTCGGCCCCTCTGGTAGGAGAAAACATCTGTTTGGCCAATGGCATCCCAGCGGACATCAAGATCGAAGCAGCTGGCCCGATATCATGGACTGGATGAAACGCATTATCGGGGAATATAGCCAGGCGCTGGCATTCCTGAAGACAGGAGAATCCTGATGGCGCAGGACAAAAAGACTCCCGCCTCTGCAAAGGGAACCACCCCCATCGACCCCATCACCCACGACGACGAGCGCGTGAACATTCCCACGCCGGAACTCGCCCCAATGATGGACCCCGACGATGCCCGCCCGATCAAGGTGGCCTACGAGACCCGCAACCCCGATCTCGATCCGCAGCTGATCTGGCGTGGCAAGGATATCGACCAAGAGGCCGTCACCGTCGATGCGCCGCCGATCTACCTACAGGAACAGGTGCATCCCAAGGCCATCATCGAAGACCTGCGCGCCGGAGGGCAGCGCAACGGGCAGGGGGCGGGCGTCGATCTCTTCGATCACTTCGGGCTGAGCGACGAGGACCGCGAGGCCGAGATCGAGTTCTACCGCCACCACCGCAAGTGGTCGAACCGGATGATCCTGGGCGATGGTCTGCAGGTCATGGCCAGCCTCGCCGAGCGCGAGGGGCTGAAAGGCCAAGTGCAGGCGATCTATATCGACCCGCCCTATAGCATCAAGTTCAACTCCAACTTCCAGTGGTCCACCACCTCACGCGATGTGAAGGACGGCAAGCTGGAGCATCTGACCCGCGAGCCCGAGCAGGTGAAGGCCTTCCGAGACACCTGGCGCGACGGCATCCATTCCTACCTGCAATACCTGCGCGACCGCCTGGTGGTGGCGGGGAACTGCTGACCGAGGGCGGGTCCTGCTTCGTCCAGATTGGAGACGAGAACGTCCACCGGGCGCGGGCGCTGATGGATGAGGTGTTTGGGGAGGAGAACTGGATCAGCGATATCATACTGACAAAAACGCCAGGCCTAACCGCTGAATATATGGCGTCGACTACAGACTACATAATTTGGTATGGAAAACGGAAACCCGCTCTGAAATACCGCCCGATCTTTACTGAGAAAGGTTTTGGCGGAGAGGGTTCAAAAAAATACGATAAAGCTCTCGATGAAAAGCACGAACCGTTTCGACTTTCTGCTGAGCAAAGAGCAGGCCTTACGCCACTCCCAAAACACGTTCGAGTATATCGCCATGGTGACGTCACATCTCAGAGACAGGGTCGCGACAATTCGGAGTCAGGGGCTATGTCTTTTTCATACTCTCGGTTCGGGCAAACGTTTCGCCCCGCGCGAGGTCGCGGGTGGTCTACTACAAAGCCGAGCATGGACCGTCTCAGTGCTGCAGATAGGATAGATATCACTGGACGAAACCTTAGTTATCGCCGTTTTTTGGGAGATTTTGCGGCTTTTCCAAAGACAAACCTATGGGATGACATCGGCGGTATCCAGAGCCGTGCCGATCCGAAAGTATATGTGGTTCAGACTGCGGCTGAAACTATCAAACGCTGCCTCCTCATGACCACCGACCCTGGCGACCTCGTGCTCGATCCCACCTGCGGCTCCGGCACCACCGCCCATGTGGCCGAGCAATGGGGCCGGCGCTGGATCACCATCGACACCTCTCGTGTGGCCCTCGCGCTCGCCCGCGCGCGGATCATGGGCGCGAAATACCCCTGGTACCTGCTCAAGGACTCTCCCGAAGGCCAGAAAAAGGAGGCCGAGGTCACACGGACGGCCCCCGCCACCGCGCCCATCTACAACGACATCCGCCACGGCTTCGTCTACCAGCGCGTGCCCCACATCACGCTCAAATCCATCGCCAACAACACCGAGATCGACACGATCTGGGACCAGATGCAGCCCGCCGTCGAGGCCGCCCTGTCCGACCTCAACGCAGCCCTCACCGGCCACCCCGCGCCCTTCACCGTGGAAACCGGCGGCCGCAAGGGCACGGAGATCGACTTCACCGCGCAAGGCCAGGTCGAACTCCCCAGCGGAGAGATGGCCCCGGCAGGCGGCTTCATGGAATGGGAGGTGCCCCGCGACGCGCCAGAGGGCTGGCCCGCTGCCGCGACCGACGCCCTGGCCGCCTTCTGGGCCGCCCGCATCGCCCGCCAGAAAGAGATCGACGCCAGCATCGCCGCCAAGGCCGATCACGAATACCTCTATGACAAGCCCTACGAGGACAAGAAGCGCGTCCGCGTCGCCGGGCCCTTCACCGTCGAAAGTCTTTCGCCCCACCGCACCCAGGCGGTCAACGAACATGGCGAGCTGATCGACGTGGCCGACGCCGCCCGGGGCAAGCGCACGCCGGGCGCGCGCGAGACCGACAATTACCGCGCCGCCATCCTGGAAAACCTGAGGAAGGCCGGGGTGCAGCAGGCCGACAAGGCCGACAAGGTGAGTTTCACCACGCTCCAGCCCTGGCCGGGAGACTGGCTGGCTGCCGAGGGCCGCTACCTGGAAGGCGAGACCGAGCGCCGCGCCGGTATCCTGATCGGTCCGGAATACGGCACCCTGCAACGCGCCGACCTGACCGCCGCCGCGCGCGAGGCGGTGGACGCGGGGTTCGACATCCTGATCACCTGTGCCTTCAACTACGACGCCCACACGGCCGAGTTCCGAAAGCTGGGTCGTCTGCCGATCCTGCAGGCCCGGATGAACCCCGACCTGCACATGGCCGATGACCTCAAGGCCGGGGGCGGCAACCTGTTCGTCGTCTTCGGCGAGCCGGATATCGAGGTGCGCGAAGAGGGCGACAGGCTGCGGGTCGAATTGCTGGGTGTCGACATCTTCAAGCCTGCCACCGGCGACGTGGTGTCCTCCGAGCCCGACGATATCGCCTGTTGGTTCATCGACACGGATTACAACGAGGAGTCGTTCTTTGTCCGGCACGCGTATTTCCCGGGCGCGGACATCCCCTACAAGCAGCTCAAGACGACACTGAAGGGCGAGGTGGACGAGGAGGCCTGGGACAGCCTGAAGCGCACCATATCACGGCCCTTTGCGCGCCCCAAATCCGGCCGAATTGCGGTGAAGGTTATCAATCATCTGGGGGATGAAGTGATGAAAGTGATGGGGGTTTAGGGATGAGAATTGAAGATGCAGCCAAGGCGCTTCGCGCGATGTACGATGATCCCGATACTGGCAAAGCAGTCTCGGTACACCTTTTCGGCGTAAGGTATTCAGAGGTTCTGGAAGGCATGCCCCTTGCAGAAATAGTCATTCGCGCCGGTATCTCCGAAAACTACAAAACCGAAATTCGGAAGGGCATGAACCTGGCGAAATACGTTGTAGAGAAATGACCCATCGTATCGCCGACACCTTCTACGATTCCCTCGCCAAGCTCACGCCTCAGGAGCAGAAGTCGGTCAAGACCACCGCCTTCGATTTCCAGATGGACCCGAGCCTGCCCGGTCTGTCGATGCACCGCGTCGACCGCGCACGTGATCCGAATTTCTGGACCGCAAGGGTCAACCGCGACATCCGCATGGTGATCCACAAGAAGGACGGCCAGAGCCTGCTGGCCTGGGTCGGGCACCACGATGCCGCCTATCGCTGGGCCGAGACCCGGCGGATCGAGAGCCACCCCCGTACCGGCGCGATCCAGATCGTCGAGGCGCGCGAGACCGTCGAGGAGGTCGTCGTCCGGCGTTATGTCGAGAAGGCGGTCGAACTGCCGCGGCCGTTGGCCGCCAAGGACGACGATACGCTGCTGTCCTGGGGGGTGCCGGTCGACTGGCTCGATACCGTGCGCGACGTGACCGAAGACACCGTGCTGGACATCGCCGGTCGCCTGCCGACCGAAGCGGCCAACGCCGTGCTCTCTGCAGCGGTCGGCGAAACGCCGGAGCCTGCCGTGGTTTCGGAGGAGGGCGCCGATCCCTGGTCCCATCCCGATACCCTGCGCCGGTTCCGGGTGTTGGAGAATGTCGAGGAACTGCAAGCCGCGCTGGAGGCGCCCTGGGAGAAGTGGGCGGTTTTCCTGCACCCGGCGCAGCAGGAGTATGTCGACCGCGACTTCAACGGCCCGGCCCGGGTGATCGGCTCGGCCGGAACCGGAAAGACCGTTGTCGCGCTGCACCGCGCCGCACGCCTGGCCGAAGCGCCCGGCGCCAGGGTCCTGCTGACCACCTTCAACCGCAAACTGGCCGACAACCTTCGCGACAAGCTGCCGCTGGTGGCCTCGCCGGAGGCCCGCGCGCGCACCACGGTCGAGGCGCTGCCGGTGCTGATCTCCAGTCTGCACCGCGAGGCCCACGGCGATAGCGAAATCGTGGACGAGACCTCCTTGCGCCATTTTCTCAATGAAGCGGCGACGACGCAGGGCATGACGGTCGATCCCGATTTCCTGTTCGACGAGTGGACATTGGTGGTCGATGCCTGGGACATCCGTTCCCAGGATGCTTATCGAGGTCTTCCCCGGCTGGGTCGCAAGGTCCGCATGGCGGCGTCCCGGCGCGATTCGCTGTGGCAGGTGTTTGTGGCGGTGCGTGCGCGTCTCGTTCAAGAGGGGCTCAAGACTGAGGCGCAACTGGCTCATGAGCTGTCGGCGGGCGCCGCATTCCCGTTCGACCATGTCCTCATAGACGAGGCGCAGGACATTTCCGTGGCCGAGCTGAAGCTTCTTGGACACGTGGTCGGCGGGAAACCCAATGGGCTGTTCTTTGCGGGTGACATCGGCCAGCGTATCTTCCGGCAACCGTTCCCTTGGACAGCTGCCGGGGTCGACCTGCGTGGACGTTCGCGTAGCCTGAAGGTCAATTACCGGACTTCTCACCAGATCCGGATGCAAAGCGACCGGCTGCTCCCCGAAACCCTGGTGGAAGCCGATGGCAACGAAGAGGCCCGCGGCGGAGTCACGTCGATCTTCAATGGTCCGGTGCCGACCTTCAGGACGTTTGAGACAACCGAAGCAGAAATTGAGGCGCTACGGCACTGGGTCAGAGCGCGTGTCGACGAGGATGGTGTTCCACCTTCCGAGGTTGCCGTGCTGCTGCGGCACGAGGGCGATGTGGCGCTGTTCTCCGATGTATTGCAAGCGGATGGCGTTGCCGTCATGCCGATGCACGATGCCAAGGGGGCCGAGTATCGCGCGGTCGCGGTCGCCGGGCTAAATGACGGCGCATTGCCGCACGAGGCCCGTCTTCTTGCAGCAAAGGACGAGGCGCAACTGGACGAAGTCATGAATACCGAGCGGCATTTGCTCTACGTGGCCGCGACCCGGGCGAGGGACTTCCTCTGGATGTCAGGTGTGACGCCGGTCTCGGAATTTTTCGTGGATCTCCTGGAGGTTTGAGCACTCGAGGTTCGTTCGGAACACGGGCCTCACAGGAAAACGCCGCAATACAAGCGATTGCCCAAACTAGTAATCTTCCTGATCGAGAAATCTGATTGGAATGATTGCCGAGGAAGCGGCATCATGCAGACCCGTTATCGCTCCAACCCCAAGACATCTGGCCAGGCCGCAACGTGGAAGTTTAGGGCCAAAGGCGAGAGCGAGGACAAGGGAACTTGGCCGGAAGCATTTAGTCGACGAACTCGTGGGGGATGTTTTGAGGGGTCAAGTAAGGCGTACTACAAAACTCTTCAATTCAGACAACAACTTGCCACGATATAGTGGCGGAGAGACAGGGATTCGAACCCTGGGTCCCCGTGAAGGGACAACGGTTTTCGAGACCGCCCCGTTCGACCACTCCGGCACCTCTCCGCGGGGGTCTGGAGGCGTCGTTTAAAGGCTCTTTTCGACAGGCGCAAGCGGCAATCTCGACTTTTTTCACCCGCACTGCGCATTGATCAAGGAGAGCGGCGATCACGGGGCTTTGTCGGCCCGCGCGCTTGGAAATGGCGGCGTTGCGGGGTAGGCTTTGACAACACCTTTTCCCGGAGCCGAACCCATGTTGCAAAATTGTGCCGCCCTGGCCACCGCCGTGCTGATCGCGGTGGCCGTGCCCGTCACGGCGCAGGAGGCGCGCCCGACCGATGCGCTGCTGGATGCGCTTGGCTTGTCCGAGACCGTCGCCGTGATGCGCAAGGAAGGTCTCAGCTATGGCGGGGAACTGGCCGAGGACATGCTGCCCGGCGGGGTCGGCGCAAGCTGGACCCAGGCGGTCGAGAGGATCTATGACACCGACCGCATGGAAGAGACCGTGCGCGTCAGCTTTGCCCGCGCCTGGGCGGAAGAAGGGCAGGAGCTGGACGACATCGCCACGTTCTTTGCCTCCGACCAGGGGCAGGAGGTGGTGCGGCTGGAAATCTCGGCCCGCGACGCGATGACCGAACCGGGGGTCGAGGAAACGGCCCGCGCGGCCTTTCGCGAGCAGGAGGACAGCGGGCGGGATGACACCCGCATCGCCCAGATTACCCGGTTCATAGAGGCCAACGACCTGATCAACGCCAATGTGGTGGGGGCGATGAATTCCTCTTATGAGTTCTATGCCGGGCTGGTGGACGGCGGCGCTTTCGAGATGACCGAGGATGAGATTCTGCGCGTGGTCTGGGACAGCGAGCCGGACAGCCGCATTGAAACCCGCGAATGGCTGTTTGCCTACATGATGATGGCCTATCGCCCGCTGGACGAGGCGGCGCTGCGCGACTACGTCGATCTGGCGGCCAGTGATGCGGGGCAGGCGCTGAACCGGGCGCTTTTTGCCGGCTTCGACGAGATGTATGCCGAGATCTCCTATGCGCTGGGCCTGTCGCTGGCGCGGCAGATGACGGCGCAGGAGCTTTGAGATCGAGGGCGCCAGCTCCCCCTGAAAAGCCTTTGAAAACCGCCGGTATGGTTTGTGAGGGTGGTTGACTTGAGCCGTGGATCGCAGTACCTGCACCCAACCCGGCGGGTCTCTCGCCGGGTTTTCGTATCAATGACGCCCTTGGATGGGTGCGCTGTTCGAGGCAGGGCCGGGGTGATCCGGGCCGCAACACCGGGAGCCCGGGGCCACAGAACGCGGAAACAAAAGGAAGTAACGGATGTTCGCAGTCCTCAAGACCGGCGGCAAGCAGTACAAGGTTTCCTCGGGCGACACGCTCCGGGTCGAGAAACTGGCCGCTGACGCTGGCGAAAAGGTTCAATTCAACGATATTCTGATGCTGGGCGGCGACAACACCGTCGTCGGCAGCCCGCTGGTGTCGGGTGCCGCCGTGCAGGCCGAAGTGATCGACCAGATCAAGGGTGACAAGGTCATCCACTTCGTGAAGCGCCGCCGGAAGCATTCGTCCAAGCGCACCAAGGGCCACCGTCAACAGCTGACCCTGATCCGCGTGACCGACATCCTGGCCGAAGGCGCAGACGCCTCGGGCGTGAAAGCCGCGATTGGTGCCGGTTCGGCGCCCGCCGATGCCCCGGCTGCTGCCAAGAAAGAAGCCGCTGCACCCGCCGCCGCGGTTGAAACCGGCGACGACCTGACCCAGATCACTGGTGTGGGCCCGGCTGCCGCAAAGAAACTGGCCGATGCCGGTGTGACCAGCTTCAGCCAACTCGCAGCGCTTGATGCTGACAGCTTCGATGCCGTCAAGCTGAAGCCCGAGTGGATCGAACAGGCCAAAGAACTGGCCGCCAAGTAAGGAGAGAGACCTATGGCACATAAAAAAGCAGGCGGTTCCTCCCGCAACGGTCGCGATTCGGCTGGACGCCGTCTTGGCGTGAAACTTTTCGGTGGTCAAAGCGCGATCCCCGGCAACATCATCGTGCGTCAGCGCGGCAACAAGTGGTGGCCGGGTGAAGGCGTGGGCCAGGGCAAGGATCACACCATCTTTGCCACCTCCGAAGGCAAGGTGACCTTCCGCAAGGGTTTCAAGGGTCGTACCTTCATTTCCGTGCTTCCGGTGGCGGAGGCTGCTGAGTAAGCCGACCTGAAGGTTTGAAAGTCAAACACCGGGGATCGGCCAAGGCCGGTCCCCGGTTTCGTTTCATGGCAAGAAAGGCACCGCAAGCCCTGCGACAAGACTGCATTTCGCAAATCAACCATCGTTTGCTATCACTGCGGGATGCGTGAATGCTGTCGTATGCAATCTTCCGTTTACGGAACCGTCATACCCGGGAGGGGGGCGACGTCTTGTATGCCGAAGGGCCGATTGCCATGTCTTTGCCACGAATAGTGAGTAATCTTTCATAGTTACAGGACTGGCAGTGCCGGATCGCCGCAAGGAACGGCGTCCTGACATTGGAACCGATGCCTTCGGGCAGGGGCCGCGCCAGCCCACGCGACTGCTGTTTTTGAGGAGGAACTGCATGACCGCCCAAGAGTATCTCGTTGCTCAACAGTTGATCCAGACCGACCGTGTCGATCTGCGCCCGCTGCGCAAGTCGGACATGGGGCTGATTGAAATGCATGCGTCGGATGTGCGCGTGGCGCAGATGACGACGACCATCCCGCACCCGATGCCGCCCGGCGTGATCGAGGCCTTCGTGGCCCGCGCGATGGCGGCCGAGCGCGACGAAGACGTCTGGGCGATGGATGGCACCCGGCTTGGCGGGCCAGAGCTGATGGGCCTGATCTCGCTGCATCGCATGGATCGCAACCAGTCCGAAGTGAGTTATTGGGTGGCGCCGGCCTTTTGGAACACGGGTCTGGCGTCGGACGCGGTGCGTGCGCTGGTTGAGGCCAACCCGATGAACAACGCCACCATGTTCGCCAGCGTTTTCCAGGACAATCCGGCCTCGGCCCGGGTGCTGACCAATTGCGGCTTTGACTATATCGGCGATGCGGAAAGCTTTTCGGTGGCGCGCGGGGTGCAGGTGCCGACCTGGACCTACCTGCGCAAGCTTGCCTGAGCAGCCACTGCACGCAGCAGATGGGCGGCCCCGCAAGGAGCCGCCTTTTTCTTTTGGCACAATGCGTTACGCCAGGAACTTCTGGTAAACTTCGGCCTGCATCTTGCGCCCGTCCGGGTCCAGCCCGGTTTTGAGCCGGGTCAGATCCTCGGCCCAGTCCGAGGTGCGCACCCGGATCGGCGGTTCTTCTGCCGACAGCACGTCCATCACCACGGCAGAGACCTGCTCCGCCGTCTGATAGGCGCCGGAACTGCCGGACCGCTCCTGCGAGCCCGCGACGTATTTCTGCAGGATCGGCAGGTATTCATCCTCCAGCATGCCGCCGGTTTCCGCGATCTGGTTCAGCACGTTGTTGGCAAATTCCGACGCGATGCCGCCCGGTTCCACGGCAGTGAACCGGATGCCGAAGGCCGGCGTGATGTAACAGGCCATCGATTCGGTGAAGCCCTCGACCGCGAATTTCGCGCCGCAATAGATTTCGTTGAACGGCTGGCCCACCAGCCCGCCAACCGAGGAGATGTTGATGACATGCCCGGCGCGCGCCTTGCGCATGTGCGGCATGACCGCCTTGGTGCAACGCACGACACCGGTGAAGTTGATGTCGATGATGCGCTGGATGTCGGCCTCATCCGCCTGTTCGACCGACCGCGCAAAGCCCAGGCCGGCGTTGTTGATCAGCGTGTCGATGCGGCCTTGCTCGGCAATCACACGGTCCACGGCGGCAGTGACACTGGCGCTGTCCTGCACATCCAGTTGCAGCAGGTTGAGCGTGACACCCGCCGTTTTCGCGGCCTCCAACAGCGGGGCTTTCCGGTCGAGGTTGCGCATGGTGGCATAGACGATATGCCCGGCCCTGGCCGCGTCCACGGCAAGCGAAATGCCGAGACCGGTGGAGGTCCCGGTGATCAGGATGACTTTGGTCATTGGATTTCCTCTGATTGTCAGGTGTTTGAGATGGACCGCCAGACGCGGTCGAACGTGGTGTTGAGCGTGTCCCTCGGGATCGGCTGGTCCTTCAGCACGGCCTGACGCGCCAGTTGCATCGCAGGGGCGACCAGCAGGAGCGAGAGGAGTTTCGTGTCGAGCGGCGCCAGCGTCCCGTCCTCGACCCCGCGGCGCAGCAGGGCGGCGATGTCTTGCGCATAGCCATCGGCCACGGCCTGTTGCTCGGGCGTCAGGATGCGCGCGGCGGCGCCGAATTCCAGGAACAGGAACTGCGCCGGGTGGGCCTCGACGAAGTCGAACATGGCAAACCACATCGCGCGGATCATTCCGGCACTGTCGGGCGCGTCACTGGCGGTCATCAGCGTTTCATGGAAGGCCGATTTCAGCTCCATGTAGACCTTGCGCAGCATGTCGTCCTTGTTGACGAAATGCACATAGACGGTGCCCGCCGACACCTTGGCCCGCTTCACCACGCTGCCGACCGAGACGCCGGCAAAGCCTTTTTCGACCGCTTCGGCCACAACCGCATCGCGCAGTTTCAATCGGGTCTGGTCCTTGGTGGTGCGGGGCATCGTTGTTGTCCTTCGTCGTCTGAGGGGCATTTATGATAATGAATGTTCATTATCAATGATCATTCCGAAAAATTCCGCCGGGCAGGGGGCCAATATCCCCCATCCCGCATGGCAAGGCTTGAGACCGCTGCACATTTTCTCTATCGCCAGAACCAGCAATTACAGGGCCAATCCCATGAAGTTCCTCGATCTCGCCAAGGTATATATCCGCTCCGGTGGCGGCGGCGGCGGCGCCGTGTCGTTCCGGCGCGAGAAGTACATTGAATTCGGCGGGCCAGACGGCGGCGACGGCGGCAAGGGCGGTTCGGTCATCATCGAGGCGGTCGAAGGACTGAACACGCTGATTGACTTCCGCTATCAACAGCACTTCTTTGCCAAGAACGGCCAGCCCGGCATGGGCAAACAGCGCACTGGCAAGGATGGCGATGACATCATCCTGCGCGTGCCCGTCGGCACCGAGGTGCTGGACGAGGACGAGGAAACGCTGATCGCCGAGCTGATGGAGGTGGGCGAACAGATCGTGCTGGCCAAGGGCGGCAACGGCGGTTTCGGCAACCTGCATTTCAAATCGGCCACCAACCAGGCGCCGCGCCGCGCCAACCCCGGTCAGCCGGGGGTGGAGCGCACGATCTGGCTGCGGCTGAAGCTGATCGCCGATGCGGGCCTGCTGGGGCTGCCCAATGCGGGCAAGTCCACCTTCCTTGCCGCGACGTCCAATGCCCGGCCCAAGATCGCGGATTATCCCTTTACCACGCTGCACCCGAACCTTGGTGTCGTGGGCGTTGATGGTGCGGAATTCGTCGTGGCCGACATCCCCGGCCTGATCGAAGGCGCGCACGAGGGGCGCGGCATTGGCGACCGGTTCCTGGGCCATGTCGAACGCTGCTCGGTGCTGCTGCACCTGATCGACGGCACGTCTGAGACGATTGCCGAGGATTACCGCACCATCATCAATGAGCTTGAGGCCTATGGCGGTCACCTGGCCGACAAACCCCGCGTCACCGTGCTCAACAAGATCGACGCGCTGGACGACGAGGAACGCGCCGAGGCGAAAGCCGCGCTTGAGGCTGAGACCGGCCAGCCGGTGATGCTGATGTCCGGGGTGGCCCGTGATGGCGTGACCGAGGTGCTGCGCGCGTTGCGCGCCGAGATCTCGGAAGACAAGCTGCGGCAGAAGAAACAGGACGAGGAGCCCGAGTCGTGGCACCCCTGACAAAGGCGCGCCGCGTCGTCGTCAAGATCGGCTCGGCCCTGCTGGTGGACAAGGTGACAGGCCAGTTGAAATCCGACTGGCTCAGGGGGCTGGCCGAAGATGTCGCCTGGCTGAAACAGACGGCGGATGTGATCCTGGTGTCCTCCGGCTCGATCGCGCTGGGGCGCGGCGTGCTGGGGCTGGGCCATGCGGAACTGCCGCTGGAACAATCGCAGGCCGCCGCCGCCGTGGGCCAGATCCGCCTGGCCCGCGCCTATGAAGAGGCGCTTGCGCCGCATGGGCTGACCACGGCGCAGGTGCTGGTGACGTTGGAGGATTCCACCGACCGCCGCCGCTACCTCAACAGCCGTGCGACGCTGGAAACGCTGGTGTCGCTGGGCGCGGTGCCCATCGTCAACGAAAACGACACCGTCGCGACGGATGAAATCCGCTACGGCGACAATGATCGCATGGCCGCCCAGGTCGCCGCCACGGTGGGCGCCGATGTGCTGGTGCTGCTGTCGGACGTGGATGGCTTCTATACCGCCAACCCCGCGACCGACCCAAAGGCGAAACGCTACGATGTGATCGACACCATCACCCCCGAGATCGAGAGCATGGCCGGCGACGCCGGATCGGGGCTCAGCAAGGGCGGTATGAAAACCAAGCTCATGGCGGCCAAGGTCGCCACCGCCGCCGGCTGTGCGATGGCGATTACCCAGGGCGAAACCCTGCGCCCGCTCAAGGCGTTGAAGGACGGCGCCAATGCCACCTGGTTCACGGCCCATATCGATCCACACCAGGCGCGCAAACGCTGGATTGCGGCGATGAAACCGCGCGGCGAGGTGACGCTGGACGCCGGTGCCGTGCGCGCGCTGGAACAGGGCCGCAGCCTGCTGCCCGCCGGGGTCAGCGCGGTCAGCGGCACCTTCGGGCGCGGCGATCCGGTGGCCATCCTGGACACCCAGGGACACAAGCTGGGGCAGGGGCTCACCCGCTACACCGCCGGTGAAACCCGCACCATCAAGGGCCACCGCTCGGACGAGATCGAGGCGCTGCTGGGCTACCCAGGCCGCGCCGTCCTGATCCACCGGGACGACATGGCGCTGTAACCGGGGGCTTCTCTGGTTTACAAATATCCCCGCCGGAGGCATGAAATCTCTGGCGCACCGCCCAACAAAGGCATGACAGAATGAAAGATCTGACCGACATTCCCGCCCTGATGGCCGACATCGGCGCCCGCGCCAAGGCGGCCTCATCCGAGCTGGCCTATGCCAGTGCCGAACGCAAGCACGCCGCGCTGATCGGCGCCGCAGAGGCGGTCTGGAAACACCGCGCCGCGATCATCGAAGCCAATGCCAAGGACCTCGACTATGGCCGCGAAAAGGGCCTGTCCGACGCGATGATGGACCGGCTCATGCTCGACGAAGACCGCATTCGCGGCATCGTCGACGGGCTGCGCACCGTCGCGGAACAGCCCGACCCGGTCGGCGCCGTGCTTGAGGAATGGGACCGGCCCTCGGGGCTGCACATCCGCCGGGTGCGCACGCCGCTGGGCGTGGTCGGCGTGATCTACGAAAGCCGGCCCAACGTGACGGCGGATGCCGGGGCACTCTGCCTCAAGGCCGGCAACGCGGTAATCCTGCGCGGCGGTTCGGAAAGCTTCCATTCCTCGGGCGCAATCCATGCAGCCATGGTCGAGGGGCTGAAATCCGCCGATCTGCCCGAAGATGCGATCCAGCTCGTCCCCACCCGCGACCGCGCGGCGGTGAGCGAGATGCTGACCATGACCGATTTCATCGACGTGATCGTGCCGCGCGGCGGCAAGGGGCTTGTGGGCCTTGTCCAGCGCGAGGCGCGGGTGCCGGTCTTTGCCCACCTGGAGGGCATCGTTCATATCTACCTCGACAAGGACGCCGACCCGGTCAAGGCGCTGGACGTGGTGCTGAACGCCAAGACCCGGCGCACCGGCATCTGTGGTGCCGCTGAATGCCTGCTGATCCATCGTGATATCGTCGAGACCATCGGCCAGGGCGTGCTGCGCGCGCTGATCGACGCGGGGGTCGAAGTGCGCGCGGACGAGGCTCTTCAGGGGATCGAGGGCACCATCGCCGCCGGGGCCGATGACTGGGGCAAGGAATACCTCGACAAGATCATCGCCGCCCGGGTGGTCGACGACCTTGACGCGGCGATTGCCCATATCCAGCAGTTCAGCTCCAACCACACCGATTGCATCATCACCGAGGATGATGCCGCCGCCGATCGGTTCTTTGAACGTGTCGACAGCGCCATCCTGATGCGCAACGCCTCGACCCAGTTTGCCGATGGGGGCGAATTTGGCATGGGTGCCGAGATCGGCATTGCCACCGGCAAGATGCACGCCCGTGGCCCGGTCGGCGCGGCGCAGCTGACCAGCTTCAAGTACCTCGTGGAAGGCGCGGGCAGCGTGCGCTCGTGACATCCACGGGCCTCGCCTCTTTCCCTCGACCGGTCCGCGCGCTATCTGAGGTCTCATGCGTCTGAACGAAGTCTCATATACCGATGCCGAACCGGTCGACGGCTATGGCCCCGGCTTTTTCCGGGTGGGCGGCAATGTGGTGCAGGGCCATGTCATCACCGCCCCCTCCGGCACACGCGGCTGGGGCGGGCTGGAGGATGTGGACGCGCTCTTGTCGCTGGCGGCGGAGGCCGATGTGCTGTTCGTCGGCACCGGGGCCGAGATCGCTCATCTGCCCAGCACCTTGCGCGAGACGCTGGAAACCGCCGGGCTGGGGGTTGAGGTCATGTCCTCGCCCGCGGCTTGCCGCACTTACAACGTGCTCTTGTCCGAAGGGCGCCGCGTGGCGCTTGCCGTGCTGGCCTTGGGCGCGGCGGAGTGACGCCCGCCGGTCTATCGGCTTGCTGAGCCTGTGCTTTTCGGCAAATCTCGCGCCATGATCCTTACCGCAGAGAACCTGACTGTGACCCGTGGCGGCATTCCTGTTCTGGAAGGCCTGCATTTCACCTTGCCGCCCGGCAAGGCGCTGGTGCTGCGCGGACCGAACGGCATCGGCAAGACGACCCTGCTGCGCACCGTGGCAGGGCTGCAACCGCCCTTTGCCGGCACGCTGAGTGGCGCGGGCGAGAGGGTCGCCTATGCCGCCCATGCCGACGGGCTGAAAACCACACTTTCGGTCGAAGAGAACCTGGCCTTTTGGGCCCGCGTCTTCGGGCTAAGCCAGATCGACCCCGCACTGGATGCCTATCAACTGGACGGGCTGCGCAATCGCGCGGCAGGCCAGCTTTCGGCCGGTCAGAAGCGGCGGCTGGGCTTGGCGCGGCTGATGGTGACCGGGCGGCCGGTCTGGGTGCTGGATGAGCCCACGGTCTCGCTTGACCGCGACGCGGTGGCGATGTTTGCCGATGCTGTGCGCGCACATCTCAACGATGGGGGATCGGCGCTGATTGCCACCCATATCGACCTTGGCCTTGACGGCGATGCGCTGGATGTCACGCCGTTCAAGGCCCGCCAGCCCGATGCCGCCGATTTTGACGAGGTGTTCCTGTGATCGCGCTGTTCAAACGCGACCTGGCGCTGTCGATCCGGGCGGGCGGCGGCTTTGGTCTGGGGCTGGCGTTCTTCCTGATCGTGGTGACGCTGGTCCCCTTTGGCGTTGGTCCGCAGTCTGAGCTTCTGGCGCGGATCGCGCCGGGCATCCTCTGGCTGGGAGCGCTTCTGGCCTGCCTTTTGTCACTCGACCGCATCCTGGCGCTCGACTGGGAGGATGGCTCGCTTGACCTGCTGGCCACGGCGCCCCTGCCGATGGAGGGCATCGTCTCGGTCAAGGCCTTGGCCCATTGGGTGACAACCGGCCTGCCGCTGGTGCTGGCCGCGCCGGTCTTTGGCGTGCTGCTGAACCTGCCCGAAGGCGGCTTTCTGTGGCTGACGCTCTCGCTGGCACTGGGCACCCCGGCGCTTTCGGTGATCGGCACCTTCGGTGCCGCGCTGACCGTGGGGCTGAAGCGCGGCGGGCTGTTGATGTCGCTGCTGGTGCTGCCGCTTTATGTGCCGACGCTGATCTTTGGCGCAGAAGTGGCGCGGCGCGGGGCCCTGGGCATGGCGGTGGAAACACCGCTGATGATGCTGGCCGGCATCTCGCTGGCGGTGATCGCGCTTTTGCCTTTCGCCAGCGCGGCGGTGCTGCGGGTCAACCTGAGATGATGGTGGGCAGAACGACCCATCCCACGAAAATGTCGGTGGTGCCTGCGGGTATTCGACACTAGGAATGTGAACATGGCCTCGATCTGGGAATATGCGAACCCGAAAAAGTTCATCGACACCTCGAACAAGGTGATCCCCATGCTGTGGGTGCTGACCATTGTGTGCCTCGCGACAGGGCTGATCTGGGGGTTCTTCTTCACGCCGGACGATTACCGCCAGGGATCGACGGTGAAGATCTTCTATCTCCACGTGCCGTCGGCGCTGATGGCGATCAATGCCTGGTTCATGATGCTGGTGGCCTCGCTGATCTGGATCGTGCGGCGGCATCATGTCAGCGCCTTGGCGGCACGTGCGGCGGCGCCGGTGGGCATGGTGATGACGCTGATCGCGCTGTTCACCGGGGCGATCTGGGGCCAGCCGATGTGGGGCACTTGGTGGGCCTGGGATCCGCGGCTGACCTCTTTCCTGATCCTGTTCCTGTTCTACCTCGGCTATATCGCCCTTTGGGAAGCGATCGAGAACGATGACACCGCCGCCGACCTGACGGCTGTACTGTGCCTTGTCGGATCGGTCTTTGCGGTGCTGTCGCGCTATGCGGTCAATTTCTGGAACCAGGGGCTGCACCAGGGCGCGTCGCTGTCGCTGGATGCCGAAGAGAACGTGGCCGATATCTTCTGGTACCCGGCGCTGGTGGCAATGGCCGGTTTCTTCCTGTTGTTCGTGGTGCTGGTGCTGGTGCGCACTCAAACCGAAATCAGGGCGCGGCGCATGCGGGCGCTGCTGGCACGGGAGCGGATGCAATGATCCCCGATCTGGGCAAGTATGCCGAGGCCGTCCTGTCGGCCTATGGGGTCAGCTTCGTGCTGCTGGCCGCGATCATCTGGCTGTCCATGCGAAGGGCGCGGAAGGTCCGCGCCCAATTGGAAGAGGTCGAAAACCGCCTGAAATCTCAGCGGTCGCAATAGGCCCCGGGCTGGTTCACCGGACATGTGGCGCGCTCGGCATCGTTGCCCTGCGCCCCCGCGACCGCGAGCATCAGCAATATTGCGGCCTGTACCAGTACAATTGTCTTTCTCATCGTTAACATCCTTTCACTGCCTCACATCTCCATCTGTACGTGGAGTGGCGCGAGATAAACGGGGAAAGGATGCTCTGTCGCCTCACGAACGCGCGATGGGCGGGCGGGCGCTCATGATTGCGGCAAAAAGGTCGATTTCCAAGGCGTTGGAAAAACCGTCCTGCATCACGTTGCCCAGGTTTTCCGAGGCTCATGACGCAAAACGGCCCGAAGCAAAGCCCCGGACCGTTTCAATGCGGTTGGGTGGGTTTTCAACCCACCGTGCGCTTACGACTTGGCAAGGTTGCGCAGCACGTAATGCAGCACGCCGCCATTTTCGATGTACTCGATCTCGACTGCGGTATCGATCCGGCACTTCAGCGTGATTTCCTTGACCGTGCCATCGGCCATCGTGATCTCGCAAGGCACCTCGGCCAGCGGCGTCACGCCCTCCAGCCCCTTGATCGACACGGTTTCCTCACCGGTCAGACCCAGCGTCTTGCGGGTATCGCCGCCGGTGAATTCAAACGGGATCACCCCCATGCCCACAAGGTTGGAGCGGTGGATACGCTCAAAGCTCTCGGCGATCACCGCCTTGACGCCCAGAAGCGCCGTGCCCTTGGCGGCCCAGTCGCGCGAGGAGCCTGCGCCGTATTGCTCACCCCCAAAGATCACCAGCGGCGTGCCGTTTTCCTGGTGCGCCATGGCGGCGTCAAAGATCGAGGTCTGTTCGCCATCGGGCCCCTTGGTGTAGCCGCCTTCGACCCCGTCCAGCATCTCGTTGCGGATGCGGATATTGGCAAAGGTGCCGCGCATCATCACCTCGTGGTTGCCGCGGCGTGAGCCGTAGGAGTTGAACTCGCGCACAGGGACCTGGCGCTCGATCAGGTATTGGCCGGCGGGCGTCGTATCCTTGAAGGCACCGGCGGGCGAGATGTGGTCGGTGGTGATCATGTCGCCCAAAAGCGCCAGGACCTTGGCGCCGTCGATGTTCTCGATCTTGTGCGTGTCCATTGTAATGCCCTGGAAATAGGGGGGATTCTGGACGTAGGTGCTGGTTGGCGGCCAGTCATAGGTCTTGTCTTCGGTCGTCTCGACGCTCTGCCACTTCTCGTCGCCCTTGAAGACATCGGCGTATTTCGACTGGAACGCTTCGCGCGTGACGGTCTTTTGCACCAGGTCGGCAATCTCGCTCTGCGAGGGCCAGATGTCTTTCAGGTAGACATCGTTGCCGTCCTTGTCCTGACCCAGCGGTTCGGTCGTCAGGTCGAGGTTCAGATCCCCCGCGATGGCATAGGCCACGACCAGCGGCGGCGAAGCGAGGAAGTTGGCGCGCACATCCGGCGAAATCCGGCCTTCGAAGTTCCGGTTGCCCGACAGCACCGAGGTCGCCACCAGGTCGCCCTTGGCGATGGCCTCGGACAGTTCCTTCTGGATCGGGCCGGAGTTGCCGATACAGGTGGTGCAGCCATAGCCCACAAGGTTGAAGCCGATGGCATCCAGGTCCTCCTGCAACCCGGCGGCCTCAAGATAGGCGCTCACCACCTGGGAGCCGGGCGCCAGCGAGGTCTTGACCCAGGGCTTGCGGTTCAGTCCCAGCGCGCGTGCCTTGCGCGCCACGAGACCCGCGCCGATCATCACATAGGGGTTCGAGGTATTGGTGCAGGAGGTGATCGAAGCGATCACGACCGAGCCGTCGCGCAACTCATAATCCTCTCCCTCGACCGTGACAGATTTGCGCGGATCGGCGGTGACGACCGGGGCAGGGCCTTCTGCGGCCATGTCGGCGGCATCCTCGGTGGCGTCGATACCACGGTAATCGGCCACCACCTTGTAGAAGGTTTCTGCCGCCTTGTTCAGCGGGGTGTAATCCTGCGGACGCTTGGGGCCGGAAATCGCGGGCACGATGGTGCCCATGTCGAGTTCCAGCGTATCGGTATAGATCGGGTCGTAATCCGGTCCGCGCCACAGGCCGTTGGCCTTGGCATAGGCTTCAACCAGCGCGATGCGGTCCTTGTCGCGGCCGGTGTTTTCCAGGTAGCGCAGGGTTTCACCGTCGATCGGAAAGAAGCCGCAGGTCGCGCCGTATTCGGGCGCCATGTTTGCAATCGTCGCCCGGTCGGCCAGCGGCAGGTTATCAAGGCCGGGGCCATAGAATTCCACGAACTTGCCCACCACGCCCTTGGCGCGCAGCATCTCGACCACCTTCAGCACGAGGTCGGTGCCAGTGGTGCCCTCCATCATTTCGCCGGTCAGCTTGAAGCCGATGACCTCGGGGATCAGCATGGAGATCGGCTGGCCCAGCATGGCCGCCTCGGCCTCGATCCCGCCGACACCCCAGCCCAGAACCGCGGCGCCATTGACCATCGTGGTGTGGCTGTCGGTGCCGACCAGCGTGTCGGGATAGGCCACTTCCTCGCCATTCTGGTCGACGTCGCTCCAGACCGTCTGGGACAGGTATTCCAGGTTCACCTGGTGGCAGATGCCAGTGCCCGGCGGCACCACGCGGAAGTTGTTGAAGGCCTTCTGACCCCACTTGAGGAAGGTGTACCGCTCCAGGTTCCGTTCGTATTCACGGTCGACGTTCATCTGGAAGGCGCGGGGATTGCCGAACTCGTCGATCATCACCGAGTGGTCGATCACCAGGTCGACGGGGTTGAGCGGGTTGATCTTTTCCGGATCGCCGCCCAGCGCCACGATACCGTCGCGCATCGCCGCAAGGTCCACCACCGCCGGCACGCCGGTGAAATCCTGCATCAGCACGCGGGCCGGGCGATAGGCAATCTCGCGCGGGTTTTTGCCGCCGTTTGCCCCCCAGACGCCAAAGGCCTTGATGTCCTCGACATCGACGGTCTTGCCGTCTTCGAACCGCAGCATGTTCTCCAGCACCACCTTCAGCGCCGCGGGCAGGCGGGTGAAATCGCCCAAGCCCGCCTCTTGCGCCGCGGGAATGGAATAATAGGACATGGTCTTGCCGCCAGCGGAAATCGACTTGCGGGTTTTCGAGGTATCCTGACCGACCGTGATGGGCATGGGATGGCTCCCTTCAGTTGAGGCTTAGGGTTTCGCTATGCCTCAGATAGCCTTGAGCGGGTGGGCAATCAAGAAATTAGCCAAAAAGTATACGGCGGTATACGTTGTGCGGTGAGCTGGCCCGGTCCGGGTTGCCATTTCACCACATATCGCAAAACCTTGATTGGTTATTTCAGCGGTCTCCCTCTACCTAGGACGGGCGACCAGACGGGGAAATTGAATGAGACTCAGCAGGTTCCTGAGTGTGCTGGCCTTCGGGCTGGGCGGGATGATGCCATTTGCGAAAGCACAGGCGCAGGACGCATCGTCACCCGTGGTTGTCGAATTGTTTACCTCGCAGGGGTGCTCGTCCTGCCCGCCGGCTGACAAGCTGCTGCACAAGCTGGCAATGCGCGACGATGTGATCGCGCTGGCGCTGCACGTGGATTACTGGGACTACATCGGCTGGAAGGACATATTCGCGCTGCCGCATCACACCACGCGGCAGAAGGGCTATGCCAAGGCGGCGGGGCGGCGGATGATCTATACGCCCCAGATGATCATCAACGGGCTGGATCACGTGGTCGGCAACCACCCGATGGATGTGACCGAGTTGATTGCCCAGCATGAGGCCCGGGTCCAGCCGGTCGAGCTTGACATCACCCGGGCCGAGGGCGGCCACCGGGTGACAGCGCGCGTTGCCGGAGAGATCAAGGGCGAGCTGCGGATCCTGCTGGTGGATTACGACGCCACCGCAACGGTTGACATCCTGCGTGGCGAAAATGCCGGGCGGTCGCTGAGCTATGCCAATATCGTGCGCGGCTGGACCGAGCTTGACCGCTGGGACGGCGCCGGCGAATACCATGCGCAGGTGGACAATGACGGCTCTGCCGCGCTGCTGGTACAGGCGGCGGATTTCGGGGCGATACTTGCGGCCCGCGATCTGCGTTGATTTTCGGGTGACAGGCCCGGCTTCCAGACTGGCAGATGGGTGGCAAGCCCATATTTGAGCGGCAAGACCGGCATCGCCCCGATCCCCCGGAGGATGCCGCAGACGGCGTCGGATTTCGACAGCATCGCTGCGGGCAGGGTGGGCATGTTCATGGCCCAGCCTGACGGGGAAAAGCCGGGGCTGTCCATGCGGGCCACCGGATCGCCGGCCACGGGGGCGGCGGTCAGCACAGCGCCGGCCAGCCATTCGGTATGGATAACGCGCGCAGCCCATGCCGCCGCCCGCACAGGGCGGGGGCGACAGGTCCGACAATGTGGCAAGCTGGTTCATCCCTGCACCTCCGCATGTCTGACGGACAGCATAATCGTGCAGATATGAACAAACCGTGAACTCACGCCCACATAGAAGGCGCTGAAGTGGCGTCAGCCGGTCACTTGTTCCACGCAGGTCTGGGTCGCGTTGTCCCAGATGGTGCCCTGGGCGCAGGACATTGCCTGATGGCTGCCGGAGCATCCGGCATAAGACAACGCGGGAAGCATCGTGAGCATCGCGGCACAGATCATGGGTCTGATCATCGTGTCTCTCCTTGCTGGCGGCGGAGACAGCCCGCCGCCAGCAAGGGTAGCATGAGAGGGGATTCGCTCAAAATCCCGGCGATCGGCGCTGCAGGATCAGCTCTCGCCGAACACCCGTTTGAAGATCGTGTCGACATGCTTGGTGTGGTACTCCATGTCGAACTTCTGGTTGATGCCGTCTTCGCCAAGCGCGGCCACCACATCGGCATCGGCCAGAAGCTGTTCACGGAAATCGACGCGTTCTTCCCAGACCTTCAGGGCGTTGCGCTGGACCATCGAATAGGCGTCTTCGCGCGATACACCGGCCTGGGTCAGCGCCAGCAATACGCGCTGCGACATGACCAGCCCGGGGAATTTGTTCATGTTGTCGAGCATGTTGTCAGGGAAGACCAACATCTTTTCGATCACGCCGGCCAGCCGGTGCAGGGCAAAGTCCAGCGTGATGGTGGCGTCGGGGCCGATGCCACGCTCGACCGAGGAATGCGAAATGTCGCGCTCGTGCCAGAGGGCGACGTTCTCCATCGCCGGGATCACCGTCATGCGAACAAGGCGGGCCAGGCCGGTCAGGTTCTCGGTCAGCACCGGGTTCTTCTTGTGCGGCATGGCCGAAGAGCCCTTCTGGCCCATCGAGAAGAATTCCGCGCCTTCCAGCACCTCGGTGCGCTGCATGTGGCGGATTTCGATGGCGACGTTTTCGATGCTGCTGGCGATCACGCCGAGAACGGCAAAGAACATGGCATGACGGTCGCGCGGGATCACCTGGGTCGAGATCGGCTCGGGCGAGAGGCCCAGCTCGGCGCAGACATGTTCCTCGACCGCCGGGTCGATATTGGCGAAGGTGCCGACAGCGCCGGAGATCGCACCGGTGGCCACTTCTGCGCGCGCCTGCGCGAGGCGGGCCTTGTTGCGGTCCATCTCGGCATAGAAGCGGGCGAAGGTCAGGCCCATCGTGGTCGGCTCGGCGTGGATGCCGTGGCTGCGGCCGACGCGGACGGTGTTCTTGTGCTCCATCGCGCGGGTTTTCAGCGCGGCAAGCAGGCGGTCAAGGCCGACCATCAGCACATCGGCGGCGCGCACCAGTTGCACGTTGAAGCATGTGTCCAGCACGTCGGACGAGGTCATGCCCTGGTGGACAAAACGCGCCTCTTCGCTGCCCACGTGCTCGGCCAGGTGGGTGAGGAAGGCGATGACGTCATGCTTGGTGACGGCTTCGATTTCGTCAATGCGGGCGACGTCGAACTCCACGTCCTTGGCCTTCCACACGGCGTCGGCATTTTCCTGCGGGATGACACCCAGCCTGGCCTGTGCGTCACAGGCATGCGCCTCGATCTCGAACCAGATGCGGAACTTGGTGGCTGGGTCCCAGATGGCGGTCATCTCGGGGCGGGCATAGCGGGGGATCATGGGCGGTCCTCTCGGGCGTGTTGGTTCGCGCGCGGGTTTACGCCCAAGGGGCAGGCGGGGCAAGGCCGGCGGTCCGGAGGGTGTGGGCGGGGGCCGATCCATCAATGGATCGGGACCGATCTGTCGACAGATCGGCGGCCCCCGGGGGATCAGCCGGCCTCTTCGGTGATCACCGTCGCCTGGCCTTCGAGCGTGCGGTGCACCGGGCAGCGGTCGGCGATCTCCATCAGGCTGCGCCTTTGCTCCTGGCTCAGGTCGCCTTCCAGCCGGATGATCCGCCGGAACTGGTCGACCTTGGCCGCCGCCCCGGTACCGGCGTCCTGGGCATGCACCTTGTCGTGGCTGACATCGACACTCACATGGTCCAATGGCCAGCCCTTGCGACGGGCATACATGCGGATCGTCATCGAGGTGCAGGCGCCAAGCCCCGCCGCCAGAAAGCCGTAGGGCGACATGCCGCGGTTGGTGCCGCCATAGGCCTCGGGCTCATCGGCCAGGGCATGGTGATTGGGACCGGCGTTCACGTCCTGGAGAAAACCCTCCGGGTCGGCCTCGGACACCCGGATGATCCCCTCGGGCGCGCCGGGGGGCGGGGCCGGTTTGCGCAGGCCGAGGTAACGCGCTGCCCAGGCGGCAATCACCTCGGCGGCATATTCCGCGTCCTTGGCGCGCGACAGCAGGTGATCGGCATCATCCAGCGTGACAAAGCTCTTGGGGTGTTTGGCGGCGCGAAAGATATTGGCGGCATTCTCGATCCCCACGGTCATGTCGCGCGGGGCATGCAGGATCAGCAGCGCCTTGTGCAGTCCGGCGATGGCGGGCTCCAGCACCTGGGCCGAGACATCCTCGACAAAGTCCTGCCCGATGCGGACCTGGTGCCCGCCAAGCATGACCTCGGCGGTGCCTTGCGTCTTGATCTCTTCCAGCGCGCCGTCGAAGTTGTGGGTCACATGGCCGGGATCGAACGGCGCGCCGATGGTGACAACCGCGCGCACTTCGTCCATATGCGCCGCCGCCCGCAAAACCGCCGCGCCGCCCAACGAGTGGCCGATCAGCATGTCAGGGGCCAAACCGCGTTCGGCCAGGGCCTGGCAGGCGGCCTCAAGGTCGGCGATATTGGAGCTGAAGGTGGTATTGCCGAACTCGCCTTCGGAATGGCCCAGGCCGGTGAAATCGAAGCGCAACACCGCAATTCCCATCGCCGCCAGCCGCCCCGCGATGCGCCGCGCGGCGGGCACGTCCTTGGAACAGGTGAAACAATGGGCAAAAAGCGCGGTGGCCAGCGGTTTTCCCTCGGGCAGATCCAGCCGCGCCGCCAGCTGATCGCCGGAATGGCCGGGGAAAGTGAAACGTTCGGTGGGCATGGGCATCTCCTTCGGCTGGCGCTATCCAAGACTAAGGTGCTTCATGCGCAGGTTCCATGACCCGGGCCCGGGTGTCACGAGGGTGTGAGAAGAAGATGCAGGTGCTGCTGAAACTGGGTGTCGTGATTGCGCTGGCCATGGTGGTGGCGGGTCAGGCGGGCGCGCTGCATCCTGCGGGCGACTCGCTCGCGGTGCTGCAGGTGCCGGCGTTGGTTGCCGGTCTCTTGGCCGGTCTCCTGGCCGGCGTCCTGGGCGGGGCGCGCGCCTGGCCCGGCGCGGTGGCGATGATGGTCCTCGCAGTTTTGCTCATGCTTAGGGTGGCCGATTGGGTCTGGCCGGGGGATGGGCCTGTGGGCGAGGTGGCGCTCTACCAGAAGAACCTGCGGTTCGACGGCATCGATCCCGCCGCTTTCGTGGCCGAGATCGAAGAAACCGCCCCCGACATGATCACCCTGCAAGAGGTCAGCACCCGCAATGCCGCCCTGGTGGGCAAGCTCGCGGCCCGCTATCAAACCCGGCACACCTGCGGTTTCACCGGCGTCGGCGGGACGGCGGTGTTGTCGCACTTTCCGGCGGTTGCCGGGCGCGCCTTTTGCCTTCCGGGGATGGCGGCGATGAAGCTCGAAGGGCCGCAAGGCGCGTTCTGGCTGGTGGCGCTGCACCTGCACTGGCCCTGGCCCTACGGGCAGGCCGATCAGAGCGCGGCGTTGCTGGAGCGATTGGCGCAGCTTGATGCGCCGGTGGTGATCGGCGGTGATTTCAACATGGTGCCCTGGTCCTATCGCCTGCGCGCCTTTCAGCGGGCCAGCGGCAGCCGCCTGGCGTGGCCGATCCGGGCAAGCTTTCACACCTCGGGCGTGCCTTTGCCGATCGATCACGTGCTGGCCCCCTGCGGCGGGCGACGCGAGATGCGGCCTGCGCTGGGGTCCGATCACCTCGGCCTGCTGGTGCGCCTGTCGACGGGGGCTGATTGTGCGCGTTGAGTGGGCTCGCTGAGCAGAGACTGCGAGCGGGCAGGTCGCGGGCGCGATGTGCTATGCTGGGGGTCTTCAGGAAAGGAGACCGCCATGATCATGCGCATTTTCCAGGTCACCACCCATCCCGGGAAGGAAGCCGCTTTCAGCAAGTTCTTTCACGAGACTGCCATCCCGCTGATGACATCCACCGACGGCTGCATCGAAGTCCTGCCCGGAGCCCCGCACGAAGGCCACCCGAGGGAGTTCGCCTTTGTCATGGTCTGGCGCGATCTCGATGCGCTCAAGGCCTTTGTCGGCGCGGATTACGACAGCGCCCATATTGCCCCCGAAGAGGCCGAACTGGTCGCCGAACGCCGCATCGCGCACTACACGCTGGTCCGGGATTGATCGCCGGGGCAGGTGCTCTTCGATCAACCCGCTTGACCATCCCGCTCGTTCAGCCCTTGCGGGCAGTCCTCGCCAAGACGGCCCGCCAGGTCGGAAGTGGGCGGATGAGCGTTCACGCCCCGCGCCAAATCCAGCCGCCACCCAGCACCCGGCTGCCCTCGGTCTCGTAGAAGACGCAGGCCTGACCGGGCGACACACCTTCCTCGGGGGTCAGCAATTCCACCTCTGCCTCGGTCGCCGACAGCGGCCGCAGGATCGCCGCGCGCGGCGGCCGGGTCGAGCGGACCTTGACCGCGATCTCGCGCTCCGCCAGGTCGGCAAAGCCACCGTCACCCAGCCAGTTCACCTCGCGCACCGGCACCGTCCGGGTCGACAGAAGCTCTTTCGGCCCGACAACAACCCGCTTGGCATCCACATCCAGCTTGACCACGTAGAGCGGCTCGCTGAGGCCCCCGATGCCCAGGCCCCGGCGCTGGCCGATGGTGTAGTGGATCACCCCGCGATGGCTGCCCAGCACCCGGCCATCCGCATGCACGATCTCGCCTGGCTCTGCCGCGCCGGGGCGCAGCTTTTCGATCACGGAGGCATAATTGCCGTCCGGCACGAAACAGATGTCCTGGCTGTCGGGCTTGTCGGCCACGCTCAGCCCGTGTTTGGCCGCCAGCGCGCGGGTGTCTTCCTTGGACGCAAGGTGGCCCAGCGGAAAGCGCAGGTAATCGAGCTGTTCCTGCGTGGTGGAAAACAGGAAATAGCTCTGGTCGCGGTTCGCATCCGCCGCGCGGTGCAGCTCCGCCTTTTGCGGCCCCATCTTGCGCTGGATGTAATGCCCGGTCGCCATGCAATCGGCATCGAGGTCCTTGGCCGTGCCCAGCAGGTCCTTGAACTTCACCCGTTCGTTGCAGCGGATACAAGGAACAGGCGTCGCGCCGCCCAGGTAGCTTTCGGCAAATTCATCCATCACCGCGTCGCGGAACACGTTCTCGTAATCCAGCACGTAATGCGGAAAGCCCATCTCTTCGGCCACGCGGCGCGCATCATGGATGTCGCGCCCTGCGCAACAGGCGCCTTTCTTGGCCAGCGCCGCGCCGTGATCGTAAAGCTGCAGCGTGATCCCCACCACGTCATAGCCTTCGCGGGCAAGCTCCGCCGCCACGACCGAGGAATCCACGCCCCCCGACATGGCCACCACCACGCGGGTTTCAGAGGGCGGCTTGGCAAAGCCCAGCGAGTTCAGTTTTTCGGCGGCAAGCACGGGCATGCGAATCTCCTGCGGGAAGTCCGCAAGAATATAGGAAAATCCGAAACACTCTCAACCCCGGCCTTCATCAGCGATTAAGTACCTCTGGCCATGCTTCCAGCAAAGGCTTGCACGAGGATGACATGTATCTGAAGAAAGTCGAAGGACCCCGCGCGGTGACCCTTCCTGACGGCACAATCATGACCCGCGCCGACCTGCCGCCGGCGGAAACACGCCGCTGGGTTGCCTCTCGCAAGGCGGCGGTTGTGCGGGGCGTCATTTACGGCTTGATTTCTCAGGAGGATGCGCAACAAAAATATGCGATTTCCGCCGATGAATTCCGCGAATGGGTCAATGCCGTGTCGCAATTCGGCGAAGACGCGCTGAAAGCAACCACCCTTCAGAAATACCGACAACCATGAGTTGTGTTCCGGTTTTTCCCCTGTTACGGTAACGGTCCGTTAACCTTTCTTGTTCAGGTTATAGGTGCAAAGGGACCACCCACTGGAGACAATTGATGCGCGTGTTGCTTGTTGAGGACGATCCGACAACGGCGAAAAGTATCGAGTTGATGCTCACTCATGCCAATTTGAATGTGTATTGTACCGACCTCGGCGAAGAGGGGATCGACCTTGCCAAGCTGTACGATTACGACCTTATCCTGCTCGACCTGGGTCTTCCGGACATGCACGGACACGAGGTGTTGCGCCAGCTGCGCATGGCGCGGATCGAAACGCCGATCCTGATCCTGTCCGGGGCTGACGACACTGAAAACAAGCTCAAGGGGTTTGGATTTGGCGCCGACGATTACCTGACCAAGCCGTTCCACCGCGAAGAGCTTGTGGCGCGCATCCACGCCATCATCCGCCGGTCCAAGGGGCATTCCCAGTCCATCATCCATACCGGCAAGATCTCTGTCGATCTTGATGCCAAGACGGTGGAAGTGGGCGGTCGCCCGGTACATCTGACTGGCAAGGAATACCAGATGCTGGAACTGCTCAGCCTGCGCAAGGGCACGACGCTGACCAAGGAAATGTTCCTCAATCACCTTTATGGTGGAATGGATGAACCCGAATTGAAGATCATCGATGTCTTTATCTGTAAATTGCGCAAGAAATTGAGCCAGGCCACCAGCGGCGAGAATTATATCGAAACCGTCTGGGGCCGGGGCTACGTGCTGCGCGATCCCGCCCCCAAGGAATTGGACGGCGGCGATGACCGTCTCGCCATCGGCGCCTGAACCTGGGTTTTTCGCCCGTTCCCATCTGGACCCCTGACACTCTGCGGCCTATCACTTGGAGCAAACGCGGGGGGACCGATGACGCGCGAGATCGCTGTTTCCAAATTGACCAAAGACGAGGCCCGCGCCGAGCTGGCCGCCCTGGCGGAAGTGCTGGGCAAAGCCAATGCGGCCTATCACACCAAAGACGCCCCCGAAATTTCGGACGCGGATTATGACGCGCTCAAGCGTCGCAACACCGAGATCGAAACTCGCTTTCCCGAACTGAAGCGCGCGGACAGCCCCACCGACCAGGTCGGCGCCGCTCCGGCAGATGGATTTTCCAAGGTTGCGCACGAAGTTCGGATGATGAGCCTCGGCAATGCGTTTTCGGACGAGGACGTGGCCGATTTCGATGCCGGTATCCGGCGCTACCTGAACTGGCCTGCAGATGAACCGCTGGCCTACACCGCCGAGCCCAAGATTGACGGTCTCTCTTTGTCGCTGCGGTACGAGGGCGGCAAACTGGTCCGCGCCGCCACCCGCGGCGATGGCGAAACCGGCGAAAACGTCACCGCGAATGCCCGCACCATCGACACGATTCCCACGACGCTCGACGGCGCACCCGAGGTTCTGGAGGTCCGCGGCGAAGTCTACATGCGCCACGCTGATTTTGAGGCGCTGAACGCCCGCCAGGCAGCGACCGGGGGCAAGACCTTTGCCAACCCGCGCAATGCCGCCGCCGGTTCCCTTCGGCAGCTGGATGCCGAAATCACCCGCGCCCGGCCGCTGGCGTTTTTCGCCTATAGCTGGGGTGTGCTCAGCGAACCGCTGGCCGATACCCAGACGGGCGCCATCAACCGTCTGAAATCACTTGGGTTTCAGACCAACGATTTGACCCGTTGTTGCGCGACCACAACCGAAATGCTGGAACACTATCGCGAAATCGAGCTCCAGCGCGCGACCCTCGGCTATGACATTGATGGCGTGGTCTACAAGCTCGATCGACTTGATCTGCAGGCGCGGCTCGGCTTTCGTTCCACCACGCCGCGCTGGGCCATCGCCCACAAGTTTCCCGCCGAACTGGCCTGGACCCGGCTTGAGTCCATCGACATCCAGGTCGGCCGCACCGGTGCGCTTTCCCCTGTGGCGCGGCTCACCCCGGTGACTGTCGGCGGCGTCGTGGTCTCCAACGCCACGTTGCACAACGAGGATTACATCAAGGGCCTCGACAGCCACGGCGCGACGATCCGCGACGGCAAGGACATTCGCGTGGGCGATTGGGTCCAAGTTTATCGCGCCGGCGACGTGATTCCCAAGGTGGCCGACGTCGACTTGTCGAAGCGGCCCGAAGATGCCGTGCCGTATGTCTTTCCCCAAACCTGCCCCGAATGCGGGTCCGAAGCGATCCGGGAAGAGGGCGACGCGGTGCGCCGCTGTACCGGCGGGCTGATCTGTCCGGCGCAACAAATCGAAAAGTTGAAACATTTCGTCTCGCGCGGTGCCTTTGATATCGAAGGCCTGGGTGCCAAGCAGGTGGAGCAATTCTACCGTGACGGCTGGATCGCCGAGCCCGCTGATATCTTTGCGCTCCGCGACCGCTATGGTTCGGGCCCGAGGCAGTTGAAAAATCGCGAAGGCTGGGGCGAGAAATCGGCACAGAAACTGTTCGACGCCATTGATGAGCGGCGAAAGATTGCCCTCGGGCGTTTGATTTTTGGCCTTGGCATCCGCCACGTGGGCGAGCAATCGGCAAACCTCCTGGCTGTGCATTTCGGCAGTTGGGATGCCTTCGAACAGGCGATGGGCGAAGCCCAGCCGATGGAAGGTGCGGCCTGGGACGACCTGCTTGGCGTCGATGGCGTGGGCCAGGTCTTGGCCGCGTCACTGGTTTCCGCCTTCGCGCAAGACGCCGAACGCGCGGCCATCGCCCGGCTGGTCGCGGCGCTGGACATACAGGACGCCGCCAGGCCGCAGATCAATGACAGCCCGGTCGCCGGCAAGACGGTGGTTTTCACCGGCAGTCTTGAAAAGATGACCCGCGCCGAGGCCAAGGCGCGAGCCGAAGCGTTGGGGGCCAAGGTCTCGGGCTCGGTCTCGAAGAAGACCGACCTGGTCGTCGCTGGCCCCGGAGCGGGGTCAAAGGGCAAGAAGGCGGTTGAGCTGGGCATCGAAACACTGGACGAAGAGGGCTGGCTGGCCCTGATCGGGCAGGCATGAGCACGCGGCCCGAGCCGCTCTTTCCGCTGTTCGCCGGGTTGGAAACCCTTCCCGGCGTCGGCCCCAAGACAGCCAAGTCGATGGGGGCCCTGGGGATCGAGGCACCGCGCGATCTCTTGTTCACCCTGCCGCATTCCGGCATCGACCGGCGCAAGCGTGATACGGTGCAGGGCGCCGATCTGCCCGGCGTGGTCACCGTCGAGGTCGAGGTCGGCCGCCACATGGCTCCACGCAGCCGATCCGGCGCCTATCGCATCCAGGTTCAGGACGCCCAGACCTCGTTTCAGTTGGTGTTCTTCCATGCGCGCGCCGATTACCTGACGCGGATCCTGCCCAGCGGTCAGCGGCGGATCGTGTCGGGCAAGGTCGAACTGTTCGACGGCATCGCCCAGATGGTGCATCCCGATCATGTCCTGCCGCTGGCCGAGGCTGGTGAAATCCCGGATTTCGAACCGGTCTACCCGTTGACCGCCGGCGTCACCCAGAAATTGATGGCCAAAGCGGCGCAGGGGGCGCTTGCCCGCGCGCCGGACCTTGCCGAATGGATTGAGCCCAGCTTGCTGAGGCGCGAGGGCTGGCCTGGTTGGCAGGAGGCCGTGACGATGGCCCATGCTCCGCGCGATGCCAGCACATTGTCCCCGACCGATCCGGCGCGGTTGCGGCTGGCCTATGATGAACTTCTGGCGCATCAATTGACCCTGGCGCTGGCCCGGCTGACCCGTCGGCGGACCAAAGGACGGGGCAGCGATGGCACTGGAGCTTTGCAACGCAAGGTTCTGAAATCGCTGCCTTATGAACCAACTTCGGCGCAATCCCGGGCGGTGACGGAAATCGCGGCGGACATGGCCTCCCAGCACCGGATGAACCGGCTGCTTCAGGGCGATGTCGGGGCCGGCAAGACATTGGTGGCCTTTCTGGCCTTGCTCGTCGCGGTGGAAGCCGGCGGCCAGGGCGTCATGATGGCTCCGACCGAGATCCTGGCTCGTCAGCACCTGGAAGGCCTGCAGCCACTGGCGCAAAGCGCCGGGGTGACGCTTGATATCCTGACCGGCCGCGACAAGGGCGCAGAGCGCGTGGCCAAGCTTGAAGCTTTGAAGCGCGGCGATCTTCACGTGCTGGTCGGCACACACGCGGTATTCCAGGATGACGTGGAATTCCACGATCTGCGGCTGGCGGTCATCGACGAACAGCACCGCTTTGGCGTCCGCCAAAGGCTGGCGCTTGGGGCCAAGGGGGCCCTGGCGGATGTTCTGGTCATGACCGCAACGCCGATTCCTCGGAGCTTGGCATTGGCGCAATACGGTGACATGGATGTCTCCGTGCTGGACGAAAAGCCTCCGGGGCGCAAGCCGATCACCACGGCGCTTGTCTCGACCGACCGGCTTGACGAAGTGGTGGACCGGGTGCGCGCGGCGGCGGACGAGGGGCGTCAGGTCTATTGGGTCTGTCCGCTGGTCGAGGAAAGCGAGGTCTCTGATCTGATTGCGGCCGAGGAACGGTTCAAACGTCTGCGGGCGGCCCTGGGCGAAGGCCGGGTCGGATTGGTTCACGGGCAAATGGCGCCGGGCGACAAGGATGCCGCCATGGCGCAGTTTCAATCCGGCGAGACATCGGTCCTGGTGGCGACCACGGTGATCGAAGTGGGCGTCAACGTGCCCAACGCAACGATCATGGTTATCGAGCGGGCCGAGATTTTTGGCTTGGCGCAATTGCATCAATTGCGGGGGCGTGTCGGGCGTGGCGACAAGGCGTCGACATGTTTGTTGCTCTACCAGTCGCCACTTGGCGAGGGCGGGCGCAAGCGGTTGGAAACACTGCGCAGTACCGAAGACGGCTTTGTCATCGCGGAAACCGACCTGGAAATGCGTGGCGCCGGCGACGTCATCGGGACCGCACAGTCAGGGTTGCCCAGGTTCCGGGTTGCTGACCTGGAAAACCAGACCGCGTTGATGCAGACCGCCCAAAGCGATGCCCGTGCCTTGCTTCATACCGATCCGGGGCTGTCGTCTGAGCGGGGGCAAGCGGCGCGTGTTCTACTTTGGCTCATGCGGCAGGATGAGGCGATCCGTTTGATTTCAGTGGGTTAGTAACTCCCATATCATTTTGTTCTCAAATGTTCTCACAAAGTTCTTTACAGAATGTTTCCGATGTGGGAACAAAGAGGCAACAGATAGTTGGAGACACGCCATGCTGAACGCCTCGACCAAGACTCGCCGCCGCTCTCATCCGAGCCTCAGGCAGGACGCTTTGGGTGCTGTGTCGCTTGTCATCATCATGGTGGGTGCGCTGCATCTGCCCGCATTTGTCTAGGATTTAGCCCTGCCTGCATCGCGTTCCGCACACCGCGCACCTGTCCAAATCCGCGCGACCTGCCTTATCCCAATCCCCTGGGAGTTTCGGGGTCTGCCTCAACTACCCCTTCGCGGCACGCGATGCTTCCTTGGCCGCCTTCTTCGGAAGGCGGCCTTTTTTATTGAAAATTTGATTGAACTCAGGCGGATACGGCCAGCGCCTGATGTGATGCCTCTGCCGCGGCCTCAACCGCCAGCAGGATCGAGGCATGGCGATTCTTGTAATCGCGCGCCGGTTCCAGGACTTCGTAACCGTCAAAGGGGGCTGCGGGTACGGGCCCGCCGTCCTTCAACATGGCGCGCAGTTCCGCCGCCGCCCGGTCCAGTTCCTCGGGCGTGCGGCCGATCACCACCGCGCCAAGCACCGAGGCCGCCGATTGCCCAAGCGCGCAGGCTTTCACGTCCTGGCCGAAGGCGGCGACCTTGCCATCCTTCATGCTCACGTCGACGGTTACCGTCGATCCGCAAAGGGGGGAGCGTTTCTTTACCGTCGCCTCGGGCGCCGCCAGCCGTTCGGAATGCGGAATGTCCGCGGCCAGCGCCAGGATGCGGGATGAATAGAGCTTGATCAGGTCGGTTTCGGCCATGGGTGGCTTTCTCTTTGCCTCTGGGTTCCATAGATAGGCGTCCAGGCCCACAAGCAAAAGGTTTTTCGCTCATGTCCTTTGATCCTGCGACTTTGGTCTATAACGCCGACGGGTTGATTCCCGCCATTGCCCAGGACGCCACCAGCGAAGAGGTGCTCATGATGGCCTGGATGAACGCCGAGGCGGTTGCCCGCACCCTGGCGACCGGCAAGGTCACCTATTGGTCGCGATCGCGGCAGAGTTTCTGGGTCAAGGGCGAAAGCTCGGGCAATGTGCAGGAACTGGTGGAGTTTCGTTTCGATTGCGATCGGGATTGTATCCTGGTGCGGGTCAACCAGACCGGCCCGGCCTGCCATACCTATCGGCGAACCTGCTTTTACACCGCCGTGCGCAGCGGCGCCGAAGTGGAATTGATGCAGCCGGAGCGGTGATGGCTGCCTGTTAACCAAGGGCGGGCAAGCCAATCATTGCGCGGATTTCGGCGGGGGTCTTGCCCTCGGCGCGGTAGGTCGCGATGGCGCGTGCCTCGTCGCGCTTGGCCAGGCGACGTCCCTGGTCGTCGCGGATAAGGCGATGGTGGTGATAGGTCGGGGTGGGCAATGCCAGAAGGCGTTGCAGGACCACGTGGATGCGTGTCGCGTCGAACAGGTCTTCGCCGCGCAGGACATCGGTGATGCCCTGGTCGGCATCGTCAACCACGATCGACAGGTGGTAGGCCGCCGCCATGTCCCGGCGACTGACCACGACGTCGCCAACCTGTCGGGTCATGAAATCGGCGGTGATCGGTATTATTCCGGGCTGGTGTAACACCTCGGAAAATGATGTTGAGCCAATGTCCTGCATGGCCATCTTCATGTCGAGCCTGAGCGCGCAGTCCTCGGGCATCGGGCCGGTCCTGGGCGCATTTCGGCAAGTGCCGGGATAGACGATGCCGTCGGGGCCGCGCAGGGGTGCGCCTTCCTGGGGCGCATTGGCGGCGTCCTGGATGTCGCGTCGGGTGCAGGTGCATGGGTATAGCAGGCCGCGCGACCAGAGGTCTTGCAACGCCGCGCGGTACCGTGCGGTGCGTTCGGACTGACGCCAGACCGGCAGGGGCCAGTCGATGCCGAGCCAGTGCAGGTCGTCGTGGATCTGCGCCTCCCATTCCGGGCGGGCGCGGCTTTGGTCGATGTCGTCGATCCGCAGGTGAAAGACCCCGCCCGCCGCCCTTGCCATGTCAAACGCCAAGAGCGCGGAATAGGCATGGCCAAGATGCAACGGCCCGGTGGGCGACGGGGCAAAGCGCGTGCGAAACGTCATGATTTCAACGCTTTGCCGTCATGACATCAGGCTGCCTGTCGCGGGCCGGCCGAGAGCCAGTCACTCCAGGCCGACTTGGCGCGATCGGTGTAGGCCTTGTAGCGGTCCTTGCGGCCGCGGCGTCCGCCCTTGAGCCCGTCGACCGGGCGGAACAGCCCGAAGTTGACGTTCATCGGCTGAAACGTCTTGGCCTCGGCGCCGCCGGTGATGTGGTGGATCAAGGCGCCCATCGCGCTGTCCTGCGGCACGTCGGGCAGGGCCTGGCCCAGGATCTCGGCGGCGGCCATCCGGCCCGCCAGAAGCCCCATCGCGGCGCTTTCGACATAGCCTTCGACGCCGGTGATCTGGCCGGCGAAACGGATGTTGGGCCGCGATTTCAGCCGCATCTGCGCATCCAGCAGGGTGGGCGAATTGAGGAAGGTGTTGCGGTGGATTCCGCCAAGACGCGCGAAGCTGGCGTTCTCCAGCCCCGGGATCATGCGAAAGACTTCGGCCTGGGCGCCGTATTTCATCTTGGTCTGGAAGCCGACAATATTATAAAGCGTTCCCAATGCGTTATCGCGGCGAAGCTGAACCACGGCGTGGGCCTTTTCCTCGGGCTTGTGCGCATTGGTCAGGCCCACGGGTTTCATCGGCCCGTGGCGCAGGGTTTCGCGGCCACGTTCGGCCATGACCTCGATCGGCAGGCAGCCGTCGAAATAACCGGCGGTTTCGCCCTCGTGAAACTCGGTCTTGTCGGCGGCCAGAAGTGCGTCGATGAAAGCCTCGTACTGGTCCCTGGTCATCGGGCAGTTGAGATAGGCCTTCTGCTCTTCCTCGGTCTCGCCCTTGTCATAGCGCGATTGCATCCATGCCACGTCCATGTTGATGCTGTCGGCATAGACGATGGGCGCGATGGCGTCGAAAAAGGCCAGAGCGTCAGCGCCGGTTTCCGCCGCGATGGCCTGGCCCAGGGCGGAGGAGGTCAGCGGGCCGGTGGCAATGATCCAATGGCCGTCGCGGGGCAGTTCGGTGATCTCTCCGTATTCCACCCGCACGTTGGGCAGGGCGGTCAGCGTCGCGGTCACATCCTCGGAAAACGGGTCACGGTCGACCGCCAGCGCGCCACCGGCGGGCAGGCGGTGCTTGTCCGCGGTGGACATGATCAGCCCGTCAGCCGCGCGCATTTCCCAGTGCAGCAGGCCCACGGCATTCTGTTCATCGTCGTCCGAGCGGAAGGAGTTGGAACAGACCATCTCGGCCAGGTTGCCGGTCCTGTGCGCAAAGGTTTCCACATTGGGCCGCATCTCGTGGATCACCACGTTTACGCCCAGTTTCGCGGCCTGCCATGCGGCCTCGGATCCGGCCATGCCGCCGCCGATGATATGAAGTTCCTGTGTCATGGCCGGTCACATACGCCTTTTCAGGGCGCTGTCAAAGGGTCACTGATCCCATTCCGGCGGGCGTTTTTCCAGGAAGGCGCTGATGCCCTCACGGGTGTCGCGGTCGAGCATGTTGTCGACCATGACCTGGCCGGTATAGGCATAGGCGGCGTCGAGACCCATTTCCGCCTGGGCGTAAAACGCCTCCTTGCCGATGCGGACGGCGGTGCCAAGCTTGGCGGCGACCTGCTCGGCCAGGGCGGCGGTTTGCGCCGCAAGGGCGGCGGCGGGCACAACGCGGTTGATCAGCCCCAGCGATTCCGCCTGGTCGGCCTCAACGAACTGGCCGGTGGTCAGCATTTCAAAGGCCTTCTTGCGCCCGATATTGCGCGTCAGCGCCACCATCGGCGTCGAACAGAACAGCCCGATGTTGACGCCGTTCACGCCGAAACGCGTGCCCTCGGCGGCGACGGCCATGTCACAGCTGGCCACCATCTGGCACCCGGCGGCGGTGGCGATGCCGTGGACCTGGGCGATCACCGGTTGGGGCAGGCGGGTCAGCCCGGTCATGACGCTGGCACAACGGGAAAAGAGATCGGCGAAATAGGCCTTGCCGCCATCCTCGGCCTGACGTCCCAAAGTCATCTGCTTGAGGTCATGGCCGGCACAAAACGCCTTGCCCGTGCCCGAGATCACCACGGCGCGGATGGTTCGGTCCTCGCGCAGCGCGTCGATCTGGGCTTGCAGCGCCGCCAGCATCTCGTCCGAGAGCGCGTTCAGCCGCTCGGGCGCGTTCATTGTCAGATGCGCCACCGCGCCAGTGTCGCAACGTTCCAAAATCGCCATCTTGCCCTCCCTTGGTTCGGACGGCAGCTTAGCCCTGCCATGACCCGGAGGAAAGCATGCCAATTGTCATAAATGCCGAAGAAATGATGGACTTTCTGGGGGAGGTCTTTCCCCAGATCGAGGGGATGTTTTCCATCGACCGGCTGGATGAGGGGCTTTTGGTGATGCGGTTGCATGCCTCGGAACAGCACCTGCGGCCGGGCGGCACGGTCAGTGGCCCTGCGATGTTCGCGCTGGCGGACGTGGGGGCTTATGTGGCGACGATGGCGCGCATTGGCCGCCAGGCGCTGGCGGTCACCACGAATTGCGCCATTGATTTCATGCGCAAACCGGCGGCGGGGGCGGATGTGCTGGGCGAGTTTCGCCTGCTGAAGCTGGGGCGCAGCCTGAGCGTGGTGGATTGCCTGCTTTATTCCGAGGGGCAGTCAGAGCCTGTGGCCCGCGCCAGCCTGACCTATTCGATCCCGCCGCAGCGTTGACCGGGGTCAGCGCCCCAGAAACAGGCGCAGCCCCAGAGCGCCGAGAATCAGCGCGGCGGTGCGGTCGAACACATGCTTGAGCCGCAGGTAGCCGTTGCGCGCGGGCGCGGTGCCCAGCAGCAGCGCGAAGCCGGTATAGGCAAGCCATTCGACGGCCAGGTGGTTGGCAACGATCAGCACCTTGTCGGCCAGGCCAAGTGAGGGTGGAAAGATCACCAGCAGCACGGCAGAGGCAAAGAGCACCGACTTGGGATTGCCAAGATTGACCAGCAGCCCGGTGCGAAACGCCTTGCGCCCGGGTTGCGGCGCCGAGGTGGCCAGCGGCTGGCGCGCATCGCGCCACATGCCCCAGGCGATCCAGAACAGGTAAAGCGCTCCGGCGGTCTTGATCACGACATAGGCCCAGGGCACCACGGCAAAGATCGCATCCAGCCCCAGAAGCGCCATCGTCGTCCAGAGCGCGGCCATAAATCCAAGGCCCAGCCCGGTGGCAATCCCGGCCCGGGGGCCGGACACCAGCGTCGTGCGTAAGGACAACAGCAGCGCCGGCCCCGGAGAAGCCAGCGCCGCCAGAAGCGTCAGGTTGAAGGCAAGGAGGTGTTCCCAGCCCATGCGCCTCAGCCCTTGGTGATGTCGGGGGCGTCGACGGCCTTCATGCCGACCACGTGATAGCCGGCATCGACGTGCAGGTTCTCACCGGTGACGCCAGAGCCCAGGTCGGACAACAGGTAGAGCGCCGATTTGCCCACATCGTCGATGGTCACATTGCGGCGCAGGGGCGAATTGTACTCGTTCCACTTCATGATGTAGCGGAAATCACCGATGCCCGAGGCCGCCAGCGTCTTGATCGGCCCGGCCGAGATCGAGTTGACGCGGATGCCGTCCTTGCCGAGGTCTTCGGCCAGGTAGCGCACCGACGCCTCAAGCGCCGCCTTGGCCACGCCCATCACGTTGTAATGCGGCATCACGCGTTCGGCGCCGTAATAGGTGAGGGTCAGGGCCGATGCGCCCGGGGCCATCATCTTTTCGGCGCGCTGCATCACCGAGGTGAAGCTGTAGACCGAGATGTCCATCGACATGTTGAAATTGGCACGGCTGGTTTCGACATAGCGGCCGCGCAATTCGTTCTTGTCGGAAAAGCCGATGGCATGGACCAGGAAGTCCAGCTTGCCCCAGCGTTCCTTCAGCTCTGCAAACAACGCATCGACCGAGGACTCGTCGCTGACATCGCAGGGCAGGACGATATCGCTGCCCAATTGTGCAGCAAGCGGGCCGACACGTTTTTTCAGCGCGTCGCCTTGATATGAGAACGCAAGCTCGGCCCCGGCCTCGCCCAAGGCCCGGGCAATGCCCCAGGCGATCGACTTGTCATTGGCAAGCCCCATGATAAGGCCGCGTTTTCCGGCCATGAGCCCGTTTGACATCGCTTGATCTCCGCACAGTTGGGTCGCTGGAACAGGCTTTATGGCATCCGTTGTGAGGCATCAAGACCGTGCGATCCCAAGGTAAGGCTTGCGGGGACGGGGGCGAAGGTACAAAAAAGGCAATAAAGGAGCCATTTATGGTAGAGCGCAGCGGCATTTTTGCCGGAGACAACCCGTTCAAGATCACCCGCCGCTGGCTGGCCGAGGCCGAGACGCAGGAGATCAACGATCCCAATGCGATTGCGCTGGCCACGGTGGACGGCGCGGGCTTGCCGAATGTGCGCATGGTGCTGTTGAAGGACATCGAGGACGGCGCCTTTGTCTTCTATACCAACTACGGCAGCGCCAAGAGCCAGGAGATCGAGGCCACCGGCACGGCCGCCTTTGTCATGCATTGGAAGAGCCTGCGGCGCCAGGTCCGGGTGCGGGGACATGTCACCCGAGAAGACGGTCCGCAGGCGGATGACTATTATGCCTCGCGGTCTCTCAAGAGCCGTCTGGGGGCCTGGGCCTCGCAGCAATCACAGCCGCTGGCGTCGCGTGCGACGCTGATGGCCGAGGTCGCCAAGGTCACCGCGCGCCAGGGCACCAACCCCGACCGACCGCCGTTCTGGGGGGGCTGGCGGATCACGCCGGTCGAGATCGAGTTCTGGGCCGACGGGGCCTATCGCCTGCATGACCGCTTCGTCTGGCGTCGTGAAACCGACGCCGATGCCTGGGAAATTGCGCGCTTGAGCCCCTGAATTTCGCGTAACGTGAAATGCAAAGGCAGGGAAAAGAAGGGAAAACTGCTTGCAATCGGCAGGGTTCTGGATGCAAGTGTAAATCAGGACGTGAGAGAGCAGAGAGCGACTTGGAAAAAGAAGAACACCAGCCCCGGCGGGTGGATGGCCGGGTGAAATGGTTCGACCCGCTCAAGGGGTTCGGCTTTGTAGTGGCCGAAAGCGGTGGACCTGACATCCTTCTGCATTCCAACGTGCTGCGCAATTACGGCCAGAGTTCGGTGGCGGATGGCGCGCGCGTTGTCGTGGACGTCCAGGAAACACCACGCGGCATTCAGGCGGTAACAGTCGTCGAGATCCAGCCACCCGAGGATGACGGATCGCCGCCGCTGGCGGATTTCGAGGCGGTGGACCCGGATCTGATCGCCGCCGCCCCATTGGAGCCGGCACGAGTGAAATGGTTCGACAAGGCCAAGGGCTTTGGTTTCGCCAATGTCTTTGGGCGGCCCGAGGACGTGTTCCTGCACGTTGAGGTGCTGCGCCGGTCGGGCCTGGCCGATGTTCAATCCGGCGAGGCGCTGGGATTGCGCGCCATCGACGGCAAGCGGGGACGGATGGCAGTTGAGGTATGTCCATGGGAAAGCGCATTGAGATCCGCCTGATCGCGGCTTTGCTGGCGGTCGTCGCCTGGACGGGAACCGCGCTTGCGGCCTGTCAGCCGGGTAAGATCGAGCTGAGCGGTGAATTCGGCAGCGTTCACTTCGACGTGGCCGTGGCCGACGATTCCGCCGAACGGGCGCGTGGATTGATGTTCGTGGAAGACATGCCTGAGAGCGCGGGGATGCTCTTTATCTATGGTGTCAGCCGGCCGGTCAGTTTCTGGATGAAGAACACCTATATTCCGCTGGACATGATCTTCATCGATGCGCGTGGCGTGGTGAAGAAGGTGCATGCCAATGCCGTGCCGCATGACACCACGGGTATTTCAAGCGATGTGCCGGTGCGTAGCGTGCTCGAGATCAACGGCGGTTTGGCGCAGAAAATCGGCATCGTGCCAGGCACCCGGGTCCGACACCCGGATTTGCCGCAACGAAACGCCGCCTGGCCGTGTTGACGCTGCGGCGATGTTTCGTCGCGCAGATTGCCTGATCCATTGACGGATCGGTAACGCAGTCCCTGCACCGGATGTCCTGCGCCTGATCCGTTGACGGATCAGTGCCGATCCATTGATGGATCGGTGACGTAACCCTTGCGCCGTATGTCATGCGCCTGATCCGTTGGCGGATCGGACACGTCGGTCTTCACGCGACACCGGGTTGATTGAGGGGCAGGGCATCGGTTTTGAACATGTCTCGCAATCCTTGCTTCAGGTTGGCACGTTTATGGCTTTCCTTTGCTGCGGATGGCGATTATGTAGGCCCTCGGTTTCGGGGCGTAGCGCAGCCTGGTAGCGCGACGGTTTTGGGTACCGTAGGTCGCAAGTTCGAATCTTGCCGTCCCGACCACTAAAATATTCCTGCAAATCAGGCTGAAGCGGTGCCCTGAGCGGCATGTTGCGGATCAGCCTGCGCACCTCGGGCAGATAGTCGAGGACGCCGCTGGACACCTTTTCCAAAGATGAAACGCCAATGTGCTGCGCCTCTCTGGCCGCCGGTCACTTTGTGTCGCACCAGCGTCGGAACCTGCTGGCCCGGGGCGCGTTCACCGTGTCCGGCGGGACGTGCCCCGAGGCGAGGGCGGCCACCTGCGCGGCGACGTGCAGGGCCTGGCCTTCGATGGCTTCCGGGGTCTGGCCGCCGATGTGAGGCGTCGCCGTGATGTCGGGCCGGGCGGCCAGGGGCAGGGGCGGGCGTTGGTCGGGCGCGCTGCCGACGTCAAGCGCGGCGCCGCCGATGCGGCCCGCGTCCAACGCGGCCTCAAGTGCTGTCTCGTTCACCAGTTCGCCACGCGACAGGTTGAGAAAGATCGCGTCGCGGCGCATGGTGGCAAAGGCGTGGGCGTCGAACATGCGCAGCGTTTCCGGTGTGGCCGGCGCGAGACAGACCACGAAACCCGCCCGGGCCAGCATGTCCTCGAACGGTGCCGGGCTGATGCCTTCACGTTCGGGGAAGCTCTCGGGCGTGGTGACCAGCACCCGCATGCCCAGTGCCGTGGCCATCTGGGCCAGCTCCTGGCCGATGGCGCCATATCCGACGATGCCCAGTGTCTCGCCGCGCAACTGGCGGCCCATGAAGACCTCGGGCGCCTGTCCCGCGGCATAGGCCACCGCCGCGCGGCTGATGCCCCGCGCGGTGTCCAGCATCATGCCAAGCGCCAGTTCCGCCACCGAAGTGGCAAAGGAGGGGATCGCCCGCGTCACAAGCACACCGGCGCGGCTGGCGGCGTCCACGTCTATGTTGCGGATGTCCACCGCACAGCGCAGCACGGCAAGCAGATCGGGCGCCGCTTCGAAAAGCGCACCGGGCAGCGCCGTCTGCCGGTCGGCCACGATCAGGTCACAGCCCTGCGCCGCCGCGATCAGTTCTTCGCCCTCCAGCAGTTCACCGGGGTTCTGCCGAACCTCTCCGTGCCGTGACAGGGCCGCAAGGGCGCGAGGGCCGAATTGCAGATCGAGGGCCTTGGGCGTGTGGGTCAGCAGAATGCGAAACATCGGTGTCTTACTCCGGTTGTCCGGGCGCGGTGTCCTGGGGCAGGCGCCCGATGAAGCCGCCGGATTGCCGGTTCCACAGGGTGGCATAAAGCCTGCCCGCGGCCAGCAATTCGTGATGGGTGCCGCTTTCGACGATCCGGCCTTCGTCGAGCACCACGATCCGGTTCATCTCGGCGATGGTGGACAGGCGGTGGGCGATGGCGATCACCGTCTTGTCGCGCATCACCCGGGTCAGTGCCTCCTGGATCTCGGCCTCGACCGCGCTGTCGAGCGCGCTTGTCGCCTCATCCAGGATCAGGATCGGTGCGTCTTTCAGGATCACCCGGGCCAGCGCAATCCGCTGGCGCTGCCCGCCCGAAAGCTTGACACCGCGTTCCCCCACGTGGGCGTCATAGCCACGGCGCCCCTGGCTGTCGGTCAGATCGCAGATGAAGTCATGCGCCTGGGCCTCGCGCGCGGCGGCCTCGATCCTGTCCTGCGTCAGCCCCGTCTGGCCGATGGTCAGGTTCTCGCGCACCGACCGGTTGAGCAGGGCGGCCTGCTGGCTGACCATGCCGATGGCGCGGCGCAGGCTTTCGGGATCGACCTCGCGCAGGTCCTGACCGTCGATGGTGATCCGCCCGCCCTCGGGTTCGTGGAACCGCAGGATCAGGTTGACCAGCGTGGATTTCCCGGCCCCCGAAGGCCCGACCAGCCCGACCTTTTCCCCCGGTGCAATCCGCAGCCCGACACCGGCCAGCCCGCCGCGGCCCTTGCCGTAATGGTGGCGGGCGTCTTCGATGACGATCTCGCCAGAAGTCACCCGAAGCGGCGCTGCGTCGGGATCATGCGGAATGACCAGCGGCTGGGACAGGGTGCGCAGCGCCTCGCGGATGGAGCCCACCTGTTCAAAGATCCGCCAGACCGCTTCGAGGATCCATTCCGCCATCGTGGTGATCCGGAGCGACAGCGCCACCGCCGCGCTGACCAGACCGATCGACGCGCCGCCCTGGCTCCAGAGCCAGATGCCGTAGCCGACGATTCCGGCCATGATCACCCCTTCCAGCCAGACCGTCACCGTGCGCAGCGCCAGCCCGATCTGGCGGGCATGGAACAGCGATTCCCGGGTGTCTTCGAGCGCGGCGTGGTGATCGGCCTCCATGTCCTTGCGGCGGGCAAAGAGAGAGATGGTGTCGAAGTTGGAAAAAGTGTCGACCACCTTGCCCAGCAGCGCCGATTTGGTGGCCATGAAGGCCTCCATCGCGCGCACCATGCGCGGCACGATCAGCGCCATCAACACGATGTAGAGCACCAGCCAGACCAGAAGCGGGATCGCCAGCCGGATGTCCGTGCCGGCCATGAAGATGACAACGCCCACCATGTAGACAAGCCCGAAGGCCACGGCATTGATCGACTGGTAGATCGTGTCCGAAGCATAGTTGCCCATCATCACCAGCCGCGACGCGGTGCGCCCGGCCAGGTCTTCCTGGAACCAGCCCACCGACTGGCGGGTCAGGTGGTCATGGGCGCGCCAGCGAAACAGGTTGGCGACGTTGCAGGAAAAGCCGATGTCATTGACCGAGTAGCGCAGGAACTGTGCCAGCGGTCGCAACAGGATGATCATGGCACCCGCGCCCAGCAGGCTGGTGCCATGTTGCGCCCAGATCTCGGATGCCGGGGTTTCGGACATCATGTCGATCAACCGGCCGGCATAGCTGATCAGCCAGACCTCGATGCTGGCGGCCAGCACCGTCACCGCCAGGCTGAGCAGCAGCACAAGGCGCAGCGGCGCCAGGTGTGATTTCAGGTAGGGCCAGACACGGTTTTCGGGCGGGCCGCCCTTGCCATGTACATAGGGGTTGGCAAGGTTCAGGGCGGCCCGGGTCAACCGGTCATAAATCGCGAACATCAAACATGGCCCTCCCGGGGCTGGCACGGCCCGGCCCCGGCGTCAGGGTGCAGGGCCCAGGGTCAGGGGTCAAGCAATCCGGGCAGGGTCAGGGAAATCGCCGGAACGAAGGTGATCAACATCAAGGCCACGAAAATCGCGAAATAGAACGGCCAGATGGTGCGCACCGCCTTTTCCATCGGCAGCTTGCCCACCGCGCAGCCGACAAACAGGCAAGAGCCCACCGGCGGCGTACACAGACCAAGACCGAGGTTGACCAGAAGGATCATGCCGAACTGGTAGGGATCGACGCCGATGCTGTTGGCCACCGGCAGAAAGATCGGCGTGCAGATCAGGATCAACGCCGCCATGTCCATGATCATCCCCAGCATCAGCAGCACGAGGTTGATCATCAGCAGGATCAGGATCGGATTGTCGGTCAGCCCGGTCAGCAGGTCCACCGTCAGGCTCGGCACCCGGTAGAAGGTGAGCATGTAGGCGAAGGCTCCGGCACAGGCGATCAGGATCATCACCATCGAGGTGGTGCGCACCGACTGGACCACCGCGATCTTGAAGTTTTCCCATGTGATGGCCCGATAGACCAGCAGCGTCACCAGGAAGGCATAAATCGCGCCGAAAGCCCCGGATTCGGTGACGGTAAAGACCCCCGACAGCACGCCGCCGACGATGATCACCGCGGTCAGCAGCCCGGGGATGGCGCCGAAGAAGGCGATCGTCAGCGCGCCCCAGCCGGGGAACTTCTCGGCCTTGTAGCCACGGCGCACGGCCACCAGGTAGGCCGCCACCGCCAGGCAGAGGCACATCAGCACCCCGGGCACGACCCCGGCCAGGAAAAGCTTGGAGATCGAGATGCCACCACCGGCGGCAATGGCAAAGATGATCATGTTGTGGCTGGGTGGAATGATGATCCCGGCAATCGACGAGGTCACAGTGACGTTGACGGCGTAATCGGCGTCATAGCCCTTGTCCTTCATCACCGGCACGAGGATCGAGCCCAGCGCCGAGATGTCGGCCACCGCCGATCCCGAGATGCCGCCGAACAGCATCGAGGAAAAGACGTTGACGATGCCAAGCCCGCCGCGCACCGCGCCCACCGCGGCGGAGGCGAACCTGACCAGCCGCATGGCAATGCCGCCGTGGAACATCAGCTCGCCCGCGAAGATGAAGAAGGGGATCGCCATGAGCGAAAAGACGTTGATGCCCGAGATGATCCTCTGAAAGCCGATCATCAGGGGCAGGCCCTCAAAGGCGAAGGCGGCGATGGCCGAGATGCCCAGCGCAAAGGCCACCGGCACGCCGATCACCACGCAGATGGCGAACAGGCCAAGCAGAACGAGTAGTCCCATGAACGTTCCTTATTCTTCGATGCTGTCGCTGCGCAGGTCACGGCGCTGCGCGATACGCATCAGGTGCCCAAGCGAAAACAGCAGGATCAGCGCGCCGCCAATGGTCAGCGGCAGCGATCTCAGCCCCTCGGGCAGGTGAATCAGCGGGATTTGCGAGCCCCATTTGAACATCGTCAGCTGCGCGCCGTAAATCAGCATCAACAGCCCGAACCCGGCCAGCATCAGATCGGTCAGCAGCACGCAGGCCAACCGGAATTTCGACGGCCCCGCGCTGCGGAAGCCGGTGACGGCCAGGTGCGAATGTTCATGCACGCCGACGGCGGCGCCGATGAAGGCAATCACCATGACAAGCAGAAGTGCGGCCTGTTCCACCCAAGTGGGCGTGGCATTCAGCACGTAGCGGCCATAGACCAGCCAGCCGAAGATGACAGTCAGAAAGACCAGCGATACCCCGGTCAGCACCCGGCACAGCGTGGCGATCCGATCAAGGATCACGTCGATCGGATTGTGCGGGTCCACCGGATCGCTGATGTCGATCCTGTCGGTCATGTTCCGTCCCTCCAAATGAAGTGCCCCGGCATTTTCGTGCCGGGGCGGGGTTTGCAGGTCCGGGTTTATTCGGTCGCCTGGATCAGTTCGACCAGCGGACGCAGCTCCGGGTTGGCCGAGAGATACCCCTCGTAGACCGGCGCCATCGCAGCCTGGAAGGGCGCCTTGTCGGCGATCTCGTTGGTCATGACGCCCGCCTCTTCGACAACCTTGCGGCTGCTGTTTTCACGCTCCTGCCACAGCTGGTTCTGAAGCTCGGCGGATTCCATCGCCGCCGCCTTGACCGCCGCCTTCGTGTCGTCGTCCAGGCCGTTGTAGACATCGGCATTGATGCACAGACATTCCGGGATGATCAGGTGCTGGCTGAGCGAGTAATAGCCCGCCACCTCGAAGTGACCGGTGGATTCATAAGAGGGCCAGTTGTTTTCGGCCCCGTCCACGACACCGGTTTTCAGCGACTGATAGACCTCGGCAAAGGCCATCGGCGAGGGGTTGCCGCCCATTTCCGCGATCATGCCGGAATAGAGGTCGTTGTTCATCACGCGGACCTTCATGCCCGCCACGTCCTCGGGGCCGTTGATCGGCTTGGTGCCGTTGTAGAACGACCGCGCGCCGGCATTGTACCAGGCCAGCGGAATCAGGCCCTTGGCTTCCATGCCCTCGGCGATCTTTTCGCCACCTTCGCCGTTGAGCACGCGGAACATGTGATCCACGTCCTTGAAGATGAACGGCAGCGAGACGACATTGGCCTCGGGCGCGATGGGGCCGATGGGACCGAGGTTGAAGTTGGCAATCTCAAGCCCACCCAGGCGCACCTGTTCGATGGCGTCCGGCTGGCTGCCCAGCGTGCCGCCGTGGAACATCTGCAGGCTGATCTCGCCGTCGGTCTTTTCGTCGAGCAGCTCGGCGAACTTGTCCATCGCGACGGTGTTGGGATAGCCGTCGACGTGGATGTTCCAGCCGCGCCAGTTGGCGGCGGATGCGGCCGTGCCGAACACGGCCAGCGCGGCAGCCGCGCACACGAGGGTTTTTCCGAATTTCTGGTACATGAGGTCCTCCCTTGGGTTTCGTAACCAGGTCTTTTTTGATCCGAACTGCCCGGTCGATCTTGCCGGTCTTGTCGTCGGATCGGTCATTCGTCGTTGCGAAAGCGTCGTCGTCTTTTGAAGTGCCTGGCTTCGGTTTGAAAAGCCTAGCACCGGTATTTTTATCAGACAAGTTTTCAATTTCGTATGACAAGTTGGCGGAGTTTCGGGAATCCGCACCACGAGTCATTTGTTGCTGTAACAGGCAGCCCCTCTGCCGTGTCGCAGTCTCCCTTTTTCATCTCTTTGATTCGGTCCGAGCCTTTGCCATTTGACGCGTCTCGGCCCTGTATCGTTTGGCTTGGGCTTAATGAAGACTAGTATCCCAGTCTTGTCAAGAGGTCTCCGCAATCCTGCGAATCCGACGCGGCCCCCTGGCGGGATTTTGGCGAAATACGGATGAATTTGTCGGGGAGGTTCAGTCGACTACGCGCCAGAGGCCGCCTGACAAGCGGGCGTCATCCGCCCGGATCACGCAGCTGACCAGGCCGGGGCCAGCGACGGCGGCGCGGTCTGACAGTTCAGGTCAAAACTCTGGTCAGAAACTCGGCGGGGTGCAGGCGCTGACAACTTCGCAGATCTCGGGGCCGGGGTTGCGGAAGCGGTGCGGCGTGGCGCTGTTGAAATAATAACCGTCGCCGCGTTCCAGCACAAAGGTCTCATCGCCCAGCGTCACCTCAAGCCGCCCTGATACCACGATGGCGCATTCCTCGCCCTCATGCGACAGCGCGCGGCGGCCCGAGGTGCTGCCGGGTTGATAGAACTCGTGCAACATCTGCAGCTTGCGGTTCGGGCGGGCAGCGGCCAGCAGCAGGTATTGCAACCCCGGCATGCCGATGTCCACATGGTCGGCCTTGCGAAACACCGGGCTGTCCACCGCCGAGACCTCAAAGCTGAAAAACGTGGCGAGATCCATCGGCACCCCGTCGAGGATCTTTTTCAGCACCGAGACCGAGGGTTGTGTCGCCATGCTTTCGATCTGGCTTATGGTGCCGCTGCCGACACCGGTGCGGCGCGCCAGTTCGCGTTGTGACAACCCGTTGGCCTGGCGCACCACGCGAAGACGACGCGCGACCAGGGCATCATGTGAGGTCGGCTGGCTCATGACGTGATTTCCTGCTTTGGATCGAAAGCGGATACCCGCTTTGCCGCGCGTTTTCAACGGTCTGGATGAGGCGTCAAAATCGGGATTGATCGGTTTCCGGGGCGGGGCAACACTGATTGCAAATTGCTTTGCGAAAGGATCGCCCGATGAACCGCCCCGCCGCTGCCAATGATTTCTCGCGTTTCTGGATGCCGTTTTCGGCCAACCGTGAATTTGCCCGCGACCCGCGCATGATCGTGGCCGCCAAGGGGATGTATTACACCAGTGACGACAATCGGCAGATCCTGGATGCCACCGCCGGCCTGTGGTGCGTGAATGCGGGCCATTCCGATCCGCTGATCGTCGAGGCCGTGCAAAACCAGATCGCCACGCTGGATTATGCACCGCATTTCAACTTCTCCACCCCGCAGGCGCTGGATCTGGCCGGGCAGGTCGCGGCGCTGTTTCCGGAGGGGCTGGACCACGTGTTCTTTACCAACTCCGGCTCTGAATCGGTGGACACCGCGCTCAAGATCGCGCTGCATTACCACCGTGTGCGGGGGGATGGCGCGCGCACACGGCTGATCGGGCGGGAACGGGGCTATCACGGCACCGGTTTCGGCGGCATTTCCGTGGGCGGCATCGTCAACAACCGCAAGCATTTCGGCACGCTTCTGACCGGCGTCGACCACATGCGCCACACCCATGATCCGGCGCGCAACGCCTTTTCGCGTGGCTGCCCGCAGCATGGCGCGGAACTGGCCGATGACCTGACCCGCATCGCGGAACTGCATGACCCTTCGACCATCGCCGCCGTGATCGTCGAGCCGATGGCAGGTTCGACCGGCGTTCTGCTGCCGCCGGTGGGCTATCTCAAACGTCTGCGCGAGATCTGTGATCGTCACGGCATCCTGCTGATCTTCGACGAGGTGATCACCGCCTATGGCCGCCTGGGCAAGGCCAGCGCGGCGGAGTATTTCGACGTGAAGCCGGACCTGATCACCACCGCCAAGGGGCTGACCAACGGGGTGATCCCGATGGGCGCGGTGATCGTTGACGAAAAGATCTACAATTCCGCGATGGACAACGCCACGGCGCCGATCGAGCTGTTCCACGGCTATACCTATTCCGCGCACCCGATGGCCGTTGCCGCGGCCCGCGCGACGCTGGAAACCTATCGCCAGAACGACATGTTCAACCGCGTCGCCAGCCTTGCGCCGCTCTGGGAAGAGGCGGTTCACAGCCTGAAGGGGCGGCGCCATGTGATCGACCTGCGCAACCTCGGACTGGTGGCGGGGATCGAGTTGGAAAGCCGCGACGGCGCGCCGGGCGCGCGTGGCTTCGAGGCGATGAAACTGGCCTGGGAGGCGGGGCTGATGATCCGTCTGACCGGCGACATCATTCAGCTTTCGCCGCCCTTCATCATCCAGGAAGACGAGATCCACGCGCTGTTTGGCAAGCTGGGCGAGATCCTCGACAAGCTCGACTGACCCGGGCGCGTCGGCGGAAATCGGTCAAGGGTTTCCGCCTGTTACCATGATGTGACCGCAAGGCCGCACCGCGTGGGCTTGCACCGGGCGGGTGCGGCAGCCATTAGGGAACTGTCATCCCACCCGGAGCCTGCCCGTGACCGACCTGTCCCAAACCGCGCCTGCGCGGCTGTCCACCCGCATCGCCTTTTTCGCGGCCGGTTTCGCGATTGCCGCCTGGGCGCCGCTGATCCCCTTTGCCAAGGCCAATGTCGGCGCGGACGAAGCGATGTTCGGGCTGTTGCTGCTGTGCCTCGGGCTGGGGTCGATCATTGCCATGCCGGTGACCGGCTGGGTCACGGCACAGCGCGGTGCGCGCGGGATGATCCTGCTGGGCGGCTACGCGCTGGCGCTGGTGCTGCCCTTCCTGGCGTTGGCGGGCAGCGTCGCGGTGCTGGGCGCGCTGCTCTTTGTCTTTGGCGCGGCGTTGGGGACCATCGACGTGGCGATGAACGTGCATGCCGCCGAGGTCGAACGGCGCGAGGGGCGGGTGCTGATGTCGGGCTTTCACGCCCAGTTCAGCCTGGGCGGTTTTGCCGGGGCGGGGCTGTTGACGGCGATGTTGTCGCTTGGACTGGCCCCTGCGGGCGCGGCGGCACTGGCCGGGGGGGTGACGCTGGTGGCGATGGTGGTGTGCCAGCCACGCCTGATGCGCCGGGCGCAGGCGGCGGAGCCTGAACCCTTCGTGCTGCCGCGCGGCATCGTGCTCTTGCTGGCGGTGCTGGCGGGGATCATGTTCCTGGTGGAAGGCGCGGTCATGGACTGGGGGGCGCTTTTGCTGATCGCGCGGGACATGGCCGAACCGAGCGGGGCGGGCCTGGGCTTCATGCTGTTTTCGCTGGCGATGGTGGTGGGGCGGCTGACCGGTGACGTGATCGTGGCGCGTCTGGGCGGGGTGCGTGTCCTGGTGGGCGGCGGGTTTCTGACGCTGGCCGGGGTGGCGGTGATCCTGCTGTCGCCGGTGCCGGTGATGTCGCTGGCTGGGTTTGCGCTGGTAGGGCTGGGGGCGTCGAACCTGGTGCCCGTGGTGTTCAGCGCCGCCGGGCGGCAGACGGTGATGCCCGCAGGTCCCGCCATCGCGGCGGTGACGACGGTGGGCTATGCGGGCATCCTTCTGGGCCCGGCGCTGATTGGTTTCGCGGCAGAGGCGGTTGGGCTGCCGGTGGCCTTCTGGATCCTCGGCGCAGTGATCCTGCTGGTGCCGCTGACGGCCCGCCGCGTGGCGGGATGAAGGCCACGGGCACCTGTGATCCGCAGGATGGGTTTGTAACCCACCCATGCGCAGCGGTGGGTTGCAAACCCACCCTGCGGGTGCCGGTCGTTCAGGCCGGAACCCCCATGCGGGTCGCCGATTGCCGTTTGCTGGCCTTTCCAGCCACATAAACCGCGTCCACCGCGCGGTCATCGCCCATGATCTGCAGGATGAACAACTCCTCCGACAGGCTGCGCGCCTTTTCCGCCCTGAGCGCCATCGCCTCGGTGGCGGCCGGGTTCAGCACCACGATGTCTGCCTCGGTCCCGGCATCCAGCGTGCCGATCCGGTCCTCAAGCCCCAGAACACAGGCATTGCCCCGCGTGATCCAGTGGAAGGCCGCCAGCGGATGCAGCTTTTGCCCCTGCAATTGCAGCACCTTGTAGGCTTCGTTCAGGGTGGCCAGCATCGAATAGGACGTGCCGGCGCCCACATCCGTGGCAATGGCGTTGGAAATGCCCCGCGCCCGCAGCCCGGCATCGTCAAAAAGCCCGGAGCCCAGGAACAGGTTCGAGGTCGGGCAGAACACCGGATGCGCGCCGGTCTCGGCCAGCACGTCGATCTCGCGCGGTTCAAGGTGGATGGAATGGCCCAGCAGGCTCTTGCCCGAGAGCAGCCCGTAATGCTCGTAGACGCCAAGATAGTCGGGGGCGTCGGGGTAGAGGGATTTGGTAAAGGCAATCTCGTCGCGGTTTTCGCTCAGGTGGGTCTGGATGTAGCAGTCGGGATGGTCAGCGGCCAGGGCACCTGCGGCCTCCAGTTGCGCCGGGGTCGAGGTGATGGCGAAACGCGGCGTGATGGCATAGAGGCCACGGCCCTTGCCATGATACTCCGAAATCAATGCCTTGCTGTCGTCATGGCCCGATTGCGCGGTGTCGGTCAGGCCCTCGGGCGCATTGCGGTCCATCATGACCTTGCCGCCGATCATCCGCATGTCGCGGCGCAGGGCCTCGTCAAAGAAGGCCTCGGCGGAGGTCTTGTGGACCGAGCAGAAGGCCGCGGCTGAGGTGGTGCCGTGGGCGATCAACTGGTCGTAGAAAGCGGCCGCCATGCGCGTGGCATGGGCGGGATCAGCGTATTCGACCTCTGCCGGAAAGGTATAGCCGTTCAGCCAGTCCAGAAGCTGCGCGCCCCAGGATGCGATGACCTGCACCTGCGGAAAATGGATGTGGGTGTCGATGAACCCGGGCAACAGCAGGTGAGGCCGATGGTCGACTACCTCTGCCTCGGGCGCTTTTGCGGCAAGTTCGGCATAATCGCCGGTGGCCTCGATCATCCCGCCCGAGATCAGGATCGCCCCGTCCTCGATATAGGTATAGGCGTCGGTGTCGGTTTCGTCGGCGGGGGCGGCGTGGAATGTCACGATCCGTCCGCGCAGGAGCGTCCGGTCTGTTTTCTGCAACATGGGTCTGTCCGGTTCATGGTGGGGGGCGGGCCCTGCGGGAGAGAGACGCAAGGCCCGCCATTGGTGCGGTTCCTCTGAAGGGTCCGCTACTCCGCCGGGGTGCCCGGCGCGGGTTCAAAGGCGTTGGGGTCTTCCGTCCGCTCGCCGTCCTTGTGGAAGGCCGGGTAGATGAAGAGGAAGGCCGCGGCGATCAGATAGCCCATTGAGACTGCATTGAAGTCGGGCCAGTGCAGCGAGGCACCGTGGATGATACCCACCAGCGACATCAGCGAAGCCGCCAGCGCAAACCCGCCCGCGTTGCGGAACCGCCCGTCGATGACGCTCGCCACGATGGCACCCCAGATCAACCCGGTCAGGATCGCGCCTTGGGAAAGCGCCAGGTGGCCTTCGAAATGCGCGCCTTGCTGGAGCAGCGCGGCGGTCAGCGCCTCGTCGCCCAAACGCGGTAGGCCTTCGACACCTGTTGCCCCCAAGGCGCCCATCAGCGAGCCCCACTTGGTGATCAGGAAGGACGACACGTGCGGCATCATCGCGATGGTCACGGCGGCCATGTGCTCGGTCTTGACCGAATGCGCGGTATTGGTGACGAGGCTCAGCGCCACGAAGACCAGCACCGGCGCGGCGGCGGCCACGGGGATCAGGTTGTTGAGGAACGCCAGCAGCCCGAAGATCGCAGCCAGAGGGATCACCACGGCGACGCCGATGATGTAACCCGCATGCGCGCCCATCCGCTTGTAGGCCGGGTGGCCGATATAGGCGGTGGTCGGGAAAGGCGAGCCGAAGACCGCGCCGATCATGGTGCCGACGCCATCGGTGACTTGGCAGGTGCCGACCGGGTAATGATCGCCCACGGCCTCGGCGCTTTCGACGTTGTTCATGGTTTCGATGAAGTTGTAGATCTGCACCGGCACCAG
>ERZ1699650.82-NODE-82-length-54099-cov-23.232625_pt1 | contig 54099 bp, 41 predicted proteins | sample MGYA00581512_ERZ1699650 | MGnify/ENA primary metagenome ERZ1699650 (study PRJEB42348, sample SAMEA6618698) | metagenome | isolation source: Polyester-degrading enrichment culture growing on monomer terephthalic acid, Te | collected 2019-05-17 ... | reverse complement strand
AACACCCTTTCGAATGCTAACCTACGCTGTCAATTTCAATATCTCAATGAACTTTTTTCTATTTTTCTCGCCTCGCTAACTCGTGTTTTGTAGTCACTCATTCGCTAAGCGGGTGCAAATATAAAACTCTTTTTTTAATCTGCAATACTTTTTAAAAAAATATTTCAAAAAATTTTTAGAGCGTTTTGCTTAACTCTTTTTGAACAGCTATCTGTTCTGCTAAGCGGGTGCAAATATAGAACGCTTTTTGGTTCTCACAAACTAATTAAGCTAGTTTTTTAAATTATTTTTAAAATAAAATATTAACGATTTGAAAGCTACCAGTTTACCAATAAAAAAAATTTTAAGTTTTTTCGGACTGTAAATTCAACCTCTGAAAATCGATTATTTTACAAACAAACTCAGAATCTGTATGTTATAAAAATAAAAAGAGCGAACTACAAACATAACATGTTTTAAAATTCTGTGCAACTACTTGATAATCTTAGTTATTAACCGTTTTTTTATTCCAATTCGCTTTTAAATCTAAGAAGTCAATAGAGAAAGCTGGTTTTTGTCGTTCCAATATATATTCTTGAAACGATCTTTCTAAAATATCTTCAATTAAATAATCCTCTTTTACCTCATATGGCCGATATTCTTTCTTTAAAGAAATTTCAAAAAGGTTGGCTGTGGTGTTATACCAAAATGCTCGCCACCCTGTTCTAAGTTCTTTTACAAGATCAAAAGCTGTGCGTCCCGTTTGTCTGTGAATTAATTTAACCAAAATTTGCCCTTCCGTATGGGTTAGTTTTTTAAGTTTTTCAGAAAATTCGCCTTCAATATATTTTTGAATGCGTTTTGTATATCTCTTTCTATCTCGTTTTCGTTCTATTTTTTCTAACCGCTGGGTCATGGTGGTTAATCGTTCGGCAGCTAATTTAGCATACGGATATACTTTTCTAGTTTTTCGTCTAAGGATAAGGTATCTTCTTCTATCATTTTCAGAATTAAATTTAAGCTTATCCAATAAAATTACTTCATCCAAATCTATCATCTCATGAGCAATGGTATCGCCAGCAATGATGTAATACATTATCTCGGTTGAATCTTTTTGTTTTTGTAATACTTCACTATCTACCTGAGAATACAAATTATTAAACCCCGAAAAAAGTAGGTATATATATATAGGTATAAAAATCTTCATTAATCATTCTTTTAATTATGCAATACGCTATCCAAGAACGTACCAAAAATAAGCAAATTGCTGTGCGACCCTAATTAGATTTTACTAATTTTACCCCTTTTTCAAATTATCAAGAAATAATACACTATGATTACTCAAGTTCTAAATAATAAATCACTCAATTTTTTAGAGAAATATTTAAACAACGCTTCGCCCACGGGCTATGAATGGGATGGGCAAAAGCTTTGGATGGATTACTTAAAGCCCTATGTAGACGAATTTATTACCGATACTTATGGTACTGCAGTGGGTGTAATAAACCCCGATGCAAAGTTTAAAGTTGTTATTGAAGGGCATGCCGATGAAATTTCGTGGTATGTAAATTATATTTCAGACAACGGATTACTTTATGTAGTGAGAAACGGCGGTAGCGACCACCAAATTGCACCTTCTAAAATTGTTAACATTCATACCAAAAACGGAATTAAAAAAGGAGTTTTTGGTTGGCCAGCTATTCACACTCGCGATAAAAGCAAAGAAGAAAGCCCAAAGCCAGACAATATTTTTATTGACGTAGGTGCAAAAGATAAAGAAGAAGTTGAAAAAATGGGGATACACGTAGGATGTGTTATCACCTACCCCGATAGTTTTCATATTTTAAATGATGACAAGTTTGTATGTCGTGCACTAGATAATCGCATGGGTGGATTTATGATTGCTGAAGTAGCACGAATGCTTCACGAAAATAAAATCGATTTACCCTTCGGACTTTATATTACAAATTCGGTGCAGGAGGAAATTGGGTTAAGAGGTGCTCAAATGATTGCAGACCGCATTAAACCAAATGTTGCTATTGTTACCGATGTTACCCACGACACTACTACACCAATGATAAACCAAAAGGTTCAAGGACTTGCCGAAATTGGCGAAGGCCCTGTAATTGCTTACGCTCCTGCGGTACAACAAAAATTACGCGACCTAATTGTAGATACTGCCGAAAAGAAAATGATTCCTTTCCAAAGAGCCGCTTTATCGCGTGCAACCGGAACCGACACCGATGCTTTTGCGTATAGCAACGGCGGGGTGGCGAGCGCATTAATTTCTCTACCGCTTCGTTATATGCATACCACGGTTGAAATGGTACATAAAAACGATGTGGAAAACGTAATAAAATTAATTTACGAAACGCTGTTAAATATTAAAGATGGAGATACTTTTAGTTATTTCGACTAATTGACAGTTTTTTAAATTACAAAAACCGCATCAACTTATTTTGATGCGGTTTTTTTATTTTAGAAACAGTTTCAATTTAATATAATTTTAGTTTTTTGCAGCTAAACCGATTTTTCTTTCTGTAATTTTTCAAAATATATTTTAGCTTCTTTTACAACCTTGGGCGCCAAAATAATGGTTGCCGTCATGGTTGGAATAGCCATTAATGCGAAAAAAGTATCGATTAAATTAATCATTAAGTTTAACGAGGTTGTGGCTCCGACCAAAATGCTTAAAATATAAATATAGTTGTAAATACCTTTGTTTTTTACGCCAAATAAGAACGCCATACACTTACTTCCGTAATATGAATACGAAAACAAAGACGAAATACTAAAGATAGCAATACACGCTAATAAAGCGTATTTTCCGAAGAAAGGAATACTTGCCTCAAATGCCGAAGCAGTTAAACTCACTCCATTTGCATCACTACTTTGCCACACCCCAGTAACTAAAATTGCCAAGGCCGTAAGCGTACAAATTATTAAAGTGTCTATTGCCGGCCCAAGCATAGCTACCAACCCTTCTCTTATGGGTTCGTTTGTTCTAGCTGCCCCGTGTGCCATTGGCGCTGTACCTATTCCCGCTTCATTTGAGAACGCTCCACGACGAATGCCCAACAAAATTAATCCACCAACAATTCCTCCCAAAAAAGTATCACCTTCAAAAAAAGTAGCCGAAAACGCATCGGTAAAGATGAGTTTAAAATAGTACGGAACCACATTAAAGTTAACCCCTAAGATTACCAGTACAAGGGTAAAGTATATTAATACCATAGCAGGAACCAATTTAGACGCTGTTTTACTTATACGTGAAAGTCCGCCCAAAATAACTATGGCTGTAATTAAAGCTAAAACTAAGCCTATCATTAAGTTTGAAGTAAAACCACTATAAAAACCCGCTGGTTTTAACAAAATGTCGTTTATTGCTTGGGTAAGTTGATTTACATTAAAAACTGGTAGCGCACCTACCAAACCTGCCACACTAAAAAGTACTGCCAAAGGCATCCATTTTTTACCAAGTCCTTCAATAATAAAGTACATAGGGCCACCTTGAATGTTTCCGGCGCTATCCTTTCCACGGTATAAAATTGCCAGCGTTGCCGTAAAAAATTTGGTCGACATCCCTATTACAGCACTTACCCACATCCAAAAAACAGCCCCGGGACCACCAATTGCAATGGCAACAGCTACCCCTGCAACGTTCCCCATTCCCACGGTTGCCGAAAGCGCAGTAGTTAAGGCTTGAAAATGCGATATTTCACCTGTATCATTTTTATTGTCGTATTTTCCACGTAAAATTGAAATAGCATGCCCTAAATACCGAAACGGCAAAAATTTAATCCTTACTATTAAATACAAGCCACCGCCAATTAAAATAATAAGTAATGGCAAACCCCACGCTATCGATGCTACATCTGCAATAAATTTGTCTAATGCTTCCAATTAAATCACACTTTATTTTTACGAATGTAGGGTTTAAATTTTTAAAATTAAGGAGGAAATTGTTTCTTGCAGCTGCAAATGAAGGTTCAACTAACTACACTTTTTGTCTTTTTCTCCCTAATTTCCTTGGCTCAAACCGAAACCCATTGGAAAAAAAGCAGCTTTATAATTAATCCTGAACTGCTCGTAGGTTTAACTATGGAATCGAATCATGGTTTTCCTAAAAGGAAACTTCAAAAACAGTTTGCATTAAACCTAGGACGAAGCCATAAAAACAATCCTCAAACCTGGGCTCAACTACTAAAAGGTCCCAAAACTGGGGTCTCCATGAGTATTACAGATTTTGGCAATTTAGATAGTTTAGGCGTCGCTTATTCTGTTATGCCATTTATTGAGTTTAAAACTTTTAGAAGTGAACGTTGGAAATTATTTACAAGTTTGGGCGCTTCCTATTTTACAAAAAAATTTAACGCCGAGACAAACCCTAAAAACGAAGCAGTAACAACCGATTTAACTTGGGCGTTTAGAATGTACATGTTTTATAAACTTCACCAATCTAAAAAAATAGATTGGCGAATTGGTTTAGGATATTCACATCATTCAAATGGGCATACACGTCTTTTAAATCAGGGGTATAATTCATTTTTATTGAGCCTTTCAGCAGATATTAAACCATTTTATACTGAAAATGAAATCTTTAAACCGCAACCTCCCACTGATAGAAACACTTATAATTATATAGCCTTCCGTGGTGGATTGGGTAAAAATGCGTTTGCACTCGCTTTTAATGACAAAAAAGATGTTTATACAATTGCGGGCGAATACGGTAAAATTTACAATCGCACATTTAAACTGGGTGTTGGGTTTTACTATCGGTTTTACCAACATTATTACGATTATATTAATAATAATGAGTCGTTGGTACAAGCAGGTCGCGAATTTGACTATTTTAAAGGAAACCCGTGGTATTACGCAAGCAATATGGGTGTAACGTTACATGGCGAAGTTTTTTTAAATCATTTTGGAATCGATTTACAGTTAGGCATCAATCTTCATAAGCCAGCCTATAAAATAGATTGGCGCATAAACCAAGGTTGGGACAATCCGCCGCGCGAAATCCCTTTAGGATGGGTGTTAGGCGAATTTGACGGCAGTTTTAAAAAGAAGCAAATAATCTCTTCGCGTTTAGGCCTCAAATATTATTTAATAGGAATGGAACACGCTCCAAAAAATAATCTCTACATAGGCGCGCATCTCAACGCCAATTTAGGCCAAGCAGATTTTTCTGAAATAAGCCTGGGATATGTTTACAGTTTTAATTTTGACGACTAATAGTATAAAACGCAGCTATTTGTTTTATTTTGAAAAAGCTACGTTTTGTATTATTTAGAAAGATATTCTAATACATTATTTTCAATACGTTGGTGAATGTTTGAAACATTTGCTTTTACAAACTTTTCGCCTGTAATGTTTTCGTATAACTCGATATATCTTTCTGAAACACTTTCAATATAAGCGTCGCTCATTTCGGGCAAGGTTTGCCCTTCCAATCCTTGAAAGCCGTTTTTAATTAACCACTGACGAACAAATTCTTTTGAAAGTTGCTTTTGTGGTTCATTTAAATCTTGCCGCATTTGGTAACCATCGGCGTAAAAATACCGCGATGAATCTGGGGTGTGAATTTCATCAATAAGTACAATTTTTCCATCTTTAGTTTTACCAAATTCATATTTTGTATCAACGAGAATTAACCCTCTTTTGGCAGCTATTTCGCTTCCTCTTTTAAAAAGTTTTCGCGTGTATTCTTCAAGTTGTAAGTAGTCTTCTTCCGAAACTATCCCGCGCTTTAAAACTTCTTCTCTGGAGATATCTTCATCGTGATCGCCCATTTCGGCTTTTGTGGCAGGTGTAATTATAGGTTCGGGAAATTTGTCGTTTTCTTTCATACCTTCTGGCATGGCAACCCCACATAGACTACGTTTCCCCGCCTTATATTCTCGTGCCGCGTGGCCACTCATATAACCGCGAATAACCATTTCAACTTTAAATGGAACACAAGCTTCGCCAATTGCAACATTTGGATCTGGTGTAGCCGTTAACCAATTGGGCACCAAATCTTCGGTAGCGCGCATCATTTTGGTGGCAATTTGGTTTAAAATTTGTCCTTTATACGGTATCCCTTTCGGCATAACCACATCAAAAGCGCTTAACCTATCGGTCGCTATCATTAAAAGTTTATCGTTTTCTAAAGTATAAACTTCGCGTACTTTTCCGTGGTAAACACTTTTTTGTCCGGGAAAATTAAAATCGGTTGCAATTATTGTATTACTCATTAAACTAGGGATTGGTGATTAGGTTTTTGCAAGGTTTTATTTGACAGGTTTTAATGCTTAATATTTTTTAATCTATGTTTTCAATACTTTTATAGGCGGCAATTACTTCTTTAACGAGTCTGTGTCTAATAACATCTTTATCGTCTAAATAAATCATTCCAACGCCTTTTACATCTTTTAAAACTAATAGTGCTTCTTTTAATCCCGAAATAACTCTTCGCGGCAGATCAATCTGGCCGGGATCGCCGGTAATCATAAATTTGGCGTTTTTCCCCATACGGGTTAAAAACATTTTCATTTGCGCATGGGTTGTATTTTGTGCTTCGTCTAAAACTACAAAAGCATTGTCTAAAGTTCGACCGCGCATAAACGCCAAAGGCGCTATTTGAATAATTCCATTTTCTATATGTGAGGCCAGCTTTTCGGGCGGAATCATATCGCGTAAAGCGTCGTACAGCGGCTGCATATAGGGGTCTAATTTTTCTTTTAAATCACCCGGAAGAAAACCTAAGTTTTCACCTGCTTCAACCGCGGGTCTTGTTAAAATAATCCGTTTTACCGATTTCTCTTTTAACGCTCTTACTGCCAAGGCAATACCCGTATACGTTTTACCAGTACCTGCAGGCCCCACCGCAAATACCATATCGTTTTTTTCCATAAGGGCTACCAATTTTCTTTGGTTAGCCGTTTGGGCTTTAATTGGTTTACCACTTAACCCGTGAACAATCACGTTGCCACTGCTAACGGGAGTGTCATAATCATCTTTGGACCTGCTTAACAGTACGCGTTCAATAACATTTTCATCTATCTTATTATACTTGGCAATATGCTCTAAAAGCATGGTAATTCGCTTGTCAAATTCTTCCAAAACATCTTCATCGCCATAGGCCTTTATTTTGTTCCCTCTGGCAACAATCTTTAGTTTCGGAAAATACTTCTTTAACGTTTCTATATTTGCGTTTTCGAGCCCAAAAAAATCTCTCGGACTAATTTCTGTAAGTTCAATAATAAGTTCGTTCAAAAGGCGTGCTTTTTTATGACGTTAATATTTACAAGGCAATTTAAAAAAGTAATTTCTTAAAAATGACCTTTTTAAAACTAATTTTTAACTGCTAATATTTGCTGCAAACTGCCCTATTTTAGCTATAATTTTTTATTGATAAAAATAGTTTTACTACTAACAAAAGTAACCTATTTTTGTGGGAACTCTTTTAAGAAAATATCAACAATCCATTTATGGCTATAATTACACTTACTACTGACTTTGGCGTGAAAGATCACTTTGTTGGCGCAGTAAAGGGAGCTATATATACTGAAATGGAAGATGCAAAAATTGTTGATATCTCTCATCACGTATCGCCCTTTCACCTACACGAAGCCGCATATATAATTCAAAATGCTTATAAAAGTTTTCCACCGGGTACCATTCACGTTATAGGCGTAGATTCTGAATTAAACATTGAAAACAAGCATATTGCCGTTTATATGGACGGTCATTATTTTGTGTGTGCAGATAACGGAATTATTTCAATGCTAACTTCAGAAATACGACCCGAAAAAATGGTTGAAATAAACATTCACGACCGCATAATTAGCAACTTTCCCGTTTTAGATGTTTTTGTAAAAGTTGCCGGGCATATTGCCCGTGGCGGAACATTAGACGTGATTGGTAAAAATATTTCCGAAATTAAAGAACTCACAGGCTTGCGACCAGTTATCAATCCTGCGGAAAGTCAGATAATTGGCAATGTAATTTATATCGATAACTACGGAAATGTTATTAGTAATATCACAAAAAAACTATTTGATGATATAGGTCGCGGTAGAGATTTTATTATAAGCGCGCGAACAGCCAAATTTAATGAAATACATACACATTACAGCGACGCTATTAATTTCAGCCACGCCAAGGAAAAGCGCGAAGAAGACGGTAAAAAGTTAGCCATCTGGAATTCGTCGCAATTTTTAGAATTGGCAATCTATAAAAGCAACCCAACTTCGGTAGGTGGTGCATCTAGCTTGTTTGGTTTGGAATTTAGAGATACAATTACTGTTAATTTCACCGAATTACAACTCCCAGATAACCAGTAATTACTAATAATAGCATAAAAATAGTGCGTTTTAAAAATTATAAAAAAGTATGTTTACACGAATTGTAAAAATGGAATTTAAAGCAGAAAATGTAACTGCCTTTTTAGAAAATTTTGAAACGGTTAAAGATAAAATTAGAAATTTTCCAGGTTGCGAATTTTTAGAATTATACCGCGATAAAAACGAAGAAACAATCTTTTTTACTTACAGCCGTTGGAATGATGAAACCCATTTAGAAAACTATAGACACAGCGAACTTTTTAAAGAAGTTTGGAGCAAAACTAAACCTATGTTTCGCCATAAAGCACAAGCGTGGAGCGTAGACACATTGGTAAGTTTATAAAATCGAAATACTTATAAATAACCAATTAATAGCAGATGCTTTAAAAAAACAACTTATAAATTGGCATCTTTGCAACACTAAGATTTTAAAAATGTTTACAATAATAACTCGCGAAATAAATTCATTCTTTTCAAGTACCATTGGGTATTTGGTGATTGCAATTTTCTTGGTGATAAACGGTTTGTTTCTTTGGGTCTTTAGCGGTAATTTTAATATACTCGATTCTGGCTTTGCAGACCTTTCACCCTTCTTTCAGTTGGCGCCATGGGTGTTGTTATTTTTAATCCCAGCCGTTTGTATGCGCGCGTTTAGTGACGAAATGAAAATGGGAACCTTAGAGCTTTTACTCACAAAACCACTGTCTTTACAACAAATTGTTTTGGGTAAGTTTTTTGGTGCTGTATTTTTAATTATTATCGCTTTAATTCCAACAATTTTATACGTTTTTACTGTATCAGAATTGGGCAATCCCCCGGGAAATTTTGACCTTGGAAGCACTATCGGCTCGTATATTGGTTTGTTATTTTTGGTTTTGGCATATACCGCTATTGGCATCTTTTCATCTACGCTTTCACAAAACCAAATTGTAGCTTTTATCATCGCTGTTTTTTTAAGTTTTAGCCTTTATTACGGATTTGAAGGTTTTGATACTACAACTTTTAATATTTCGCAATTAGGGATGAAAGCACATTTTGACAGTGTAGCACGTGGTGTTTTAGATACGCGCGACTTACTCTATTTTGTTAGCATTACGCTATTTTTTATTGCATTAACTATTTTTAAACTGAAGCGACAAAGATGAAAACTTCAACTAAAAATACGCTTGCACCCCTACTCTATTTTGTTGTAGGATTAATTGTTTTAAATATTATAGGCAATTACGTTTACACCCGGTTTGACCTTACCGAAGATAAACGCTTTACGCTTTCAAAAGAAACAAAAGAAATAGTAGATTTTGTAGAATCGCCTCTAATTGTAGATGTGTTTTTAAAGGGAAGTTTCCCTCCCGAATTTAGAAAACTACAATCTGAAACCGAACAACTTTTGGAGGAATTTTCGGCTTATAATTCGAGTATAAAATTCAATTTTGTTAACCCAACCGAAGCAGAAAACGAAGCCTTACTTGCACAATTTGAACAGTTTGGCCTTACTCCTGCTCAAGTTTCGGTAACCGAAGGCGGAAAACAAAGCACCGAGCTAGTTTACCCGTGGGCATTAGCACACTACAACGGAAAGACTGTAAAAATAGGTTTGTTAAAAAACCAACTAGGAGCAACTTCAGAAGAACGAGTAAATAGCTCAATTCAAAATTTGCAGTATGCATTTGCCGATGGTTTTAAAAAATTGGCAACTCAAAAATCTAAAAAGATTGCCGTACTAAAAGGAAACGGCCAATACGACGATAGGTATATTGCCGACTTTTTTGCCAGCTTGCGCGATTATTATTTTATCGCCCCATTCACTCTAGATTCGGTTGCAAATAATGCCGAAAAAACCTTGCAAGCCTTGTTAGAGTTTGACTTGGTAGTTTCGGCACAACCAACAGAGGCTTTTAGTGATACCGAAAAATACGTGCTCGACCAATATTTAATGCAAGGAAAAAATACGCTGTGGCTGTTGGATGCAACGCAAATGAAACTCGATACCGTTAGCGGTAACACCTATGCCTTTGGAAAAGATTTAAACTTAGGCGATTTCTTTTTTAAATACGGAATTAGAGTGAATCCAAATCTGGTAAAAGATGTTTATTCGGCGCCTATTGTGCTTGCTAGTGGCGACGAACGCGAGTCGCAATACAACCGTTACCCTTGGTTTTTCAGTCCGTTGAGTAGCAGTGCTAACAACCATCCCATTGTTGCCAATATTGAAGCTGTAAAGTTTGATTATGCCAGTGCAATAGACACGCTAGCCAACCAAATTGACAAAACTATTTTATTATCTACCTCGCCTATTTCAAAAATTGTAGGCCTTCCTTTTCCTATTGAGTTTGATGTTGAAATTCCAAAAAACTTGGCGGTTGTAAATGAAGGTCCCAACCCAAATGAATTTAACGCCGGCGAAGTACCCTTAGCAGTATTATTGGAGGGTGAATTTACTTCGGTTTATAAAAACAGAGTAAAGCCTGTAAAACTAAAAAACACAAAAAATAGAGACGAAGGCAAAGCTGCCAAAATGGTAGTTATTAGCGATGGCGATGTAATAAAAAACCAATTACAAGGTAATAGACCGCTAGAATTAGGTTTTGATAAAATGACCAATCAGTTTTACGGAAACAAAGAGTTTTTGCTTAATACGGTAAATTATCTCCTTGACGATACCGGACTTATAAACATTAGAACACGCCAAATTGCTGTACCATTTCTCGATTCGCAAAAAATAGTGGACGAAAGAACCAAATGGCAAACCCTTAATATACTGCTACCGTTGGGATTACTGGCACTATTTGGAATAGGTTTTACCTACTATCGCAAACGCAAATACACCCTTTAAATGTTAATAAGTTTGTTTTAACAAACACATCAATTGAAATATATTTGTACTTCGACGAAGTTTGTATGTAGCTAAGCTGAAATAGCTTAATTGTTTAATAAAAACATAGGTTTTATTAGCATTTCAATAAACGCTTTGTTCTTTACTTAAAAAAGCTGTAATAAGTTTCGGTCGCGCATAAATGAGAATTATTTCATAAAAAAAACACATAATGAAATTCATCGTATCTAGTTCGTATTTATTAAAACAACTACAAGTTTTAGGAGGTATTATCAACAATAATAATACGCTTCCTATCTTAGATAATTTCCTATTTAATCTAGAAGGGAATTCGCTTACCGTTTCAGCTTCCGATTTAGAAACTACAATTTCTTCAAAATTAGAAGTAGAGAGTTCAGAAACCGGTATGGTTTGTATTCCAGCTAAACTTTTGCTCGAAACGCTTAAAACGTTCCCAGAGCAGCCTTTAACGTTTACGGTTGAGGACAATAACACTATTGAAATAAGCAGTAATCACGGTAAATATGCCTTAGCTTACGCCAGCGGCGAAGAGTTTCCGAGTGCAGTTGAACTTAAAGACCCTTCGGCTACTATAGTACAAGGCGATATTCTTGCAACAGCTATTAGCAAAACAATTTTCGCTTCTGGTAACGATGATTTAAGACCAGTTATGAGCGGGGTGTTTTTTCAATTTTCAACAGATAATTTGGTGTTTGTTGCAACCGATGCGCATAAACTAGTAAAATATACGCGCGACGATATTAGCGCTTCACAAACTGCCGAATTTATCATGCCGAAAAAACCATTAACGCTGTTAAAAAGTATTTTGGCCGGCAGCGAAGAAGACGTAACTATTGAATACAACGATAGCAACGCCAAGTTTGTTTTTGAAAATACAACAATGGTTTGTCGTTTAATTGATGGGAAATACCCAAATTACGAAGCGGTTATTCCAAAAGAAAATCCAAACAAACTTATTATAGATCGCAACCAGTTTTTAAATTCTGTTCGTCGTGTTTCTATTTTCTCGAGCAAAACAACCCACCAAATTAGACTTAAAATTGCGGGTGCCGAGTTAAATATTTCTGCCGAAGATGTAGACTACAGCAACAAAGCCGAAGAACGACTTACTTGCGACTATCAAGGCGACGATATGCAAATAGGTTTTAACAGTAGATTTTTAACCGAAATGCTTAACAACCTTACAAGCGACGAGGTTTCTCTAGAAATGAGTCTACCAAATCGCGCCGGAATTTTAACCCCAGTAGATGGTTTAGACGAAGGTGAAAACGTTACTATGTTGGTTATGCCTGTAATGTTAAACAATTAGCGTAAAAACGCAGTTTTAACAAGGACCGTGTAAAACAAATACTTGCCTTTTAAAAAATAGCCGCAAGTACTTAAATTTTTTAGTGATAGTTAGCCATTATGAAATTAAAAGCTTCATAATAGTTAACTATTATTTTTTTACCTAAATTTAGACAACCAAATTTTAAACCTAACTGTTATGAGCACCTACCAATATACAGATATTAAAAAAGCATTTAATATTAATATTTTAGGCAAAGGCACACAACCCATGGTTTTTGCGCACGGCTACGGTTGCGACCAAAACATGTGGCGCTTTGTATACCCCTATTTTGAGGAGAAATACAAAATTGTACTTTTTGACTACATAGGTGCCGGTAACTCAGATATTTCGGCATATTCAAAAGAAAAATACAATTCGTTAGAAAGTTATGCCAACGATGTTCTTGCCATTTGCGAACATTTAAAATTAAAAGACGTAATATTTGTTGGACACTCGGTAAGTGCAATGATTGGTCTTTTGGCTTCAATTAAAAAGCCTTCCATCTTTTCCAAAATGATTTTAATTGGTCCGTCGCCCTGTTATATAAATAAAGAAAATTACGTTGGCGGTTTCGATAAAGAGTCTATTGATGAACTTTTAGAGGCTTTAGACAGTAATTATTTAGGCTGGTCGCAAAACATGGCGCCCATAATTATGGGCAACGAAGACAGACCTCAATTAGGAAAAGAATTAAGTAACAGTTTTTGTAACACCGATCCCGAAATAGCCAAAAATTTTGCTAGGGTAACCTTTCTTTCAGACAATCGAGAAGATTTAAAAAAAGTATCGCATCCTTGTTTAGTGCTACAATGCTCGCAAGATGTAATTGCACCAGTCGAGGTTGGCCAATTTGTAGCAAGTACTGTTAAAAACAGTACTTTAAAAATCTTAAAAGCTACGGGCCACTGCCCTAATTTAAGTGCCCCAGAAGAAACCGCCGAAGCTATAAAAGATTTTCTTGAAACAAACGCTTAGTGGGAAAAAGCAATCATATTTCGAAACAATCAGATTCTATTCGTCTAAAAGCAGCTTTAGACTTATATGAAAATGCGCCTTGTGGTTCTGTTATATTTCGGAACGACGGCCTTATAGTTGCAATAAATAACACGCTTTCCAGCTGGTTGGGATATCGAAAATCTGAAATTGTAAACCATCGTACCCTTCCAAGTTTATTTAAAATTGGCGGACAAATTTATTTTGAAACACACTTCTTTCCATTGATTAAAATGCAAGGCTTTATTCAAGAGGTGTATTTTGACATGCTGCGAAAAGATAAAAGCGTATTTCACGCTTTAATAAACGTAAGAGAAATACCTTCAGAAGGTAGTGGTGATGCAACATATCAAGCTACAATTTTAGATGTATCAGACCGTAGACAGTATGAAAAAGAACTTTTAGATGCAAAGCGAAAAGCCGAAGCCGATAGCAAAGCAAAAGCTGAGTTTTTAGCAACCATTAGCCACGAAATTCGCACCCCACTAAACGCTATTTTAGGGATAGGAAATTTACTTCACAACACTCCATTAAACGAAGACCAAAAGGAATACGCACGCCTTCTTTTAGGCTCTTCAGAACATTTACTGAGTTTGGTAAATAACCTATTAGACTTAAGTAAAATTGAAGCAAAAAAGCTAGAATTAGAATATGTATCGTTTAACATAAACGACCTTATAATAACCTTAAAACAAATTTATTCGGTAAAAGCTGCCGAAAAAGATGTTGAATTACGCTTAGAGTTAGATGAAGATATACCGCAAAATATTATTGGCGACCCTGTAAAACTTAATCAAATTCTTACCAACCTTATTGGGAATGCGATAAAATTTACCAAAGAAGGTTCTATTACAGTTGTAATAAGTGTACTTAAAAAAGAAAAAAAACAGGTTACTTTAAAATTTGAAGTAGCCGATACCGGAATTGGCATCCCCGAAGAAAAACTGGAGGCTATTTTTCAAGAATTTTCGCAGGCTAGTTATGACGTTAGTGTGGAATACGGCGGTACTGGCCTGGGGCTTACTATTAGTAAAAAACTACTCGAGTTGCAAGGCAGCCAGTTGCACGTAAGCAGTAAGCTGCATCAAGGCTCAACCTTTAGTTTTGAACTAAATTACAAAGTAGATAAAAAGAAGTCTAAAAAATCGAAACAAGCTACCGAAACACAAACTGAGATTAATTTTGACGATTACAAAGTTTTAGTTGTAGATGATAACGATGTAAATTTATTTATTACTGCACAATACCTAGACCAGTGGCACATACCTTATATTACTGCCAAAAGTGGCAGCAAAGCATTGTCTATTTTAAGCAATGAGTTTGTAGATATTATTTTGCTCGATTTGCAAATGCCAAAGATGGATGGCTATCAAACTGCAGAAAAAATAAGAGCGCTTAAATTATCTCAAGACCCTATAATTGTTGCGTATTCGGCAACTACTAAAGGCGAAGTTCAAACCAAACTTATTGAGGCAGGCATAGACGACCACCTGCCAAAACCGTTTCAACCGGCCGAGCTTTTCGAGCTTTTAAAAATGTATAAAACCTTAAAAAAAACAAAGGGGAAAAAACGCCGAAAAAAACTCTTAAAAACTGCTACTCGTTCCAAAAAATACGCAAAGCAATTAGAACCCGAAACACCCCCAACTTCGCACGAAAGTTTTAGCTTAGACAAGTACCAAAAAATGGCGAATAACAAACCCGAGTACCTCCAAAAGTTTGTAAAAAGTTCGCTTAAAGCTGTCCAAGATTATTACAAAGAGTTTAAAGATGCAATAAAAAACGATGATACTGCCCAATTAGACAAACTCATTCATCAATCTACCATGACATTGTATTATTTAAAAGCCGATAAGTTGACCGCACTGATGAAAAAATGTTCTGAATTAATTGCGGCAAATGATTCTGCTTCCAATTTATCCACAACTACCAAGGAATGTAAAAAAGAATTTAAGACAATTATTGAAGGTTTAAAAAAGGCCAAAAAACAGTAAACTTTTCCAGTAGGTTTTGAGTATTATTTGCGCAACTATTACTTCAATAAAACTCAACTATTTCATATAATTTACCCAACGTTTAAACCAGTTTCACCCCTACCCTATTTCAACTACATTTTTAGTACTTTTGCAGCGATGACACACACAGATACCATAGTAGCCATGGCAACGCCTGCAGGCGCTGGTGCAATAGCAGTTATTCGTATTTCGGGTGAAGATGCTATTACTATTGCAGCTTCAATTTTCACATCCGTTTCGGGTAAGGATATTTCACAACAGAAAACACACACCGTTCACCTTGGGCACATAAAAGAAAACAACCGTGTAATTGACGAAGTGTTGGTTACTATTTTTAAAAATCCAAACAGCTATACGGGCGAAGATGTAGTTGAAATATCATGTCACGGCAGTAGTTATATTCAGCAAGAAATTATTCAGCTTTGTTTGCGCAAAAAATGCCGTATGGCGCAGGCTGGGGAGTTTACCCTTCGCGCTTTTTTAAACGGTAAAATGGATTTAAGTCAAGCCGAAGCGGTTGCAGATTTAATTGCTAGCGACAGCGCTGCGAGCCATCAATTGGCTATTCAACAAATGCGCGGTGGATTTTCTTCGGAAATAAAACAATTACGTGAAGAGTTGTTAAATTTTGCCTCTTTAATTGAACTTGAATTAGACTTTGCCGAAGAAGATGTAGAATTCGCTAATCGCGATGAGTTTCAAAAGCTAATTTCAAAAATTACACACGTTCTAAAACGCCTTATCGATTCGTTTGCCACCGGAAACGTGCTTAAAAACGGTATTCCTGTTGCAATTGTTGGCGAGCCCAATGTAGGAAAATCTACCTTACTCAACGCCCTGTTAAACGAAGAACGCGCTATTGTAAGCGACATTGCTGGAACTACTCGCGATACCATTGAAGATGAAATTACCATTGGCGGAATTGGTTTTAGGTTTATAGATACGGCCGGCATTCGCGATACAATTGATGTAATAGAAGGGTTAGGGATTAAAAAAACATTCGAAAAAATTGAGGCCGCCCAAGTTGTTATTTACTTATTTGATGCGCAGAAGTTTAAGGTTTCGGGCACTAAGTTTCAAGTTGAAATTGAGACAATTAAAAACAAATACCCCCTTAAAAACTTGGTAATTGTTGCCAATAAAGTGGATAAACTAACCGAAGAAGAGGTAAATCAGTTAAACGAAACTTTAAACGCTGTAAAAGGTGCATCGCATTTATTACTCTCGGCAAAAACAAAATTAGGCGTTGAAGAACTTCAAAATAAACTTCTCGATTTTGTAAACACCGGTGCTCTTCGCAATAATGAAACTATTGTAACAAACAGTAGGCATTACGATGCGATGATTAAGGCTTTAGAAGAAATTACAAAAGTGCAGGACGGCATAGATAGTGGGTTAAGTGGCGATTTACTAGCCATAGACATTCGTCAAGCTTTATATTATTTCGGCGAAATTACAGGCGAAATATCCAACGACGAGCTACTTGGAAATATTTTTGCTAATTTTTGCATCGGAAAGTAATTGAGTTTCTTTTTATTGGTTTTTATCTGTTTTTCAAAGGTTTACATATTCTTTTTTGTTGCCTAACTGCTCTTTTTTAACTATATTTGTTTCATATATGTTGCCTGTTATGCAGATTTGTTGCCCGAATCTGTTGGCAAAAATAGTGGCGAAATGATGCACCATATTGCCCCACGTTGCACCATAACGCTACATAAAGCACCATTTATGAGCAGTAATTTATACATCCCAAAAACTTGTAAACATTGCGGTAATGCGTTTACAGCACGAACAACAGTAACTCAATATTGTGGTAACTCTTGCGCTAAAAAAGCCTATAAGGCCAGAAAGCGTAAAGAAAAAATCCAAGCAACTCTTAATGCTGATATGAAGCAAAAGAATGAAGTTGTTGAGGTTCAGAATCCTAATGCTGTAAACAATAAAGATTTTTTAAGTGTTACAGAAGCTTCTCAATTAATTGGTGTTAGTAGATGGACCATTCAAAGAATGATTCAACAAGGACGCTTAAAAGCTGTTCCTTTCGGAAGAAAACGTATTGTAGCCAGATGGCAAATAGAAAACCTTTTTAATTAGCATCCTATGAAAGTAACATTAAGACAACGCAAGAAGAATGACAAAATAAGTTTGTATTTAGATTACTATCATAAAGGCAAACGTAAAACCGAATATTTGCGTTTATACCTTACACCTAACCCTAAAACTAAAACCGAAAGAGAGGTTAACAAGAAAACCAAACAATTAGCGGAAACTATTTGTGCTCAACGACAAATTGAAATTCAAAACGGTATTTATGGGTTCCAAGATATTGAGAAATTAAAAGGGAGTTTTATTACTTATGTAACAGCATTAGCAGAGAAAAAGAATACAAGCTCTGGTAATTATGGTAATTGGAACAGTATGCTAAAACATCTAAAAACGTTTTGTCCAACAGACGTAAGTTTTCAAGATATTGATAAGGATTTCGTAGTACGCTTTAAAGAGTATTTAGATAAGGATGCAATGGCAAGAGCAGGTAAAAAATTATCTCAAAACTCTAAATATTCTTATTATGGAAAATTCAACGCTGCATTAAAACAAGCTGTTAAGGATGGTATTTTAAGAATAAACCCAGCAAATGGTGTTGAGTATTTTAAACAAGGTGAACCTCAACGAGAATTTTTAACTCTTGATGAATTACAAAAAGTAGTCAATACAGAATGCGAGTTACCACTTTTAAAAAGTGCTTTTATATTTTCTGCGCTTACTGGGTTACGTTGGTCAGATATTGAAAAACTGATTTGGTCAGAAATTCAACATTCTAAAGAAATGGGATATTATATTCGTTTCAGACAAAAGAAAACAAAAGGGGTTGAAACTTTACCTATTTCAGACCAAGCAGCAGAATTATTAGGAGATAAGGGTAAACCCGAAGAAAAAGTTTTTCAAGGTTTACATTATAGTGCTTGGTCAAATTTAAAGTTACAACAATGGATGCTTAATGCAGGAATAACAAAAAATATCACGTTCCATTGTGCTCGACATACCTATGCAACTTTACAATTAACTTTAGGAACAGATATTTATACTGTTTCCAAGTTATTAGGTCATAAGGAATTGAGAACTACGCAGATTTATGCAAAAGTTATTGATGATAAAAAGAAAGAAGCTGCTAATAAAATTAAATTGGATTTATAATGGCTAAAGACCTATTTATCGACTTACTGTATGTGGAAAAGGTTACTGATGATAAAAGAACCGAAAACCAATTTAAAGAGCTTTTAAAAGGCTTTAAAAAGCAATACCTCAATACAACGCCTAATTATGAAATCGACTTTAAAAAAGCATATTCAAACAAGCGTAAATATTACTTTAAACTAATTGAAAATGATTATATCAAAAAGTTTAATGCTATTAATGACACCCTTGAAGCAAATTCAACACCTGGTCATTTGTCTTTTCTCTATGACAAAGAATTTAACCGAATTACAAATTATTTAACCCAGATTAGCAATTACATTTCTGAAAATGATCTTGATGAAAGTTTGTATTTAAAGCCTATTAATAATGACAAATCAGATGAAGCCTATATCATTTCATTTTTAAAAGCTAATGCGATGATGCTTTTTATGGAACTTCAAGACCGATTTTCAGATTTAAGTGATACAGAAATTTATACTATCGAAGAACTACACGAAGTATTTTTTAATGAAGAACCACCTCAAGAGTTAATTGTAAAATCCTATTCCGGTGCAGAAATAAAAACGGTCAGGAAAAAAGTAAAACAAAGTTCAATTTTCAACGCTATACAAGGTGATTTTAGAGAGGAAAACAATGATGTCTTATCCTATAACGAACTTATTAATAAGATTAAACAAAGAGAATTTGCAAAATTAGAGGAGCTGTTAAATGAAAAAGGCATTATAGATGATGAATATAACTTCATAAAGGATAGAGGTAATAAAATCTTACTTGCAGCTTTTATGGTTAAGTTAACAGAAACTAAATATTTTAATGAAAGAATATTTTTTGAAAGTAAACCATCTAAAAAAATTGAGCCTAAACACATTTATAAATTCTTTGCTTATCGATATGGACCAAGTAGTAATGCAGGTAAAGAATACCGTAGATTTTTAGGTACTGAAAAAAGAGCCTATCAAAAATTAGTTGATGCTAATTTTTGGCTTGACCAAATCAAATAAATCTTCATTTTTATAAAGTGGTATTTTCTCTACTAAATACCAAATAGATAATACCAAAAACAATATAACTTATTGTTTTACAATGGTTTAATAATACCATTTTTTCTCTTTTCTATTATACCAAACACCTTTTTCCATATTTGCTATGTCCTTGACAATCAAGGATGACTTTTGCGCAGAAGTCCATTTTTAAATTAAAATTATAAAAAGATGGACGTTAAAATTATAGAACGTTTAGAAAGCATCGAAAAGTTGTTAATAGAACAACAAACGTTGCAAAAGCAAGTATTGAACTTCAATGAAACTTGCAAGTATTTAGAACTATCACAATCGCACTTGTATAAACTTACAAGTACGGGAGCCATTCCACATTATAAACCGAATGGAAAAAAAATCTATTTCCAACGTCAGGAGTTAGACCAATGGTTACTACGTAACCGTATGGATTCCCAAGATGAAATCGAACAGCAAGCTGCTGATTACCTAATCAAAAAAGGAAAGGTAAAGTTATGACTGAAATAATCGATTTACTCTTGGCACTCTCACAAGAGATTAAGGATTTAAAAGCACGTATCGAATTAATAAGAGCTACGAGAGCAGAACGCTTAAAAGATACGTGGATTGACAATCAGGACGTAATGCAAACGCTACATATTAGCCAACGGACTTTGCAAACATTCCGTTCAAATGGTACGCTTCCATACAGCAAGATACAAGGTAAATTTTATTACAAAGTATCTGATATAGAGGAACTATTACAAAGCAATTATTATAACCCAAATTTTAAATGCGATGGAAATAAGTAAAGAAAGCATTTTAAAGAAAACGCATTACGGGTTAAATATTTATGCTTATGTATTAAGGCAGTATTATCCTAAAACAACAGTCCTTTCCTTAAAAGGAAGGGACTGTGGGGTAACCCGCAATCCTTTTAACGGAGGTAAATCAACATTACAAATTAATGTTTTAGACAATAAAGCGGTGCATTACGATACAGAATTAACCGATTTTAAAGGCGACGTGTTCGATTTTGCATCCTATCATTTTAAACTTATCGAAGAAGAAGAATTGCTACTTAAAATTAATGAGGTAATGAATCTAAACTTTGAAGTTAAAAAAGAAGATGAATTATCCTGGTTAGATGAACCCGATGATACTTGGTATGCTTACAGCAGTTTTTATAAAGCACCAATTAGAAATGTTTTTCCAACCGAAAAAGTAAGGTTATATCAAATATTTGAGCGTATTACAAGCGATAAGTATAAAAGTATCACAGAGCAATTTAGAGCGATTAAAGACCCAAAAGAAGCACGAAAATTTAAAGCAAATCATTTTGATTATGTAACATTTTCAGGCGTGTTTTCTAAACGAAATGATGCTAGCTTAATTGAGCATTCATCATTATTGACAATCGATTTTGACCATTTAGAAAATCTTGAAGAACTAAAACAACAATTATTAAACGATGAATATTTCGAAACCGAAATGTTGTTTACATCACCTTCAGGAGAAGGCTTAAAATGGATAATTAGAATCGATTTATCCAAAGTGTCACACAATGAATATTTTATTGCGGTGGCCAATTACATAAAGCAAACATATAACATTGAGGTAGACCAATCGGGTAAAGACATTTCCAGAGCGTGTTTTTTATCCCACGATCCATTGGCATACCTACATAAAAGACATCAAAAGCTATGACAAAAATATTCAACCCGAAAGATTGGTTAGCTGTTCCAGAGCAAAAAGAAGTACCTAAAAAACCAATCAACAACAAACCGACAACGGTTGTTGCAAATGATATTGAAACATATATCAACGCTTTAGAACAATCAGGTATCGATATTACTGATACTTATGAAAAGTGGCGTGATATTGGTTTTGCTATTTCAGAGGAATACGGTGAAGCTGGACGTGATTACTACCATAGAATTAGCAGAAATTATTCAGGTTACGACCATAAAGAATGCGACGAACAGTATAATAAATGCTTACAAGCAAAAGGACACGGTATAAGCATAGCAACCTTATACCACCATTTGCATCAAGTTGGTATTAAACCAAAACAGCAACAACAAGTTGTTGAAGTATCGCAACATCCAGAGGAAGAAAAACAACCATTGCCAACAATACCAACAACAGTTTACAACAACATCCCAACATTTTTGCAACAAGTAGTAAAACCATCAAGCAGTAATGAAGAACGTGATATTTTGTTGTTGGGTGCATTAACTGCATTTAGTGCCTGTTTTCCAAAATTATTTGGTGTGTACGACCAACGGAAAGTGTTTAGCAACTTGTATTTATTTGTTACTGCACCTGCTTCAGCAGGAAAAGGGAGATTAAACCAAATTAAAAATTTGGTAAATCCTGTTCACAAAGAAAAGCGCGAACAATCCAAAACCCTAAAACAACAGCATCAAGTTGAAATGGCTACTTATAATATGAATAAGGGCAAAAGTGAAACTATGGAAAAACCGAGTAAACCACCTGAAAGAATGCTGTTTATTCCGGCTAACAATAGTGTAACAGGTGTTTATCAATTAATATCGGATAATGAAGGTAGAGGGTTGATTTTTGAAACCGAAGGAGATACTTTAGCACAAGCTTTTAAAAGTGATTACGGTAATTATTCCGATGGTTTTCGTAAAGCATTCCACCACGAAACCATTAGTTACTATCGTAGAACGGACAGAGAGTATGTAGATATTGAAAGACCTTGTTTGTCAACGGTGTTGTCTGGTACACCAAAGCAGATTCAGGCATTGGTTCCAAGTGCTGAAAATGGCTTGTTTAGTCGTTTTATGTTTTATTATATGAATATCAAACCTACTTGGAAGAACGTTTTTCAAACTGATACAACCAATGGTTTAGATGAATATTACGACCAATTAGGAAAAGAATTTTTTGGGTTATACAAAACCCTAAAAAACAATCCTGATATTGAAGTAAGGCTAACAACCGAGCAACAACAAAAGTTTAATGTGTTTTTTGAGAAGCTTCAAACCAAATACCTCAATCTTCAACCCGATGACTATATAGCAACTGTTAGACGTTTGGGGTTAATAGCATTTAGAATTATAATGTTGTTTTCTGTATTTCGCATTATGGAAGATGGTGATGTAAACCAAGTAAGATATTGTGAGGATATAGATTTTGAAAATACATTGGAAATGATAAGCGTATTAGTAAAGCACAGTAGTAAGGTGTTTAACGATTTACCTATCGAACAAAAAGAAGTAAAAAGAGCCAATCGTAAAGAACGTTTTTTAGAAGCACTACCTTATCAATTTTCAAGACAAGATTACCTAAATATAGCCGACAAAAACAAGATTCCTCATAAAACAGCAGAAGGCTATATTACTAAATTTGTTGATGCTGGTCTAATACATAGGGAAGCACATAACAATTATACAAATCCCACAAAAGCACAATAAGGATTTTGAGGATTTTAAGGAAACGAGGATTTATAAAAATACTTTATATCCTCAAATCCTTAACTTCCTCATTTCCTGTTTATAATTGTTAATATCTTTTTGTTAGTTCTTATTTTCTTTTTCTTACATTAGACAAATATTGACAAGTCAAAATATCCCCAAAATGACGTTTGGAGAATACATCAGAGAAATACGAGAAGAAAAGCAATTATTATTAAGAGAAGTTGCTTCTCAAATGAATATTGATACGGCACTTTTAAGTAAAATTGAACGTGGTACTCGTATGGCTCGTAAAGAACAAGCTGAAGCATTAGCCAAAGTATTAAAACAAAATAAAAATGAATTGCTTCAATTCTGGATGGCAGATAAAATTGTCTTTATGTTAAAAGATGAAAAGAACAGTACGGAAATCCTCAAAATTGTAGAACAAAAAATTAATAGATTGAGCAAGAAGTAGAATTAATAAACCCAAGTATTATGAGTCAGGAACTTTATTTCAATATCATAACGTTTGATTTACCAGACAAACCAATAACTTTTTATTTAAGTAAAGAGAAAATTGGTAATGCTCAAAAGCTCTATAAAACAAAGTTTCCAACCAATATTGAAGAATTGTTTCCTGGTATAAAAGAAGAAAACCCTGATTTCATATACACATCGTTTATTTACGAAAAAGAAGGCTATCATCCCTTATCACTCAATCTAAAGGAACAACCAACCGACTTAATTAAACACTATTATAATTGGCGTATCAAAAAATTCTTTAATAGCATTAAAAAACTTGTTGGTCAAAACTTTGTGAATGATAATCAAATTTGGATTGGTAATAGATCATATCAAAATAAAAGTTTCGCGCAGTATTATAAGTTTACGGTCAAAGTACAAATTAAAGAAGTTAGTGAATATGGTGAGTTAGTTATTTCTTATGATGGTATGGCTAAAGTGTTTAAAAAACCTATTTCTGAAATTATAAAACATACCTCAACAACAAATCTTAATAAAGTTGTATATAAAATGAGGTTATTAAAATATCATAAGGAAAAGGAATTTATTGATGATAACACAAAGGCTTTTGCCATTTTGAATAACGATTTACGTAATGCGTTTAAAATTAAACCAGAACCCAAAGATGATTCCAATAAATATATTGGGTACAAAAACAAAATTGATAAGTTTATTCAACATTTCATTTTAAGTGATGAATTTAAGAAAGTTATCCCTGTAAATAATGATGATTACCTGCCAGTAGAAATAAATCGCATTGGTGAAGTAACTGATGAAAGTAATGATTTATTGTTCCAAAATGGTGTTGGTAGAAATCCCAAAATAGATTTTAAGAACTTAAAACCTTTAAATCCTTGTCAGTTAGATAATGTGCATTTCTTCTTTATACATCATACAAGTTATGCTAAAGAAGTAGAAGCATTGCAAAAATTATTGGAAGATGGTACAAGTTGGTATAAAGGTTTAAACATTTATGCAGGTGTTTTAGCACATTTCGATAATGATGTCAATATAGTATTTGATGATTTAGAAAATCCATTACCTCAAATTTCACAAGGTATAAAAGACTTTAAATCAGACCCTAACATTAATTACGTTGCTATTTATTTAAGCCCTTTTAACAAGCACGAACCTAATCTTGAAAAAAAGTTAGTGTATTACAAGGTTAAAGAACAGCTATTATATAAAAGAATAATATCTCAAGTAATAGAGTTTGATAGATTTAGAAGAAACCAACATAAATTTATTTACGATTTAACCAATATATCATTAGCCTTATTAGCAAAATTAGATGGTACACCTTGGCAACTTAATGTAAAACCAAAAAATGAATTGGTAATTGGTGTTGGTGCTTTTAAAAATACCGAAGAAAACATTCGTTATGTAGCAAGTGCATTCAGTTTTAAAAACAATGGAAGGTTCAATGAATTTCATTATTTTAGTAAATCAGATGTTAAACAATTAGGCAATGCTTTAAGTGATGCTATTTGGCAATATGTTCCAACGAATAAGTCACCCGAAAAAATAGTGATTCACTTTTATAAGGATATGAAGGATGAAGAAATACAACCTGTTTTAGAAATGATGGATAAACTTCAATTGCCTTGTCCTCTTTTTGTTCTTAATATTAATAAAACAAAATCACAAGATATTATTGCTTTTGACCAAAATTGGAATGGTGAGTTAATTCCAATGAGTGGCACATATATAAATATTGGTCCTAAAGGAGAATATAAATATTTACTCTTTAATAATTTGAGGTATAACAATACTGTAAAATACCCAAGTCATTCAAGTTATTCATTTCCAATAAAACTTAAAATATCAAGTCCTACACCAGAGGCTTTAAATGATAGTAAAATGATTAGAAAGCTAATAGAGCAAGTGTATCAATTTAGTAGGCTATATTGGAAATCCTTACGTCAACAAAACGTACCAATAACAATTAAATATCCTGAAATGGTTGCAGAAATAGCACCTCGTTTTGAAAGCAAGGAAATACCACCTTTTGGTCAAGAAACCTTATGGTTTTTATAATCCGAAGCCTTTTTTCTTTGCACAACCATTGCATTCAATAATTTGTATATTTGTATAAGTTATATGAAAATATTTGTTTCCATATCAATGTCTATTTTATTCTTTTTTCAAGGGATAAGCATAGATATGGACTTTTGTGGTCCAATTAAAGAAATTTCAAACCTTATTACCCATTATCAAGACCATAAAGTTTATGGAGACTCTTTCCTTGATTATGTAGTTGAAGATTACATTGACAGCGATGCAAAAAATGAAGAGCATCATCACAACCCAGATAAGGAGAATACACCAGTCCATTCCCATAATCAATGCTGTCACCCTTTAGTTTTAATTATTGCTAACAATAATTTGGCTTTAACCAATCGACTAAAGTTTGAAGAGAAAAAACAATATAATTTACATAAAGTAAACTTCACTTCCAGATATTTGGAATCACTTTTCCAGCCACCTAAAGTATAGTTCAGTTTTTTAATGGATAGCTATATCCAATTTTGAGCCTAAAGGGTTCATTTCATTTCGTGTAATTCTATTTTCTTATATCAGAATTATTTCGAATAGTTTAACTGAATTAATACATTTTCTATGATTAATAAAATCATTGATTTTTCAATCAATAACAAATTCATTATTGGTTTGCTTACGCTTACCATAATTGGAGCAGGTATTTGGAGTATGACCAAAGTGCCAATAGATGCTGTTCCAGACATTACCAATAACCAAGTACAGGTTATTACACAAGCACCCAATTTAGGTACAGAAGATATTGAACAATTTGTAACCTATCCTATTGAGGTGGCAATGAGCAACCTTCCCGATGTACAGGAAATTAGGTCTATTTCTCGTTTTGGTTTATCTGTGGTTACTATAGTTTTTGACGATGATATGGGAACCTATCTACCTCGTCAATTAGTAGCAGAAAAACTAAACGATGTTAAAGAACAAATACCGAGTGGTTTTGGCGAGCCAACTATGGGACCTATTTCAACAGGATTGGGAGAAATTTATCAATACACACTTAAAGTAAAACCAGAGTATAAAGACAAATATTCGGTTACTGATTTGCGCACAATGCAAGATTGGATTGTACAGCGTCAAATGGCTATGGTAGAAGGTGTAGTTGAGGTAAACGCTATAGGTGGAAAAATTAAGCAATACGAAGTAGCTGTAGACCCAAACGAATTAAAAGCTATTGGTTTAACAATTACCGATGTTTTTGAAGCTCTTGAAGCTAACAATCAAAATACAGGTGGAGCATATATTGAAAAGAACCATCAAGCCAATTTTATTCGTGGAGAAGGTTTGGTGCGTAGTTTAGAGGATATTAAAAAGATTACGGTTAAAAACACAAACAATATTCCAATTACCGTTGGCGACATTGCTACGGTACAATTTGGTGCTGCTATTCGCTATGGAGCTTTAACCCAAGATGGAGAAGGCGAAGTAGTTGGTGGTTTGGTTATGATGCTTAAAGGCGCTAATTCAAACGATGTAATTGAGAATGTAAAAGTGCGAATGGCTCAAATTGAAGAGTCATTACCTGAAGGTGTAATTATTGAACCCTTATTAGACCGAAGTAAATTAATTGGAGAAACAACTTCTACTGTAACCACAAATCTTATTGAAGGTGCATTGATAGTTATTTTTGTGCTTATCTTCTTATTGGGTAATTGGCGAGGTGGTTTAATCGTTGCTTCAACAATACCATTATCCTTATTATTCGCTTTTATTTTAATGAACGTGTTCGATGTTTGGGTAAACTTAATGAGTTTGGGAGCAATAGATTTCGGTATTATAGTTGATGGCGCTGTAATTATTGTAGAAAGTACAGTATTTCTCATTGCATCACAAGTACTAAAAAAGAAACAGCTTACATCCAAAGAGCGAGATAAAGTGGCGTCTAATGCTTCAAAAAAGATGATGAACGCTGCGTTTTTCGGTCAGTTGATTATCCTTATCGTTTTTCTACCCATTTTAGCCTTACAAGGTATTGAAGGAAAGATGTTTAAACCAATGGCATTGACCTTTATTTTTGCTATGATTGGTGCAATGGTACTGTGTTTAACCTATGTGCCAATGATGTCTGCTTTAGTGTTAAGAGCACCAAAAAATGATAAAAAATCTTATGGAGATAGATTTGTACATTGGGTTGAAGACAAATATCAACCTTTATTGGTTAGAGCCTTGCGAAAAGGTAAATGGGTAATTGGTATTGCAGTTGTGTTGTTTGGGATAACTGTTTTTATGTTTTCAAGAATGGGTGGTGAATTTATCCCGCAACTCGATGAAGGTGATATTGCATTTCACGCAATATTAAAACCAGGTAGCTCACTTACAGAAACTATTGAAACTACGACCAAAATAGAACAAATAGTAAAAGCCAAATTTCCAGAAGTCGAAAAAATTGTTAGTCGTATTGGTGTTGCTGAAATACCAACCGACCCAATGCCAATGGATTTAGCTGATGTTTTTGTTATTCTGAAACCTAAAAGCGAATGGACAACAGCAGAGACAAAAGATGAATTGATTGAGAAAATGAAAGAAGCGGTTGAAATCGTTCCTGGTGTTAATTATGAATTTACTCAACCTATCGAAATGCGTTTTAATGAGTTGCTTGAAGGTGTGCGTGAAGATATTGCCATTAAACTCTATGGTGAAGACATTGACATACTATCCCAAAAAGCTGAAGAAATATCTAAAATTATTGCAGGTACTGAAGGTATTGGAGATATGAAAGCGGAAGCCACAACGGGTTTACCACAAATGACCATCAATTACAACCGGAATAAATTAGCACAATACGGACTTCAAATAAATACGCTCAATCAAACCGTACAATCTGCATTTGCAGGTGGTACAGCAGGTGTGATTTTTGAAGGTGAAAAACGCTTCGATTTAGTGGTGCGTTTAAGTTCTCAAAACCGAAAGGATATAACAGATGTTCAAAACCTGTACATCAATTTACCTTCAGGTGCTCAAATTCCTTTACGTGAAATTGCAGATGTAAGCTACAAAGCAGGACCAATGCAAATAAGTAGAGACAATACCAACAGAAGAACCTATGTAGGTATCAATGTCAGAGGTCGAGATGTAAAATCTTTAGTAACTGAAATAAAATCAAAATTAGATGCACAATTGGAACTACCATCGGGTTATTTTATTCGCTATGGTGGTGCATTTGAAAATCTGGAACGTGCCAGCAACCGATTACAAACCGTTGTTCCTATCGCCTTATTACTCATATTTATACTAATATACTTTGCATTAAAATCACTACCTCAAACCTTAATGATTTACATAGCCATTCCAATGGCAACCATTGGTGGTGTTGTAGCCTTATGGTTGCGTGATATGCCATTTAGTATTTCAGCAGGTGTTGGTTTTATTGTGTTGTTTGGCGTTGCAGTTTTAAATGGATTGGTAATGATAAGTGGACTCAACGAATTAAAAGAAGAAGGTGTAACCAATCTAAAGGATAGAATAGTTGAAGGCACTAAACGAAGAATCAGACCTATTATGCTAACTGCTTTTACAGATGTGTTAGGCTTTCTACCAATGGCGATTTCATCATCAGCAGGTGCAGAAGTACAACGTCCATTGGCAACTGTAGTTATTGGTGGATTATTAACTTCAACTTTGCTAACACTATTTGTGTTACCTATTTTATACCATTGGGTAGAAAATAAATCTTTTACGTTTAAGCCAAATAAAAAGTTAGTAACAGCAACAGCAGTTGTATTATTACTGTTTGGCTTTTCACCACAAAGTAACGCTCAAGAGTTGAATGATACAATTCCCGAAATTTCATTACAGGAAGCTGTTAAACTCGCAAAAAGTAATTATCCATTGCTCAAACAAAAGCAGTTGGAAATTACAAAACAAGAGCAATTAAAAGCGACTGCCTATGATTTCGGAACGACTCAAATTTTTACAGGTGGTGAAGAAATTAATAGTGGTAATGGCATCTATACAACCATAGGTGTTGGTCAATCCAACATTGATTTATTTGGAATTGGTACAAAAAAGAAGCTGCAAGAACAACGCATTCAGTTAGCACAAAAAGCCTTTCAACTTTCCGAATTAGAACTGGAATTGGAAGTAAAAAAAGCGTGGTCTAAATGCTATCAAATGAAACGGAACTATAACTTGTATAAAGAACTGGATTCCATTTATTCCAAATTTGAACAAGCAGTAGCTTTAAATTATGAAGTCGAAGCCATTTCTAAATTAGAATATTCGGCAGCAAAAAATCAAGCGTTTCAAATTAAAAATAAAAAAGCGCAAGCCTATAGTGATTACCTTATTGCCTTACAGCAATTCAATTTGTGGTTGGTATCAGAAGAAATTTTTACAGTTTCAGATGAATTTGAGGTAGCGATAGATAGTGATATGGAAACGATTAGTATTGAAAACCATCCGTTGTACAGTATGTCGCAGAACATTGTAGATGAAGCGGAAGCTAAATATAAAGCTGCAAAAGCAGATAATTTGCCAAAGTTCAATCTTCAAGGTGGTATACAGAAAGTAAATGGCAATTCAGGGTTTTACACGTATCAAGCAGGTATTTCCATTCCGTTTTTATCAGGTACTAACAAAGCACAAATTAGAAGTTCCAAAATTGATAAAGAAATAGCAGAAACCAATGTAGCGTTCAAAAAACAGGAAGTACAATCAAGGTTTGTTCAGGCTAAAGAAAACTATATAAAATGGAAAACATCTTGGGAGTTTTACAAAGACCAAGTTTTACCATTAACAAAAGAGCAAAAAACAGGTGCATTACTGGCGTACAGAGAAGGCGAAATAGATTATACTGCATTTACGCAGTTGATAAAAGAAGCCATTCAATCGGAACTTGAAGCACAGACTGCATTAGTAAACTATTTAGAAAGCACATTTCAATTACAATATTTTAATCAATAAGACAATGAAAAATAAAATATATAAAATTCTTACCGTAATGGTGTTAACCATTTTTGTTTCAGCTTGCGGAAATAAAGAAAATCATAACGAGAATGATGGTCATTCCCACGATGAGGAAGAAAAAACAGAAGTTGACGAAGAACATAATGAAAGCGAAGAAGTAATGCTATCACAACAGCAATTCGATGCTTTAAAAATGAAAATAGATACGTTGGCATTACGTAATATGAGCGGCTATGTAGAGGCAAACGGAACGTTAGAAGTACTACCACAAAACGAAGCAGCTATTACTACTGTTGTTGGTGCAAATGTCGTTTCAATTGAAGTGATTGAAGGTGATAAGGTTAATAAAGGTCAAGTTGTGGCTTATCTATCGCACCCAAATATCATACAAGCGCAAACGGATTATTTAAACGCTTATAGCAATAGCGAGCTTGCAAAGAAAAATTATGAACGTCAACAAAAATTATACGATGCTGGTGTTGGTTCTGGTGCTAATTTCCAGAAAGCAGAAGCAGAATATCAAGCATCAAAAGCAATGGTTAATGGTTTAGAAGCGCAATTAAGAATACTCAACGTTAACACTACATCAGTTCGCAATGGAACAATTGCACAGCGCATAGCATTGCGAAGTCCAATAGAAGGCTTTGTGCAAAAAGTTGAAGTAAAAACAGGTCAATATGTAGAGCCACAAACCGAATTATTTGAAATTGTAAATACGCATCACGTTCACGCCGATTTTATGGTCTTTGAAAAAGATGTCCATAAAGTACAGAAGGGTCAAAGAGTAAACTTTACGGTACAATCTATACCAGATACAGAACTTACCGCAGAAATCTATTCCGTAAGCATAACCTTTGAGGACAACCCAAAAGCAGTTCACGTTCACGCAGAAATAGAAAACAAAAAAGGTAATTTAATTCCTGGTATGTATATTCAAGGTAAAATTCAAGTAGATAATACCCAAACAAAAGCTTTACCAGAAAGTGCAATTATAAAAGAAGGCGAAAGATATTATGTGTTTTCAGTAGAAAAAGAAAATGACGATTGGAGCTTTAAACCTATCGAAGTTGTGTTAGGTACTAAAGATGGTGATTGGGTATCGGTTCAATTTATTGAAGATATAGAAAGTAACACACAATTTGCCTATAACAATGCTTATTACCTTAACGCAGAAATGAAAAAAGGAGAAGCAGAACACGAACATTAATTATGCAGACAATAGAACAATTATTAGAGTCAAAACAAATTCGTATTACAGCAATGCGTTTGCTTATATATAAGTTTCTTGCAGAAAAAGAAATAGCAGTAACATTAAGTGACATTGAAAATGCTTTTGAAAAAGCAGATAGAACTACCTTATACAGAACTATTAAAACATTTGAAGATAAAGGAATAGTCCATCAAATAGACGATGGCACAGGGATAACAAAATATGCGTTATGCGAAGAGGGATGTAATTGTGATATTAAAAACGATTTGCATTTACATTTTCATTGTAATAATTGCAATGAAACCATTTGCTTAACAGAACATAAAATACCTCAAATAAAAGTGCCAAATGGTTTTGTGTCAGAGAATGTAAATTTGGTGGTAAAAGGTATTTGCGATAAGTGTAGTGTCTAATTATTGCACTTCCATTGCACTGTTTTTAATTGCATTTTTGTAATCAAAGAATTAAGTAATTATGAAAAGTAAATTAGCGATAACAAGTTTGCTTACAGCAATTACAGCTTCATTATGTTGTATAGCCCCAGTTTTGGCTCTAATCGCGGGAACAAGTGGATTTGCTTCAACTTTTTCTTGGATAGAACCATTTAGACCTTACTTAATAGGGCTAACAATAGTAGTTCTTCTATTTGCTTGGTATCAAAAACTAAAACCAGAAAAAGAAATAGACTGTGAATGTGAAACGGATGAAAAACCAAAATTTATGCAGTCAAAAACCTTTTTAGGTGTTGTAACAGTATTCGCAATAGTGTTGTTGGCTTTCCCATACTACTCAAGTATGTTTTATCCCAATTCAGAGAAACAAATTGTTGTCGTTGATAAATCAAATATAAAAACAACAGAGTATAAAATAAGTGGAATGACTTGTGCCAGTTGTGAAGCTCACGTAAACCACGAAGTAAATAAACTTAACGGAATTGTAAACTCAAAAACATCATACGAAAATGGTAACGCAATCATTGAGTATGATAAAACTAAAACAAATGAAGCGGAAATTGAGAAAGCAATTAACGCAACAGGTTATAAAGTAACTGATAAAAAAGAAAATTAATGAAAACCATATTAAAATCGGAAATCACTTGCCCTAACTGCGGACATAAAAAAGAAGAAGATATGCCAACAAATGCTTGTCAATTCTTTTACGAGTGCGAGAATTGTAAAACGGTACTAAAACCAAACGAAGGTGATTGTTGTGTGTATTGTTCTTATGGTACAGTTCCTTGTCCACCAATTCAACAAAACAAAAGTTGTTGCTAAAACAAAACTAAATGAAAAAAAAGAAAGTCAATTTAAGAGATTTAAAACCAAATTCAGAAGTGCAACACACGCATAATGATGGTCATAATCACGGTAATGGAAGTGCATTCAAAACCTACGTGCCTGCAATAATAAGTTTTACAATGCTTATCATTGGTATAGGTTTAGATTATTTTGATGTTTCATTCTTTAAGGATTGGATTCGTATTGCTTGGTATGGTATTGCATATCTTCCTGTAGGGTTTCCTGTTGTAAAAGAGGGTTGGATTAGTATTAAAAAAGGTGATGTTTTTACAGAGTTCTTTTTAATGTCTATAGCAACCATTGGTGCATTTGTTATTGGTGAATATCCCGAAGGTGTTGCAGTAATGCTATTTTATGCAGTAGGCGAATTATTTCAAAGTGCTGCTGTAAATCGTGCAAAAGGAAATATAAAAGCATTATTAGATGTTAGACCTAAAGAAGCCAATGTATTTCGTGAGGGAGATTATAAAAGTGTTTCGCCTGAAGTTGTCAATATTGGAGAGAAAATTCAAATTCGTGTAGGTGAAAAAATTCCATTGGATGGCATTTTATTATCCGAAAAAGCATCTTTAAATACAGCTGCGTTAACAGGAGAAAGCAAACCAGATTCCATTCAAAAAGAAGCAAAGGTTTACGCGGGTAGTATTAATTTGGAAAGCGTTATTGAAGTTGAGGTAACCAATAAGTTTGAAGACAGTTCTATTGCGAGAATATTAGACTTGGTTCAAAATGCAACAGCACGTAAATCTAAAACAGAATTATTCATCAGACAGTTTGCTCGTATCTACACACCAATTGTAGTGTTTTTAGCTATTGGTGTTACTTTTATACCTTACTTTTTTGTAGATGATTATGTGTTTAGAGATTGGTTATACAGAGCATTAATTTTCTTGGTAATATCTTGTCCTTGTGCGTTAGTGATTTCAATTCCATTAGGATATTTCGGTGGATTGGGAGCAGCTTCAAAAAATGGAATCTTATTTAAAGGTGCTTCATTTTTAGATGCAATGACCAAGATAAATACTTTGGTAATGGACAAAACAGGAACAGTAACTAAAGGTGTTTTTAAAATCAAAGAAGTAAAAGCAATTGATTGGAAAGAAACCGAATTTATGCAATATTTAATGGCGATGGAAGAACAATCCACGCATCCAATTGCTAAAGCAATTTTAGAGTATAAATCAGAAGGTGAAGATTTTGAAGCTCAAGACGTTTCTGAAATTGCAGGTAAAGGATTAAAAGGAATTGTAAATAGTAAAACAGTTTTAGTAGGTAATAAAGCATTAATGATTGCTAATAATATAGAAGTCCCAGCGGAAACGGAAAATATTGTAGAATCTATTGTATTAGTTGCAATAGATAACAAGTTTGCTGGTTATGTGGTAATAGCAGACGAATTAAAAGAAGATGCCAAAGAAACAATTGTCAAATTACAAAAAGTTGGTATCAAAAATATTATGATGCTTTCCGGTGACAAAGATTCCATTACTCAACAAGTCGCTAAAGAGTTGAACATCGAAAATGCAAAAGGTGATTTACTTCCAGAAGATAAGTTAAACGAAGTTGAAATATTAAAAAAGAATCCTGAAAATAAAGTAGCATTTATAGGGGATGGTATAAACGATGCGCCTGTTTTAGCAGCAAGTAACGTTGGAATTGCAATGGGTGGTTTGGGTAGTGATGTAGCTATTGAAACAGCAGACGTTATCATTCAAACCGACCAACCTTCAAAAGTAGTTAGAGCCATTAAAATAAGTCGTTCCACACGAAAAATTGTTTGGCAGAATATCATTTTAGCTTTTGGTGTTAAAGTCATTGTCTTAATTTTAGGAGCAGGTGGTTTAGCTACAATGTGGGAAGCAGTTTTTGCAGATGTAGGAGTAGCATTATTAGCAATTTTAAATGCAGTTAGATTACAACGAATGAGTTGGTAATTGTCCCCACAACCCAAAACCCAGTTTTTTCGTACCTCAAAATCCTCTGTCTTTTGTTTTGTTCCGCTATCCACCGCACTTGTAGTTTTTGGTTGCCAACCCTCACACAGCACATTGCTTATTTTATTTGCTATTATATTTTAAAAGTAGTACAATAAAAAAGCAAAGAGCTGTTGCCATCCCTCACACCAAAAACTACCCCAAGCTATGTTTACATAACGGGTAGTTATAATAGCAGCCGCTACACCCACCGCATCACCAAAGCTGTAGTTATAACGCCATTATGTAAAATAGCCGCTTTTCCCACGCGCACACCCGAACTTTCAATAAAAATCTGAACTAAATTGAAACAATAGCCATTTGAAATTTTAGCTTAAAATGATGCATATTCGTTACCTCATTCAAGCTGCACAAAACCATCGTTAAGTCCAAGTATTCCTTACCTCAAGTCTTTGTTTGTTTCATTTCGTTAACAAATATAAAAGACCACTTTTCCCCACCTCCCAAGTCAGCGGTTATAAAAAAATAGGTTCATAAAATGTAGTAATACGCCATAGCATATTGCTTTTTCTCGTACCTCAAAAAAACAAAAAGCTATTGCCTAAAAGTCCTGTATAAGTAGCTTGTTTAAATGCTGTTTTATCAAACAACTATTTAAAACGCTACCCATACAAACGCTTCATCCCACGCTCAAATTGAAAACAACCTATTTTTTTAAGAGTTTATGCCCCAAAAAGTGAATTAAGTTGAACAAAAAAAATAATAAAAAAAGGTAGCAAATATATGTGGCTTCCTTCTGCCAACGCGCAAGGCTATAAAGGTCAAGCCCTACGGGTTTTGAAAAAAATCTCCACCCCAATATTATTTAAAAAAGAGGGTAGTATTTTTTCCAAAAACCTTGACAGCCTTATCCACGCCACAAGAACATACGGCTTTCTTTTTTTATTGTTTTTCTTTTAAAAAATTAATGGTGCGAAGCGTAGCGAAGCAATTTTAAATTGGATAGCTATGTCAACTTTTGAACTGAAAACACACCAAATCGGAAGAACCTACTCGCAACCTCATTTTTTTATCCTGAACAAAGGGCAAAACAGCGGAAAGCCTTTAATAAATCCCTGTCCTAATTGTTTTGTGGTATCTACATCAACCGAAGAAGAAAAACAAACCCTTTACCATTTATCAATGATGTTGCAAATAGGCGGTTTTTATGCTTATTATTTAAAAGGCAGTGTTATTCCGTTTATCTCAATAGATGATTGCAGAAACACCTTAAAAAATAGTTACACATCGTTGTTAAATGATGAATTTGAGTTACAAAAGCATATTAATATAGTGTCAGCAATTTGTAAAAAAGAAGCTGAACTTAAAAAAGTAATTTCAAAAATGGCAGATTTAAAGGTGTCATACATACAAAATCTATTTTCTAAAAAGCAAAATCGGGCAACAAAGGGCAACAAAAACCAAATCAATCTATTAGCATAGTATTTGCCATATATTACTTGTGTTGGTTAAAGACCGTACCAAGTCCGTACCAACTCCAAACAAGTAGTAATTTTAAATTTTATATACAATGGGTGTTATTTCACAAGGAATCCTGGGCGGTGTATCAGGAAAAGTAGGAAACGTAGTCGGTGCTTCTTGGAAGGGTATTGACTACTTGAGAATCAAACCTTCAAGCGTGGCAAATCCACGAACAGAGGGGCAAGTTAACCAAAGAAACAAGTTTACTGTTACTTTGGAGTATCTTCAACCAAATTTAGGCTTTATCCAAAAGGGATATAAGTCTTATGCGGTGCAAAAAACAGAGTTTAATGCTGCAATGTCTTATGTATTGAATAATGCTATTACAGGAGCTGCACCAAACTTTACTGTAGATTATGCTTTAGCTTTATTAAGTAGAGGTAACTTATCAGGAGCGTTAAACCCTGCAACAGATTTAGCAACTGCTGGACAAGTTGAGTTTACTTGGGATGATAACTCTGCTGAAGGTAATGCAAATGCAACCGATAAAGCAATGGTTTTAGTTTACAATCCAAGTAAAAAAGAATCAATGTATATTCTTGATGGTGCTGATAGAACTGTAGGATCTCAAATCATTACAATTCCAAGTACCTATGCAGGTGATACAGTCGAGCTTTTTATGGCATTTATTACTGCTGAAGGTAATACAGTGTCAAACAGCGTTTATTTAGGCTCTGGAACAGCTAATTAACGGTTGATGTTTTTATGTATGAAACCACTCTTTATGAGTGGTTTTTTTATGCTATATTCGTAATTGAATTTATTAATAATTGTCTTTAATTTATCCTTTTTAGGTGTTTTTTGTATCCTATTTGTTGCCCAAATGCTCTAACCCCAATAAATATAAGGTAAATTACATATTGTATAGGGAAGTAATTACACCGCTTCAACATTTCAGTAAGCAGTAAAAGAAATACCGGCTGTTAAATTTTGAGATTATAGATTAAATTTTTAATTTGTTCTTAAATTATCAAATTGCGACTTTTTATTGAATTGTTTTTATAACAAATCTTTAAAATTTTTAAATTAAATTAATTTAAAATAATTTTTATTAAATAGTAGCTTCCACAACAGTCCCCACCTAACCACCGCTGTTTATGGCCAATAAAAAAGAGGATGATTTCCCCGATAGGATTATGTTTGACCTATACCCGTTTCCAATGTGGATTTACGAGGTGGAAACGTTGCGGTTTTTAGCAGTTAATAAAGAGGCTATTAAACACTACGGCTACACCGAAAAAGAGTTTCTCTCCATGTCTATAAAAGACATTCGGCCCCCTGAAGAAATACCAAAACTACTACGCTCACTTCGCGACAAAGACACTAAAACCGATAAATACGCCAACAAACTCTTTGTACATCAAAAAAAAGACGGCAGTTTAATAAATGTGCAAATTAGAAGTAGCTACATTGCCTATAAAAATAAAAAAGCCGATCTTGTAACTGCTATCGATTTAACGAAGCAATACCAACAAGAACAACGCATACGCGAACAAAAACAATATCTCTCAATTATTGGCGAGCTCAATCAACTGCTCTTAAAGACCAATGATTGGGTTCAAGCCTTGGACCGTTGTTTTCAAATTGTTGGAGAAACCTTAGATGTAGATAGAATCTATTTCTTTGAAAATGATTTAGAAAATAATACTACATCACAAAGATTAGAGTGGACCCGTAAAACCAATCAAACGCAATTAGACAATCCGCACTTACAAGATGTTTCATACACTAAATTTCCAGTATTGTTAAACCCTTTACGCAATGGTGAAAAGTTTGAAGCTATTATTTCTCAACTCCCACCTTCAGATACCAAAGAAATTTTAAAAACCCAAAACATTGCTTCTATCCTTATTTTACCGGTAATGATAAATAACGAGTTCTGTGGTTTTATAGGAGTAGACGATTGCGAAAATGATCGAAACTGGAGCGAAAACGAAAATGAATTACTAAAAAACTTAACTTCAAATTTAGGACATGTAATAAAAGATTCTAGATCGCATCAAAAACTTAAAGAAAGCGAAGCACGCTTTCGCTCGTTGGTACACAATGGCTCCGATTTAATTGCCATTGTAAATAAAGAAGGTATTTATACTTACGTGGCCTCAACGTCGATAAAAGTACTTGGTATCCCTCCCAAAGATTTTATTGGAAAAAGCGCTTTCGATTTAATTTCAGATGAAGATAAACCCCGCTTATTGCAATACTTAGAGGATATTTTGGCGGGAAAAAAAGTTAAAGCAGAGCCTTTTAGATTATTAGATGCTCAAAATAATTGGCGATGGATACAAAGCGAGTTTACCAACCATTTAGACAATCCAGCTATAAATGGTATCGTGGCAAATTCAAAAGATATTACTGCCGAGGTTGAAGAAAAAATGGGCAAAGATATTGTCGCCTCCCTTACAAAAGCAATAGGTAGCCCAGGAGCATTAACAGATCGTTTAAATGAAGCTCTCAAAAAATTAGTTAAAATTTCAGGAATACACATAAGTGAAGTTTGGTTAATTTCTGAAGATAAACAACAACTTAATTTAGTAGCAAAAGCTCATAAAAACACAGGTTTTAAATCCTTTCACGAGACTTCACAAAATATTCATAGTTTTAAAAAAGGCCAAGGCTTGCCTGGCCGTACCTGGAACTCAAAACAAACAATTTTATGGGAAAACCTTAAAACACACGAAAGTCTTATTCGAAACGAAGCTGCCAAGCTTATGGATTTAGAGTCGGGTATGGGAATCCCCATTGTTTTTAACGACGAGTTTTTAGGCTGTATTACCTGTTTCTCAAGATTTGACAGCGAGTATTTAACAGATATCTTTAAACTTTTAAATGAAGTTGGAACACAAATTGGCGCCGTTGTAAAGCAAAAAATTACCGAAGAAGAGTATAGAAACTTTTTCGATATAGCGCCAGATCCCCATTGTTTATTAGGTTTTGATGGCTATATAAAAAAACTAAACCACGCCTTTAAGGAAGTTCTAGGCTATTCGGAAAATGAAATTCTTAGCAGTCCTATTTTTAAGTTTATCCACCCCGAAGACTGTGGTGCTTTTAAAGAAAATTTAATTACCAACGCCCAAAGTATCAATTTACAAGAAGTGCGAATAATCGCTAAAAATGGTGATACAAAATGGTTGCGATGGAGCGCTTCTTTAAATTCAGATGTTAAAATAATAGTCGCCGTAGCCAAAAACATTACCGATCAAAAACTGGCCGAACAGGAGTTAGAAACGGCCTATCATAAACTTCAAAATGCTCATAAAATTGCAAAACTTGGGTATTGGAGTAGAAACCTTACCACAAACTTATCTGAGTGGAGCGACGAGATGTATACTATCTTTGGGCAATCTCCTAAAACCTTTACCCCTACCCTTAAAAATATAGAAAATGCTTTTCATCCGGCCGATAAAAACTTGTTAAGAGGCCCTTTCCCCGAAAAGTTAAACTCTGGCGAAGTACAAAGTTTTGAACATAGAATCATTACCGCTGCCAATGAAACAAGATGGGTACGACAAGAATTGCAATTAATAAAAGACGAAAATGGCGAACCCATACGGTTAGAAGGTACTTTGCTAGACATTACAGAAAGTAAAGAATACCAACAACAACTGGCACAAAGCAACGAGCGGTTTGCAATGGCAATGCGCGTAAGTAATGAAATGATTTGGGAAATAGACCACATAAAAAACAAAGTATCGCGCGGAAAAGGCTATGTAGGCGCTTTTAATTATGACGCTACCGAACCATTTGTAAAGCATAACTCTTGGTTTAAAAAAGTACACCCAGACGATTTAGAAGAACTGTGGCAATCATTACAACAATCCATTCGCGACACCAATAAAAAATCGTGGGAAATGGAATATAGAATATTTGCAGAAGATAATTCAATTGCGTACTTTGTTGATAGATGTTACATCATTAGAGATGAAGACGGAAATGCTTTAAGATCAATAGGTTCGGCTTTAGATGTCACTAATTCAAGGTTGCAATTAGAACAAATTAAAAGGCAAAATAAAAACCTTCGTGAAATTGCTTGGTTGCAATCGCACGTAATTAGAGCTCCGCTTTCAAAAATTATGGGATTAGTTTATATTTCTGAATTGGAAAATAACGACGAACCCCCCGAAGAAATCTTTAAAATGATTTCAAGCGCAGCGCAAGAACTGGATGAAGTTATCCACGAGATTACACATAAAATCAACACCTTTGAAAACAAGGAATCGTGAAATATTATTAGTAGACGACGACCGTATTATTAACTTAATTAATACAAAAGTTGTAAAAACGCAGTTCCCCGAAGTGCCAATTAAGGCTGTAGAAAGTGGGAAACAAGCCTTGGACTATATTAGCGAAAATCCTCAAAAAAAATATTTAATCTTTTTAGATATCCATATGCCACAAATGACCGGGTGGGATTTTATTTCGGTTATAAAAGAAAAACTTAATTCATTAGATTTACAAATTCATATTTTAACTTCCTCCATCGATAGTACCGATATTAAAAAAGCTAAAGAAAGCGACCAAGTACTTTCCTATTTACTTAAACCTCTAAAAGTAGATGTCTTAAAATCTATCGCAATTTAACCCTTTTCCATAGCTTTAAAACGCTCATTTTCAGTTTTTAAACAGTTAATATTTCAGCTTAAAATTTAAGTAGTTTCGTTAAATTTCACTTAATCTGTAAGATTAATTCCTTTATTATGTGGAATTGGCAATTCAAACCCATAGTTTTGCGCACTTATTGATTAAAATATCAAAAAAACACACATTATGAGTCAAGTACAAGGAAATGAAACCGTAAAACTTCATTACACAGGAAAATTAAACAACGGACAAGTTTTTGATAGTTCGTTAGAGCGTGAGCCATTAGAAATTAAACTTGGTGAAGGCAAATTAATCCCTGGGTTTGAAAAAGGGTTGGTAGATATGAAGGTGAACGAAAAGAAAACCATTACCATCCCTAAAGAAGAAGCTTACGGCGAAGTTCAAAAAGAACTATTCCAAAAAATTCCTAATGAAAATTTACCACAGGAAATTAAACCACAAGTTGGGATGGGATTAGTATCTAAAAACCCTGACGGAACCGAGCGCCAATTACGCGTGGCAGACGTTAAAGAAGATTTTATCATCGTTGATGCAAATCACCCCTTAGCAGGTCAAGATTTAACATTCGAATTAGAATTGTTAGAAATTAAATAATTCTACGAATATATTTTCTATAAAAAGCTTTCTTAACCGAAAGCTTTTTTTTTACTCAATTTTTAATAGAAATTATTATTGCACCCCTTATTCCCTACCCGTATCTTTATAGGGTATAGTTTTATAATGCTGCACAAAATAAATATGATTCCTGCCCTAAAATACATACTTACAGTTTTCGTATTAATAATAATTTCGAGCGTGATGAGGGCTCAAAACAACGATAAAAAAACCAATAAACCGCAAGACAGTCTTAACTACCAACAATTAGAACAAGTAGAAGTTAGCGCTACTCGCAACCCCATAACCCTAGCTGCTTCAACTGTAATTATACCTATTACCAATATTAGTTCACAAAAACTTCAAGAATCTAACCCCGTAGATTTAGTTGCTACTTTAAACCAAGTTCCCGGGCTTTATTTGCACAGTGGCGCAATTAATACCAACCGTATTACCATTCGCGGAGTTGGCTCCCGTACCCTTTATGGCACCAATAAAATTAGAGCCTATTTTAATGACATCCCAATTACAAATGGTGGTGGCGAAACCACAATAGATAGTTTCGACCCCGAAAACTTACAGTATATTGAAGTAATAAAAGGCCCAAAAACTACCGAATACGGCACCAATCTGGGCGGCACCCTTTTGCTCGCCACGCCCCCAGCAACGTTTGGGGAAACCAATTTTAAAAGCAGCCTTACCTTGGGTTCTTTCGGCCTTGTAAAAAATACAATTACTGCGGCTTCAGCTACCAAAAAATTATCATTTCATCTCCATTACGACCATTTGCAAACCAACGGATTTCGAGAAAATAACAACTATAATCGCAAGGCATTATTGTTCACCTCTACCTACACAATCAATCGACAAAATTCTTTGTCGTTATTAGCAAAATACACCGATTATTTTGCGCAAATTCCCAGTTCGTTGGACAAAACAGCTTTTGAAGAAGACCCCACCCAAGCCGCAAATAACTGGGGTGCTGCCCAAGGTTTTGAAGACAACAAACACACGGTTTTGGGGTTAAGTTTTAGTCATATATTTTCCAAAAACTTGCAAAATACCACCAGTGTCTTTTATAATTATTTAGATCACTACGAACCCCGCCCGTTCAATATTTTGGACGAGTACACTAATGGATACGGTGCGCGTACGGTTTTTAATGCTAATTGGAAAGTTTTTAATAAAAATGCAACTTTTAGGTTTGGAGGTGAAATTTTTAAAGATGAATATCACTGGAAAACTATTGAAAATTTATACGGGGAAAATAACGGCAACGGCAGTAAAGAAGGGGCATTGCTAAGCGATAATTTTGAAATGCGAAGTAATTTAAACACCTTCGCCAATTTAATTCTTCCAATTTCAGAAAAACTAAAAACGCAAATCGGACTTAATTTTAACACCACTGCTTATAAATTTACCGACAAATACAACACAGGGGCTCAAAATAAAGATGCCAATCGCAACTTTAGTCCCATCTTGGCACCCAATTTTAATCTGCTTTATACTATAAGTAATTCGGCTAGCACATATGTAAGTGTAAGTCGCGGTTTTAATTACCCCTCAATAGAAGAAACACTTACGCCCAACGGGGTTATTAACCCGTCGCTCGGGCCCGAAACGGGTAATAATTTTGAAGTAGGCACCAACCTATCCTTTGTTGAAGGTAAATTAATGTTACAAGCAGCGGCCTATGTTTTAAAAGTAAAAAATTTAATTGTGGCAGATCGCATTGGTGAAGATGAATATATTGGCAGAAACGCCGGAAAAACTACACACAAAGGCGTAGAATTGCAGACAAGTTTTAGGCACAATTTTACAGCCAAAATTGCAGTGGCTCCCTATTTTAATGCCGAATTTACAGACCATGTTTTCACCAATTTTATCGATGGCGACAATGATTATTCTGGAAACAAACTAACGGGCGTACCCTCTGTAAAAATAAATGGTGGCCTTAATTTATTAATTGATAAGTTTACGGTAAATACAAGTTTTATTCATTTGGGCAAAATGCCCATAACCGATTCAAATTCGCTTTATTCAAACAAGTACAGCCTCTTTAATTTAAAAGCTCTTTATAACAAGCAATTAGGGCAACATGTTGCATTGCAACTTAATTTTGGCGTAGATAATATTTTTGATAAAAAATACGCTTCTTCTATCTTAATTAACGCCACAAGTTTTGGCACTTCCCAACCAAGATACTACTACCCTGGCCGCCCGTGCAATTACTTTGGCGGTGTAAAATTAAAGGTGACGCTTTAAGAGTTTTAAACATTGTTTTATAGCGAAAAAGCTAATTTTCCTAATAAATACGCACTTTCAACCACCAACAATTATCTATATTTGTGTAAAACGAAACAGCATGATTTTTATTGAAAACGAAAACAATACCAATCCCCGCTTAAACCTCGCATTGGAGGAATACGCATTGCGAAATTTTAGCGCCGATACAGATTATCTGCTTTTTTACATCAATGAACCTTCTATTATCATTGGGCGTAATCAAAATACTTTGGAAGAAATTAATCACGAATACGTTAAAAAGAATAATATACACGTAGTTCGACGTATCTCGGGCGGGGGTGCTGTATATCACGATTTTGGAAACCTAAATTTTAGTTTTATTACCAATCACGACATAAAAAGTTTAAACAATTTTAAAAAGTTTACAGCTCCTGTAATTAAAGTGCTTAAAGACTTGGGGGTCGATTCAGAATTAAAAGGACGGAACGATATTCAGGTTGATGAGAAAAAGATTTCGGGTACCGCACAATTTTCAACCGGTAAACGTATGGTAAGCCACGGAACGCTTTTGTATAATACAGACCTCGGCGAAGTGGTGAATGCCCTAAACGTTAAGATGAGTAAAATTCAATCAAAAGGTCATAAATCGGTTCGAAGTAGAGTGGCAAATATTACTGAATTTTTTAAAAAACCTATGGCTATTGAAGAATTTAGAAAACTACTCCTCGAAGGCTTGTACGACGCAAGCGAGCCTTTTGAAAGCTATCACCTAACCGAAGCCGAATGGAAAGCTGTACACCAATTAAAAGAAGAAAAATACGACACTTGGGACTGGAACTACGGCCGTTCGCCAAAATTTAACATTCAGCGCAATAAACGTTTTGATATTGGCGAAATAGACTTGCGTATTTATGTTGAAAAAGGACATATAGTAGCCTTTAAAATATTTGGCGATTTCTTCGGGAAGGAACCAGTAGCAACCTTAGAAAATATTTTAATGGGTAGTCGCTACGAATACGATGATATTTCAGAAAAACTAAAAGATATCAATCTTAAAGATTATTTCGGAGCAATTGAAAAAGAAGATTTTATCGAATTGGTTTACGGCGGATAGTGCATTGTTAATTAGACAGTTAAAAAACCGTCTATCTCCTCCAATTGCTATAGCTAGTTAATAAGCATAACTGTTTATTCAACTTTTAGATTTTTAACCCTATGAGAATGTTTTTATATATTCTTGCTGCTATAATAACCATCATTGGCTTGGTAACCGGTAAATACTTATTCATTTTAGTAGCCTTACCTTTAGGACTTTTCTTTAATAAGAAGAAATAAAAAAGCTGCAAAAAATTGCAGCTTTTTACTATAATTAACAAGCCATTTATTATGGCGTATTTATTTCTGTAAGTATTAAATAGACCTTAAAAAGGACTACTATTCAACTATAAACTCTCCTTTCATTAAGGCGTAATGGCCAGGGAAGGTACACATAAAAGTGTAGGTACCCGGAGCCGGAGCTTCAAACTCGATAGTATCGGTTTCTCCCCCGCCAAGCATTTTGGTATGTGCAATTATCTGGTCGGTCATATCGGTTGGAATATAATCATCTTCCTTAGCAAGAGCAGCGGCTTGGCCTACGGCAGCAATATCGGCATCTTGAGTAAGTAACACCCAATTGTGTCCCATTACTTCAATCCCCATTTTTCCAACGTGCTTTAAAGTAAGTTTTACTTTTTGTCCGGCTTTTACGCGGATAACACTTTTGTTAAATTTCATTTGGTCGTTACCTTCAATGGTAACATTGGCTACTGCCTCATCGGTAGTTTCGGAGGGAGCTTCTTTAACTTCGGTTTGTGTACCAATTTTAATCTCCTCTTTTTCTTCCTTTTTACTATCTCCACAGCTTACCGCTATGGCAGCAAAACATACAAATAATAACTTTTTCATAGTGAATATATATTAAATAATTAATTTTTAAATCCTAACTCATTTCCTACAAAATTAACCTCAAATACTTGAATTGCAAAATATAAACAATGACGTTTTGTCAAAGTTTATAGCCAAGTTTGAGCGTTTCAACTGGGTTCACTCAAACAATTAGCAGAATAAATATTGGTTAACCACAAAGAGCACAGAGAGGTTGTTAATTGGTGATTTGTGATTGGTTAATTGGTTAATTAGAAAATGGAAAAGCATTTCTTTGCCCCAGCCCTAAAGGGTGGAAATGCTTTTGCATTGAGATTTGAAAGTCCCCTTTAGGGGATTTAGGGGTGGGGAACGTGTGTATTTCCAGTCGGTGGCCTCGATACTAATTTAGTTGCGCTACACTTACTAAATTCACTCGGTCACCTTGGGGAGTGCATTTTTAAAGCCAGGTTTGAGGGGCCCGAGTGGCCGACGACAGGAGGCTATATCTAAGGGACGGGGTGATTCGCGAATTCAAAAATCGCTATTCACGCTACCGTTTTCCAAAAGCTTTTTCCCACATACTAAGTTTTTTCTGTCCGTAGGTATAACCATATTTATTACCATACCCAAAATTGGCCATACTTACGTTGTTCAGCACAAACGCAACATTTTTTAGCTTTTTGGTTTTCTCTTGCTCTATCGGGAAGTCTAGGAGTTTTTTTTCGGTATATCCAGCTCTTAAGGTATAAAGGGTTACATCGGCGTATTGGTTTATTAATAATGTATCTGTAACCAACATAGACGGTGCCGTATCAACTACTACGTACTCGTATTCATTAGCCAAGGCAGAAAACAATTCGCCCGCCCTTTTTTGCATCCACAATTCGGCCGGGTTTGGTGGAATGGTACCACTTACCATTAGCGATAAGTTTTTATTTGAATTCGATGGCTGAATATAATCGTGGATATCACTATCGGGATACACCAAGTATTCCACCACGCCTTTATTGGTAAAATCGTGATCTATATAACGCTGCAACTGCGGATTTCTAATATCGGCTCCTACTAATACTACTTTCGCACCACTGTTTGCCAAAGTGAGTGCCAGATTGGACGAAACAAATGTTTTCCCCTCTCCCTTTACAGTAGAAGTAACCATTATTACTTTCCCATTATTTGAGTCTTCTTGTTTATCTAACATTAAATACTGCAAATTGGTACGCAATATTCTAAAAGATTCGGCCAAAATTGAATAATCGTTTTCGCCTACTAATTCTTGGTCGTTTTTACCTATTTCGGGCAACTCCCCTACTATGGCAATATCACCACCTTTACGCTCAACATAGGCTCTATTTCTAATTTTGTTATCTAAAAGCTGTTGTACGTAAATTACCAAAAATGGCACTAAAAGTCCTAAAATAACTGCTGCAAGAAGAATAATCTGTTTTTTGGGTGAAACAGGATTTGCTGAGCTGTATGCACTATCAACAATTTTTGCCTTCGGCGTAGTTACTGCTAATGAAATAGCAGTTTCTTCTCGTTTTTGTAATAAATACAGGTACAAAGCTTCTTTAATTTCTTGTTGCCTGCTTATACTTCTAAATTCTTTTTCTTTCCCCGGAATTGCCGAAATAGCCCCGCCAATTTCGGCTCCTTGTCTATTTAGTCTATTGCGTTGTATTTGCAATCCGTCTCTTACATTGGCTAAGCTCTGCTTAATATTCGAACGCATTTCAGCTATTTGACCTTCAAGCCCAACTACCATCGGGTTTTTGGCCGTACTGCTTTGTAAAAGTTTGTTGCGTTCTAAAATTAATTGATTGTATTTTTCAACCTCCCCGTCAAAACCTTCTTTTCCTACCCCTAAATTAGCCGGCAGCAAATCGTCTGGATTACCATTGTTAAGGTATTCTTGCATGGTATTTACCAATGCAATTTGAGTTTCAACCTCAAGTTGTTTTTTATTAAACTCACTGGCATTTTCCAAAAATAACTGCCCTTCGGCAGCAATATCGGTAAGTCTATTGGCTTCTTTAAATTCAACTTTATTAGTTTCAACACTATCTAACTCGTTGGTAATAATTTCAAGTCGCGACTGAATAAAGTTAGCTGTGTTGCGCGACACCATATTTTTATCGTTTATGGCATCGGTATTAAATTGTTGAATAAGATCGTTTAAAATAGCAATTGCCTTTTCTGGGGTAGGTGAAACCATTTCTAAACCAATAACACTGCTATTTTTACTAACCAAATTGGCAGAAATTTGATTTCGTAAACTCGAAGCCACTGCTTCTTTACTTCTAATAATTACACGTAATTTATTACCTGTTGCTTCCTTGTTTAAAACTGTAAGATTAGGAAGTACTACTAGGGTACCCCATTCTAATTCCACAGCTTCGCCAAAATTATAAGTCTTTTTTTCGCCCCCTTCAGGATATAAAATAAATTGGGTTGTAGAAATAGGGTCTATATACAACGCCCCTTGCGCCGTACGATTCTCATTAAGGCTTATAAGGTTTACCTCAAAAGGACGGTTTTTAAAAACTTCGGCATCTCTTACATTTCCTTCTTTAAAATAAGTAATATTTAAATTAAGCTCTTCTACTACTTTTTCGGTAAGCGACTTCGATTTTAATATTTCCAACTCATTATCGATATCGGAATTTGAAAATCCGCTTGCAAACCCCATATCTTGAAACGCAGATAATTCAGAAAAAGCATTGCTTTTTTCATCTTTAATTAAGATAGTAGCGGTTACCTGATACGACGGAACGGTATAACGCAGGTACAAATAAGCACCCGTTACGGCAATTAAAACCCCAATAATAAACCAAGGCCAATACCTTAAATAAGTCTCTAATTGCTCCCGTAACGTAAGTTCCTGCTCTTCATTATAATTTTGAGGTATATCCTGCATTCTAATTATTCTCTTTAAAGCTTGTTAATAACAATTGGGGTGTATAGACTGCTCTAATCACAACCCTAAAAATTTAAGTGTTTTTGTGCGCTACGCACCTCTTTGTTTTACCTAAAAATAATTACCAAAGTAGACAGTAGCAAGGAAGCTACACTAATGTAAATACTCGCATTCCTATTAAAACTACTACTTTGTATTTGAGCATTATTAGGCTCTACATAAATTACATCATTTTGTTGCAAATAATAGTATTCACTGTTTAAAATAGACGAATCTCTAAAATCTAAGTATTTATACTCCTTACTATTGCCATTATCTCGTATCACCAACACATTATCTCTTCGGCCATATAGTGTCATATCGCCAGCCAAACTAATAGCTTCTGGCAAAGTAAGTCTTTCACCTTCAATATTAAAAGTTCCGGGGCGCGCTACTTCGCCCAAAACACTCACTTTAAAGTTTACTATTCTAATGGTTACTATAGGGTCTTTAACGTATTCTGAAATACGCTCAACCAAATATTCGCTTAATTCGGTACGAGTTAAACCAGCCACTTTTATCCTGCCCAGCACCGGAAAGTCAATCGTGCCATCTTCGGCTGTTAGATAATTTAGTTGTTGCGAATTAGTTGAAACAAAATTTGAATTGCCCATAGAAGGTCGGGCTTCACTAATGAGATTAAAAGGACGAACCGCATTTAAATCGTAAGCAGAAACTACAATGTTTAATAAGTCGTTTGGCTGTATTTTAAAACTATTTTCAATACTGTCAACCAAAGCGTTTTGTTGTTCTAAATCTTGAAAATAAACAATTTTTTGCCGCGACACACAAGACGCTCCCAATACTACTACTAGCAACAAAAGCAGTCCATTACTTATAATACGCTTCATCTAATATTTTTTTTGACAAATATATGGTTTTTGTGTAAGTTGTTTGAGAGTGAACGCTATTAATTATAGGTTATAAGCGATTTTTTTGTCAATTCTACTTAAATTGAGTGTTGTCATGATTGGTCACCTATGTTGAATGGCAGATTTTGAAAATTGAGCATTTGATAATTGGTGAATTGGTGGATTGGTGGATTCGTTAATTTGTGAATTCGTTAATTGGCAACATTGAAAATGGAAAAGCATTTCTTTACCCCATCCCTAAAGGGTGGAAATGCTTTTGGATTGAGATTTGAAAGTCCCCTTTAGGGGATTTAGGGGTGGGGAACGTGTGAATTTTCAATCGATGGCCTCGATACTAATTTAGTTGCGCTACGCTTACTAAATTCACTCGGTCACCTTTGATATTGCTTTTTTAAAAGCCTGAAATGAGGTCCCCGAGTGACCGACGGTAGGAGGTTGTTTCTAAGGGCCCGACTGTGGATGATGGGTTTGGGGATTTGTTAATTCGTGAATTTGTGATTCGTTAATTGGCAACATTGAAAATGGTAAAAGCATTTCTTTGCCCCGGCCCTAAAGGGTGGAAATGCTTTTGCATTGAGATTTGAAAGTCCCCTTTAGGGGATTTAGGGGTGGGGAACGTGTGAATTTTCAATCGATGGCCTCGATACTAATTTAGTTGCGCTACGCTTACTAAATTCACTCGGTCACCTTTGATATTGCTTTTTTAAAAGCCTGAAATGAGGTCCCCGAGTGACCGACGGTAGGAGGTTGTACCTAAGGGCCGAGGGGCCCACTACAACAAACTACTTTTTAACCTTACTCCCGTTCAGCACTTTTTCGCCTTTTGCTTTATCCAATTCGCAGTAAACAGAATTCTGACTAACAAATTCGGGTACTAATAGCTTTAATTGTTTAATAATTGCCTTCTTTTTTCCAACCTTATTAATCATTATGTTTAGCTCGTCTAAGGCAGAACACACATAGTCGTATTCGTATTTTCTAACTCCACTTACCATAATTTTAGGGTGATAAGTAGGTAAGGTATTTTCGCCATCGTTTAGTAATTCTTCGTATAGCTTTTCTCCTTTTCGCAGCCCTGTAATTTCAATAGGAATATCCTCATACGGTTTTAAGCCGCTTAATTTTATCATTCGCTCTGCCATGTCTAAAATACGAACCGGCTTCCCCATATCAAAAACAAATATCTCTCCACCTTGCCCCATTGTACCTGCTTGCAGCACCAGTTGGCAAGCCTCTTGTATGGTCATAAAATAGCGAATTATATCTTTATGAGTCACCGTTACAGGCCCTCCGTTTTTAATTTGCTCTTTAAAAAATGGAATTACCGAACCATTACTTCCCAAAACATTTCCAAAACGGGTAGTGATAAACTTAGTTTTTATACCCGGCTTTTGTTGTAATGCTTGTACATACATTTCGGCGGCACGTTTTGTTGCTCCCATCACATTACTTGGGTTTACAGCCTTATCGGTAGATACCATTACAAACCGCTCACACTTATATTCGCTTGCCAATTCGGCCAAAATACGGGTGCCAATAGTATTGGTTCTAATCCCTTCCCGCGGGTGGGTTTCAATCATAGGCACATGTTTATATGCAGCCGCATGATAAACAACATCAAACTTAAACTTTGCAAAAATTCCATGCATACGGCCCTTGGAGGTTACATCGGCCAGGTAACATTGAAAATCTAAATCAGGGAAATTATTAGTTAAGTATAGATCAATCTTGTGTAATGCACTTTCGGCATTGTCTAATACAATAAGTTTTTTAGGTTTAAATGCAGCAATTTGTTTTGCCAACTCGCTGCCTATACTCCCCGCACCTCCAGTTACCAAAATAGTTTTCCCTTCCAAGTCTTTTGAAATTGCCTCAACTTCAGTTTCAATAGGGTCGCGCTCTAATAAGTCTTCAATTTGTAGTGGTGCAATTTTTAAATGCACATCAGATAGTTTATTCCATTTTTCGGGCATAAAAGTATTATATACTTCCAACCCAGCAGCAAAGGTTTTTTCTACAATACTATTCTTTTCGGGTACCGAAAGCGCATCGCCCACCAATAACAAGCCATTAACACCATACTTCTTTTTAATGTTTTTGAGGCTCCCTTCCAAGGTATCAGAAAGCCTTAGAATAGGCATATCCATAATTTTATAATTATGGCCTTTTTCAATTGTACTTAAGAATGCTACCGGACGGTAAGGAGAGTTTGCATCGCTTAACAATGATTGGGCTATCCCAATACTTTGATCATTCACCCCAAAAACTAATATACGTTTTTTAGAATTTTGAGAAGCCGTAGTACTTAAATAACGATAAACTTCTTTTACCACAATTCTAAAAGCAATTAAAGAGGTAAGCGATAAAAACGAATACAGCAAAATTCCGGTATTTATAAACACTTGCTCCCCTGTAAAATTTAAGTAAGCATAATTGCCAATAACAATTATTAAAAAAGCCGACCCAATAGCTAAGGCAAGTCTATAAACATCGGTAAACGTACTGTGCCTAATAATCCCCGAATAGGTTTTAAATAATGCAAAACACAAAAGCTGAACGACTAATATAAGTCCTGCCCGCTCAACAGCGGTTAACACATTAAAAGTATCTATAGGAATACTGCGCAAAAATGCCAGTGTTATAACATAAGAGAATAAGCAAATACTTAAGTCTATAACAATAACAGCCCACCGCGGTAAAAAGCGTTGTTCAAGTACGTAGTTTCTAACGCCAGCATATTGCCTGTTTAAAAACCTTAGTTGGGTAGTTTTTTCCATAATACTAGCTATTAAAATATTTTGTAATAGTAGTTGCAATTCGCTGGCGATCGGTTTCTGTTAGGTTACTGCCCGAGGGAAGGCAAAGACCTGTATTAAAAAGCGTTTCGCAAGTAGTATTGCCGTAATATGGGGAGTTTTTAAAAATTGGCTGCAAATGCATTGGTTTCCATAAGGGGCGAGATTCTATGTTTTCGGCTAATAAAGCCTCTCTTAACCCATCTGGGTTAAATTTATTGTTTACAATATTAAACCGTATGCAGCTAAGCCAATGATTGCTAATATAATCATTATTTGGCGCTTCAAAAACAGAAACTTCCGAAATATTTAAAAAGATTTCTTTATAAAAGGCGTGCATTTCTTGCCTTAGGGCTACATGTTTATCCAAAACTTCCATCTGCCCGCGTCCAATCCCGGCACAAACATTACTCATCCTGTAGTTATATCCTATATGGCTATGTTGATAGTGAGGCGCCTCATCTCGCGCCTGGGTAGCCAGAAAGAGAGCGTGTTCTTTATTCTTTTGGTCTCTACAAACCAAAGCCCCGCCACCAGAAGTAGTAATTATTTTATTGCCGTTAAACGATAAGATAGAGAAATGGCCAAATGTACCGCACTTTTTGCCCTTATAACTACTCCCTAATGCCTCGGCACTGTCTTCAATAAGCGGGATATCATATTTTTTTGAAATTGCAGTAATTTCATCAACCTTACATGGCATACCATACAAATGTACTGCCACTATAGCTTTGGGTTTCTTGCCTTTTGATATTCTGTCTTTAATGGCACTTTCTAAATGCACAGGGCAAAGATTCCAAGTGTCGGGCTCGCTATCGATAAAAACCGGCGTTGCTCCTTGGTATACAATGGGATTGGCTGAAGCCGAAAACGTCATACTCTGGCACAAAACCTCATCGCCCTGTCCCACTCCCAACATTATTAATGAAAGGTGGATGGCTGCCGTTCCCGAGCTTAATGCGGTAATATAATTACCTGCTCCTAAATACGTTTCTAGACTGTGTTCAAATGCGTTAACATTTGGTCCCAAAGGAGCAATCCAATTGGTAGCAAATGCCTCATTAACATAGCCATGTTCGGTTCCTCCCATATGGGGAGATGAAAGATAAATCTTGTCGTTCATACCGTTTAATAGACCTGGGGGCTTTATAGATTATTAATACGTTAAAAACAAATCATTTTAAAAGTAGAAAATCTACTCTTTGTTTTCTATCCATTGAAATTTAAAATAAATTAAAGTAGGTATTTCAAGGCCTTGCAAAGGTATAAAGAATATTGGTGGGAACTTAGTTTTGTAAGAATTATTTAGGTTGAATAACTTGTATTTCAAACTTAGTATTGGATGGATTGTTTTAAATTTTCATATAAATTAAAGGTCCCCGAGTGCCCGAAGGGTTTGGGGGTTTGTTAATTCGTGATTTGGGATTTGTTAATTTGTGATTCGTGATTTGTTAATTTGAAAATGGTAAAAGCATTTCTTTTCCCCAGCCCTAAAGGGTGGAAATGCTTTTTATAAGAAACATAAAAGTCCCCTTTAGGGGATTTAGGGGCAGAAAGAGTGGTA
>ERZ1699650.81-NODE-81-length-54514-cov-175.718430_pt1 | contig 54514 bp, 55 predicted proteins | sample MGYA00581512_ERZ1699650 | MGnify/ENA primary metagenome ERZ1699650 (study PRJEB42348, sample SAMEA6618698) | metagenome | isolation source: Polyester-degrading enrichment culture growing on monomer terephthalic acid, Te | collected 2019-05-17 ... | reverse complement strand
CCGGTCACCAGGTGGGCCTGGCCCACTTTGCTTACGTCACCCACAACCTCGATGCAGTAATCAAACGTCTGCGTCAAGCAGGCTTTGAAGTCACCAACCCGGGGGACGACAACCCTCACCGGCGCAACGTCTACTTCCTCGACCCGGACGGGTTTGAAGTGGAATTTGTGCAGTACCTGAGCGACCTGCCCGAAGAGAGGAATTTGGAATAGTTGTGAGCTGCGAGCTGAGAGTTTTAAGCTAACAGCTCGCAGCTCCAAACTATCAGCTTTCTTTTCCCTCCCAGAGAACCGGCCCGGAGCCTTGCTCGCTGAGGGCATCGTCCGGGTTGCGCAGGCGGCAGTTGTCCATCGATAAACAGCCGCAGCCGATGCAGGTGTTCAGTTCATCACGCAGGCGTTGCATCGCTTCAATGCGCTCGGTCAGTGCCTGGTGCCAGCGTACCGACAACTGCTGCCAGTTGTCTTTGGTGATGTCCTGTTGCTCGCCCAGTTCACGGAACATCTCGGCAATCTCTTTAAGGCTGAACCCCAGCCGCTGCGCCGTTTTAATCACAGCGACCCGGCGCAACATGCGCCGGTTATAACGACGCTGGTTACCGGCATTCCGGTGGCTGTATATCAGCCCTTTCTGCTCGTAAAAATGCAGGGTGGCAACCGACACCCCGGCACGTCGCGCCAACTGGCCAACCGATATTTCTGACACGGGACTACCCTGTTCAACATGACGGGCGTCAGACTAGCGCCTGCGTCACCCGAACTGAAGCCCGTATCGCCATGCAAAACCCACTATTTATGCCATTGAGTGAACAAAACCAACCCAAGTTATCCACAGAGGTGTCGTTTGTGTCCGCCCTGGGAACCGCACCATGGCGGCGTTCTTCGCGCCATGCTCTATTGTGCCGCTATTCAGCAGGATTGTTTATTGTGAAAGGGGTCACATAGCGGTAGCGTCAGTGTTCTTAGCTGACTACCTGGCCAGGGTTTGATACCCAAAGGCGTAGCCGGTACTTCCAGTACACCCCGATGCCGTCCGATTGACGGCAAACCGGGCCAATACCAGACTAAACACTATGACTGCAGATCCGTGTGCGACCGGGCCCAGCTCGGGGGTCGATTTCGACGACATTGAGTTTCTGTTCAATGAGAGTGCCGGTGCCTTCATTGCACAGGTCCGTCACATGAACGAGCTGAGCACGCCTGCGATGATGCGGCTGCTGTCGGTTTCCAAGAAAACCTATATGGAAATGGAGAAAGGCAAACGCCAGTACCGCATGCACATCATCAACTGGTGGTGTTTTGTGATGGGCATGTCGCCGCTGCACTTGTTGGCCCAGTCGAATTATTTCAGCCACTTGCCCATTGGCGACTATCGCAATATACGCCAGGTTCGCCTGGCATCGCTGCTGCAACGGGTTTCACCGGACGATTGCCTGGCAACCTTGCAAAGCATGATCGATCATTGCCCGCGGCATATCGGCCGCGATGCCGATGACTCGGTATGCATTCAGCCCAGCGAACTTGCCGGTGTGCGGCCGTTTTTCTACGACAAAGACTATTACCGGATGGTGGCCGAGGGCCTGCTGTTTTTTCTTCACGAAAACCAGCTGACCCGGCGCGACCTGGCGCGGTACCTCAATGTCACCCCGCGTACCGTGCGGCGCATTCTCTCGGGTGAGGTGTCCATTAATTTCAGCTACTACGCGCGGTTTTATCTGTCGACCGGTATTTACCCGCTGCGCATCCTGGATGACGGTCCCTATTTGAAAATCCGGCTGATACTGGAACAGCGTTTGTGCCTGATCAATGACCTGATCGCCGGTTATGCCAGCTCACCCGACCTGCTGGATGAACTGCTCATTTCACTCTCTCACCTGCCTCGGGATAACGGCTGGTGTGAGTTGTTCGAACGCTAACGTCGTTTCGGCAGCAAACCCTCAATCGAGCCTTACACTCTTTCAAAAAACCCCAAAAATACTTTCGAACACGAAACTTTAATGCTCCCGCCTATTTTCGCAATCGCTCACTGTTCCAAACTTGGGTGCGACTTTCAATATCTGCTAACTTATTGAAACGAGCACCTTTTTAGTGCGCATCAAAACCTCTACTCCACCGGTAACCAAGGGCCTTCTTTGGGGGCGATAATTTTAGGGGAATCAGCTTTTACAAGGCTTTCCGCTTAACCAATCAGACACTTCCAGAGCTGTAGCGGGTCTGGCCGGTTTGGGGCTCGGGATGCCGTGAGAACGGGCTCGCTCGATTGTTGCAAGCCTCCATCATCCCGGTCAGCTGAAATATTTTAATGCCCATTTCCTTGCCAGAGCCGAATTGTTTTGCCATTCTGATATAGCTCTAAAGGATTTGGGGGGTGCTAAGTCGATGGATGTCGGCCTGTTTCAGACCCTCAACCCTAACCAACAGAAACCCACCCGGGGTGTTCGACCAGCGCCGGGGTGAATGGAGGTTAACCACATGAAAACATCTGCATCTGTTACCAAAATTTTGGGCATTTCTGCCCTGGCTGCCGCGACGATGGGCGCCGCCACCCTGGCCCAGGCGGCTAACTGGCGCTATGCACACGAAGAATACGAAGGCGACGTTCAAGACGTGTACGCCTATGCCTTCAAGGAATACATTGAAGACAATTCCGACCACACCCTTCAGGTCTATCGCTTCGGTGAGCTCGGTGAATCCGATGACATCATGGAGCAAACCCAGAACGGCATTCTGCAATTTGTGAACCAGTCGCCCGGCTTCACCGGTTCGCTGATTCCGGAAGCACAGATCTTCTTTATCCCGTATCTGATGCCTACCGACATGGACACCGTGGTCCAGTTCTTCCGCGAAAGTGAAGCCATTAATGAAGACTTCCCCGAGCTCTACGCAGAGCAAGGCCTGGAGCTGCTGCAAATGTATCCGGAAGGGGAAATGGTGGTTACGGCCGACGAACCGATCACCGAACCGGCTGACTTTGATGGCAAGAAAATCCGCATCATGACCAACCCGCTGCTGGCCTCTACCTACGAAGCCTTTGGCGCTACTGCAACTCCGCTGCCCTGGGGTGAAGTGTATGGTGCGCTGCAGACCAACATGATTCAGGGTCAGGAGAACCCGATTTTCTGGATTGAATCCGGCGGTTTGTACGAAGTCTCGCCCAACCTGACCTTTACCGGCCACGGCTGGTTTACCACGGCAGCCATGGCCAACCAGGATTTCTACAACGGCCTGTCTTCTGAAGATCAGCAGTTAATTCAGGAAGCAGCTGACTATGCCTTTGAAGAAATTCTGGTACACATCGACGGCCTGGCCGATGAAGCGCTTGCAGCGATTGAAGCGGCCAGCGATGAGGTCACGGTGACCCGCCTGACCGATGAACAGATCGAGATGTTCAAGGCACGGGCACCTGAAGTGGAAGAAACCTTTATCGAGATGACCGGTGAAAGCGGTGAAGCCCTGCTTAACCAGTTCAAGGAAGACCTCGAAGAAGTGACTAACTAAAAAACCGCAAGCGCTGGCAACGCCCTCGCCTTGTCAGCAGAACATCGGGTGCTCTCATGCCCGTTTGTTCAAGGCCAGCTCCCGGCAACCCGTTTACAGTGCTGCCCCGGGCTGGCTGACTTATCCAGATCCATACCCGGATGGCATTTCTGGTGCTACTCTGCTTGGATACCAGACTCAGCCGCTGCGTTAACGCAGTCGGCTGTCTTTGGCCCTGACAACACGGATCTGTTCAGATGAGCCTTTGCTCAGCGTTTGTTACGCACAGGAGCCATTTCAATGTCTGACCCGTCTAACGAAATGGATGACACCGGAGCTTTTGAATCCGGTTTGCCCGGTTTTTTGGGTGTCATCGATGTTGCCATCAGTAAAGTCGAGGCAGTTATTCTGGCCCTCGGCGTCATCCTGATGGCTGTGAATACCTGCATCAACGTCATCTTCCGCTTCGTCTTGGGAGAGGGCCTGTTTTTTTCCGGTGAGATCAACCGGATTCTCATTATTATGATTACCTTCGCTGGCATCGGCTACGCCGCGCGTCACGGGCGGCATATTCGCATGTCGGCTATTTATGACGTGCTGCCGACAACGCCGCGGCGCATGCTGATGATTCTGATTGCCCTGTTCACCTCTGCGATCATGTTTTTCCTGTGTTATTACTCGGTCGACTACATCATGAACCTGTACGATCGCGGCCGTATTTTGCCGGCACTGGGTTTTGAAATCTGGATGATCTATGTGTGGGTGCCTGTCGGTTTTGCTGTTACCGGAACTCAGTATTTGCTAACGGCGATAAAGAACGTGACATCGACCGATGTCTATCTGTCTACCGGCGTGGTGGATGGTTATGCCGACAATGAAAAAGAAGTGTGATCCAACCACACGTTTTCGTTGACTAAAAGAACACTAAAAATGAGGCAATCATGGCTACGACCCTGATGTTCATAATGATAGGTTTGCTGCTGCTTGGCTTTCCTATGATGATTCCGCTGACCACCGCTGCACTGGTTGGCTTCTACATGATGTTCGATGGTTTCGGGCAAAACACCACCTTCATTCAACAAATGATGGGCGGCATTCGCCCCGCGTCGCTTATCGCTGTGCCCATGTTCATTCTGGCGGCTGACATCATGACCCGCGGTCAATCCGCCAATCGACTGATCGATATGGTGATGTCGTTCATCGGCCACGTAAAAGGTGGCCTGGCGATAAGCACGGCAACTTCCTGCACACTGTTTGGTGCGGTTTCCGGTTCGACTCAGGCAACGGTGGTTGCCGTGGGCTCTCCCCTGCGACCAAAGATGCTGAAAGCCGGGTACTCCGACCCGTTCACCCTAGCGTTGATCATCAACGCAAGCGACATCGCATTCCTGATCCCGCCCAGCATCGGCATGATCATCTACGGGGTCATTTCCGAGACATCCATTGCCGAATTGTTTATTGCCGGCGTAGGCCCGGGCCTCATGATTCTGGCGTTCTTCTCACTGTACGCGCTGATATACGCTTATCGGAACAATGTACCCACCGAACCCAAAGCCAGCTGGAATGAACGCGGCAAAGCGGTTCTGGGCGCCCTGTGGCCACTCATGTTCCCGGTGATTATTGTCGGTGGTATCTACGGTGGTATTTTCAGCCCGACCGAAGCGGCCGCGGTCTGTGTACTGTACGCCGTGTTTCTGGAATTCATTGTGTTTCGCGAATTGAAACTGCCGGACATGTACCGCATTGCCAAATCCACCGGCTTAATCACCGCCGTTGTATTTATTCTGGTTGCTGTGGGCAACGGCTTTTCCTGGATCATTTCGTTCGCTCAAATTCCACAAACGATTCTCGAAGCGGTCGGTGTTAACGAAATGGGCCCTGCGGGCGTTCTTATTTCCATCTGCATCGCCTTCTTTATCGCCTGCATGTTCGTCGACCCGATTGTGGTTATTCTGGTACTGACGCCCATCTTTGCACCGGCCATCGCCGCTACCGGACTGGACCCGGTGCTCGTGGGTATTCTGATTACCCTGCAGGTGGCTATCGGCTCTGCCACGCCGCCTTTTGGTTGCGACATTTTCACCGCTATCGCTATTTTCAAACGGCCTTACTGGGAAGTCATTCGTGGTACGCCACCGTTCATTTTTATTCTGATTTTCTCGGCGGCACTGCTGATCATATTTCCGCAAATTGCCTTGTTCCTACGGGATCTTGCTTTCCGTTGAGTGCATAACTGACAGGGAGACCAACCGATGTTTAAGAAAATGCTGGTGGCTGTTGATGGATCCAAGGCGGCATTGCGTGCCATGGAGCAGGCCATTGAGTTTCAGCAAATGACACCAGACGCGGAGATTTTTCTGATCTGCGTCTACAAACACCACAGCCTGTTCGCGGCCTCGCTGTCGGTCGGCCGACCTGAAGATCTGCAAATACCCGATGACACTCTGGCCGGCTACGCCAAGGAAATTGTTGAACACGCCAAGCAGATTGCTACTGAAAAAGGCGCAAAGAACCTAAGAGGGTTTGTGAAAGGTGGCCGGCCGTCTAAGATGATTGTGGAGTTTGCCAAAAGCAAAGGCATTGATCTGATTGTCATGGGGGCCCACGGCACCCATGATGCTAAAGACGGGCTGTTGTTAGGCAGTGTCTCGCACCGGGTTGCCAGTCTGGCGCATTGCCCGACCCTGATTGTCTGAGCGCAGTGCGTGCATTCGGCACCTCAGGGTGCCGGTGCTTTTATTCCATTGTTCATATCCACTTAATCGGTTTTTGGGGCTTCATTCAGGAGGCTGATCGTGCATTCGGGATTCAACGACGACATTCCTGCCAGCATGACGGCCATGGTACTGACTGGCCATGGTGGCATTGAGCAACTGGACTACCGGACTGACGTACCAACGCCCAGGCCCGGCCCGGGCGAGGTACTGGTAAGGGTCACCGCTACAGCCAAAAACAACACCGACCGCAAGGCACGCGAGGGCCTTTACCCTACTCAGGACAACGACGAAGTAACCTCCTTCCAGATGGGTGGTAAAGCGACCCTGACGTTCCCGCGCATTCAGGGCGCTGATGTGGTTGGCCGCGTGGCCGCAGTGGGCGATGGCGTCAGTCCGGAACGGCTGGGTGAACGTGGCCTGCTCGACTTTAATATTTACCCCGATGCACGGCGCACCCTGAACCTGATCCCGGATTATTACGGCCATGGTGCCGACGGCGGCTATGCCGACTACATTGCGGTGCCCGCCGATCAGTTTCATCACGTCAGCAATGCCGACCTCGACGACGCCCAGCTGGCAACACTGGGGATGTGCTCTTACCAAACCGCGCTGCACATGCTGACCTCCGCTAGGGTGAAAGTCGGAGAGCGAATTCTGGTGACCGGTGCCAGTGGCGGTGTGGGCACGGCGCTGATTCAGTTGTGCCGCATCATAGGCGCCATTCCCTATGCGTTGAGCCAGGCCGACAAAACCGAGGCACTGCTGACGCTGGGTGCTGAAGCCGTATTCGATCGCAGTAACATGCAAGGCTTTACCGAGCGCGTTCTGGCGGCGACCGGCGGCTACCCGATGGATGCGGTCATGGACCTGGTTGGCGGCGAGTCGACCAATCGGTTCATCGACACCATGATCGTCGATATGCACAAACGCAACGACAACCCCCGGCTCAGCATTGCCGGCGCCAGCGGGGGTAATGTCAGTGAACTGCTGTGGACGAAAATGTACCTGTACCAGGTACAACTGTTTGGCGTATCTCATGGCACCCGCGAGGAAGCGGACCAATTGATGGAATGGATTCGCAGCGGAGAACTGAAACCGGTATTGCATGCCGCGTTTAAACTCTCCGACCTGCATCGTGCGGAAACCTATTTTATGAACCGGGCCAGCAATTACCTGGGCAAGATCGTGATCGTACCGGACTCACAATGGGCCGAACATGGCGCACCCCATGCACTGGAGAATGCCGGATGAGCAACCCACAGGCGCCTTCAACCCTGACGCTGCAATTGCTCGATACCCATGCGGGCGGCGATGTAAGCCGCATTGTTACTGGCGGTATCGCCCCTCTGCCTGGCGCTACTGTGCGTGCGCAAATGGAGTATCTGCGCGACCACGCCGATGGCCTGCGCACCCTGCTGCTCGAAGAGCCTTACGGCATTCCGGAGATGTCGATTGACCTGCTGGTGCCAGCGACCGACCCGAGGGCAGTCGCGGGGTACATCATCATGGAAGTCATGGGCTATCCGATTTATTCCGGGTCCAACACCCTGTGCACCGCCACGGCGGTATTGGAACTGGGGTTGGTGGAAAAGCAGGAAGGTGAGCAGCACTTCATGCTGGAATCTCCAGCCGGGCTGGTCAACATTACGGCCCGGGTACGCAACAACGTCGTGGAGTCGGTCACCTGTGAAGGCCTGCCCAGTTACATCGATACCTATCAGGCGGTACTGACAGTTCCGGGCATTGGCGACGTTACCTACAGCGTTGCCTACAGCGGTGGCTTCTATGCCCTGGTCGATGCAACCGAGCTCGGCTTTGACCTGACGCCGGATGAAGAGCGCGCCCTCAGCGACTGCGCCCACGCTATTGTTACAGCCATTCAGGCCGAGCCACCCTATTCACACTACAGCCTGGGCGATGTCGGGCAGCTTCCTTTTCTGCATTTTATGGGACCGGTGGAAACGGTCAGAGAGGGCTATTACCGGTCGCGCTCAGCGACGTACGTACACCCCGGCGTCATTTGCCGCAGCACCACCGGCACCGGCACCTCAGCCAGACTGGCGCTGATGCATTATGAAGGCCTGATCAAGCCCGGCGACAAACTGGAAACGGTTTCGTTGCGGAATACCCGGTTTGTGGGTGAGTACAAGGGAATACAGCAGCAGGGTCGCTTCCCGGTAATAGAAAACACCATTACCGGTAAAAGCTACGTGATTGCGAAATCAGACATTCTGGTTAAGGGCGATGACCCCATGGTCACCAGTCAGGGGCTGGACCAACTCCTGGCTACCAGCTAGTCAGCATTGACAACCGGTTCAGTCCGCCTGGGTGGGAGACAACTGGCAGGTGCCATTGCTGCAGTAGCGCCGGTCGAATCGGCGGTCTGCCCAGCGCCGATACAGCCTGCTGGCAACGGACACCACACCGGGCCACAACAACGGCCTGAACAACCAGCCAAAGCGGGTATGCTGCCAGGCACCTACAGTCGCGTTCAAACCGGTGACCCAATGACCACGCTCTGTTTGCAAATGCAGCGTACGCAGCAAGGTAGCCCGATCAGGCTGATGTGCCTCGGGCAAGTGGTGAATGTCGCGCAACGCCAACCCGCGATCGGCCAGGCGACGCAACAGGCGAACTTCTTTAGCGCACAACGGGCAAGACCCGTCGAAATAGAGAGTGTCCATCCCGAACTATACGAACCATTTCATGGTCGGGATCAGTCAGCCCAGTGTTGCGGCTTTAAATAGTGCGTGAGTAACCGTTCCTCATCACTGTCGGGCTCGGGCGTATGACCGTACACCCATTGCACGTGAGGCGGCAGCGACATCAGAATCGACTCGGTACGTCCGCCAGACTGCAGCCCGAACAGGGTGCCCCGGTCGAACACCAGATTGAATTCCACGTAGCGACCGCGGCGAACTTCCTGCCAGTCACGATGCGCCGGGGTGTAGGGCGTAGCCTTGCGCCGTTGCAGAATGGGCAAATACGCATCGAGATAACTGTTGCCGACCGCCTGCATAAACCCAAAACAGGTGTCGAAATCCCACTCATTCAGGTCGTCATAAAACAAACCGCCGATGCCGCGGGGTTCATTGCGGTGCTTCAGATAAAAGTAATCATCGCACCAGGTTTTGAAACGCGGATACACCGACTCACCGAAGGGCTCACAGGCCGTTTTAGCCGTTTGATGCCAGTGCTTGCAGTCTTCATCGAACCCATAGAAAGGCGTCAGATCATAACCCCCACCGAACCACCAGACCGGCTTCATGCCGTCTTTCTCGGCCACAAAAAAACGTACGTTGGCGTGCGACGTTGGCGCAAAGGGGTTGCGCGGGTGAATCACCAGCGACACGCCCAACGCCTGCCAGCGACACCCGGCCAGTTCGGGCCGGTGCGCGGTGGCGCTGGCTGGCATGGTATCGCCCATCACATGGCTGAACCCGACACCGCCTTTTTCAATCACCGGCCCGCCCTGTAATACGCGTGACCGGCCACCGCCGCCTTCATTGCGCTCCCAACTTTCTTCCACAAAACGAGCCGATCCGTCTTCACGCTCGAGTGCCGCACAGATGCGATCCTGCAAGTCCAGCAGATAGGCTTTGATGGGTTCAATGTCGAATTCGGTCTGTGTCATGCAGTCTCCAGAGTAACAGGTGCAGCAGGTAGGCTCAGGCGCGAAACAGCTCACCGGTCAGCAAATCACGAATCTGACTCGGCTGGGCACCGGGAAACGTTTTGCCCGGTGCAATGCCATCGAGTTCGGCACCCAGCTTCAGGGCTACCTGCAGGCGGTCGGTCAGCGCGGGTTTGCCACTGCGATTGGCACTGGTCGACACCAGGGGCATGCCCGCATGGCGGCACAAGGCCCGTGCCATCGGGTGACCCGGCACCCGCACGGCAATGGTCGGGCGACTGCCGGTTACCCAGGCGGGCAGACTGCCATTGTGTTCGACTACCCAGGTGAACGGGCCGGGCCAACGCTCGGTCATGCGGTAAACCAGATAGGAACTCAACGGGGCGAGAAAGGGAGCAAGCTGCTCGTAGTCGGCTGCAATAATGATCAGCCCCTTGTCGACCGGGCGCTCTTTGATGGACAAAATCCGCCCGACGGCTTCGGGGTTCCAGGGGTCGCAGCCCAACCCCCAGACGCCCTCGGTGGGGTAAGCCACCACGCCACCGGCCAGCAGGCGCTTGCCCAGTTGGCGGGCAGTAAAATCGAGGGCTTTTGGCAACAGAGTTTCTGCAGTCACGATAACGGGATCCGGATTCAGACCAGGGAGCGGGGAAGGGTACTTAAAGACGTGAAACATAGGAAGACGTGGGACATTGAAAGACGTCACTTAATGTCCCGCGTCAGTTAAAGCCGGCAATAACCCCCGGGTTGCTGTTGAATCCACCCGGCCAATTCCAGTTCCAGCAAGGGTTCCAGTAGGATCTGGGACGGGCACTCCAGATGGTCACTGAGTACATCCAGCGGCTGGGGCTCCGACGACAGCAATCCCAACAGGGTGGTTTGCAGTTCGGGCAGGTTCGGATCCAGCGGCGGGCAGGGTGCTTCGGGTGAGCGAATGCGCAGTGATTCCAGCATGCCGTCGCCCAGCAAATCATCAATGCTGGTCAGCAACTGAGCGCCATCCTGAATCAGCCGGTGGCAACCGGCCGTGTTGGGATTGCTGATGTCGCCGGGCAGTGCAAACACCTCGCGGCCCTGTTCCAGTGCATGATCTGCGGTGATCAGTGAGCCGCTGCGCTCGGCCGCTTCGACCACCACAATGGCGTCGCTCAACCCGCTGATGATGCGGTTTCGTCGCGGAAAATGGCCCGGTTTGGGCTGAGTGCCCAGCGGGTATTCCGACACCAGGGCACCGTGACGTATAACCTGGGAGAACAGCCCCGCATTCTGCTTGGGGTAAACAATGTCTACCCCGCAGCCGAGCACCGCCAGCGTCTTGCCGCTGCCTTCCAGTGCGCCCTCATGCGCACAGGCGTCGATGCCTGCTGCCCCGCCACTGGTGACCACGAATCCGGCTTCACTGATCCCGCGCCCCAGGGTCAGGGCGTGTTTGCGCGCAGAAAGGCTGGCATTGCGGCTTCCGACCACGCCCACCTGGCTCTGCGCCAGCAGATCCGGATTACCGCGCACCCACAGCATCAGCGGCGGGTCTGGAATGTGGGTCAATAACAGCGGATAAGCGTCACATTGCAAACTGACCAAGTGGCAATTTTCCTGCTCCTGCCAGCGCATCTGCTCCAGCGCACGCCGGTACACCGGGTGCTGTTCGCCCAGATTGTGAATGTCGCTTAGGGTTTGCTTGATAGCGGGGGGTAGCGGCCAGCGCCGGGCGTGCCGGAACAGGTCGCGGGGGTCGTCCACCACGTCCAACAGCTGGTGGCAGCGTTTCAGGCCGAAACCGGGTGTCAATACCCAGCACAGCCAGTGCAGGCGTTCATCCATGCAAACGGGTCCTTTTCCCTGATGTGGCTCCGGCTGTTTCCCTGCCGGACATGACGGTTTCGTGCTTAAGGCCGGAACCGCTCTACCATGAGCAGCCCCGGATGGGTGCGACCGGTCAGAAACCCGGTGAACGCACCTGATCACCCACGCTCATGGGCAAATCGGCTTCCAGAATCAGGCCGTAGGAGGCTTTCTCGAACACTCGAAAGACCATCATCAATCCGGCCTCTGTTTCCGGCAGTTGCAGGCGATCGTTGGTAATCGGGTCGCGTACCCGGTCGCCCCGCAAATGAACCCGGAAGATGTTGCCTGCTTCCAGACCTTCGCGTGCGCCCTTGTTGATGGTGACAACATCGAACTGGCCAATGCTGCGCACACCGCGCGCAACCCGAAGAATCTCACCTTCCACGCCATCGGGCGGCTCGCTCGGATAAAATACGGAGTTCAACAGCGTCTCATCGGAAGGCAACAACCGGTCACGCAGGCCAATTTGCTGGTTGGTGCGCTGCAGGCCCAGAGTGCCGATATCGCGGCTGTAATCCGACAGGCGTGCCTGGCCCAGTTCGATCGCTTCGAACCCCAGGTCTTCGCCCGTTCCCGGGTCTGTCAGTGGCTCGCCTTCGCGGTATATCTGGTAGGTGCGCAGGGATTCGTCGAAATCACCCCGTGCGTATACGGTATCGCCAGCACCCACGATCAGGCGGCCTTCCTGTCCGCTGACGATGTAAGGGGCTTCTGTCAGCTGATTTTCCGAAAGAATGCGGTTGCCGGTCAGGAAACCCGCCACGTATTCACGGGGAATGGAAGGGATGGCACCCAGAATGGGGGTGACACGGGCGGTGGGCCGTAATTTGACCAGGCCACCTTCAACGTCTTCCGGCGAAACGCGCACGGTGCTGGCATCTTCACCCCGGGTGAGCGTCGTCAGCCGCTGTTCACCATCGACCAGAATCAGCCCGATCACATCGCCCGGGTAGATCAGGTGCGGGTTTTCAATTTGCGTGTTGAGTTGCCAGATGTCCTGCCATTTCCAGGGGTCGGCCAGGTACATTTCAGCGATATCCCAGAGTGTATCGCCTTTCTGAACGGTATAGCGTTCGGGCACATCGGCATTGAGCGCAACGTTTTCCGACCACGCAGGAAGCGCGCCGAAGCACAGAATGACAAAAGCTGCGATGGTGTTCCTCATGGCCAGTTTCCCTATAACAATCTACGGTACGGTCTATGGTGCGCCACAATAAGGTCAATGGTGCGATCAATACTACTTGGTAACCAAACGATCTCTACAGTGATCAGTATATAAGCAGTCGCCCGGAAAGCCGACCCGCAAGCAGGCAGATTTTGCCGTTCAATTCAGCGCGGCTGGTAACCCGCCGGGGGTAACGTAAACCCGTCACCGGTCAAGTAACTTGAGGCCGGGTCTGTATTAAGCGCTTACACCTGCTCTAAGAGTGACCACTTTTAGTTTAGCAGTCAATCGCTTAGCGAGACATATTAAAGCCCACTGTGAGCTATTTTAGGCGCTTTATCGCTGGTTTTGAGAGCAATGTCACACTAAACCCGGACCGGACCCCGGGTCGAAGCCATGGCCTAACGCTGTATGTCCGGGTTTTTTTACCGTTTTTAGCGCCTTGCCGTGCGTTGCAAGCACCGGTTTGCGCCCATATTGTGTAAAATGCGCTCATCACTCTCCGAATTAAGACAAGGCACTGGAACCATGGCATTACTGGACATACTCGAATACCCCGATCCGCGCTTGCGGACTGTCGCCAAACCGGTAAAGACGGTCGATGACCGCATTCGCACCCTGGCCAGCGACATGCTGGAGACTATGTACGATGCACCGGGTATCGGCCTGGCTGCCAGTCAGGTGAACGTGCATGAGCGCGTGATTGTGGTGGATATCTCTGAAGAACAGAATGAACCACACGTTTTCATCAACCCCGAATACGAAAAACTCGGCAGCGATATCGACTACCAGGAAGGCTGCCTGTCGGTGCCGGGCTATTACGAGAAAGTGACCCGCTCCGACAAGATTCACGTGAAGGCACTGAATGTCGACGGCGAGCCCTTTGAGCTGGTTGCTGACGATCTACTGGCCATTTGCATTCAGCATGAGATCGACCATCTCGATGGCAAACTCTTTGTCGACTACCTGTCCAACCTGAAGCGCACGCGGATTCGCAAAAAGCTGGAAAAACAGCACAAACAGATGGCGTCCTGATTCATGTCGCTGAAGGTTATCTTCGCCGGAACCCCCGAGTTCGCGGCTGAGCACCTGCGCGCCGTACTCGGCTCTGACCATGACGTTATTGCCGTTTACACCCGACCGGACCAACCAGCCGGGCGGGGGCGCAAGCTTACCGCATCGCCCGTTAAAACCGTGGCCGAAGCGGCCGGCATTCCGGTGTACCAGCCCGCCACGCTGCGCAACAGCGACGCCCAGGCGGAGCTGGCGGCGTTAAATGCCGATCTGATGATCGTCGTCGCCTACGGGCTGATTCTGCCGCAGGCTGTGCTCGATGCACCGCGCCTGGGTTGCATCAATGTTCATGCCTCACTGCTACCGCGCTGGCGCGGTGCCGCCCCGATTCACCGTGCATTGCTGGCGGGTGATGCAGAGACCGGGGTAACCATCATGCAGATGAACGCTGGGCTCGATACCGGCGACATGCTGCTCAAAGCCCGGTGCCCGATCACGCCCGACATGACCAGCGAGCGACTGCACGACGCGCTGATCGAGTGTGGCAAGCCCGCGCTGATCGATGCCCTGGCTAGCCTGGAAGCCGGCACCGCCAAAGCCGAACCGCAAAACGATGCCGACGCCACCTACGCCGAAAAACTCAGCAAGGCCGAAGGCGAGATCAACTGGGCTGAAAGCGCCGCCCACATCGACCGCCAGATTCGCGGGCTGACGCCCTGGCCGGGTGCTTATACGTACTGGCAAGGCCAGACACTGCGCATTCACCAGGCCCGTCCCGGTGACCAGGCCGCTACCCACCCTCCGGGCAACATTCAGCAATTAACTCCGACCGACCTGGTGGTTGCCTGCGGCACAGGCACCCTGGTCATCGAACGACTGCAACTGCCCGGCAAGAAAGCCATGGCCACTGCCGATGTATTGAACGCGCGCCGTGCGGCCTTCGAAGCCGACCCGGTCTTTACCAGCACCCAACCAACCGAGGCCGCCCAATGAGCCAGAATGTCCGTGTACTGGCGGCTCAGACCGTATTGCAGGTCGCCGATCAGGGTCGATCGCTGAGCGATTTGCTGCCGCGCTACCGTGACACCCTGGAAGAGACCGATCGCGGCCTCTACCAGAAACTGGTGTATGGAACGATTCGGCACTACCTCAGCCTCGACGAACTGTCACGCACCCTGCTCGATAAACCAATCCAGCATAAAGAGCGGGTGATACAGATGCTGTTGCTGGTTGGCTTGTATCAATTGCTGTATCTGGATATACCCGAACACGCCGCCATCAACGAAACCGTCGATGCCACCAAGCCGCTGAAAAAGCCCTGGGCCAAAGCCCTGTTGAACGCCGCACTGCGGCGCTTTCAGCGCGAGCGCGAGGAACTGCTTGCCAACCTGCAAAACCAGCACGCCATGCCTGGCTGGCTGACTCGCCAGTTGCGTAAGGATTACCCGGAACAGTGGCTGGACATCATGGCCAACGGCAACGACCAGGGTCCAATGACGCTGCGCGTGAATCAGCGCCAGGGCAGCCGTGATGCCTGGCTGGCCGACGCCGACACCGCTGGCCTGTCAGTGGAGCCCTCGGCGATCACGGCCTCAGCCGTCACCCTGGCGCAACCGGTCGGTGTTTTGCAGCTGCCCGGTTTCGAACAGGGCCGGGTCAGCGTACAGGACGAAGCCGCCCAGCAATGCGCCTTCCTGCTCGACCCGCAACACGGCGAGCGCGTTCTTGACGCCTGCGCCGCCCCCGGAGGTAAAACCGGCCACCTGCTGGAACGCGCCGATGTTCAGGTTACCGCACTCGACATCGATGCCGGACGCCTGGAGCGCGTACAGGAAAACCTGGACCGCATCGGCCTGCAAGCTGACCTTAAAGCCGCCGACGCCGCCGATCTGAAAAGCTGGTGGGACGGCACGGCCTTCGATCGCATTTTGCTCGACGCACCCTGCTCGGGCACCGGCGTCATTCGACGCCACCCGGACATTAAACTGCTGCGCAAACCCAAGGATGTGGAGTTTCTCACCCAGGTGCAGGACCAACTGTTGCACCGCCTGTGGCAAACCCTCAAACCGGGCGGACGGCTGCTGTACGCAACCTGTTCACTGCTACAACGGGAAAACTCGGAGCGCATCACTGCCTTTCTGAAGCGCCAGGCCGATGCCAGAGCCCTCGAGCTGCAGCTGGCGGGTGACGCCGAGGTCGAGGTCGGGGTACAGTGGCTGCCTCAACCAGGCAGCCATGACGGATTTTATTTTGCGTTGCTTGAAAAAGTGGCTGAATAAGCCCTAAAAGGAAACAGGCGTGAAAATTATCATGTTGGGGGCCGGCCAGGTTGGCGCCACGCTGGCGGAAAACCTGGCCAGCGAAGACAACGACATCACCGTGGTCGACACCGACGCCGAGCGCTTGCGTAACCTGCAGGACCGGCTCGACATTCGTACCGTCACCGGCATGGCGTCGTTGCCCAATATTCTGGCCCAGGCCGGTGCCGAAGACGCCGACTTGCTGATTGCCGTGACGAGCAGCGACGAAGTCAACATGGCGGCCTGCCAGGTGGCTTATACCCTGTTTCGCACGCCGACCAAAATTGCCCGTATTCGCAGCCCGCAATACACCCAGTACAGCGAAAAACTCTTCGCGCCGGAAGCCGTGCCGGTGGATGTGCTGATCAGTCCCGAGCAACTGGTCACCAATTACATTCAACGGTTAATAGAAACACCCGGCGCACTGCAGGTGCTCGACTTTGCCGGTGGCAAACTGCAACTGGTGGCGGTACGGGCCTACCATGGCGGTCCATTGGTCGGCCAGGAACTGCGGTTCCTGAAACAGCACATGCCGTCGGTGCACACCCGGGTTGCCGCCATTTTCCGCAAAGACCGGCCGATCATTCCTGAGGGCTCCACCGTCATCGAAGCCGATGATGAAGTGTTCTTCATCGCCGGGCGCACTGACATTCGCGCTGTCATGAGTGAACTGCGCAGCAAGGAGCGCTCCTACAAGCGCATCATCATTGCCGGTGGTGGCAACATTGGTTATCGGCTGGCGTTGGGCCTTGAAAGCCGCTATTCGGTTAAATTGCTGGAACGCAACGAGGCCCGATGTCAGTGGCTCAGCGAACATCTCAATCATGCCGTTGTGCTGCGCGGCGACGCCTCCGACCAGGATTTATTGCTCGACGAAAACGTCGAAGACACCGATATCTTCCTGGCGCTGACCAACGACGACGAAGCCAACATCATGGCCTCCATGCTGGCCAAACGCCTCGGTTCGCGTAAAGTCATGACGCTGATCAACAACTCCGCCTATGTCGATCTGGTGCAAGGCGGTGAAATCGACGTTGCCATTTCACCGTCGCAAACCACCATTGGCAGTCTGCTGACCCACGTGCGCCGCGGCGACATCGTCAACGTGCACTCCCTGCGTCGCGGTGCGGCTGAAGCCATTGAGGCCATCGCCCACGGCGACAAGCGTTCTTCCAGAGTGGTGGGCCGGGCCATCGAAGACATCGACCTGCCCGAAGGCTGTACCATCGGTGCCATTGTACGTGATGAGGAAGTGCTGATCGCCCGCGATGATCTGGTCATTGAATCTGACGACCACGTCATCCTGTTCCTGATCGACAAGCGAAGAATCAGCGACGTCGAGCGGTTGTTCCAGGTGGGACTGACGTTCTTCTGACCTTGGTTGAATTAAAACCGGACACCGCAGTGGCACGAGCCCGGGTCACAGGCCCGCTTCATTGCACCCCTTACGGAGGCACATCCCAGTGCCGCCGCAAGGGACGCGGGCTTCCTGCCCGCTGTTACATGAAACGCCCCTGCAACCCTGTTACATTGCTGGCGTTTTTCAACATTCCGCAGGAGTGATACTGCCCAATGCACTATCGAATGACCATCAAGGTTCTTGGCTTGCTGCTGATGGTCTTCAGTCTGTCGATGCTGCCGTCCGTGCTGGTGTCCTTTTATTACCAGGACGGTATTCACAACGCCTTTATTCTGGGTTTCCTGCTGACGCTTGTGGCTGGTTTTGTCAGCTGGATGCCGGTCCGGCACTACCAGGGCGAATTACGCACGCGCGATGGTTTTGTCATCACCGTGTTGTTCTGGGTGGTGCTTGGCCTGGCCGGTTCCATCCCAATTCATCTGGCCCCGGCGGCCACGGTGACCTACACCGACTCCTTCTTTGAAAGCTTCTCCGCGCTAACCACCACCGGGGCCACCGTCGTCGTCGGCCTCGATTCGTTGCCCAAAAGCCTGCTGTTTTACCGCCAGCAGCTGCAATGGATGGGCGGCATGGGCATTATCGTATTGGCCGTTGCCGTATTGCCCATGCTGGGCATCGGCGGCATGCAGTTGTACCGCACCGAAACCCCGGGGCCGGTCAAGGACACCAAGCTGACACCGCGCATTACCGAAACGGCCAAGGCCCTCTGGTACATCTATGCGGCCCTGACCATCGCCTGTGCGCTGGGCTACTGGTTCGCCGGGATGAGCCCCTTTGATGCCATCGCGCACAGCTTTTCCACGGTCGCCATTGGCGGCTTTTCGACCCACGATGCCAGTATTGGCTATTTCGACAGTGTCGCCATCGAAATGGTCGCTGTGGTCTTCATGATCCTGTCGGTGGCCAATTTTGGCCTGCACTTTGTCGCCTGGCGCAACCGCAGCATCAAGCAATATCTGCTCGACCCCGAGTACCGGTTCTTTATTGTCATTATGCTGGTGTTCGTGGTCATGACCACCGTGACGTTGATGTTCACCCGTGTCTACGCCCCAGGCGAGGCCTTGCGCTACGGAATTTTTGAATCCGTTTCACTGCTCACCACCACCGGCTACGGCACAGCCGATTTCGCCTCCTGGCCGCTGTATCTGCCGTTTTTTCTGATACTGGCCTCGTTTATCGGCGGCTGTGCCGGGTCCACAGCCGGCGGTATAAAGGCCATTCGAACCATGCTGTTGCTGAAGCAGGGGCTGCGCGAGATCAAACGGCTGATCCACCCGGCTGGCGTGTTTCCGATCAAGGTGGGCAAACGCCCAGTTGGCGACCGCGTCATCGAAGCCGTCTGGGGCTTTTTCAGCATGTACATCATGATCTACGGGCTGATTCTGTTTGCCCTGCTCGCCACCGGCATGGACTTCGTCACCAGCTGGTCAGCCGTGGCAGCGGCGTTAAACAACCTCGGCCCCGGCCTCGGCGACGTAGCCAGTCACTACGCCAACATTCCCGACGTGGCCAAATGGGTACTGTGCATCGCCATGCTGCTGGGTCGACTGGAAATTTTCACCCTGCTTGTTCTGTTCTCGCCGCACTTCTGGCGCAGTTAGCACTAAAGCTGAAGTGTGCCGGTGACACTAGCGGCGGATGCCGGGTGAACCCTTGTGGGGTAGTCCGCAGCATGGATGCTGCGGCCTAGGCTCCATGGACGGATTTACGCCGACCCCACAAGGGTTTACCCGGTAACCGTCGCGGGCCAGTGTCTCCCAGCCACAGTGACCCCGCCGCACCGCCTATGTATAATGCGGCGTTTGATTTTTGACCTTCCGACATCAGGATGTTTCGCTGTGACTGAACAGACTACGCCATCGACAGCACCACCCGAGAATTCAACCACGGCTCGCAATCTGAAGACGTTTCAGGGCCTGATTCTGACGCTGCAGCAATACTGGGCCGACCAGGGGTGTGTGATTCTGCAGCCGCTGGATATGGAAGTGGGCGCCGGGACCAGCCATCCGGCGACGTTTTTGCGCGCCATCGGGCCAGAAACCTGGAACGTGGCCTACGTGCAGCCATCACGTCGCCCGACCGATGGGCGCTACGGCGAGAACCCAAACCGCCTGCAGCACTACTACCAGTACCAGGTCATTCTGAAGCCAAACCCGAGCAACATTCAGGAGCTGTACCTGGGCTCTCTGGAAGCCATCGGCGTCGACCCGCTGGTGCACGACATCCGCTTTGTAGAAGACAACTGGGAAAACCCGACGCTGGGTGCCTGGGGTCTGGGCTGGGAAGTCTGGCTGAACGGCATGGAGGTGACCCAGTTCACCTACTTCCAGCAGGTCGGCGGCATTGAGTGCTTCCCGGTTTCCGGCGAAATCACCTACGGCCTGGAACGCCTGGCCATGTACATTCAGGACGTCGACAACGTCTACGACCTGGTCTGGACGATCGGACCCGATGGCAGCAAGGTCACTTATGGCGATGTCTATCTGCAGAACGAAATCGAGCAGTCGACATACAATTTCGAGCATGCCGATGTCGACAACCTGTTTCACCAGTTTGAATACCACGAAGGCGAAGCCCGCAAGCTGATCGACCTGAACTTGCCGCTGCCCGCCTACGAGCAAATTCTCAAGGCCGGCCACACCTTTAACCTGCTGGACGCGCGCCACGCCATCTCGGTTACCGAGCGCCAGCGTTATATTCTGCGCATTCGCACCCTCTCCCGGGATGTCGCCAAAGCCTACTATGAAGCCCGCAAAGCAATGGGCTTTCCGATGGCGCCACAAGCGCTGCGCGAAGAAATTCTCAGTGCCGGGAACAAGGACTAAGACCACATGACACAGGCTGATTTTCTGATTGAACTGGGCACCGAAGAACTGCCGCCCAAGGCACTGAAACCCTTGCAAGACGCCTTCGCCGATGGCCTGACTCAGCGCCTGAAAGACGCGGGCGTGAGCTTCGGCGACACCGAACGCTTTGGCGCACCGAGGCGCCTGGCCATTTTGATTCGTGACCTGGGGCTAGCGCAACCGGACGAGGCGTTCGAACGCCGTGGCCCCGCCGTCAAAGCCGCCTTCGATGCCGATGGTAAACCGACCAAAGCCGCCGAGGGCTTTGCCCGTGGCAACGGCGTCAGTGTCGATGCGCTGGAACGTATGGAGACCGACAAAGGCGAATGGCTGGTCTATCGAGGCGTCGAGCCTGGGAAGGCCACGGCAGATTTGCTGCCGGAGCTGGTACAGCAAACCCTCGATGCCCTGCCGATTCCCAAGCGTATGCGCTGGGGTACGAGCCGAGACGAGTTCGTGCGTCCGGTACAATGGCTGGTCATGCTGTTGGGTAACGACGTGGTGCCAGCTACCGTGTATGGCATTGAATCCGGCCGGTTGAGCCGAGGCCATCGTTTCCACGCACCGGTCGATATCGAGATTTCCGCACCGGCCGCCTATGCCGAAACACTGCGCACACAGGGCAAGGTGCTGGCGTCGTTCAATGAGCGCCGCGACTACATTGAAAGCCAGTCAAAGGCCGTGGCGAAAGCCGAAGGCGTTGAGGTGGTCATCGACCCCGATCTGCTCGACGAAGTGACAGCGCTCAACGAATGGCCGGTTGCCTTGCTCGGCAGCTTCGAATCTCGCTTCCTGTCGGTACCAGCCGAAGCGCTGGTGTCGTCGATGCAGGAGCACCAGAAATACTTCCCAACGCACGACAGCAAGGGTGAATTGGCCCCACGCTTTGTGTTTATCGCCAACCTGGAAAGCAAAGACCCGGCCCAGGTCATCGCCGGTAACGAGAAGGTCATTCGCCCGCGCCTGGCCGACGCCGCTTTCTTTTGGGATACCGATCGCAAGACGCCCCTGGTCGACCGGGTCGAGAAACTCAGGTCGGTGACCTTTCAGCAGCAATTGGGTTCGATGTACGACAAAGCCACCCGCTTGCGCGCCATTGCCGGCGAGATCGCCCGGCGACTGGGCGACGACGTCGATCAGGCCGAGCGCGCCGCCTGGCTGGCCAAGGCCGACCTGGTCACCGACATGGTCTTTGAATTCGACGACATGCAAGGCATTGCCGGTTACTACTACGCCCTGCACGATGGTGAACCCAAGGCAGTAGCCCAGGCCATTATCGAACAATACCGCCCAGCCGGTGCCGGTGACGAACTGCCGCTGAGCCGCGCTGGCATGGCGGTAGCTCTGGCCGACCGGCTCGATAACCTCTCTGGTCTATTCGGCATCGGCCAGCCGCCAACCGGTACCAAAGATCCCTTCGCACTTCGCCGTGCAGCGCTCGGTGTGCTGCGCATTCTGGTCGAGCGGGATCTGGATCTGGATCTGGTCGAGCTGGTTACCTTCGCAGCCGATCAGCATGCGGACCTGCCACAACGGGACACCCTGGTACCCCAGGTTGTTGACTACGCACTGGACCGCTTCAGCGCCTGGTACGCCGACGCCGGTTTCCGCCACGATGTGTTTCAGGCCGTACGGGCGCTTAACCCGAGCCGGCCGCTGGACATCGACCGCCGGGTGAAAGCCGTGGCCAGCTTTAGTCATCTGGTAGAAGCCGAAGCGCTGGCGGCCGCCAACAAACGGGTATCAAACCTGCTGGCCAAGGCCGAAGGGGAAATCCGTGACGACGTTGATGTCGCCCTGTTTGAATCCGACGCCGAAAGCACCCTCTGGCAGGCAATACAGTCAGCCGAGGCGCATATCACCCCCATGCTGGCGGTCGTAGACTACCAGGGCGCACTGCAGCACCTGGCCAGCCTGCGCGACAGCGTTGATGCCTACTTTGATGGTGTCATGGTGATGGCAGACGATGCCGCGGTGCGTAACAACCGCCTGGCGGTCTTGTCGAAACTGCGCCAGCTATTCCTGAAAGTGGCCGACATTTCCGTGCTCCAAACCCAGTAGAGACGAGTGAAAACGGGCCGGAGCCGGCCCGCGTTTCTTCCCCCGGGGAAAGGCTAAATTCACTTAAACGACATCGTCCGGACACTGTTTGTCGGTACACTGGACGCCTCTTTTAACCTGGCGAGAGCTGACGCTATGTGGTTGGCCTACCTGCGAACCTTTGTTTTTTATGCCTTTTTCTACGGGCCATTCACGATTTTGTGGGCGTCGTTTTGCGCCCTCTTTGCCTATTTGTTGCCCTACCGGATGCGCTATCACTTCGTGGTAGGCACCTGGGCCAAGCTGACCGTATTCGCCAGCCGCTGGATTCTGGGCATTAAATATCGCATCACCGGGCTCGAAAATCTCGACGGCAATGCTGGTGTAGTGGTCTCAAATCACCAGTCCGCCTGGGAGACTTTTTTCCTGCAACGGCTGTTTCGGCCCCAGACGCAGGTCATTAAACGCAGTCTGCTGAAAATCCCCTTCTTTGGATGGACCTTTTCGATGTTGCGCCCCATAGCGATTGATCGGGCCGATCGGGTAGGCGCCATGAACCAGATTCTCGAACAGGGTATACCGCGCTTGAACGACGGCATATTCGTACTGATCTTCCCCGAAGGCACCCGGGCAGAACCCCACAAGGTGCGCAATTTCCAGCAAGGGGGCGCACGGCTGGCCAAGGAAGCGGGCGTTCCGTTGATTCCGGTGACTCACAATTCCGGTGATTACTGGCTCAACAAGCGGTTCGTAAAACTGCCAGGCACGATAGACGTTATCATTCACCCGCCCATTGATCTCGCCAGCCTGAAAGCCAGCGAAGGCACAAAACTCGCTCACACGGTCATCAGTGATGGCTTAACCCGCATTCAGGCACAGAACAAACGGGTGCATCGCAAGCAGGAATCGAGCTAACACGATTTGGGATGAAAGAGTTGGAAATAACGTTGCGGACCATCGGGGGGGCTATACAAAAACGGGCGGGATGAGCCTGTTTCAAGACGCACCCGCCGACGTACCAGGCCCGTTGCGGGCCCAGAGACTATTTACTCCATACTGGCATCAATGGCGGCCTGAATATCGGCCTGCGGGAAGGCGCCGCGCAGAATCTCGGTCCCTACCACAAAGGTGGGCGTGCCGGTAATGTTCAGTTGTTGGGCCAGTGACCGGTTGCTGGCCAGAGTTTGTTGCACCCAGTCGGCTTTGGTTTCCTCTTCCAGCTCAGCTCGATCAAGCCCTAGCGAGTCAACCACCTCCCAAACTTCGCTGTTCTGACCGAGGCTGCCCGGGCGAGCCAGCAGGGCATCGTGATAGGCCTGATACTGATCCGGGTACAGCTCGCTGATCGCCAGGCTGACCCGGGCGGCGGTCACCGAGGTTTCCGTCAGAATTGGCCATTCTTTATACACTACACGAAGATTCGGGTTGGCTTCCGTCAATGCCTTAACGGTTTGGGAAGCACGTTTGCAATAGCCGCAGTTGTAATCAAAAAATTCAACCAGTGTGATGTCACCGTTCGGGTTGCCACCCACCGGATCGTTGTCAGCATTCGTCAGCTGATCACTCACGGACGCGATCAGTTCATTCTGGCTGGCCTGCTGGGCCGCCTGTTCCCGCTCTTGCAGAATGCTAATGGCTTCCATGATGATTTCCGGGTTTTCCAGAATGTAGTTGCGCACCATCTGGTTAACGTCATCTTCTGTCAGATCTTCTGCCTGGGCAAAGACCGCCGTCAATGCCAACAAGGGCACCAATAACAGTAAACGTAACCGTGCGAATGGGGTGGGTGCGTTAAACATGGTGTCTCCAACAACGTGAGGGTTTTGACCACAGTATAGACGAGAGCTGATCATTTATTGACCAAATCGAGCGTTATTCTGTGAGAGGTAATCTTGCTCAGCCGGGGTCGACGGCCGATTCAGAACGGTATTGCGGTGCGGGTAACGGCCGAATTGCTCGATGATGGCCCGGTGCTCTCCGGCGGCATCATGAAAGCTTTTCAGTGCTTCACGGGCACTGGGGTAATCGTGAAACAACTGGTCGATCTGCTGGCCCAATACCTGATGGCACTCCAGCGACTCGGCGTGCATCAGTGGCATCAGGCAGAACATACGGCCACTCATGCCGAGCAACGTCAGATGGCCGTTATCGAGCGCTTGCTGGCTCCACTGCAGGGCAATCGGGTCCCAGGCAAAGGCCTCGGCACGACCGCGATACAGGTTGCGACTGAACTGGTCGACGAGAATAATGAGCGCCAGCCGCCCTTCCGGGTGCTCGAGCCAGGCGTTCAATTCGCCATCAATGGCGCGCTGATGGTCTGCGGCAAACCGCTCGGCGATCAGCCGGTCGGTTTCCTTGCCACCGCTGAACCAGCGTTTTTGATAGTGCGGCTCGGGCGGTTCCTGGTCACCAAACCAGAAATCGAGCACGGATTGCCAGGGTTTCATCGGCGTTTCAGGCCGCAGCCTGCTCAGTCTCTGTCTCAGCGCCAGAGTTTAGCAGACTGCCCGCCACCATCGTCCAGTAGATTTGCAGAGTGTTGACCCAACGACCGGTCTGCGACAGGCCTCCCGTGGCATCCCATTGTTCAGGCAACGCCAGCTGCAGGGCCAGGCTTTGCCGGCCGGCAGGAGCGCCCAGGGGTAGCGCCGGCAATTTGAGCATGGTCTGGTACCAGTTCAGGTACAGTCGGGCCAACTGTCGATCACGCAGTGAAGTTGCTTCCTGGGTGGCGGGTTCGAACCCGGCCCAGAGGTGCAGTTGCTGCGCCGACTGCAAGGCGGAAAACAGCGTCTTGCCCAGCGCCAGATTCGGGTGTGATAAGGCCGCCCTGGGCCACACTCCCTGAGCACTGCTGCGCCAGCGCTGGGTCAGCGATGCCAGATCCTGCTTGGGCGGGTTCTTTTGCAGCCCCAGGGCATGAGCCATGGCGGCTTTTTGCGTGGCCCGGGTAGCGTTGTAGTGACGCATCACCTGGGCAGGTCGCACAGCTTTGCCACTGATGGCACTGGCGGGCGGCACCAGCGCATCCACGTCAATGCCGGTCTGGTTAACCCGTTGCTGGTGCTTCTGGTAGGTTTGGTAGTGCTTCAGCAAGGTACTGGCTGGCATTCGAGCCCCGGCCTCGCGGTTCAGGGCTTTCTGGTACCCCGCCGCACTGGACAGCACCCAGGTAGCAGGCGAGGCCATGCGAAACTGGCCCTGGCTGGTTTCCTCGTCGGCATCGGGCGTCGATTCTGCCGGGCCGATCCATTCCGGCCACTGATCTGCGGTTACGCCCAGGGTGGTGCAAAACGATTGAAATTCCGGCCAGTTGGGCATCAGACTGTTCAGTTTGCGGGTCAACCGCGTCACCTGGCGCGCCTCCTTATGCCCGATCAGGGTTTGCATCATGGCTTCCTGGCGCGACTGGAGGTGCTCGACCATGGGCGCGAAGCGCACCACTAGAGCGCCGGACCAGTTGGGGTTAAGCCGCGCCAGGGTGTGTTGCCACTGGTTGAAGGCGCCCCAGGTCCAGTAAGTAAAGGGCGGTGCCAGGGTACCCAGTTGCCGGGTCATTTCACCGGTCAGTTGCTGCAGGGTTACGGCCTGAAGATAGGGCAGGCCGATCTCCACCTCACACCGGCGCCGCAGCCATTGCAGTGAACTCTGGCGTACCGCGACGAAGGGCGCATTTGTGATGCGAATGGCGGTGACCGAGGCGGTGTTCAAATAGGTGGTAATTTCATGCGTCAGCGCGAACAACAGCAGTTCGGTATCCGGGTCCAGCTCCAGTCCCTCTACTGGCGGGCGCCGCGGCCTGAACAGCGCTGCGGGCACCAGCAGAACACCGGCGATGACCAGTTGCGTCAGGGCGGCACCGGCCTGGCTGGCCCAGACTGACACAGAGATCAGCGGCAACACCAGCAGCAGTGCGATCAGCGGTAACAGCAGATAAACTACAAAGGGAATCGCAGCCAGAATAAGCAGACTAAACCGGGTTTCCAGCTCTTCATCCGGGTGGCGGTACCGCCCGGCAAAATAGTGACTGAGCCCGCCGTCGAGCAAATGCTGGCGCAGTTCATCGGCCGAGATTTTCTGGTTCGCCGTTGCCGTCTCGGCTTCGATGGTCAGGCCGGCCCGGGTCAGTTTTTTGGCCCACAGACGGGCTTTCTCTTCCGGCAGGTTGCGCGCCAGCACAGTCCGCCGGCTAGCCATCAGATCGGCCAGTTGGGCGTCACTGAGTTTCAGTTGTTCCTTGAGCGTGAGGCTGAGCTGAGTTTTGTTGGACACTGACGCCTGAAAGCCCAGGCAGACCAGGTGAAACCGTTGTGCAGACATGATTGAACCGAGCCCTGTAAGCAGCGATGGTGGCCGGGTGCCACCAGAGCCCCAGAATTAGCCAGGTCGGCGTTCAGCGCAAGCGGAAAAAGCTCAAACTGTGCGTTAGTTCAGGTGCGATCGCTTAACGCTTAAGCCCCTGACGAACCAGTCGGCCCGCGCCACGCGCCTGGCGCATCACGGCTTTCCAGTCCCGCCTGCGCCCCAGCCGGTTCAACCGCTGGGCCCGGCCGTGTTTAGCTTGCTCCAGGCGTTCATAAACCGCACTCCAGAGCAGATCGATGTTGTAGCCGTCGGCGCCCTGGTCGAGCCGCACCGGCACCAGATCGGCCTCTGGCAAGGCAAGATCTGCTGCGATGTGCTGCAGCGACTCGCTAATAGCAACAGCCTTGGGTAATGTCGGGTTGGACAGATCATAGGGAGGCGTCCATTCCCGGGCAGGAGACAAGCGATCTATGTGGCTGACCACCCCGAGTATCGGCGGCTGCCGCCGGGTCGGGTTGTCACGAAACCAAGCACGAATGGCATCCAGCGCCTTCCGATCCAGTGCCCGGTCAGCCCGGTGTGCAGACACCACCCATAAAATGCAGTCGACTGATTCCAGCTGGGCACCCCATGCTTCTGTGCTCAGCTCCTGGGCCAACCCCGGCGTATCAATCAGAACCGCCAGCGGCTCGCCCGCCTCATCACTCAGCTGATAGCGCTCGGCACGTGCCGTCATCGGCAGTACATCGACCGCGCTCTGAGTGTCGTTCAGCAGGGCATTGACCAGGCTCGATTTGCCCACCTTGAGCTGGCCTGCGACCAGCACCTGAACCGGCCCCGGCGGCGGGCGCGTCGCTTGCTCATGCTCCGCCAGTTTGGCCATCTGGCCGGCATCGGCCTGCAGGCGCCCGGAATACAGGTCTATGGCGGCCCGGCCGACCTCCTCGACCCAGATGCGGGCGCCTTTTTGCTGCAAATAGTCGCTGGTTCGGTCGAACGCGACGTTCAGTAGGCGCTCCCGAACCTCCGCCAGCACCGCCGACATCGGGTTCACCGCCCGCACCAGCCGGAACAGGGTTTTGGCGCCTTTGTAATAGGGCTGACTGGAGCTGCCCAGGTGCCAGAGCCGCATCACCTGCCCTACCTGAAAGTGACTGGACCCCGGCACATGTTCACCCAGCACCAGCCGCAGCCGCAGGCTGACCCGTTCGCTGAGCAACAATGCCTCAGGCAGCGTGAAATTCCAGACCGGGTCTTTGTGATCCGGATAATAGTGGCGGGCGACGTGCTCAATGACCAGACGTGCGCGTTCGAGCAGCAACGTCTGGCTACCCAGAATGATTTTGTCGGTATCCCGGGCCAGTTGCTGCACCTCGGTCCAGGCCGCCAGGTCCTGAGCCGACCAGTCTGGTTCTGGCGGCGAAACCGGCGCGGCGGTCTCGGCAGGCGTTTCGATGCTTCCGATCAGGCGGCGCTGCAGCAGATGCACCAGCAAATAACCACCGCCCGTCAGTAGCGCTGTGCCCAACAACCAGAACAACAGCCAGCCCTGCTGCCAAAGCCAGAGCCCGCCGAGTGGGATCAGCAACAAAAACGGCAAGACCATCAGCACCAGCACCAGGCCAACCACGATGATGATGGGCCCGCGCCAGCGGCGTTTAATCGTCGCGGTCATGGTGCTCCCTGCGCATGCGGTCGTGAAACATTTGGTAAGCCTCTTGCAGCGAGCCGCGATAAGCGTTGGCGACCCCGGTGGGGTCCGCCTTGCCCTGTGCCGACTGATTCAGGTAATAACAGGCCGCCCGGCCCAGGGCGTAAGTGACCGCCGCACTGGCAGTGCCTGCGGCCACGGCACCGACAGACTGGCCATACACCGGAACCAGTTTACCCAGCTGGCGCGCCGCAAAACTGGCCCCAATCCCAACCAGAGTGCCCGATCCCAGTGAGGTACCGAACTCGGCCAGACTGCGACGGTCCCAGTCGAGCCCGTAGATGCGACCAATGGAGTGCAGCATTTTGCCCTGCAAGGTCGGCACCGTTACAAAGCCCGCCAGCGGGATCAGGTCGGTCAGGCCAGCGGCGGTGGCATAGCCCACCAGATGTGGATGCAGCTGTTGCAGCCGGGCATCGGCATCGGTCAGTTGCAGGCTGCGCAGCTGTTCACTCTGGGTGGCATCCAGCACCTGGTCCAGCACGGCCAGCAGGGCGTCCAGGCCATAATCCGGGTTGGTAAAGCCATCCTCGGGGCGGGTCAGATCCACCGCCACGGCATGCACGGGCCCCGGGCCCGGAAGCGTTTCCAGCCTGGCCGCCTGGGTCATCAGGGCGCGTTGCAGATCGGTCAGGCCGGTGTCGCGTTGCAGCTCAGCGTAGTCGGGGTGATCCCGGTCGTCCGGGTAGCCATCGTGCAGCCGGGTCTGCACCAGCACGACCGGCCAACCGGGGTGGCGTTTGCGAATGCGGTGCACCTGGGCAAAAACGTCATCCTGCTGCGGGTCCATGGCGCGGGCCACCACAATCAGCGCATCGGCCTGGTGTTCCTGTTCGGTCAGGTCGTCTTCCGGCGCATAATCGACTTCACCCAGGCCACGGGTGTCGATAAAGCGGACCAGCGGCAACTCTGGCGGGAAATCAAACAGCCGGGCGTGGCGGGTGCAGGGTTTGAAGCCTGCGCCAATCTCGGCTTCGGGGTGGCGGGTAATGGCATGAACAATCGAGGTCTTGCCCGATTGCACTTTGCCCAGCAGCCAGAGCACCGGTGCCTCGCCCTGCACCTGAGGCGACACGGCGGCTTCAATGTCCGGTTCTGGCGACAGCACCGCATTGACGATGCGTTTCCAGTTTTTACCCCGGGGTTCCGATGACATAAACGTCTTGCCTTAACAGTGATACGGGCGACCGGCTCAGTATGGCAGGTCGCTCTGCAAATGAAACCGACGGACTGGACGGGTGGCGAGACAGGTTTACACTGACATCGGACCCGCTCGATCGCTGATGAGAATGCCGCTGCACGCTTCGCTGGCTCACCTCAACCGGCTGCCCTAACCCTAACCGGACACACCCCTATGAAAAAACTCAAGAACGAAAAAGAACTGGTCAAAAAAGCGATTGCGATGGGCAAGGCGTACGGCGAAGAACGGGGCGTTGTTGAATTTGAACCAACAGACTCCGCCGAAGAAAAAATTGAATACATTTATCGACTGCTGGTGCATGACAAGATCATTCAGCCGCTGCCCAATGACCAGATTTCACAACAGTCGATGCGTCACCGCCTGGCCATTTGGGCATCGAAGACGCCCGATTAAACCGGGCCGAGCAGCAGGTTTATACCCATCGACCCGCCAAAAATATAGATCGCACAGATCACACCCTCGCCAATAGAGGCACCCAGCAACGTCTTCCACAGCTTAATGCGAAGCACGCTGCACACGTACACAATCATGTCGGTGGGTACAAAGGGTGCAAATCCCCAAACACTGATCACCAGTAACTCCCGCTGATGCAGAAGCCGGGTAAGGCGTTCAACCTGACGGGGGTACCGTTCGTGGAAGTACTGGTCGAAACGGACCTGCCGTGCCATCAAATACACGATGGCCGAAGACGTATAAACCGCCACCTGATTCACCAGAAACAAGGGCAAGGGCGGAAATACCAGCATGCCAGCCAACACAAAGGGGGTAGACGGTATCAGGGTGAAACCGCGCAGTGTGGATACCACAAAATACAGGAACAGGCTGACCACGAGATTGTCGTTAAAAAACTGACGCAAGGTGCGCGGTGCAAACCACTCGGGATTGAGAAAATAAATCGAGAGCGACAGCGCTATGATGGCACCCCAGCCGACCAGCCAGGTGCGATTGACAATAACATCGGATTCTTTGTTCACAGTGGGTAACAGGGTCCTTTGGTGACGCGTTCCTTGAATCGATGCCATTACGCACCGAGGGTATAGTTTATCGCGCAAGTCGTTTAAGTTTAACGGACAGAAGTCAGCTTTTGCCGGTTTACTACGAACCCGTGCGCCTGACCGGATCCAAAAACCCGGCCAACAGGAGACCGCCATCCAATGAAACTCACTGCTGAACACCCCGAACCTATCGATGCCCGAATGAGGCGAGCTGCCCAGCCCGTGATCGCTTACCCGCCGAATCAGTTACCGCCTTACGATTCCAACTGCTTAAAACAAGCCCGCGCGACCCTGTCGCGGACCGATCGGGTAACGGTGAACCCCCGCGATGCCGCCACCTTCCAGGTGCCCGCCGGGCACTTTTTCCGCATCATCAGCACCGAGGGCGCCCAGGTCGGCGACTTGAACCTGTGGAACCAGCACCAGTTGGCGGAACGCTTTTACAGCGGCAAAACACGCGCCCTGCACGGTACCCACCTGAGCACCGGTGACCGGCTGTGGAGCAGCTTTCCCTATTTACGGCCGATGGCCACCATCACCGCCGACACACTCGACTGGTATGGATGGGATGACGATGGCGCCAGTGTGCATGACGTGATTGGCACCCGGTGCGACCCTTACACCAGCCACCTGCTCAGCAACGAGCACTATCACTATTGTTGCCACTCGAATCTCACCCGCGCCCTGGCTCAGCATCAAGGACTGTCGCTGGTCGAAGCTGAACACTACGTCCACGATGTCCTCAATGTCTTCATGTGCACCGGCTTCACTCACGATACCCACCAGTACTTTATGAAAGCCAGCCCGGTCCGCCCGGGTGATTATCTGGAGTTCTTTGCAGAAATCGACCTGCTCGGTGCTCTTTCAGCCTGCCCGGGTGGCGATTGCAGCGCCAGCCACTCCAACGATGCGGCCGCCTGTTTTCCTTTGATCGTCGAGATCTATAAACCGGACGATGCAGCACTGGCAGGGTGGCAGCCGGCGTCAGTCAACGGCTATGACGGCCATCACGGGGTACCTCCAAAAGCCTGAATTCACCCGGGGCCAGCGAGTCGTCCAGCTCATAAGGGCCTACTGCACTGCGGTGCAACGCCAGTACCGGGTTACGGAACCGGCCAAACATACGTTTGATCTGGTGGTATTTACCCTCGGTCAGGACCAGATCGGCGGTTGTGGCAGAGGTAATCGTCAGCGCGACTGGGGCGGTCACGATGCCCTCGGTTTCAAAGTAGAACCCTTCGGCAAAGGCGCTCACATAACGCTCATCCATCGGGTCTCTAACCCGAACCTGATACCGCTTTGGCACCTTGGATTCCGGTGCCGTCAACCGGCGCGACCAGCGGCCATCGTTGGTCAGCAAGACGAGGCCGGAGGTATTCAGATCCAACCGACCCACGATGTGCAACTCGTCTTTGGCCGGGTGATCAATCAGGTCCAACACGGTAGTGTGCTGCTTGTCTCTGGTTGCACAGACAACGCCAACAGGCTTGTGCAGCATGAGGTAAAGTGGTGAACGCTGCTGCAAGATCATTCCCTGGCATTCAATTCGGTCGAACTCGCAGACCCGCCACTGGCCATCATTAACCGGCACACCATTGACGGTAATGACCCCACGGGCAAGCAACGGCTTCACCGATTTCAGTGGAATCTGACAGGACTTCACGATGAATCGGTCCAGGCGACTGTGTTTGGAATGCACAAACGTCCCTCAACGAGGCGCCAGTATTGGCAAAGTAGCCAGATACACGGCGTTAAAATGCCAGCGAACTGGTGACATTGGGCCGTTCACAGTACCCTTGTGTCAACGCTGAAACCACGGCCATGCCCCTCACAACGAGCAAACGCTAATGAAAAACACACTCAGACATCTGTTCCAGCCCATTCTTCGTATTTTTGAGTCGGGCGACGACCAATTCCGATACGACAAGTCACACAGGAAGATTCTGCTTGCCGTCGGCGTACTGTTCCTGTTCTTGTCGGCAATATCGGCCGTACTGGCCATTAATTCTGCGCAGTTGGGCGGCCTCTTCCCCGTTCTCGCCTTCTTCCTGATCGGGTTCGTATGTGTCGTTGTGGGCACGTTGGGAAGTGACAAGGCAGTCGCCAGGATATGGGGCAACAAGTAAACCCTGTCATCTAAACCAATACCCTTGAGCTCCCCGGAAAAAACCGACCGGTATAGTATTCTGGGGAGAAAGCTAAAGGTCTTAAACCGTACCAGGAACTCACCGTGAACAACATCAACCCCAGAAAACTACTCCACAGTAAATGGACGGCGATGAACCCTTCCAATAAAGAGAAGCACTTCCTCGTTACGGAGGTGGAATTCAATGAAGAAGGTGAGGTCATTCATTGTTTGCTCGAGGCCGTCTTTACCAACCGGTCTGAGCCAATAGACTGGGCAGAGCTGAAAGATGAGAACAGCTGGCTTCAGGGTTGGGCTTAAAAAGCTGGGGTTTACTGGCGGGTGCGGGATTGAACGCCCAGACGCTGCAAGGTGTAGATCAGGTCTGCTTCACTGATCTGCACAAACTCCAGTACACGGCCATACAGCATGGCGGTGGGCACATTACGGTTCCGGCATTCTTTCTGGGCCTGTTCGAGCACAGCCAAAACGATACGATCGGTGCGGGTCAGACCATCCCGGATGTCGGGCAACACGTCCTGCAAGGCGGGTTGGCGCTTTGAGCTCACAGAAACGCCTGCACGAGACTTCCGAGTGCAAGTTCACCGCCTTGTACGACTCGGGTAGTGATGCCTCCGTGTCCGCGCATTGCATTGTAGGCACCGGGACCGAGGGCTTTCTCCATCTTACTGCACGGGTGACACAAGCCGGTGTATTCCAACACAACGTCACCGATTCGAAAGGTTTTATCTTTCAGGGCCAACAAGTTCAGGCCAGACACCACCAGATTACGGCGGAATACTTCGGGGCCAATGGACTCACGATGCAAGCATGAGGCAATCACACTCAGATGTTCGTGTTGGATCAACGTCACTTGCCGTTTGCTCGTTTCACGGCCACTGAATCGATCACCTGCCAGGCCTTTGCCCGGGCTGACCATGACACAATCGAGTATCAACATGGCCTGATCACGGGCGGGGCGGACACCGATCCACTCCACCCGGCCAGTTTGCGGGAGCGTATTTAGCAACCTTTGCATCGGCGTTAGTTCAGGCATTGGGGCTCTCTGTTACCCAGATCAGGCAGCCAGTTTGCCACGGAAAACCTGAGCAGGACAGCCTACGGGTACACCCTCAACACCAGTGCCTAACCTGCGTTGGCGTTCAGCATTTGATACAACTGATCCTTCAAGTACTCAGGTGAGTGTCCCTACCTAGCCCTGTTAGGTCCCAATACACCAACTATCCGCGCGCGGCCCTTTGTACCATTTACCGCTAAGTGACTTTTCACTTTCAGTACCTAAGCAACTTAGAAAGTTGCAACGTTGAATGTCCCGATTAGCCTATTCAAAGTGAGTACTGCACCTAACACGCAAACCAGAGCGTAACTGCCATTGATGTTTTTAATACTTATACAGATTTTCTGAAAGCGGTCGTTAAAATTGGTTGAACAAGTCCCGCAGACATTGCTCCGTTATAAACAATCAGTGTGACTCTTTCAACCGTTGTTGACCTTCACGTAAGTCGATGGCTCCGTGTTTCACCAATAGTCACTGGTTTCGGTTTTCATTAGAAAGGCATTTTCCAGGTAATCGAGAAACAAGGACACCCGGGTCGCGACTCGGGCTTTCTGCAGATACACAGCATAGATGTCGGCTGGAGGCGTTTCGTAATCGGGCAATACCAGCTCCAGGTCACCCTTACGCAGGTACTTGGCCAGATCCCACTGTGCACGCATCAGCAATCCATGACCATCGATTGCCCACTGCAATGCCACATTACCGTCGTTAGTACTGAGTTTAACTGGCACTCTGATCGACTGTGAATTGCCGTCTTTGGTCAATTTCCAAAGGTTTGCGGTTTCATCATTTTGACGCAGTGCAATGGCTCGGTGATGCACCAGATCCATCGGCGTTTGGGGTCGCCCATAGCGGTTCAAGTAGGCTGGGCTGGCGCTGATAAACCGACGATTCGGTGAAATTTTTCGGGCAATAAGTCGCGAGTCCGGAATTTCCCCAAAGCGAATCACGATATCAATGGCATTCTCTGGGGGTGACACGTGCTGGTCGCTGAGCGTCAAGCGAATATCCAAATCCGGGTATTCACGGATAAACTCGGAAATCAACGGCGCAATATAACGTCGACCAAACCCTAGTGGCGCATGCACATTCAGGCTACCCATAGGGTTCGCACTTTGATTACGTATGACCTCCTGCATCTGTTCCATTTGGCCTAATAGATCTTGCGCATACTCCAGGTAGATTTCACCTTCCGGCGTCAGGGAGATTTTCCGGGTCGTGCGATTAACCAGCTTCACGCCCATCTGCTGTTCGATTTGCCCGAGGCGCTTTGTTGCTCCGGACGGGCTGATGTCCAGCGCTTGCGCCGTGGCGGATAATGACCGTTTTTCACACAGGGTGATGAAAAATCTTAGGGAAGTGGCACTGTCCATACTGCACCTCAGGTGTATTGTATTTTTACTTTTAGTGCAATCATGAGCTATTCGCAGCTGATAAGCTAGCCCGAAATCTCACGAAGAAAAGGGGAAAATCGTGGACAAAGCTGCCGCTGCTGAATCGCTCACCAATACGCTTGCAAAGTTCACCGCCTACATCGGCAAACGTTTGCCAACGGATGTGAAAGTAAAACAGGCTGAACTGAGAAAGAAAGAAACCAACCCGATGGCCATTGAGATATTCGATGTCATGGCCGAAAACCAGGAAGCGGCTGACAAGCTTGATCGGCCCAGTTGCCAGGATACAGGAGTCATTCAATACTTCATTCAGGCTGGCTCCGGATTCCCATTGCTGGGTGAGCTGGAGAGCATACTCGAGGGTGCAACTTTGGGGGCGACTGAGATCGGCCCATTGCGGCACAACGCTGTGGAGTCCTTCGAAGAAAAAAACACCGGCACCAATACCGGCTCCAAGATTCCCTGGCTCGACTGGGAAATCATTCCTGGCGAAGACTACGCCATTGTCGATGTGTACATGGCCGGCGGTGGCTGCACCTTGCCGGGCGCTTCAACCGTCTTGATGCCTGGGCAGGGTTACGAAGGGGTAGCCGAGTTCGTGCTTGATGTCATGACCTCCCGGGGGCTGAATGCGTGCCCGCCCCTGCTGGTTGGTGTGGGGGTATCCACCTCTGCTGAAACCGCTGCACGGCTGTCGAAAAAAGCGATTCTGAAGCCGGTCACCGCCCGAAACCAAAACGAAAAAGCGGCCAAACTCGAGGACTTACTCACCGATGGCATCAATGAACTCGGCATCGGGCCGCAAGGGCTCACCGGAGACAATACCGTTATGGGTGTGAATATCGAATCGTCGGCGAGGCACCCTTCTACCATTGGCGTGGCCATCTCCACCGGTTGTTGGGCCCATCGCCGCGGCCAAATCAAAATCAATGCAGATATGAGTTACGAAATCCTGTCTCATGAGGACGTCAAACTATGAAAAAAGTTCTGAAAACCCCGATCTCAGCTGAAGACCTGGCTGAACTGAAGGTTGGTGACGTCGTTTACTTGGATGGCACCTTGGTGACTTGTCGGGATGTTGCCCACCGGCGACTCATTGAGCTGAAACAAGATCTGCCCGTTGACCTTGAAGGCGGTGCGATCTTCCATGCTGGACCTATCGTGCGGGAAAAAGACGACGGCAGCTTCGAAATGGTCTCGATCGGCCCTACCACCAGCATGCGCATGGAAAAATTTGAACGTGAGTTTATTAAACAGACCGGTGTCCGCCTCATTATCGGCAAAGGCGGAATGGGGCCAGAAACTGCTGCTGGTTGTCAGGAAAGCAAAGCGGTCCATGCCGTATTCCCGGGCGGCTGTGCAGTTGTTGCAGCGACCAAAGTAGAGGCAATCGAAGGTGCAGAATGGCAGGACCTTGGCATGCCGGAAACCCTTTGGATTAATCGAGTTAAAGGGTTTGGTCCCTTGATCATCTCGATCGATTCACATGGCAACAACCTGTTTGAAATCAACAAAAAGAACTACAACGACCGTAAAAAGTCCGTTCTGGAGAAAATCAGTCAAGAGGTGAAATTTATTAAGTAAGACCATAGTACCGGAGGACATCCGCGAACTACCTGAGGAAATGGGCTTTGCCCATAAATAGAAAGAGTCTGAGCATCAGTACTCAGAATAAAAACAAAACTTTCAATTGGAGAGCATGATGAAAAAAATAAAAATACTGAGCATGTCCGTTGCCATGGCAACCGCAACCTTGGCATTTGCAGAAAATGCTGATTGGCCAGACAGCTTTACTGTCGGTACAGGGTCTCAAGGTGGCACTTACTTTGGTTACGGTTCGGCCTGGGCTAATATCGTGTCCGAAGAAACCGGCGTATCCGGTGGTGCTGAAGTGACCGGCGGACCCATGCAGAACATGGCGCTGGTGCATACCGGTGCAAACTTGTTTGGCATGACCACGCTAGGCCCAGCCAGCGAGTCGATCAATGGCACCAACCCCATTGCTCCGGGAATGATGATGGATAATGCTTGTGCCATCTTCCCAATGTATCAAACCCCGTTTTCCATCACGACGCTCAAGTCTTCGGGTATTACCAGTGTGGCGGATATCCCAGATGGAGCCAAAATTGGCTTTGGCCCGGCAGGTTCAACCTCCGACACTTACTTCCCACGCATGATGGAAGAGGCGCTCGGTGTCGACTTTGAACGACGGAACGGTGGCTGGTCTGACCTTGGCGGACAGCTTCAGGATGGCCTACTCGATGTCATTGCCTTCGCTGCAGGGGTTCCTGTTCCAGCTGTTAGTCAGCTCGAAGTTCAGACGGATATCAATATCATTGAGTTTACTCCCGAAGAGCAAGAAAAGATTGCCGCCGCCTTCCCAGTATCGGCCTATGAGATTCCTGCCGGTTCTTATCAAAGCCTGAATGCGCCGGCCCGTTCGGTATCCATGTGGAACTTTGCCATTGCCAACTGTGATTTGCCTGAATCGTTTGTTTATGAAGCAGTATCTGCCGTCATGAGCGACAACGACCGAATGGTCACCGCACATAAGGCAGCACGCACCACGCTACCTGAGCATTGGGACAAGAACTCGGTTATGCCATGGCACCCTGGTGCGGCGCAATGGTTTAACGAAAATGGCGGAAAAATCCCCGCTTCGATGATTCACGACTGAGGCAAGCGTCACCACCCCGGTCGCGATCGGGGTGGCCCTTTTCACGGTATAAATTATCGAATACCGACAGATAGGTTTCACAATGAACAAGAATAAACTGCTGGATCAGAAACCCGATCACTTGATTGCCGAAGGCGTCGACGACGAACCGGTCGAGTCCAATCGACGACTCTATCAAGGCAAAGCTTTTCACTTTATTACTGCTCTTGCTGTTTTTTACGCTGCCTTTCATATGCTGGCGCTGAACGGGATCGGTATTCGGGCTCTGACTTTCGACCTGGTGAACTTGCCATTTTTACCACGGTTCCCCTTAGAAACCTGGAATTTCCGAATCGCTCACATTGCCGGTGCCCTAGTAATCGGCTTCTTAATGTTTTCAGCCGTACGCTTTCAAAAAATCGGCGAACCCGGTAAGACCTGGTTGCGCTGGCTGGCTTTGCCATTGGCCTTGGCGGCCCTGTTCTCCTTCTCAATGGCCTTGTTTTTTTCGTCGCAAATCAACAACGGTACCCTGTGGAATGGCCTCGATCAGACCATCCGTTTCTACGAAATCTGGTTGTTTGGTGTCCCGCTTTTGGTCGCCACTTTTGGTTCTATTGTTGCCTCGTGGTTCGACCACCAAGACCGCACCCGCTTTGCACCTCATGATCTGGTACTGGCCATTTGTGCCCTGGCGGTGGCGGCCTATTTGATCACCATATATGGCACGCTCATGCGTAACTCCACCGGAACACCCTTTGCGCCCATCGGTATTTCCATGGCCGCCGTTGCCGGTACGGCTCTGATAATGGAACTGACTCGGCGTGTGGCGGGGCTTGCTTTGGTGGTTATTGCGGTGGTCTTCCTAATCTATGTGTTTATCGGGCAGTTCATGCCAAGCTTTCTAAAATCCCCGGAAGTCACTTGGGAGCGGTTCTTCAGTCAGGTCTACACCGATGCTGGCGTATTGGGGCCGACCACGGCGGTTTCGTCGACTTACATTATTTTGTTCATCATCTTTGCGGCCTTTCTTCAGGCATCGAAAGTCGGTGATTATTTCGTGAACTTTGCGTTTTCACTGGCCGGCCGTTCACGTGGCGGCCCGGCAAAGGTTTCGATATTTGCCTCGGGTCTCATGGGTATGATTAACGGCACCTCCGCCGGCAACGTCGTCGCGACAGGCTCTCTGACCATCCCATTGATGAAAAAAGTTGGCTATGAGAAAAACACCGCTGGTGCTATTGAAGCCGCTGCGTCAACCGGTGGTCAAATCATGCCACCAATCATGGGCGCAGGCGCGTTTATCATGGCGGAGGTTACCGGAATACCCTACTCCGACATTGCCATCGCCGCGGTTATTCCCGCCATTCTGTATTTCGTTTCCATCTACTTTATGGTTGACTTTGAAGCTGCCAAAACCGGCATGCGCGGTATGAAAGAAAATGAACTGCCGAGGATGAGTGCCATCTTAAAGCAGGTGTATTTGTTCATTCCTATTATCATCCTGATGGTCGCGCTATTCATGGGCTATTCAGTGATTCGCGCCGGCACGTTAGCTACCGCTTCCGCGGCGGTGGTCAGCTGGATTACGCCTTACCGAATGAACTTGAAGCGGATCTATACTGCCTTTGAAATGGCGGGTCATATGTCCATTCAAATCATCGCGGTTTGTGCCTGTGCCGGAGTTATTGTTGGTGTTATTTCACTGACTGGTGTCGGCGCCCGGTTTTCGAATCTGTTGTTGAGCATGGCCGAGGCGTCACAATTGCTCGCACTGTTTTTTGCCATGTGTATTTCTATCCTCTTGGGTATGGGAATGCCAACCACGGCGGCTTACGCCGTAGCTGCCTCAGTGGTTGCTCCTGGGCTTGTGGCTCTGGGTATTCCATTGCTGACAGCGCACTTTTTCGTTTTTTATTTTGCGGTTGTGTCAGCCATTACGCCGCCTGTTGCGTTGGCGTCGTTTGCCGCGGCCGGGATATCGGGATCGAATCCAGTACAGACGTCCATCGCCTCGTTCAAAATCGGTATTGCTGCGTTCGTGGTCCCTTTCATGTTCTTCTACAACTCAACCTTGTTAATGGACGGTGCTGCCATCGACATTCTGCGCGCGGGGGCCACCGCGGTATTCGGAATTTTCCTGCTAGCCGCGGGCGTTCAGGCTTGGTACATCGGCGTGAAAGTCAATCGAGCAGTGCAAGTGGGTCTGGTAATCGCGGCGTTACTGATGATTTCTGGTGGTATAGTGACCGATATCGTCGGTATCGGCCTGGCGTTCTCGATGTTTGCCATACGAAAGCTGCCAGGAGCGTCCAATTCAGCCTCTCGCGTACCTGCCGATTGACGAATAAAGAGACCTCAAAGTTCGATTCCAATGGGGTGCATCCGTTCGTCGTATGTACTCCATTGATGCTTTTGTCGCTTCGCGAGCTGTTGACCCGCCCGTTTGTCGGTTATAGCCACAGTAAATTTAATCTCGTCGCAGAACACTGTAATGTCGTGAATAATACGGTTAGCTGGGACACATTATATGCCGGCACTTTTCTCAACCATGAGTATTTGGGCCGGTAAAGACCTATATTAAGAGCAAATCAGAGCCATTTCAGAGCTGGTAACAGAATGGCGTGAACGCCCGATGTCGATCAGTTGGTTCATGCGAGCCTTGAACGAAGACATTGCACGGCAGGCCAACGCAGAAGATGTCTGCACTGGCAGATTGGTGAGTAGGCCGAGGGAGTTTCACCCTCAGCCTCTCCCAGAACCGGACGTGACACTCTCGCGTCATCCGGCTCCCATTACCGAGCCGTCGGTATTCCAAACAGTTTCCAACTGACAAACAGGTTTGGCTGCTCCGTCGCAACACGCTTCAGCCAGTCATAACTGGCCAGTAGCCTGCCTTTCAGACGACGGTATTTACGCCTTCCCCACAACATCAATTTGCGATCGAAGTAGCTGAAGACATCTCTCAGAGCGGAGGGATAGAAGCTGCCGTAGTAGTTCCACCAGCCTTGCAGTACCGGATTAACGGATCGCGCCAGCTCATGCAGCTCTCTGCTGGTTCGCCGATGCAATTTCCAACTGCGGATCACTTTCCGCATTTGTTTCATTGCCTCGACACTGACTGCTGGCAGAAAAGACGTGAACAGCTGCCCACCCCAACCCTTGGCGCAACGCGGCCTGAACGTGAAGCCCAAAAACGTGAACTGGACATGTTCATGGTCGCGACGGCGCTTGCTATCTTTGCAGTACACGACCTTCGATTTATCCGGATGCATGGCGAGCTTGCAGTCTTTCAACCGCGTCGCTATCGCATTGAGTAGTTCCATTGCCTCTTCGTGGGTACGGCAGTGCACGACAGCATCGTCCGCATACCGTGCGAATGGGCAATTCGGGTACTCAACAGACATCCAGCGATCAAAGGCATAATGCAAGAACAGGTTCATCAACAGCGGACTGATGACGCCTCCCTGGGGTGTGCCTCGGGTACGCGCAAGGGTCTCCCCTTCAGGTGTGACAAAAGGCGCTGTCAGCCAGCGCTCGATGTACAACACCATCCATTGCTCAGGCGCATGCTTGCGCACGGCCTTCATCAACAGCTCGTGATCGATGTTGTCAAACGCCCCCTTGATGTCAAACTCGACCACCCAGTCGAACTGCCAGCAGCGCTCGCGCGTTGCGGCAATGGCTCCCTTGGCCGACCGGTACGGCCGGTAACCATAGGAGTCCGGGTGGAAGTGGGGATCCCACAGCGGTTCTAGCTGCTGCTTAACTACCGTTTGCGCTATCCGGTCGGCCACAGTGGGCACACCCAAATAGCGCGTTCCGCCGTCCTTCTTTGGTATCCCTACCTGCTTTACCGGCGGTGGGTGGTAGCTGCCCGAGGAGAGGCGATTCCAGATCTTGTACAGGTTCCGTCTCAGATCCTTCTCAAAGTCCTCCATGGACTGCCGGTCTATCCCTGCAGCTCCCCGGTTTGCCTTTACCTGCTTGTAAGCGTTTGAAATACTTCGCTTGGAAATATCAAACGGCTTTGTTGTTGTCACTGGTTCATCCTCTTGTCGAGTTGGCCACCGCCAACAACCCGATAACGCAGTCCCTTCGCTCCACGCCGATTACCGGCGCTTCCTCACTACTACGAACTGCTCCGCCCCTGCTGACTGCATCGGTATTCATCCTCGTGGTGTCAGCCACTTGTCTTTTCCCTTGGCATCAGTCAGCAGGTTCCCATGTTCCGTATCAACGCCTGTATCGAGCTCATGCCACCTATGCACCGGTTGCCGCCTAGCCAGTAAACAGGTGACCGCCAGACTCGTCCCGGGGACTCCCAGCTTCCCCGGTTTTGACAACACTTTAACTGTAACGATGGGTCGTCGGTTGGTTCGCTTTCGCTCATCTTCTCGATACACACCTGACTCTCTCTAGGAGAGCCTTTTCACGAGTCGCTCACCACCACACCTTTTGGATGCAGCAGCACTCGCTGGTTTGAAGCCGGCTCCTGCAAGCAGCCTTCGGAGGGCCTACCTCCATCATTGATACAGCATCGAAGCGTTACCGCTTCGTTCATGGCACACCTGGGAAGGCAGATTCAAATCCCAGGCGTTGCTCGATGAAACTGCCCTGGCAACCTGTCTGGCCTATGTCGATTTAAACCCCATTTGCGCCCAGATGGCTGATGCTCCTGAGACCTCTGATTTTACGTCTGTCAAAGTACGCATCAATACGGCTCGAAGCGAACCTGAAAACCCTGAACCAAAGCAACCAAGACCCTTGTTTCCATTCGTAGGATACCCCCGCCAGGACATGCCTGCAGGCTTACCCTTTCGGTTACAGGATTACCTGGAACTGGTTGACGGGACTGGCAGACAGATTCGTACAGACAAGCGCGGGAGTATCGACCAGAAAACTCCACCTATTCTCGAACGCCTCAACATCGATACCGACGACTGGATTTACAACACTCAGCATTTCGAGAGCCAGTTTAGAGGTTTGGTGGGCACGGTTCTGTCAATCAAAGCTCAATGTGAGCGGTTTGGGTACCAGCGAACACCGGGGCTGGCAGCTGCGACACAGCTAGCCTAGCCCATTCAATTCAAAATCAACGATCAGGACTACCTGAGATTTTTCTGTGCCTGAAAATCATGGTTTTAGGTCCAAATACACCAACTTTCCGCGCGCGGCCCTTTGTACCATTCACCGCTAAGTGATTTTTTACTTTCAGTATCTAAGCAACTTAGAAAGTTGCAGCGTTGGATGTCCCGACTAGCCCCTTTCTCCGAGCCTGAACCATCAAGCTCGTTTAAGAGTGAACTAACAGCTTTCTTTTCAGTCATCGAATCTTCAATTATACAATTTTTGCTCAACGTTCGCGTATCACTAGCCGGAAAACCATCGTTATAAATAGTTAAAATCTAGGAAAGCGATGGCTTTGATAGTCGCTTAATGTGGATGTCCAGATTACTCCTTCAACCACTACTTATCGAGTATGTTTCCGGGAAAAACCTCAAGAGCAAATAGGCAATGGCAACAATTATTCCAAAACCTACCAACATACAGCATATCCACACCCCGAGCTTATTACTCTTATAGAGTTGAAGGTGCTTACGAAGATTAAAACCGCATTTAATATAGCCTTCAACAAAAAGTAAACCAATCCTTACAACACATACAAACGTCCCTAAAAATACTGCGAAAAGGAATATAGCAATTAATATTTCCACTTCTATTTTGCCTCAAAGTGAGCATAAGGTGCGTTAGTGTCAAGGTAAAACACAAAGCCGCCCTCTGTGGTGCTTGCTGAAACATCCAGCGCAACGCCGGGTTTTAAACTAATGCCACTAAAGCTATTGTTTTCATCAAATACCATAGAGCCACCAGGTCCAGCCTGAATGTTTACTGCAGAAGATGAACTCAATTGATCTAAAATACCGCCTTTCAATAGCGAAAATTCGGGCGACACGCCAAGTGATGGTGTTGGAATACCAGATTCTGCACCCCCATAACTAAACGACACTCCAAACGCGATGCCATCATTGTGAAAGATTGACTGCCCTACAAAATTGACATCTAAAGAAATATCTGGCAGCTCATCATCAAACAAAGAAGTAGGCAAAATAGTTTCGACTCCGACTTTCGTAGTGGATTCACGGTGAACAGTGCCTATTATTTCGCCCCAAAACGACAAGCTCGAATCAAACAACTCTTTTTGCTTTTGCCAGAAACCTTTATCCGTATAGCTATCACACAACCCCAACCAATCAGTCCAAGCCAACGGATTCCCGCTCACATACCCATACGCCACCTGCTGGCTCGGGTCTCTAAGCAGTTGGGCGGTATCCAACCCCGTAAACCGCATCAGCTCATGCTGGATATCCGATGGAAGGCCCGTGTTCCTGAAGTTCCACAGGTCCGGCTGCACGAACCGTTGAGTATGGGGGTTGTACCAGCGAGCGTCCAGGTGCACCAGACCGGTGGCGGCTTCGGTGTAGCGGCCGGTGTATTGGTAGGGCATCAGGGCGTTGAGCTGGTTGTTGGCGTTGACGCCGCTGTTCAGTTTCCAGAAGGTGCGGTCGTTGTGTTTGCGGTAGACCTGCCCGAACGGGCTGTAGCCCAGGCGCATGGCTTCGCGGCTGTCCTGGTCCCGTACCTGTACGGTGCTGTTCTGGTGGTCGCCGTAGAGGTAGAGGTGTTGGGTGTCGGCGCCTTTGTTGCCGGCGGCGTGCAATTCGGGCCGGTTGGGCTCGAACAGCTGCTGGTGCAGCATCAGGTTGTAGGGCAGGCCCTGTTCTTCCTGGGGCAGGCCGGTCAGGGAGCGGTAGGGGCTGGCTCGGCCGTTGGTGTTGACTGTGTTGGTAGTGTTCTCGGTTAGCCATTGGCCCAGCTCTTCGCGGCCATCGTAGGCGCTGATCAGGCTGACGGTGGTTGTGTCGCTGTTTGTGCTGTCGCCATCCTCATCCTGGTTCCAGACCTGGTCGGTGCGCACCCGACGGTCGCGGCTGTCGTAGCCGTAATGAACGGACTCGCCGTTGGGGTTGATGACGGCGGTCATGCGGCCGAGGGCGTCGTGCGTGAGTTGCTGGGTGCCTTTTTGGGCGTTGCGCAGTTCGGTCGGCTGGCCGTTGGCGTTGTAGGCGTAGTCATACCAGTGCGGGCTGCCGGTTTCGTCGTCATCGGTTGGGCATTCGGTGCCGTCGCAGGAGAAGCCCGGTAGCCGGTGGGATCTCTAACAGAGTGTCAGCAGGCTTCAGCAACCAGCGTATAACACAGTGATATTTGGGCGGTCTGGTTTTCCAGTATTTACAGTAAACGCATCGCTGAAAGGTTCTTTAGCCGCGTAAGTTTTAGCCAGCCGGACCGACTATTACTCCAAACACCCAAGACCGAGTGCCGACTATGACCGCTAAAGCCTTAAGCAGTCTGCTTTTCTTATTGCTGCTTGTCACCCTGGTGCCAGCCCGGGCTGAAACCCTAAACGGGTTTGATGTTTCCGAAACGTCGTTACCCGTCGGGAAAATTCGTCAGGGCGGCCCGCCGCGTGACGGTATTCCCGCGATCGATAACCCAAGGTTCGATGAAGCTGATGAGGCCAACTGGCTGGAGCCTACCAGCCGGGTACTGGGGTTAAGCATCAATGGCGAGGCGCGGGCTTACCCGGTGGCCATTCTGAACTGGCACGAGATCGTCAACGATGTGGTGGCCGGGCAGCCGGTAGTGGTCACGTTTTGTCCGCTGTGCAACACCGGCATGGTGTTCGATGCCGAGGTAGATGGCCAGGCGCTTTCCTTCGGTGTTTCCGGTTTGCTGTATGAGAGTGATGTACTGTTGTATGACCGCGAAACCGAAAGTCTCTGGTCGCAAATTCTCTCGACCGCCGTCTCCGGGCAGGCGATGGGGCAACAACTGACAGTGTTGCCGGTAAAGCACACCACCTGGCAAGCCTGGCGGGAAGAACACCCCGGCACTCTGGTACTCAGCCGGGATACCGGCTTCCGCCGTGATTATTTGCGCGACCCCTATGCAGGCTATGAGCAATCACCCACAACGCTGTTCCCGGTCTCCAACCAGGCGCCCGGGCCCTGGCATGCAAAGGAATGGGTGATGGGCGTCAGTTTTAATGGCGAGCACAAGGCTTACCCTTACGAGGAATTGTCGCAAGCCGGGAACGACCGCTTTGACGACGTAGTGGGGGGCCAACCCTTTACCGTCATCTGGGACGAAGCCCATCGCAGCGCCAGTATTGAGTGGCAAGGCGAACCCTTACCCAGCCTGGTGGCATTCTGGTTCGCCTGGTATACCTTTCACCCCGGTACGGAGGTCTTTACCGCGCCCTAATGTACCTGGCGGAATCGAGCACGCTGTTCATGAACCTGTTTAAGGCCGCGACTCATCTTAAACGCCGGGCAGACCGTACCCCTGTCATCACTTCGTTCGGGAGTCCGTTATGTCTTTGCCACTCTGGTGCCTATTCATTGCAGCCTTGCTGGTCATTCTTTCAAAAGCGCCAGCCATGCGGGCGATGGCTCGAATGCAGGGCGGTTACGATAACCAGCACCCGCGGGCGCAGCAGGCATCATTGACCGGTGCCGGTGCACGGGGGTTGGCGGCGCACCAGAACACCATAGAGGCGTTTCCGATGTTTGCGGCCGGGGTGATTGTGGCAGAGGTGTTTGCTGCCGGGTCGACGATTGCCGGAGTGCTTGCGGTGCTGTTTATTGTCACGCGCATCGCCTACATCGGGCTCTATGTGGCCAACGTTGCTACGGTACGCAGTCTGGTTTGGGCAGCCGGTTATCTTGCCAGCCTTGGTTTGATGCTGGCCCCCCTCTATGGAAGCTAACCGCTTCCCGACTCAACTACATCAATAATTGCCAGTAACCCACATCAATCCAGCGGTCGAACTTGAACCCGACCGCTTCGAACTGCGCTACTTTCCTAAAACCAAATGTCTCATGCAGAGCAATGCTGGCCTCGTTAGGCAACGCAATACCGCCCATGGCGCTGTGGATGCCTTGCTCCCTGAGCGCTGGGAGCAGGTCACTATAAAGCTGGGACCCGACACCTTTGCCCTGATGCGCCGGGCTGACGTAAGCGGTCACTTCCACCGAATACCGATAAGCATGACGCGGCCGCCAGGCGGTTGCATAGGCGTAACCGGCCAGCTCACCCTGGTGCTCGGCCACTCGCCAGAATAACCCGGCGTCATTAACGGATTGCATTCTTTGCTGAATGTCCTGGGCGGAAACCTCGGCTTCTTCAAAGGTGATGATGGTGTCTCGAATATAGGGGTTGTAGAGCTGAGCGATGGCAAGGGCGTCTTCGGGTTGGGCGGGTCGTATCAGGATGTCATTTGGCATAGGGCATTCGCTGCTGAATCATTAAGCCCATTTAATCAGGGATTCGGTATCACGCCAACGATGCGCTAAACTGCGCGCTCATTTTCTGCGGGCCTCTACGTCGATGTCGATCTTATCTCAGCTGGAAACACGCAGCGGTGGCCAGTGCGAGCTGTGCAAAGCCAGCGATGCGCTCTCGGTTTACAACGTACCACCCAACACACTGGAAAGTCTGGATACCACCCTGTTGGTATGCGCCACGTGCCGGAACCAGATTGAACACCCGGAGCAAATGGACGCCAATCACTGGCGCTGCCTGAACGACAGCATGTGGAGCCAGGAGGCACCGGTACAGGTGATGGCATGGCGACTGCTGCACCGGCTCATCGCCGAGGGCTGGCCAAAAGATTTACTCGATATGCTGTATCTGGACGACGATACCCTCGCCTGGGCACAAGCCACCGGAGACCACCTCAGTGACGACGACAAAGTCATTCACCGGGACAGCAATGGCGTGGTACTCACTGCGGGCGATACAGTAACCCTGATCAAAGACCTAACCGTTAAAGGCGCAAACTTCACCGCCAAACGCGGCACGGCCGTTCGGGGTATTTCACTGGTAGCAGACAACGCCGAGCACATCGAAGGCCGAGTCAACGGCCAACAAATCGTCATTCTGACGCAGTTTGTTAAGAAGTCCTGAACTTAAGGTCATAGTGTGCCCGGTGATCATTACGGCCACCGGACACCCGTAGCTCGTAGCTCGTAGCTCGTAGCTCGTAGCTCGTAGCTCGTAGCTCGTAGCTTATTTTTATTCCGTCAACGACTGCTGCAACAACAACCCAAACCCCAACTTACTCAAATACTGAGCTTCCTGCTCAAGGTCCGCCTGGGTGAGACCGTGGTTATCCCACCAGTCGCTGCGGGCGGAAAGCAGTATCTGTTCACCGTCGATGCGCAGCTTAACGCCGTCGGAGGTACTGCCGGTTCGAGCGCGGTGCAGCACAGTCGCAATCCTGAAAATGACCAGCAGAATCGGCATCAGGATCTGGTCGTCTTCGCCCAATTCAGTGAGTTTGTTGAGATCGGGTTTTTTACGGTGGTGGCGCACCAGAAAGGTGAGCCGTTGCTGTTCTTCGTGGCTGAAGCCAACCAGGTCGCAGTTGGCGACAATGTAACCACTGTGTTTGTGAAACTGGTTGTGCGAAATATCGAGGCCGACTTCCGCTACCTGAGCCGCCCAGCGCAAGTAATTCGACCAGGGCTCTGGCTGATCAAGCCCTAAAGCCACCAGGTTGTCGTTGAAAAAACGCAACGCCGTATCGGCCACCCGCTTGGCCTGTTCGGTGTCGGTATGAAAGCGCTGAGCCAGGTGTTGCACGCCCCGGCTGCGCACGTCTTCATGGTCGTAGCGGCCAATCAGGTCGTAAAGCAGGCCTTCGCGCAGTGCCCAGGGCGAGGCTTCCATGGTGTCCAACCCCAAGCCTTCGAACACAGCGCGCAACACAATCAACCCACCCAGAAACACCGGTTTGCGATCGGACGTGAGACCATTGGGGTTAAAGTCGTCAACGTTTTTGCTCTGGCCAGCCTGATCACACAGGTCGTTCAAGAGCGATCGGGTAATGACTGGATTTCCGGTCATGGCTTCGGCCACTTTAGAGATGGACTTGATACTGCCCGAACAGCCAATGGCCCGTTGCCAGCCAATGCGTTCAAAACCATCGTGTACCGGTTCAATTTTCTGCAAACAGAAGGTGATCGCTTTTTTAACCGATTTCTTGCTGAGTTGCCCGTCGTCAAAAAAGTCCCGCATGATGGCCACACAACCCATGCCCAGACTGTCGAGCAGTAGCGGCTGAAACTGTTCACCGACAATCACCTCGGTACTGCCACCGCCGATGTCGACGACTAACCGACGGTCCAGTTCATCGTCGAGCCCCTGCGCGACGCCCTGATAAATCAATCGGGCTTCCTCAGCCCCGGACACCACGTCGATGTGATGGCCGAGCGCGGTTTCAGCCTTGGCCAGAAAAGGTCCGGCGTTGGCCGCCTTGCGCAACGTACGTGTGCCCACAGCGCGCACCGCATGGGCGGGCAGGTGACTGATGCGCTGACCAAAACGGGCCAGGCATTCCAGCGCGCGGCGTTGCGACAGGTCATCCAGTTTGCCGTCGGCACTCAAGCCAAAGCCCAGCCGCACCGGTTCCTTGATGCGGTCGAGTACCTTCAGCTCTCCCTTTTCAAGGCGCGCAACAATCATGTGGAAGGAGTTGGAGCCCAAATCGATGGCCGCCATTTCTTCCACCCGGTTCCGCCAGAAATCTGAGAGCTTGAGCATATCGATGCAACCTGAGTAAATTCTTGCCACAATGCTGACCAAAGAAACCCTCGGGAGCAAGCATTATGGCCATTCACAGTTTTCGCGGGCACAGCCCGCACTTTGGGCAACGCGTGTTTATCGACGTTCGGGCCATGGTTCTGGGTGATGTTGAACTCGGTGATGACGTCTCGGTATGGCCCGGTGCCGTGGTGCGCGGCGACATGCACCGAATCCGTATTGGTGCGCGCACCTCGGTTCAGGATGGTGCGGTACTGCACATTACCCACGCCAGCGATTTCAACCCGGATGGCTGGCCACTGAGCATCGGCAACGATGTCACCATTGGCCACCAAGCGTGCTTGCACGGCTGCACCATTGGCAATGAGGTATTAATCGGCATCGGCGCAACGGTACTGGATGGTGCCGTGGTTGAAGACCAGGTGGTGATTGGAGCCGGTACGCTGGTACCGCCCGGCAAAACGCTGGCCTCGGGCTATGTGTATATGGGATCACCGGCGCGTCAGGTACGGCCATTGACCGACAAAGAGCAACGCTTCTTTAAATACAGCGCGGCCAATTACACCAAACTGAAAGACGACTACCTGGCGGACGGCCTGGGTGACGACAGCGCCTGATTGCTGGAGGTTAAGTCATAAGACTTATGAATTCTTTAGACCTTGAAAGTTTAGGGTTGAGCGAGTGTCACCGTTCGAGTAATCTTGCACCTAATGAAACGCAACGTTTCATTAGCAAACCCTTAATTCGAATCTGCCCACGCGGCAACAACCTACGGAGGCACGCCATGAAGACCATTCTAACTATGCGCCAACTGTGCACCTCCCGTACTGTGACCCCTGCGGTCACCGGTAATGTGCTGTTGCACCCGCGATTCGACTAAGGACACAAGCCTTGCGAGCCGTGGATGAAACCTGCGGCTCGTTGTATAACAAGGATTGTGTTTTTACTAACCCCTCCTAACACCAACACCCCGCACTTTCTGCCACAGCTCCCAGTGCTTGCATCTCAACAATGCGATTAAGAAAAACTGGAGAGTGACCATGATCACCAAACTGATGTACCGTATTAACCAGCGCCGTGAACTGAACCGCTGGTTGCAGGAAAAACGCGCCGAGCGCTATGTTGCCGAAAACCTGAACAGCCACTTGCAAAAAGACATCGGGCTGGGCCAGCAGTCGTCCGAAGCACCGCTGACCTGGAGGGAGCCCAAGCAGGCTATCCGTCAGGAAAAGCAACAACAGAAGCCGGAGCAACAGGCGCGAAGTCCAGGGGGGCAGAAAGCCGGGCCTCCTAGCGCCTAAGGTGGGGAGCGCTGATCAAGTCAGGCAGGCGGCCTGACACAGCGCTCTCCGGCAGTATCCCGGCAGCCATTGAGGCTGCCGGGTTTTGCATCCCCGGGATGCACCACTTTGTTCACCAACGCCGCTGCAGTACACTCCCACGCCTCACCCAATACGAGCACCACCACCATGGCACTCAAAGCCACCGTGCTGAAAGCGCGGCTGAATATTTCCGATATGGACCGGGGCTATTACCAGGAACACGCCTTCAGCCTGGCGCAACACCCGTCCGAAACCCCGAACCGCATTATGGTGCGACTGCTGGCATTCATGCTCAACGCCTCTGAGACGCTGACGTTCTCCAAAGGTCTGAGCGACGAAGGCGAACCAGAACTGGCGGAGCGCGATTTAACCGGCGACATTACCCTCTGGGTAGCCTTTGGTCAGCCAGATGAAAAATGGCTGCGCAAAGCCAGCGCCCAGGCCAAAGCCGTGAGGCTCTACACCTACGGCGGCCGCACCGTGCCTCTCTGGCTCGCCCAGAACAAAGCCGCCCTGGCGCGCCTGCCCGAGCTAGAAATCTGGGAATTCTCAGAAGAAGACCTGGATGCCCTGACCGGCTGGTTCGAGCGCTCGATGACGTTTCAGTGCAGCATCACCGAAGGCGTGCTCTACCTATCCAAGGACGACGACGCCCTGACTATTACGCCGATTCGAATCAAAGACAAAACCTAAAGACTTGGTGGCTGGGTTTGCTCTGTGGCATGAGTTCGTGCCAGCCACCGGGTATGCCTGTCCGGGGTCGGCGTAAACCCGTCCATGGGGCCTAGACTGCAGCATCCATGCTGCAGACTTCCCCGGACAGGCATACCCGGTACCCAGCACTTAGTCCACGCAACATTAAGTCCAGCACTCATATCCAATAACTCTTGGGGTCACTGGTTACAAAGCGTACAATGCGCGCCCATTTGTCCCAGGCTACCCGAGGTAGCCGACCAAGAGACCTGATTGTGAGCCAAACCGATTTTTCTTCCCTGCCGTTAAACCCTGATCTGCTGAGCACTCTGGCATCGCTCGACTACAACCAGATGACGCCGATTCAAGCCAGCAGCCTGCCCGATATTCTGGCCGGGAAAGATGTGATCGGGCAGGGTAAAACCGGGTCTGGCAAGACGGCGGCGTTTGGTTTGGGCGTGTTGAACAAACTCGATGTTAAACGCTTTCGGATTCAGACCCTGGTGCTGTGCCCGACCCGGGAACTGGCCGATCAGGTGGCGAAGGAATTGCGTACCCTGGCGCGGGGCATTCATAACATCAAGATACTGACGCTCTGTGGTGGCATGCCCTTTGGCCCACAAATCGGGTCGCTTGAACACGGGGCTCACATTATCGTGGGAACACCCGGTCGAATTGAAGAGCATGTCCGCAAGGGCACGCTGGTGCTTGAAAATGTGAATACCCTGGTACTCGATGAAGCCGACCGGATGCTCGATATGGGGTTTCAGCCGGTGCTGGAGTCGATTCTGGAGTCGGTTCCGAAACTGCGCCAGACGTTGTTGTTCAGCGCGACTTTTCCCGATCAGATCAAGCAGCTGGCGGATCACATCATGGTCGAGCCGGTCATGGTGAAAGTCGAAGCCCGGCACGACAACACCAGCATTACCCAGAGTCTGTTTCGGGTCGGCAATGATGACGACCGGCTCGACGCCCTGCTGCGCCTGCTGGCGCATCACCAGCCGAGCAGCGCGGTGGTGTTCTGTAATACCCGCGCCGAAACGCTGGACGTGGCCGATGCCTTAACCGCTGCCGGCCACAGCGCCATTGCCCTGAATGGGGATTTGGATCAGCGCCAACGCGATGAATCGCTGGTGACTTTCGCCAACAAGAGTGTCTCGGTATTGGTGGCAACCGATGTTGCCGCGCGCGGGCTCGATATCGATGCGCTCGATGCGGTGATCAACTTTCGCATGGCGCTGGACCCGGAAGTGCACGTGCACCGAATTGGCCGTACCGGTCGTGCGGGCAGCCAGGGCATTGCCTGCACCCTGTTTAGCGACCGGGAAGGCCATCGACTGGCTGCATTGGAAGGCTACCTGAATACCACACTCGAACCGGAACCGCTGCCGCCTGCCGTGCATGCCCATTTTCGGCCACAGCCGGCACCGATGATTACGCTACAGATCGACGGCGGCAAAAAGCAGAAGGTCCGCCCCGGTGACGTGCTGGGTGCGCTGACCGGCGAGCAAGGCATTGATGGCGCCGAGGTTGGGAAAATTTCCGTTTACGACCAAAGCACCTACGTCGCCGTGGCACGCGGTGCCAAAAAACGCGCGCAGGACAAGCTGGGCCGGGGGCGAATCAAGGGCCGGTCGTTTCGGGTACGGGTAATTAAAGCGGGTTAACCTTCACCGTTAACCCGGCCATAATATTAGAAACACCTAATTTAAGGGTTGCAGACCATGTTCTCGAAGCGTTACCAGCCCCTCATTCTGGCCTTTTTGATGTCGGTGCTAATGGTCACCATTATGACGGCGGTGATTACGGCCTTGAACACCGGCATCGGCAATGGCTTTCTGGGCCGTTGGGCACAGGCTTATGTGGTCGCCTGGCCCATCGCCTTTTGCATCATTCTGATTGCCGGTAAGCGCGTTATGCGGTTGTCAGTCGCACTGTGTCAGCGCGACTGAGTCTGAGTGGCTTACCGGAGGAAACCCGTCAGGGGTTGACTACCCGAACCCGGCGAATGGTGTCCCGTGCTACTGGCATCACCATGGTGCCACCAAAGACCGATTGCTTGAACTGCAGTTCGTCGTTGTTCAGGCTTTCGATTTCACCGCGAAACTCCCGCCCATCGGCCAGGTTTATGATGATATCCGAATTCATCCAGTCGGCGAGGTCGGAGACCGGCACTTCAATGACCCGGGGTGCCCGCTCGGTTTGTGCTGGTTCGGGGGCGGGCCGTTCCGGTTCAGCCTGAGGGGCCTCCGGCTGTGATTGGGCGTTGTCTGGCTCGGGCACGCGCTGCGGCAGGGCCAGCGTTAACTGCAGCGGGCTGGGTTGACCGTCGTTGACGACAATTTGCGGTGCAATCAGGTCCAGAATCGCCTGAGGGTCGGAGACCATCATCATTTGCATGGCGTTCAGCCGGGCAAAACTTTCTATTCGCAGGCTCTCGGGTTGTTCAATGTAGCTCGCGTACGCTTCGACTACGTTATCCGCCAACACCACACCCTGTTCCTGCCACAACTGTTCCCAGGCATTGACGTGCCGGGTCTTGTAGGTGTCAACGTCGAGGCCTGTCTCGCGAGCACAAAACGACATGACTTCGGGCACGTAGCCCAAATCGTCAACCCGTATTTGCACCTGATTCAGGGTCGCCCCCATCAGCGCGGCCGGCCCCTGAGCGTCAGCCAGTGCGACGTCGAGGCGGGTGCTCATCCGGTACATGGATTCTGTGGTGAATTCGCCTTCGACCTGCAGGTTATCGCGTTCGGGAGTGAGGCGGTACTCCAGCGTCATATCGGAGCGGGTCTGGCGATAGCCCATGGTGTCGAGGTCGGTGAAATTGAAATAGGTGCGTTCATCGCCGCAGCCGGCGGCCAGCATATGTTGCTGGGCATTGTTATCGACCAGCGGCCGCAT
>ERZ1699650.80-NODE-80-length-54684-cov-12.021307_pt1 | contig 54684 bp, 48 predicted proteins | sample MGYA00581512_ERZ1699650 | MGnify/ENA primary metagenome ERZ1699650 (study PRJEB42348, sample SAMEA6618698) | metagenome | isolation source: Polyester-degrading enrichment culture growing on monomer terephthalic acid, Te | collected 2019-05-17 ... | reverse complement strand
GCGGCCCAACCTCGGGCTGATGATGAAAGAGGGGCTGCTGAAGGAAAACATCGACGGCGAGGCGCTGGAATGGGCGCACAAGCGGATGATCGGGCGGCCCGAAGCGCGCAAGATCCTGATGGTGATTTCCGATGGCGCGCCGGTGGACGATTCGACGCTGTCGGTGAACCCGGCGAATTTCCTTGAAAAGCACCTGCGCGACGTGATCGCGATGGTCGAACGCAAGCGCGCGGTGGAATTGCTGGCCATCGGCATCGGGCATGACGTGACGCGGTATTATGACCGGGCGGTGACGATCACCGACGTGGAACAGCTGGCCGGTGCCATGACCGAGCAGCTGGCGGCGCTGTTCGATACGGATCCGAGGGCACGGGCCCGGGTCATGGGCATGCGCAAGGCGGGCTGAGGACGGGATATTCGGGGGCTCTGCCCCCGGCCTTCGGCCTCCCCCGGGATATTTGTGAAACCAGAGAAGCAGGGGACGGGATGTTTCAGTCGTTTGAAGTGACGGCGCGGCCGGAGCAGGGTCCGCCGCGGTTGCAGAAGCTGCGTGCCGAGATGGCGGCGCGGGGGCTGGCCGGGTTCATCGTGCCGAAGGCCGATGTGCACCAGGGGGAATATGTCGCGCCGCGTGATGATCGGTTGGCCTGGCTGACCGGGTTTACCGGCTCGGCGGGCTTTGCCGTGGCGCTGGCGGAGGAGGCCGGGGTGTTTGTCGACGGGCGCTACCGGGTGCAGGTCAAGGCGCAGGTGGCCGAGGTGTTCACGCCGGTGGACTGGCCCGAGGTGCAATTGCCGGGCTGGGTGCGGGCGCGGCTGCCGCAAGGCAAGCTGGGATTTGATCCCTGGCTGCACACGCTGAAGCAGGTGCGCGCGCTTGAGGCCGGATTGAAGGGATCGGGCATCGAGTTGGTGGCGGTGGAGAACCTGGTGGATGCGATCTGGGACGACCAGCCCGCGCCGCCGATGGCGCCGGTCAAGGTGCATCCCGACGCGCTGGCCGGGCGCACCTCGGCCGAGAAACGCGCGGCGCTGGCGGAGGGTTTGCGCAAGGCCGGGGCGAAGGTGGCGGTGATCACCTTGCCGGATTCGCTGTGCTGGTTGTTGAACATTCGCGGCGCGGACATTCCGCGCAACCCGGTGGCGCATGGTTTTGCGCTGTTGTGCGACGATGGCAGTGTCGATCTGTTCATGGCTGGCGGGAAGCTGGCGGCGGTGGACCTGGGGCCGGAGGTGCGGCTGCATGCGCCCGAGAGCTTTGCCGAGGCGCTGGCGGCGCTCGATGGCCCGGTGCTGATCGATCCCGAGAGCGTGCCGCAGGCGGTGGTCGAGACGATCGGGGCGCCGGTGATCGAAGGGCGTGACCCCTGCATCCTTCCCAAGGCCTGCAAGACCGCAGCCGAGCTGGACGGCATGCGGGCGGCGCATCTGCGTGACGCGGTGGCGATGGTCGAGTTCCTGGCCTGGCTGGACGCCGAGGCGCCCGGCAACCTGACCGAAATCGACGTGGTCAGGAAGCTGGAGGGTTTCCGGCGCGAGAGCAACCAGCTGGTGGACATCTCGTTCGAGACGATCAGCGGCGCGGGGCCGAACGGCGCCATCGTGCATTACCGGGTCAGCGAAGAGACCAACCGGCCGTTGGCCTCGGGCGAGCTTTTGCTGGTGGACAGTGGCGGGCAATATGTCGATGGCACCACCGACATCACCCGCACCATCGCCATCGGCCCGCCGCCGCAGGAGGCCTGCGAAGCCTTTACCCGGGTGTTGCAGGGCATGATTGCCATGAGCCGCGCGCGCTGGCCCCTGGGGCTGGCCGGGCGGGACCTGGACGTTCTGGCGCGGATGCCGCTGTGGATGGCGGGGCAGGATTATGGCCACGGCACCGGCCACGGGGTTGGCGCCTACCTGAGCGTACATGAAGGCCCGGCGCGTCTGTCGCGGACGGGGACCGAGCCGCTCCTGGCGGGCATGATCCTGTCGAACGAGCCGGGGTTCTATCGCGAGGGCGCCTATGGTATCCGGATCGAGAACCTGCTGGCGGTGAAAGAGGCCGCCCCCCTGCCCGGGGGCACGGTCAAGGACATGCTGGACTGGGAAACCCTGACCTTCGTGCCGATTGACACCCGGCTGGTTGTGGCCGAGATGATGACCGAGGCCGAGCGCCAATGGCTCAACGCCTATCACGCCACCTGCCGCGAAACGCTGAGCGGGAAGCTGGGCAAGCCAGCCGCGATGTGGTTGGATGTCGCAACTGCAGCAATTTGACATGACGCTGTTACATGCCGGGCGGCATGTATCGGACAACAGCCGGAGGAATGACAGTGACGATCAGGATCGTGAAAGCAGATGGACGATGGACGGTACGGGCCGCGGGCTCGGTGATTGCGGACAGCTCTCAGGCGCTGGAACTGATCGAGGACGGCCATGACCCGGTGATCTATTTCCCGCGTGGCGACGTGGCGATGGCGTTCCTTGAGCCCTCGGAGACGGTGACCACCTGCCCGCACAAGGGCGCGGCCAGCTACTTCGCCATCGAGACGGTCAACCGCACCCTGCCCGATGCGGTCTGGTCCTATGAGACCCCCAAGGACGACGTGGCGCAGATTGCCGGTTTCGTGGCCTTCCAGACCGGTGATTACGTCAAGGTCGAACGGGCCTGAGCCCGGTTACTCGGCCTGCTTCAGCTTGCGGCTGGCAGCAAACAACCGGCGCAGCGTGACGGCGATGAGCCGTGGCTCGAACACCAGGCCGATGCCGAAGCGCAGCCCAAGATTGTTGAGCGTTTCCAGAGCGATGGATTTTGCGGCCCGGGAAAACCCCCCGGGCCGCATTTCTTCGAGACACCCGTTCACCGCCAGCGTGTCGAAGCCAAAGGAATTGCGGAAGATGAACCACAGCGATTCCGAATGCATGCGCAGATCGGCGGGCTTGTCGGTGAGTGTGAAACTGCCGCTGGGCAGGTCGATCTCGAACCGCTGGCCCAGGTCGTCGCACTCCACAACCACCGGCTGAAACACCCGAACCGGGCTGATCCGCGCGGCGATGCGCATGGCAAGACGGCTGTTGTTGGCGTAGACCCGGGCGATATAGGCATCAAATGCGGCGGTCAGTTCCGCCGCCGACCGGGTGTCGAACTGCTGTTTCGGCGCTGCGAAGGCCGCGTCATAGGCCCGGTCCCAGAAGGCCACGGCAGCGGCGCTTTGCCCGGCATCGGGCCTGCCGTCGAACACATCGCCCGGCTGCATCACCTGGACCGCGAAATCCGCCCCGGCAAAGCGGTCGACCACGTCCTGCGGGCGGTTGATGGCATCGTTGAGATAGGCGTTCCGCGCGTTGGAAAAGGCCACGAAACTGGCGAAGGGGATGACCACCCGGGGCTTGAGCAGCCGGGTCTGGACCTCGATATTGTCCAGCTTGCCGCGCGCCGCCTCTTCCCGCCAGGCGCGATTTTCCGGCCCGCCCTTCCAGGCGGCATAGGAAAACTGGGTCAGCAGCACATCACAAGGCCCGGCCTGTTTCAGGATCTCTTGGGCGCGTTTTTCGTCATCGACGTGGCAATCGTTGAGGTTGAGGATGTGCTGGTCGGCGGATTTGATCGACACCAGGCTGTCGTACCAATCGTCCTTGAGACAGGTCAGCGTCATGGGGCCGATGTCGTACCCTTTGCCAAAGGTCATTTCGTGCAGCGTGATGCCTTCACCGCGAATGAAATCGGCCACCCGCTGGTCGCCGATTTTCTGGAAATACAGCGGGATGTTCCGGGCGCGCAGCTTGGCCCCGTGGGTCTTGAAAAAGCGGATCGAAAAGTGGTCGGGGTGTTCGTGGCTGAGCCAGATATGCGTCACCCGGTCGAGCAGGCGGTCGACCTCGTCATCGGGGGTGTCCACCAGCAGGGTCCAGCCCTTGTGAAAGGCCGGGCCCGCATACCAGGGATCGGTCAGAAGGTGGACCGGCCCTTCAGAGATCAGGACAGAGGCGTGGTTGACGAATTCGATCTGCATGGTGGTCTCCTGCCCGGTCCGTGGTTGCGCGCCAGTCTGGCAGGATATGCCCCGGTTCCAAGGCGAAAAGTGACGCGGCCACGAGGCTTCTAGCTGTGTTCTTCCTTGGCGGTGGCGGCGAGCGCCTTGTTGTAGGCCTTGAGCGCGTCCATGTGGAACAGCGCGCCGCGCAGGTCCGGTGCCTGGCCTTCGCCCCGGATTGCCAGCACCGGCAGGAAGACGACGGCGGATTTCTCGAACATCGGCATCGCCGCTTCCAGCGTGGCATTGGCGTCGATATAGACGCCCTCCTCCACCATCTTCCAGCAGGCCTCTTCCGAGGGCGCGTTCTCGGCATCGCGGGGCCGCATCACCTGGGCCACGCGGAACATCGCCAGCAGATAGGCCTGCGGCCCGGCGGCCAGGTGTACGCCCCGACGCTCCAACTGGGTCAGGAAGAAGGAGCGGTCGACCAGGCGTGAGGCCAAGGCGGTGGACATCGAGACCGAAACCATCACCGCAAGCCCGGTCTGCCAGTCGCCTGTCAGCTCAAAAACGATCAGCGTGGTCGAGATCGGCGCACCCAGCACCGCCGCCGCCACCGCGCCCATGCCCGCAAGGGCATAGAGCGTGAAGGCGCCGGATTGTTCGGGGAAGGTTGCGGTGGCGATCAGGCCAAAGGCCAGCCCGGTCAGCGCGCCGACCATGAGCGAGGGCGAGAACATGCCGCCGCCCATCCGACCCGCCATCGTGACCGCCACCGCCACCACCTTGAGTATGGCAAAGACCACCGCCTCCCAGAGCAACAGATTGCCGGTCAGCGCCAGAGATGTGGTCTCATATCCGACGCCGATGATATGCGGAAAGAAGATCGCCATGATGCCCAGGATCGCCCCGGCCAGCACCGGGCGGATCCACAGGGGCCAGCCCAGACGGTGCTGGATGCGGCTTTCCAGGTCGTCTGCCCAGAAAATCGCCCGCATCATGATCACCGCAATCAGCCCGCAGACCAGCCCGAGGATCAGGAAGGCGGGCAGTTCCAGGTAGAACTCCAGCGCCGAGGTGCCCGGCAGGGTGAACTCGGTCACATCGCCAAAGGCCAGCCGGTTGATCACGGTACCCGCAGCCGAGGCCACCACGATGGGCGCGAAACTGTGCAACGCGAAGTGGCGCAGCACCACCTCCAGCGCGAACAAGGCCCCGGCGATGGGGGCATTGAACGAGGCCGAGACAGCAGCGGCAACGGCACATCCCAGCAGATCGCGCCCGGTGATGCCATCGGCGTGCAACACGTTGGACACCCACGAGGAAATCATCGCCGCGATATGCACCACCGGCCCTTCCCGACCCGTGGACCCGCCCGTGGACAGCGTGATGAGCGAGCTGAAGGCCGAGGCAATGCCCGCCTTCTTTTCGACCCGGCCATCATTGAGCGCGGCGCCCTCGATCACGTCGGCCACGGCGCGCACCCGGCCATCGGGGGTGAACAGGTGCAGGATCACGCCGACAACGATGCCGCCGCCCATCGGGATGATCAGCACCCAAAACCAATCCAGCCCTTCGGCAAAACTGTGCAGGGTGTTGATGTCTTCGGTGCCGTAAAGCGTGGCCTGCAACCATTCGATCCCGCGACGGAACAGCAGCGCGGCAAAACCGGCGGCGATGCCGATCACCAGGGCGATGAACCAGAACTGGACCTGGCTGGGACCACGGTGCCGCAAGAGCTGCCAACCGCGCGAACAGACATGGGTCATCTCGCGCATCTGGCGCAGGGCAAGGTTCTCGTCGCTATCGGCCATCGGTCTTGTTCACGTCCTTGCACGTCCCCTGCGTCACGATGAAGCCGCCGCTTTCCACGCATGCCCCCAAAAGGCCAAAACGGCGTTTGGCGCTTGTTAAGCCAGGGCATGGCGCTGTCCAACCCCGATCTCGGCCTCATTGGTTGGTCAGGGCAGCATTTCTCCCGCGCTGTCCACCCCTTGCGCAATCGCGGTACTGCTGCGGGGCTTGCCAGAGGCCGTATGCTTGCGCACGCATATATCCGTATAATGAGATACGGATTAAGAGAATGGCCCGAAGCGTACCGGCGGACCCGGCAGAGGCGCGTGACGTCTGGGGAGTGTATTCGGCGCGGTGGGCGGCCCTCTGTTCGCCGTCATCCCGGGCTTGACCCGGGATCTCTATCGAACAAGCGATCAGGAGATCCCGGGTCAAGCCCGGGATGACGGAGCAAGGAACGTCGCGGATGACAGAGGACGGCGGAGGAAGGGGCCGGATGACGACCACGGACTGGACTCTAAGGTCGAGCCCGGGATGACGGCAGACGGGGCGCTCAGGCCTACCCCGCCAGCAAGGCCCGTGCTGCCGCGCGGGCCTCTTCGGTCACGGTGTCACCGGCCACCATGCGGGCGATCTCGTCCACCCGGTCGCCGGCGTCCAGCGGCACCACGCTCGACAGGGTCTGGCCCGCGCTGACCCGCTTTTCCACCCGCCAGTGATAGGCACCAAGCGCCGCGACCTGCGGCGAATGGGTCACCACCAGCACCTGGCCCGAGGCCGCAAGCGCTGCCAAACGGCGGCCCACCGCATCCGCCGTCGCGCCGCCGACGCCGCGGTCGATCTCGTCAAAGATCATCGTCACCCCGGCGTTGCCCTCGGCCAGGCAAACCTTCAACGCCAGCAGGAAGCGGCTGAGTTCCCCGCCCGAAGCGATCTTGCCGATCGGCCCCGAGGGCGCGCCGGGGTTGGTGGCAACGGTAAAGGCCACCGCGTCGCGGCCTTCCGGCCCGGCGGCGTCTTCGCTCAGCTCGGTGGTGAACACCGCGCGCTCCATCTTCAGCGGCGCAAGTTCCGCCGTCACCGCCGCGTCCAGCCGGACGGCAGCGGCACGGCGCGCGGTGCTCAGCGCCTCGGCGGCGGCGTCAAAACCGGCCTGCGCCGCTTCGGTTGTCTTGCGCATCTCGACAATACCGGCATCGCCGCGATCCAGGGTGTCAAGCCGCGCGCGCAGGGTGTCGGCCAGCGCGGGCAGCTCCTCGGGCGTGATCTGATGCTTGCGGGCAAGGCCGCGAATGGCAAAGAGCCGCTCTTCGACCTCTTCCAGCTCATGCGGGTTGAAGGCCATCGCATCCAGCGCCTCGTCCACGCCACGGGCGGCACTGTCCAGCTCTTCCATCGCCCGGGCCAACGCCGCCAGCGGCGCATCCAGCCGCCCCTCGGCGCGGTCGGCCACGCCGTCAAGCCAGCGCATGGCGTCGCTCATCGCGCCCTCGGCACCGTCATTGCCCAACGCCTGCCCGGCACGGGAGACATCCTCGCGGATGCGCTCGGCCTGTTGCATCTGGCGGCGGCGGGCGTCCAGCGTCGGTTCTTCGCCCGGTTGCGGATCAAGCGCATCCAGTTCGGACACCGCGTGGCGCAGGAAATCCTCCTCCTCGCGCATGGCGGTCAACGCCTGTTCCGCCTCGGCCAGGGCCTTGCGCGCGCTGCGCAGCTCGGTCCAGGCGGCACGGGTGGCGGCCAATTCGCGCTCAACCCCGGCGAAGGTGTCGAGGATACGCCGATGGCCACGCGGGTTCAGCAGGCCCCGGTCATCGTGCTGGCCATGCAGCTCCACCAGCGTCTCGGACAATTGCCGCAGCACCTCGCCCGAACAGCGCCGGTCATTGACCCAGGCGGTCTTGCGCCCGTCGGCGGAATTGACCCGGCGCAGGATCAGCTCTTCCGAGACCGGCAGCCCGGCCTCTTCCAGCACCTTGAGCGCGGGATGATCGGCGGCCAGCTGAAACTCGGCCACCACCTCGCCCTGTTTGGCACCACTGCGCACCAGCTCGGCGCGCCCGCGCCAGCCCAGCACAAACCCCAGCGAATCCAGCAGGATCGACTTGCCCGCGCCGGTTTCACCGGTCAACACGTTCAACCCCGGCTGGAAGGCAAGCTCCAGCCGGTCGATGATAAGCATGTCACGAATGTCCAGTGCGCGCAGCATGGTGTTGCCCCGGATCGGCCCTTGGCCCGATCTTCCCTAGAGCCATTCTCCCTTGACCATCTGGCGATAGATCGCTCCAAGCCAGTTGGTGTCGAAGGCCTTGGGCTCAAGCCCCTGCCCGGTCAGAAGACGATAGCTGTCCTCGTACCACTCGGTCGATTGGTAGTTGTAGCCCAGGATCGCACCCGCGGTCTGCGCCTCTTGCGTCAGGCCAAGCGAGAGATAGCTCTCGACCAGCCGGTGCAATGCCTCGGCGGTGTGGGTCGTGGTCTGGAAATCCTCGACCACCACGCGGAAGCGGTTGATCGCGGCAGTGTAATGCTTGCGCTTGAGGTAGTAGCGCCCGATCTCCATCTCCTTCGCCGCCAGGTGGTCGAAGGCGAGGTCGAATTTCAGGACCGACGACCGGGCATATTCGCTGTCCGGATAGCGTTCGATCACCGTGCGCAATGCTTGCAGCGCCTGGAAGGTCAGGCCCTGGTCGCGGCCCACGTCCTCGATCTGGTCATAATAGCTGAGCGCCAGGAGATACTGCGCATAGGCGGCATCGTCATCCGCCGGGTAGAAATCGATATAGCGCTGCGCGGCAGAGCGGGCTTTTTCGTATTCCTTGTCTTCGTGGTAGGCATAGGCCTGCATGATCAACGCACGCTTGGCCCAGTCAGAATAGGGATAGAGGCGCTCGATCTCGGCAAAGAATTCGGCCGCGGTGGTATAGCGGCTGCTTTCGAGCTCGTATTCGCCGCGCTCGAAGATCTGCTTGGCGGTGAAGGCTTCGATCGGAGTGTTGGACAAGCCGATATTGCCGCGATTGTTGCGAAAGGTGTCGCCGCAGCCGGCCAACGTCAATCCAAGCGCAAGCGCCACAACGATGGCCCGCGATGTCCTGGTACCCGGAGCTCCCACGCCTGTCATGCCTGTCGTTTCCTCACCCAAAGTTACCGGTCGGTTCCGTGTTGCCCGCGCGGGCGTCGGTTGCCAACCTCCTAACACAAAGCCGAAAGGCTCTGAAAGGCCATACGACACATCGCAACAGATGGAAACGCCCGCCGGTGACCGACGGGCGCAAAGACGGCGCAACGCGGATTTCAGGCCACGGCGGGCACGTCATAATGCATGACGCCCACACCCGGCAGGCGCGCGGCATCCAGGCCCTCAACCTCGACAAAGCGCACCGCGCCCGGCGTGTTGAACAGCGCGTGCAGCAGCAGGTTGGTCATCGAGTGCCCGGCCCGGTGACCGGTGTAGTGGCCCAGGATCGGCGCGCCGGCCAGCGCCAGGTCGCCAAGCGCGTCCAGCATCTTGTGGCGCACAGGTTCGTCGCGATGGCGCAGGCCGCCGGGGCTGAGCACCGCGTCGCCATCGACGACAACCGCGTTCTCATAGGTGCCGCCAAGGGCCAGACCGTGGGCATGCATGGTGTCGACGTCCGCCTTGCGACAGAATGTCCTGCTGTCGCAAAGTTCGCGCACGAATGTGCCGTTGGACAGAATCAACTGCTTTTCCTGGGTGCCGATGGCCGCATCTTCGAAATCGATGTGGAAGCTCATGGTCAGCGTATCCGCGGGCGACAGGCGGGCCCAGCCGCTGTCGGTTTCCACGGTCACGGTCTTTTCCACCTTGAGCGCCATCACCGGCGCATCCAGCCGCTGGACGCCGCGCGACAGGATCGCATCGACGAAGGGCGCGGCAGAGCCGTCGAGAATCGGCACTTCCGGTCCGTCGATCTCGATCAGGGCGTTGTGGATGCCGCAGCCGGCCAGCGCCGCCATGACGTGTTCGATGGTCGAGACCTCGACGCCTGCGTCGTTGCGGATGCGGGTACACAGCGGCGACCGTTCGACCACATCCCAGCGGGCCGGCACCATCGCATCGCCAAACAGGATGTCGGTCCGCTTGAACCAGATGCCGTAGCCGGCAGAGGCGGGAGAGATCACCATGCACACGGGCCGACCGGAGTGGAGGCCCTTGCCATCGAAGCGGATCCTGGATTTCAGCGTCGCCTGCATCGGTTTCCCTCTCGTCTGGTCTGACCCGTCCCGCATCGGGCCTTTGCGGCCTCTTTCGGTGCTGCAGCATCATCGTCCGTTTCGGGACCATCCCGGAGATCGAGATCTGCAGCCGGGTGTTGAGCGAGAAGTAGGATTTCACCGCTTCAGGCTCAAATAACGTATTGCAACGCGATGAAACATTACCGTCAGGGCATAGGCGAGAACCCGCAACAAGACCATAAGCACCTGATTTAATTGAATTTAGAGCCCAACATATCCGCCGGTGCGATTGGCAAACGTGACCGCGGTTCTGGCCTTTTTTCCCAATTGTGTCACATTTCGCGCGTGAACCCTGGGTCAACCGCAGACACCGGTTGGGGCAAAATCCGCCCATCGCAGCGGCAATTCCCCCCTCGAACCCAGGCGCGTCGAGGCCATCGCACCCTGTAACACCGCCTGTTTCGGGCGCGCGACCGCGCGCTGTTCCGCGCCCTGCAGTGGGGTTCAGGCGTGGTTGGGAACGTTGAACGAGACGAGACGAAATCAGCGCGCAAACAGAAAAAGGGCCCCACACGGGGGCCCCTTCGCTGCGCAGGTCCAACCGGTCTGGGTCAGTTGGCCTGGCGGCGCAGGAAAGCGGGAATTTCGATCCGCTCCTGCTCTGGATCCGCTTGCGGCTCGGGCGCGTGGCTGGCGGCCGGGGATTGCACCGGCGGCTGACGCCGCGCCTGCTGCTGGCCGCCGTCCTGGCCCTGGCCGGTCATGCGACCGATCAGCGAGTTGATGCCAAAGCGCGGACGCTCGACCTCGGCGTTGTCCTGGCTGTCCTGGGCGGCGGCGCCGTTGTTGGCGCGCTGCGCCGCGGCCTGAAGCCGGGCCAGCGTGTCGGGCGACGGGGTCCCCGCCGCAGGCGCCTTGGGCGCGACAAAAGCCTCGGCATCGTCGGCGTCGTACTGGGTTGTGCGCTGCTCGTACTGCGGGCGCTCGGGCTGGTAAGCCGGCGGCGGCACGTCGTCTTCGATCACCTCGTCCGCGCGCTGGCCAAAGCCTTCAAAGAGCGACGGCTCTTCCTCGGGCTCGGCGGCCATCTCGGCGGTTTCAGCCTGGGCATAGGTCTCTTCGCGCTGCGGCTCGGGCTCTTCCATGCGGGCGGCGACGGGGGTCGGCCGGGGCGCGGACGCTTCGGCGGCTTCCTCGGCGGCAGGCACCTGCTTGAGCGGCTCGGACAGCTTGCGGCGCGGCACCGGGATGTCGAGGGTGTTTTCAGTGGCGTCGATGCCGGTGGCGACAACGCTGACCCGCATGGTGCCTTCCATGCCGTCATCCAGCGTCGACCCGACGATGATGTTGGCGTCTGCGTCCACCTCTTCGCGGATGCGGTTGGCGGCTTCGTCCAGTTCGAACAGCGTCAGGTCGGTGCCGCCGGTGATGTTGATCAGAACGCCCTTGGCGCCACGCAGGCTTATTTCGTCCAGCAGCGGGTTGGCAATCGCGGCCTCGGCGGCCTGGATCGCGCGATCTTCGCCGTCGGCCTCGCCCGTGCCCATCATCGCCTTGCCCATCTCGTCCATCACCGCGCGGACGTCGGCGAAGTCGAGGTTGATCAGGCCCGGACGCACCATCAGGTCGGTCACACCCTTGACGCCCTGGTAGAGCACGTCGTCGGCCATGCTGAAGGCCTCGGTGAAGGTGGTTTTTTCGTTGGCCAGGCGGAACAGGTTCTGGTTCGGAATGATGATCAGCGTATCGACGACCTTCTGAAGGCTTTCAACGCCCTCTTCGGCCTGGCGCATGCGCTTGGAGCCTTCGAACTGGAACGGCTTGGTCACGACACCGACGGTCAGGACACCCAGCTCGCGCGCGGCCTGGGCGATGATCGGGGCCGCGCCGGTGCCGGTGCCGCCGCCCATGCCGGCGGTGATGAAGCACATATGCGCGCCGGCCAGGTGATCGACGATCTGTTCGATGCTTTCCTCGGCAGCGGCGGCGCCGATCGAGGGCTTGGCACCCGCACCCAGACCTTCGGTCACTTTCACGCCCAGCTGGACGCGCGCATCCGAATTCGATTGCTGCAGCGCCTGCGCGTCGGTGTTGGCCACGACGAATTCGACGCCTTGCAGCGCCTTTTCGATCATGTTGTTGACCGCGTTACCACCTGCACCACCCACGCCGAATACCGTGATGCGGGGCCGCAGTTCGTCATGTCCGGGTACGGTAAGATTCAATGTCATAACTGTCCGCCTTGTCCGCCTGTTCATTCGCGCCCCTGCCGGGCACGTTTTCTGCCTATTACCGCTCATTATGGCGAATCTCGGCCAAGGCGTCACGTAAAAAACTTGAAAGAACCGCAAAATCTGGGCGAATTACTGCCGTTTTTCGCCTGATTTTGGCAATTCCGCCAGATTTGGTGTATTGGCACGAGAACGTCCACAAGGCGGCCCAGAAAACCGACCGCCTTATCCACAGAATCATCCACAATTCAGGGCCAAATGGCCCTTACCAGTTGTCGCGGAACCATTTGACCGCACGTTTGAGCGAGCGCGCCGGGTAGCGATCAACCGGCAGGTCGAAGTCCCACCATTCGTCCTGGGGATGCGCGGCAAAGAGGCACAGCCCCACCGCCGCGGAAAAGCCGGGGCCGGTGACCGCCTGCGGCAGCCCATGCACCCGAAGGGGCCGGCCCAGACGCACCTGGTGGCCAAGGATACGGCTGGCCAGGGCGTCAAGCCCGGGGATCTGGCTGGCCCCGCCGGTCAGCACGATCTGCTGGCTTGGCAGGTGCTCGAAACCCGCCGCATCCAGCCGCACGCGCACCTCTTCGAGGATTTCCTCGACCCGGGGGCGCATGATGCCGATCAACTCGGCACGCGACGCGGTGCGGCGGTCGTGTTCCCAATCGCCGGTCTCGCCGCCGATGCCGATCATCTCGCGGTCGTCCATGCCGGTGGCGACAAGCCCGCCGTGGACCGTCTTGATGCGCTCGGCCATCGTCAGCGGCACCTGCAACCCCATCGAAATGTCCGAGGTCACGTGATCGCCGCCCATGCGCACCGCATCGGCATAGATCATGTGTTTCTTCATGAAGATCGAAATGCCGGTGGCCCCGCCGCCCATGTCGATACAGGCGGCACCCAGCTGCTGTTCATCCTCGACCAGCGCCGAGATGCCGGCGACATAGGCCGAACTGGCCAGCCCCGCCAGTTCCAGGTCACAGCGCTTGACGCAATGGGCCAGGTTCTGGACCGCCTGGGCATCGACAGTGACCATGTGCATGTCGGTCGACAGCGTATGGCCGATCTGACCACGCGGATCGTTGAGGCCGGAACGGTGATCCAGCGCAAAGTTCACCGGCTGGGCATGCAGAACCTCGCGGCCGCCGCCAAAGTCCGGCACGTCACAGGCCGACAGCACCCGGGCCACGTCCTGCTCATCCACCGTCTGGCCATGAACCTCGACCTGCCCCGCCAGCCCGTAGCTGCGCGGCTCGGCGCCCGAGAAACAGCCGATCACGTGGTCGACGCGGATGCCCGCCATCTTCTGCGCCGATTGCAGCGCGGTGCGAATGGCGCGCTCGGTCTCGCCCATCGCCGCGATCTCGCCGAAGCGCACCCCGCGTGAGCGTGTCGTGGCCGCCCCGATCACCCGGAACCCCGATTGCCCGGCAAGCGAGCCGACCCCGGCGTCGGATGTCTTTTCCGTGCCGTCGAACCGCAGCACGAGGCAGGAAATCTTGGCGCTGCCCACGTCAAGGATCGCAATCACCCCGCGCTGCATGGCCGCCTTGCGCATGTTGCGCATTGCCCTTTGGGATTCATACAACTCGATCATTGTGCCTCAGCTCCAAGCTATTCCGCCTTGATCTTCCGCAGCTCTTCGACTGCGTTTTCCGTCATTCTTATCGTTGGCCGTTCCGGCAGGCGCATGTCGATCACCGCAATGTCGCGCTCCAGCATGCCGTTGGGTGTCACCGAATCCAGCGCCAGCACCCGTTCCAGCGCCTGCACCGGCTTGTCCTCGGGCAACAGGATCCGCTGACCGCGATCCAGCACCACGTCCCAGCGCCGGTTGCCGATGCGTTCCAGCCCGCGCAGCCGCGTGGTCAGCGGCTTGGCCGCGGCCAGCAGGCGCAGCGCCTCGCCCACGTTCTCGTTCGCGCCCTGCCCCGCCAGGACCGGCAGGTCGGCGCGCTCGGACCGATGCGACAGCGGCCCGACCCGGAAGCCGCCCGCATCCAGCATTTCCACCCCCAGCGCAGAGCGCCAGATCACGGCGGGCACCCGCTCGGTCACGTCCACCTGCAACACGCCACCGGGGCGGATGCGCAGGTTGACCCGTTCGACGGCGTCAAGCCCGGCGATGGTGTCGCGCATGTGATCGAGATCGAGATGGAAAGACGACACCGGAAAGTCCACCGGCAGGATTTCACGAATGTCTTCGGAAACTTCCTTGCCCGCGCCATCCACCGCCATCACCTTGACCATGAATTCGTCGCGCTGCTCGATGGCGTCGCGGGCGTCGGTGATCATGTCGTTGAACTGTGCCCGGCGCGTGTCGTCCGAGAACCAGGCCGTGCCCAGCACCAGCGCCAGCCCCATCGGCACACCGATGCGCAGCGCCTGGCGGAACAACGGCGTCAGCATGAGCCGCTGCATCCGGTAGGCCCAGCGCGAAGGCGCCGGATCAGCCTTGATGCGCGGGGCGGAATTGGCGGGCGGGGGTGTCTGCGGCTCCGGGCCACCGTGGGCCGGGTGATAAGCGCGGTAGATACGCGCCTTGCGCTCGGGCGGCGGGGTCACCTGCGACATGTGGCATCCTCCACCATCCAGGCACAGAGCGCGCCGAAATCCATGCCGCAGTGCGCCGCCTGTTCGGGCGCCAGCGAGGTGGGCGTCATGCCGGGCTGGGTGTTTGTTTCCAGAAGGACCAGCCCATCGAGCCCACGGCTCTCTTCCCAGCGGAAATCGGTACGGCTGAGCCCGCGACACCCCAGTGCCCGATGTGCGCGCAGCGCGTAGTCAAGGCAGGCCTCGGCAATCTCGTCCGGGACATCGGCCGGGATCTCGTGGCGTGATCCGCCTTCCTTGTACTTGGCGTCGTAATCGTACCAGCCAGTTGTGATGATGTCGGTCACCGCAAGCGCCCGGTCGCCCATCACGGTCGTCGTCAACTCGCGCCCCGGCGCGAAGGTTTCGACCATGACCTGTTCGGGCATCTCGTCAGAAAGCTGCGGCGGGCCGTTGTTGTCCTCGCCCACCAAGTAGACGCCGACAGAAGAGCCTTCGTCATTCGGCTTGACCACATAGGGCGGTGTCAGCACATGACGTGTCCTCACCTCGGAGGCGGCGGCGATCACGCTTTCCATCACCGGCAATCCGGCACTGCGAAACACGTCCTTGCTGCGTTGCTTGTCCATCGCCAAGGCCGAGGCCAACACGCCGGAATGCGTATAGGGCAGTTGCAACCATTCGAGCATGCCCTGCACACAACCGTCTTCGCCCCAGCGGCCATGCAGCGCGTTGAACACCACGTCCGGCGCGGCCTCGATCAATCGCGCGCAGAGGTCCGCCCCCGCGTCGATCTCGATCACTTCAAAGCCTTCGCCCCTGAGCGCCGCGGCGCATTCACGCCCCGAAGACAGCGACACCTCGCGCTCTGCAGAGGGGCCACCCATCAATACCGCAACTCGGGAGCCTGCCCTGCTCGACATGCCCACTCGTGCCTCAACTTTTCCGGGACCTGCTCGGGCCCTCGTTCGCCTTGAACCTGCCGGCTCTTGTTATCTGGCCGTTTTCGGCCTTGGCGGGTCAGTCGTTGTCGCCGACCCGCATGATTTCCCAGTGTAACTCTATTCCAGCGCTTTGAAAAACCCTTTTTCGCACTTCCTCGCCCAGAGTTTCCAGATCGCGCGCCGTGGCGCCTCCGGTATTGACCAGGAAATTGGAGTGTTTCTCGCTCATTTGCGCGCCACCGACCCTTGCACCGCGCATTCCGGCGTCATCGATCACTTTCCAGGCCTTCAGGTCATGGGTGTCATCGGCGCGCCCGGTGCTCGAAAAACCGGCAGGATTGCGGAACGTCGACCCGGCGGTGCGGTCTTTTGTCGGTTGGGTGGCGTCGCGCTTGGCCAGTTGGTCGGTCATGCGCTGGTCAAGCTCTGCCGGATCGCCCGGCTGCCCCTCGAACACGGCCTGCGTCAGGACCCAGCCTTCGGGCAGATCGGTCTGGCGGTAACGGAAGTTCAGATCGGACGCGGCAAGCGTGATCACCTCACCCTGGCGGGTCACGGCGGTGGCCTCGACAAAATGATCCGCCACATAAGAGCCATAGCAGCCCGCGTTCATCCGCACCGCGCCGCCCACGGCGCCGGGGATGGTGCGCAGGAAGGTCAGGTCGATGCCCGCCGCCGCCGCCTTTCTCGCCACATGCGCATCCAGCGCGGCGGCCCCGGCGGTCACTCGGGTGCCTTCGGTGGTGATCGCGTTGAAGCCACGGCCCAGGCGGATCACCACGGCGCGCAGGCCCCCGTCGCGCACGATCAGGTTCGATCCGACGCCCATCGGAAAGACCGCCACCCCGGCAGGCAGCGCTTTCAGGAAATCGGCCAGATCCTGCGTATCGGCAGGCTGGAACAGCCAATCCGCCGGCCCGCCCACGCGCAGCCATGTCAGGTCCGCCAGCACGCGGCCCTCGGTCAGTTTGCCGCGCACCTCCGGCATCTGTGTGATATCGGTCATAGCCTGCCCCTTTTGCCCCGTCATAGGGCGGAACGCAGGCTGAGAAAAGGGTGATCAGCGCGCGGCGTTGCGCCGGAGCAGCCCCGCCATGCCACCCAGCAAAAGACCGCCCATCACCGGCAACACAAAGACCACCAGCCCGATGACATAGCCCAGCGCATCCCAACCCTGGTGCTGGTCGGACTGCCACCAAAGCAGCGCCGCCAGCCCGCACAGTGGCGCAAAGAGCAGCCACCAGACCCAGCCCCGCCCGTGCCGCACCAGCCAATACCCCAGCCAGGCGACCAGCAGGGCACCAAGGCCGATCCCGGCGAAAAGGATGTATTGTTGCATGTTCAAGGCGCGTCAGGCACCCAACATGAAGGCCGCCGCAGGGTGGGTTTTCAACCCACCGATCCCCCAACCAGCTGCCGCATCCAGCGACCCAGGAAGATCACCGGCCAGCGCAGCACGCTCATCCCGGCCGCCAGCACCAAGAGCCCGATCCAGGGGCCGTTTTCATAGGTGACAAAGCCCAGGATCGGCACGCCCACCGCAATCAGCACATAAGCCCGGCGCCAATGGTTGTCCGACGACGGGATCGCGGCGGCGATATTGGCCACGAAGGCCCAGAGGCAAGCCAGGGTCAACGAAAGTGTCATGCCCCGCCTTTCAGCTGCGCAGGCAGCGCATTGGCCCAGCTGCTGATCGTGCCCGCGCCCAGACAGACCACCATATCGCCCGGCCCGGCATTGGCGCGCACGAAATCGGCAAGGTCGCCCTCCCCCTCCAGCCCCGAGGCATGGCGGTGGCCGTGGCGCACCAGCCCCGCAACAAGATCATCGCGCGAGGCGCCGGCAATCGGGTTCTCTCCGGCGGCGAAGACCGGCGCGATGGCGACCACGTCAGCCTCGTTGAAACAGCCGCAGAAATCCTCGAACAGGTCATGCAGACGCGAGTAACGGTGCGGTTGATGCACCGCGATCACCCGGCCCGTGCTGGCCTGACGCGCGGCCTTGAGCACCGCGGCGATTTCCACCGGGTGGTGGCCGTAGTCGTCGATGATCGTCACGCCATCAATGTCGCCCACCTTCGTGAACCTTCGATTAACGCCGCCGAAACTGGCCAGCGCTTCGCGGATCTCGGCACGTTTCATGCCAAGGTGGCGACAGACCGCCACGGCCGAGAGCGCGTTGGACACGTTGTGATCACCCGGCATCGGCAGGGCGCAATCCTCGATCATCTGGCCCTCGGCCTGCAACGCAATGTCGAAATGCGCCACCCCGGCCTCATACCTCAGGTTCACCGCGCGCACGTCGGCCTGGGTATTGAAGCCGTAGGTCACGACCCGGCGGTCGGTGACACGGCCCACCAGCCGCTGCACCTCTTCATGGTCGGTGCAACAGACGGCGAGACCGTAGAACGGGATATTCGACACGAAATCGAGGAAACCCTGGCGCAGCGCGTCGAAATCGCCCCAGTGCTCCATGTGCTCGGGGTCGATGTTTGTCACCACGCCGATGGTGGCGGGCAGGCGGTTGAAGGTGCCGTCGCTCTCATCCGCCTCGACCACCATCCATTCGCCCTGCCCCATCCGGGCATTCGAGCCATAGGCATGAATGATCCCGCCGTTGACCACCGTGGGATCAAAGCCACCGGCGACCATCAGCTCGGCCATCATCGTGGTCGTGGTGGTCTTGCCGTGGGTGCCGGCGATGGCGATGTTGGATTTCAGCCGCATCAGCTCGGCCAGCATCTCGGCCCGGCGCACGACGGGCAAACCACGGGCGCGCGCCTCGTCCAGCTCGGGGTTGCCCGGTTTGATGGCGGAAGAGATCACGACGACCTCGGCATTTTCCAGGTTCGCGGCGCGCTGGCCCTCAAAGATGGTGGCGCCAAGCCCGGCCAGGCGCTCGGTGATCTTCGAGGTCTTCAGGTCGCTGCCCTGCACGGTATAGCCAAGGTTCAAGAGCACCTCGGCGATGCCCGACATGCCGATCCCGCCGATGCCCACGAAATGGATCGGTCCGACGTCGGTGGGCAGCTTGGTGGCGGCAGCGTTCATGCGGGGTCCTCGTTTGTTTGCGGTGTCTGTCCATTGGCCAGCGCCTCGACCATGACGGCCAGGTCCCGGGCGGCCTCGGGCTTGCCCAGCGACCGGGCGGCGGCGGCCATGCCCAACGCGGCCTTGGCATCGGCCAGCAGCCCGCGGATCGTTTCGGTCAGCGGATCGACGTGCAGCTCGCTTTCGGGCACGACAATGGCCGCCCCGGCGGCGGCCAGCCCGCTGGCATTGGCGGTCTGGTGATCGCCGGTGGCAAAAGCATAGGGCACCAGGATCGCCGGCCGGCCAATCACCGTCAGATCGGCGATGGACGAGGCCCCGGCGCGGCTGATGACCAATTGCGCCTCGGACATGCGGCGCGGCACGTCCTGGAAAAAGGGCTGAACATCGGCGTCGATATTGTGGTCGCGGTAGTATTGCTCGACCCGGTCATGATCTTCGCCTCGGGCCTGATGGCTGACGCGGATGTTCTCCAGCACCGCCATCGGCAAGCCCGCAATCGCCGGCGGCACCACGTCCGACAGGATGCGCGCCCCCTGAGACCCGCCCATGACAAGGATCGACATCGGGTAATCGCCTGGCGGAATATAGGACGCACCGATCCGCTCCAGCACCGCCGAGCGCACGGGGTTGCCGGTATGCACGCCGGTCACGCCTTCGGGCAGTTCGGTGGGCCAGGTGCCGCAGGCCAGGGCGTCGACGCGCTTGGCAAAGATCTTGTTCACCTTGCCCAGGATGCCGTTTTGTTCATGAATCATCCGGGGCCGCCGCAACAGCCAGGCCGCCGAAAGCGCCGGGATCGAGGGATAGCCGCCAAAGCCCACCACCGCATCGGGCCGGTCGCGCAGCATGGCGAACACCGCCTTGATGACGCCACCGGCAATGCGAAACGGCACCAGCGCGCGGGCAAGGATGCCGCCACGGGCAAAGGTGGCCGAGGAGATCTGGTTGATCTCGACCGTATGGGGGAAGCCTTGGGTATAGCGCGCGCCGCGCGCATCGGTCGACAGCACAACGCGCCAGCCCCGGGCCAGCATCTCTTCGGCCAGGGATTGCGCCGGGAACATATGTCCCCCGGTGCCCCCCGCCGCAATGATCAGGAGTTTCTGACGGTCGGTCATGATGTCCCTGTCCGATCCCGCGTATTGCCACAGGTGCGGGTCACCGTACCCGTCCGCGCAGGATGTCCCCGATCTCGCCCTGCGGCCGGGTGCGGGTGAAGGACAGCAGCATGCCCACGGCAATGCCGGTGGCGATCAGCGACGACCCGCCATAGCTCACAAAGGGAAGCGTCATGCCCTTGGCGGGCAAAAGCCGCACCGCGACACCCATGTTGATCATCGCCTGAACTCCGAACATGCAGGCCAGGCCGGTGCCGGCCAGACGGATAAACGGATCGCGTTCGCGCATCAGCCGGATGAGCGACGAGATCACGACGCCCGCATAAAGCGCGATGATCGCGAGGACAAGGATCAGGCCGTATTCTTCTGCGGCCACGGCGATGATGAAATCGGTATGGGCATCGGGCAGCGACCATTTCACCTGGCCCTCGCCCACGCCGACGCCAAAGAAACCGCCTTCGCGGATCGCATTGGTGGCATAACCCAGCTGGGTGGTCGGATCGACATCGGCATTCAGAAAGCCGTCAATGCGCCGGGCAAAGTGTTCCGAGTTGGAATAGGCGACGGTGCCCGCCAGCACCACGCCGGCGGCAATCCCCACCAGCAGCAGCATCGGCGCACCAGCAACGAAATACATCACGCCCCAGCCGAACATGACAAGGCAGGCCTGGCCAAAGTCGGGCTGCAAGGCCAGCATCAGCACGATGGTCACGCAAAGCCCGAAGGACCAGGCGCGCCCCGGCGGGCCGTTGATTTCCTGGTTGGCGGCCATCATCCAGGCCGCCGCCACGACAAATCCGGGCTTGAGGAATTCCGACGGCTGGACCGAGGCAAAGCCAAGGCTGTACCAGCGCACCGCGCCCTTGCCGAAATCTGTGCCGAGGAACGGCAGGAAGGCCAGCGCCACGAAGGCCAGCGCAAAGCCCACCACCGCCAGCCGCCGCACCAGAACCGGCGACATCATCGAGGTCAGCAGCATCGCCACCAAGGCCGCGCCACCAAAGATCGCCTGCCGCGAGACGTAGTGGAAAGGTTCAAACCCGTTCTTCGATGCCAGGGGCGGCGAGGCCGCGAGGCCCAGCAGGATGCCGATGGCAAAGAGAATCAGAATGAAGGACATCGATGCCTTGTCGATGGTGCGCCACCACTTGGGGAGCACCGGCTCGACATCGCGCACCGGGACCGTGCCATAGACCATTTCCGTCATGGGGAACCTGCCACTCGAACTGCCTCAAATCGCCCCGTTTTTCGGGGTCTGACGTCAAGTTTAGCCCAAGCACGCCGCAGACGCTAGGAAAAAGGGCTTTTCGCAACGTGACCCAGGGCCAAAACGCCGGTTTCGCGGGCGGGGGCCGATCCATCGATGGATCGGGACTGATCCGTTGACGGATCAGCCGCCTGCCCCCTTGAGGTTCGCGCGCTTTCAAGGCATCGCTGCCGGATGCATGTGACCACTCTCATCCTTGGCGCCGGAGCTGCCGGCATGATGTGTGCCGCCTTTGCCGGGGCGGGCACGCTGGTGATCGACCACGCCAAGGCCCCGGGCGAGAAGATCCGCATCTCGGGCGGCGGGCGCTGCAATTTCACCAACCTGCACGCCGGGCCCGGAAATTTCCTGTCGCAGAACCCGCATTTCTGCAAATCCGCGCTGAAACGCTATACCCAGTGGGATTTCATCGACCTGATCGACCGTCACGGCATCGCCTGGCATGAAAAGACGCTGGGGCAGCTCTTTTGCGACGGCAAATCCACCCAGGTGGTCGATATGCTGGTCAGTGAGTTGCGCCGCGCCGGGGCGGATCTCTGGCTTGAAACCTCGGTGGTCGCGCTCACCCATGACGGCACCACCTTTCGTGTCACACTGGACCGCGCGGGCCGGCGGCAGGAGATAACCGCCCGCAACCTCGTGCTGGCCACGGGCGGCAAGTCGATCCCCAAGATGGGCGCCACCGGCCTGGCCTATGACATCGCCGGGCAATTCGGCCTGACGGTGACCGAAACGCGCGCCGGCCTTGTCCCCCTCACCTTTTCCGACCAGCGCTTTGCCCCCTTGTCGGGCGTGTCGCTGCCGGTGACGGCCCGTGCGGGCGAGGCCCGTTTCGACGAGGCGCTGCTGTTCACCCACCGGGGGCTTTCGGGGCCGTCCATCCTGCAAATCTCGTCCTATTGGCGCGAGGGTGAAGACATCGCGGTGCAGCTGGCCGCGCCCGACCTGTTCGACCGGTTGCGCGAAGAGCGGCAGCGCGCCGGGCGCATCAACCTGACCAAGGCGCTGGCGCAGCATCTGCCCGCCCGGTTGGTGGACTTCCTCGCGCCCGAACTGGGGCTTTCCGGCAACCTGGCCGACCAGGGCGATGCCCGCCTGCGCGAGATCTGTGGCGCGCTGGCCGATTGGCGGCTGAAACCCGCCGGGACCGAGGGCTATCGCACCGCCGAGGTCACGCTGGGCGGGATCGACACCGCCGGGCTGAATTCGCGCGACATGCAGGCCAGGACCATGCCGGGGCTTTATGCCATCGGCGAGGCGGTGGATGTGACCGGCTGGCTGGGCGGGTTCAATTTCCAGTGGGCCTGGTCCTCGGGGGTGGCGGCCGGTCGGGCAATTGCATCACAATCCGGCGAATAGCGGCCTTGCCACGGGCGCGCGGATTTACAATTTCGTCATGAATGCGTTACATACCCGACACACTTTCGGGGTCCCGCATGTCACTGACCGATTATCCGCCGCTTCAACCCGGCAACATCCATCGCACGATCGAGGCCAAGGTGCCGCAGAAATTCCTGCGGGACCAATGGAACCGCCTGCGCTTTGGCACCGGGGCCCCTTTGAGCGACGAGGTGCTGCATGTGCCGCTGCGCGACATCCATGCCACCTACAAGGTCGACCGCAAGGCCGGCGCGCCGCTGTTTCGCCGCACGCAAAGCGGGCTGGTGCGGGCCGGCGACTGGGATTTGTCGATCGAACCGTCGGTGGACACCGACAAATATGCCGCCTGCCGGGCGCATTTTGTCGATGGTGTGGACTGGGAAGACACCGGGATATTCGAGCGTCACCTGAAGATCATCGCCCGCAACGGCGTGTCGGACGGATGCCGCACGGTGGAAGACCTGAAACGGCGTTACGACCGGGTTGATCAGCTGTTCAACGAGACCCAGTTGAACGGACGGCTGCGGCCGCGCTGCGAACTGCCGGGGTATTTCCGGCGCGAACATGGTGGCATCTTCGTGCATATCGACCGCAACGGCCGGGCGATCCGGCGCGGCGGGGGCGAGCATCGCTTTGCCATCGCCCGCATCCTGAACCTGCCGGAAGTCCCGGTGCAGCCCGGCGTGATCCACATCGACGCGGTCCGCGGCGGCCACATCGCGCGCCTGCGCCGCTCGCTGCACGGCTGAGCCCGAAGCAGAACCCGATACCGCCGCAGGCCAGGCTTCAGACCGGCTCTGCCTTTGGGTCGGCTTTTCCTTTGGGTCGGAGTGACCGCAGGTTCTGAAGTGCAGGTTCAAAACGGCGTTCAGGGCCTTGAGTGGACCTTGGCAGTTGGCCCCGTCCCGGACTTGATCCGGGACCTCGTTGTTGGCGGCCCATGAGGCCCCGGATCAAGTCCGGGGCGCGAATGTCTCTATCGGCAGCGTCAGCCCGGTGGCAACCAGGCGCCTCACTGCAACGGCCTCCCGATCTATCGGTCGTCCAATCGCGCCAGCACGTTCTGCGCAAAATCCGTGCCGCGTTGCTCGAAGTTGTCGTATTGGTCGAAACTGGCCGCCGCCGGGGCCAGCAGCACGGTTTCCCCCTCCTGGGCCTCTGCCATCGCGCGCTCCACCGCACGGGCCATCGAGGTGCAGACCTCGGCCTCGACACCAGGCAGTTGCAGGGCAAACCCCGCCGCCTCGCGCCCGATGACATAGGCCTTGGCCACGTTGGACAGCCCCGCGCCCAGCCCGTCCAACCCGCCGTCCTTCTGCAACCCGCCACAGATCCAGCGGATGTTGCCAAACGCCGCCAGCGCCTTGGCCGCGCTGTCGACATTGGTGGCCTTGCTGTCGTTGACGTAAGTGACGCCGCCCGCCTCGGCCACGATCTGGCTGCGGTGCGGCAGGCCCTGGAAGCTGTGGAACGCCGCTTCGATCTGGCGCGGTGCCAGCCCCAGCGTGCGACAGGCGGCATAGGCCGCGCAGGCGTTCTGGTGGTTGTGCGCGCCGGGCAGGCCCTTGACCGGGCGCAGGTCGATCGACCCCGCCTGCCGTCCCTTGCGGTATTCGCTGAGAAATCCCTTGCGGGCAAAGACGTTCCAGCCCGGCCCCGAAAGCTTGCCCGCCACCGAAACCCGGATCACCCGGTCGTCGCCCGGCCCTTCGGCAAGTTGCCCGGCCAGGAAGCGGCCCTCGGATTCATCCACGCCGATCACGGCGCGGTCCGGCCCGCCTTCGGCAAACAGCCGGCGCTTGGCAGCGAAATACCCGCCCATGCCGCCGTGCCGGTCCAGGTGATCGGGGCTGAGGTTGGTAAAGACCGCCACGTCGGGCGTCAGCGCGCGGGCCAGTTCGGTCTGGTAGGAGGAGAGTTCCAGCACCACCACGCCGCCGTCGCCCGGCGGGTCGATGTCCAGCACGCCGCGGCCGATATTGCCCGCCAGCTGTGCCTCTCGGCCCGAGGCCTCAACAATGTGATGGATCAGCGCCGAGGTGGTGGATTTGCCGTTCGATCCGGTGACGGCAATGACCCGCGGCGGCGTGTCATGGCTGTGCCAGCCGTTGTGCGCCAGCGACCGGAAGAACAAGCCGATGTCATTGTCCACCGGCACGCCCCCGGCCTGCGCCGCTTCGACCACCGGGTTGGGCCGGGGGTAGAGATGCGGGATGCCGGGCGAGAGGATCAGCGTGGCAATCTCGTCAAAGGCGCCGGGGGACAGAAGGTCGCTGACCTCGAAACCTTCGTCACTGACGCGCGCGCGGGCATCGGGGTTGTCGTCCCAGCAGACCGGGATGGCGCCGCCTTCGCGCAGCGCGCGGGCGGCGGAAAGGCCGGAGCGGCCGAGGCCGAGGATGGCGACGCGTTGGGTGTCAAAGCCGGTGACGGGGATCATGGGGGGTCCTTGGTGTCAGCCGCAGGACCGGGGGCTCTGCCCCCGGACCCCCGGGATATTGGTGAACCAGAGAAGCACGGGACGCGCGCAAGGGCCGAGGTCAGCGGACCTTCAGCGTGGCCAGGCCGATGATGGCGAGGATCAGGGAGATGATCCAGAAGCGGATGACGATGGTGGGCTCGGCCCAGCCCTTTTTCTCGTAATGGTGGTGGATCGGGGCCATCAGGAAGACCCGCTTGCCGGTGCGCTTGAAGTAGAGCACCTGGATGATGACCGAGAGCGCCTCGACCACGAAGAGGCCGCCGACGACGCCGAGGACGATTTCGTGCTTGGTGGCCACGGCGATGGCGCCGAGCGCGCCGCCCAGGGCAAGCGAACCGGTGTCGCCCATGAAGACCGCCGCCGGGGGGGCATTGTACCACAGGAAACCCAGGCCGCCGCCAAAGAGACCGGCGGTGAAGATCAGGATCTCGCCCGTACCGGGCACGTAGTGGACATCGAGATATTCGGTAAAGTCGACCCGGCCCACGGCATAGGCGATGACGCCCAGGGTGCCGGCAGCGATCATCACCGGCATGATGGCCAATCCGTCCAGCCCGTCGGTCAGGTTGACCGAGTTGGCGGCGCCGACGATGACGAACATGGCAAAGGGCAGGAACAGCCAGCCAAGGTTGATCAGCGTGTCCTTGAAGACCGGCAACGCCAATTGAAAGGATAGCTCGTCCGGGTGGCTGATCGCCGCCCAGTAGGCCGCAATCCCGGCGATGGCAAACCCGAGAAGCAGGCGCACGCGGCCCGGCACGCCCTTGGTGTTCTGTTTCGACACCTTGGCATAGTCGTCGGCAAAGCCGATCAGTCCGAAGGCCAGCGTCACGAAGAGCACCATCATCACGTAGGGATTGTCGAGCCGCGCCCAGAGCAGCGTCGAGGTGACCAACGCGCTGAGGATCAGCAGCCCGCCCATCGTGGGCGTGCCGGCCTTGGACATGTGGCTTTCGGGGCCGTCGTCGCGGATCGGCTGACCTTTGCCCTGGCGGCGGCGCAGCACGTTGATCAGCGGCGGGCCGAAGAGGAAGCCGAAGATCAACGCCGTCATGAAGGCGCCACCGGCGCGGAACGTGATGTAGCGGAAAAGATTGAAGAAATCCCCGCCATCTGACAGTGCTGTCAACCAATAGAGCATCCGCTGCCCCTTCCCTACCACTTATTGTGGGCCGCTGTGGCCCATTTTGCGAATTTCGTCAACCAGCGCCGACAGGCCGATGGCGTTCGAGCCCTTGACCAGAACGACATCACCGGCATCCAGGTCGGCGCGCAGACCGTCGCGCATCTTGTCGGTCCGGGCGTGCCAGCGGCCGCGCTTGGCCTCGGGCAGCGCCTCCCAGAGGTGGCGTGTCAGGGGACCGACGCAATGCACCCGGTCGATGTGGTCCATCGCGGGCAGTTCGGCGATCCCGGCATGCAGGGCGGGCGCGGTTTCGCCCAGTTCCGCCATGTCGCCGAGATAGGCAATGCGCCGCCCCGCGGCGATCCGGCCCACGTCGTCGCGCACCGGCGTGGCGGCCAGCACCGCAAGCGAGGCCGCCATCGACGCGGGGTTGGCGTTGTAGCTGTCGTCGATCACCTCGATCGCATTGGCCGGGTCCACGAGGTCGAGCACCACCTTCTGACGCTCGCCCCGCCCCTGCGCCGGCAGCCAGCGCCCAAGGGCGGCAATGGCCAGCGCGCGGTCAAGTCCAAGCGCATGCGCCACCGCCAGAACGCCCAGCCCGTTCATGGCAAAGTGGCGCCCGTCCGAGGCGATCTTGTAGAGGATTTCGCTGCGCCAGGCGCGGGCGCGGGCAACCGTGGTGCCATCGAGCAATTCGACCGACAGCAGCGCGTGATGGGCGCCCGTGACCTCGCCAAAGCCGATGCAGGGCACATCGGCGTCTTCCGCGGCGCGGCGCAGGATGTCGGCGGTTTCCACTTCGGCATTGAAGACGGCGGTGCCGCCGGGTTCAAGCCCGGCGAGGATCGAAGCCTTCTCGGCGGCGATGCCCTCGATCCGGCCAAAGGCTTCGAGATGCGCCGGGGCGACGGTGGTGATCATCGCCACATGCGGCCGCGCCATCCGCGACAGGGGGGCGATTTCGCCGGGGTGGTTCATGCCGATCTCGATCACCGCGTATTCAGTGTCGGCGGGCATCCGGGCCAGGGTCAGCGGCACGCCCCAGTGGTTGTTGTAGCTGGCGACAGAGGCATGGGTGCGGCCAAAGGCCTGCAACACCTCGCGCAGCATCTCCTTGGTCGAGGTCTTGCCGACCGAGCCGGTGACGCCGACGACCCGCGCCGCGGTGCGGGCGCGCGCAGCCCGGCCCAGCGCCTCCAGCCCGGCCAGAACATCCTCGACCAGCAAAAGCGGCGCATCCTCGGACACGCCTTCGGGAATGCGCGAGACAAGCGCGGCGCTCGCGCCCTTCTCCAGCGCCTGGGCCACGAAATCATGGCCGTCGCGGGCGGCCTGCAGCGCAACAAAGAGATCGCCGGGTTGCAATGTGCGGGTGTCGATGGACACGCCCGTGGCCTGCCAGTCGGTGGTGGCGCGGCCTGCGGTGGCCGCAGCTGCTTCGGCAGCGGTCCAGAGGCTCACGGGGCGACCCCGTCCAGCGCGGCAACCGCCACGCTGGCCTGTTCGCAATCGTCGAAGGGATAGACCGTGTCGCCCACGACCTGGCCGGTTTCATGGCCCTTGCCGCAGATCAGCAGCGCATCACCCGCCCCCAGCATGTCGACGCCGCGCAGGATGGCTTCGGCGCGGTCGCCGACCTCGATGGCATCGGGGCCTGCGCCCGCCATCACGGCGGCGCGGATCGCGGCCGGTTCCTCGGACCGGGGGTTGTCGTCGGTGACAATGACGATATCGGCATTGTCGCGCGCCGCTTCGCCCATCAGCGGGCGCTTGGTGGTGTCACGGTCGCCGCCAGCGCCAACAATGCCGATCAGCCGACCCATGACATGCGGGCGCAGCGCCGAGAGCGCGGTCTTCACCGCGTCGGGCGTATGGGCGTAATCGACAAAGGTGGCGGCGCCGCTGGCACGGGTCGCGGCCAGCTGCATCCGGCCCCGCACGGTGCGCAGGTCGGGCAGCGCGTCGAACACCCGCTCGGGGTCCGCCCCGGCGGCAATCACGAGGCCCGCAGCCATCAGCACGTTGTTGGCCTGGAACCCGCCGATCAGGTTGAGCCGGACCTGGTGAATGCCGGATTTCCACGAAAAGCGCAGGTCCTGGCCGGTGGCGTCGAAACGCTGGCCCCGCAGGCAAAGGTCACAAGTGACCGATTGCCCGACGGTCATGACCTCCTGGCCGCGCGCCGCGACAACCGGCTCAAGCTGCGAGACCTGGTCGTCGTCCATGTTGAGCACGGCGATGCCGTCCTCGGGCAGGACGCGGGTGAAAAGCCCGGCCTTGGCCTCGAAGTAGGCTTCGAAGGTCTTGTGATAATCCAGGTGGTCCTGGGTGAAATTGGTGAACCCGGCGGCGCGCAGGTGGACCCCGTCAAGACGGCGCTGTTCCAGCCCGTGGGACGAAGCCTCCATCGCGGCGTGGGTGATGCCGTTTTCCGCCGCCGCCGCCAGGGCGCGGTGCAGGGTCACCGGTTCGGGCGTGGTATGGGCGAGCGGCGCTTCCCAGCTGCCTTCGACACCGGTGGTGCCGAGATTGACGGCCGGCAGGCCCATCAGCATCCAGATCTGGCGACAGAAGGTCGACACGCTGGTCTTGCCGTTGGTACCGGTCACCGCCACCATCGTTTCGGGCTGGCCGCCGAACCACAGCGCGCTGGTATAGGCCAGCACCTGGCGCGGGTCCTGGGCGACGATCAGCGCGGCATGGCTGGCATCCAGCTCATCGGCGGCAATCCGCGCACCTTTGGCATCGGTCAGGATCGCCCCGGCCCCCATGCGCAGCGCGTATTGAATGAACTCTCCGCCGTGGACCCGGCTGCCGGGCAGCGCGGCAAAGAGGAAACCCTCCTTGACCTCGCGGCTGTCCACGGTGATGCCGGTTATCTCGGCCTCGGCCCCACCCCGGGCGCTGAGCCCCAGTTCGGCAAGCGATTTCGTGCTGCTCATACGACCCCCGTCACTGGCCACCTATTGGCTGGTCAGCGTTATACCAGCCAGCTCCGCCGGTTCAATCTCTGGCCGAAGCCCCAGCAACGGCGCAAGACGTTCGATCATCTCGGCGGCAACCGGCACGGCGGTCCAGCCAGCGGTTCGGCGCAGTTTGCCGGCGGCGTGGATCTCGGGCTCGTCCAGGGTGACGATCAGCACGTACTTGGGGTCATGGATCGGAAAGACCGAAGCGAAGGTGGCGATCACCTTGTCATCGTAATAGCCGCCGCGCGGCTTGGGCTTGTCAGCCGTGCCGGTCTTGCCGCCCACTGCATAGCCCTTGACGTCGCCAAAGCTGGCCGTGCCGTCGGGATGCGAGACCACCAGCCGCAGCATCGCCAGCGAGGCCTCGGAGGCGCGTGCCGACAGGACGCGTTCGCCATGTTGCGGGCCGTTCTGGCGCAACAGCGTGGGCGAGACGGCGAAACCGCCATTGGCCACCGTCGCATAGGCCGCCGCCAGGTGCAGTGGCGAGGCGGACAGCCCGTGACCGTAGGAAATCGTCATGGTCGACAGCTCCGACCAGTTCGGCGGCAAAAGCGGCTTGGCGGCCTTGGCCTCTTGCAATTCCACCGGGGTCACGTCGAAGAACCCCAGCTTTTCAAGAAAGCTCTTCTGGCGCGGTGTGCCGATCATCTGGGCCAGCCGCGCGGTGCCGATGTTCGAGGATTTGACAATCACCTTGGTGACCGACAACTCCCTGCCGTAGTTGTGGAAATCGCGGATCCGATGCCGGCCCCAACGCAGCGGGCCACGGATGTCGACCATCGTGCCGGGGTTGACCAGCCCGAGGTCCATCGCCTGGGCCGAGGCAAAGATCTTGAAGGTCGATCCCAGCTCATAGACGCCCTGAACCGCACGGTTGAACAGCGGGCTGATCGAGGGATCATCCCCCAGCGCGGGCAAGGGCCGGTCGTTGGGATCAAAGTCCGGCAGGCTGGCCAGGGCCAGGATTTCGCCGGTATGCACATCCATCAGGATCGAGGCCGCGCCCTTGGCGTTCATGATCTTCATGCCGCCATACAGCACCTTTTCGGCGGCGTCCTGTATCGTCAGGTCGAGCGACAGTTCAAGCGGCGCGCCTTCGCGGGCCGGGTCGCGCAGCATGTCGTCGGCGAATTTCTCGATGCCCGCCGTGCCGATCACCTCGGCTGAATGCACGCCTTCGCGGCCAAAACCATAGCCGCCCAGCACATGCGCGGCCACCGGGCCATTGGGATAAAGCCGCATCTCGCGCGGGCCGAACAGCAGGCCCGGCTCACCGATGTCATGCACCGCCTGCTTCTGTTCCGGGCTCAACTTCTTGCGGATCCACATGAATTTGCGGTCCGAGGTAAAGCGTTTCTTCAAGTCCGCAACGTCAAGCTCGGGGAAAATCTTGCCCAGTTCTTCCGCCGCGCGCTCGGGTTCGATCATCTGGTGCGGGTGGGCATAAAGCGAATGGGTTTCCATGTTGGTCGCAAGGAGTCGGCCCTTGCGATCCACGATATCGGCCCGTTGCGCCACGATCGAGGCACCATTGGTGGCACCGCGCGGCTCCTCGGCCTCAGAGGCGGCAAGCCCGCCCATGCGCACGCCGATCACCAGGAAGGCGCAGAAATACATGATCCCCAGCAACAACAGGCGCTGCTCGGCCCGCACCCGCAGGCGGTCGCGCATTTCCTCATGCCGCAGGCGGATGTTTTCGCGTTCGATGGCGTCGGGGTTTTCGCCCTTCTGACGCGCGTCAAGGATACGGGCCAGCGGGCGCAGGGGGGTGCGGATCATGACTTTCCTCCCTGGCTGGACACGGCAACGGAATTGGTGATCGCCTCAAGGGTGTCAGGATCGATCAACGGAAAGGCCACCTGGTCGACATTGCCGAAATGCGCCGGGCGGAACGGCAGAAGGCCAAGCCGGTCAAAGTTCAGCTCGGCCAGGTCACGCAGCCGGTCGGGACGGTTGAGATAGGCCCATTCGGCCTTGAGCACCGACAGCCGCGACCGCGCGACGCCGATTTCGCGTTGCAGGCGTTCGGTGCGTTCGATGGCTTCCTGTGTCTTGTAATTCTCGTGGTAGGCCCAGAAGGCCAGGCCGATCAGCGCAAGCGTGGTCACGATATACAGAAACGACCGCATTACCTTGTCCCCTTCAGTTGCGGCATGGCGATGGATTTTGCATCAACCCGTCCGGCGGGCATGTCAGTGCGACGCGCCACGCGCAGCCGGGCCGAGCGCGAGCGCGGGTTTTCCGCCAGCTCGTCGGCGTCCGGGCCCGCGGCCTTGCGCGTGACGATGTCAAAATGGGCCGGCACCGGCGCGGTCTGCGGCGCATAACGATTGGTGTTGCCGGAATGGCCGGACCGCGCGGTCAGGAAGCGTTTGACCATCCGGTCCTCGATGGAATGGAAGGTCACGACCGCCAGCATGCCGCCGGGCTTCAAGACCCGTTCGGCGGCCATCAGACCTTCGAACAGCTCGGTGTATTCATCGTTGACCGCAATGCGCAGCGCCTGGAAGCTTCGGGTGGCGGGATGGCTCTGGCCCGGCTTGCTGCGCGGCAGCGAACGTTCGATGACGCCGGCCAGTTGCAAGGTGGTGGTAAAGGGTGCCTCGGCGCGGGCCTTGACGATGTTCTTGGCGATCCGGCGCGAGGCGCGTTCCTCGCCGAAGACAAAGAGGATGTCGGCCAGCTCCTGCTCGGTGCAGGTATTGACGAGATCGGCGGCGCTGAGGCCTTCCTGGCTCATCCGCATGTCGAGCGGGCCGTCTTTCATGAAGGAAAAGCCGCGCTCGGCCCGGTCAAGCTGCATCGAGGACACGCCAAGATCAAGCACCACGCCGTCGACCTGCGAGGCGACCTCGTCCATCGCGGAAAACACCGTCTGTTCACAGCGGACGCGGGTGCCATAGTCGCTCAGCCAGTCCTGCGCCAATTCAAAGGCCAGCGGATCGCGATCGATGGCCACGACCTCCCCTGCCCCGGCCTCCAGCAGCGCGCGGGTATAGCCGCCCGCGCCAAAGGTGCCGTCGATCCAGGTGCCTGAAACGGGTGCAACCGCCTTGATCAACGGACGGATCAGGACGGGGATATGCGGGGCCGCGCCTGGTGTGTTTGAAGCGGCGGCCATGGCTCAGACCTCCTTTGCCGGTCCGTCGAGGAAGGACAGCGGATCAAAATCCTCGGGCAGCTCGTCCAGCCACTCCTCGGTCTTGGCCGCCTCTTCCTGCTCGTAGGTTTCGGGATGCCAGATCTGAAAGGTGTCGCCGGCGGCGATGAAGAAGGCCTCTTTCTGAAGCCCGATCTTTTCGCGCAGCTTGGCGGGCAGCACCAGCCGGCCGGTTTCGTCGACGTTGGTGGGGTGGGACTGACCGTGGAACAGCCGTTGCAGCATCTTGCGCTCCATCGAGCCGCGCGGCAGGGCGTCGATCTTGTCATCGACCTCGTCGATGGCTTCCATTGTATAGCATTCAAGGTAATTGCGGCGGTGGTCGCCATAGACGATCACGAGCTCGGGGTTTTCACCGGATTTCCAGTTCGGGTCCGAAGCTTCCAGCACGCGGCGAAACGAGGCCGGGATTGACACCCTGCCCTTCGCATCGACCTTGTGGTGGCTTTCGCCTCTGAACCTGCGGCCCACTGTCCTGCCGTCCCTTGCCTCGCGCCCCCGCGATGTTCTTCCCCCTGAAAATCAAAAACGGCGGGTTGATCTGCTGCCACTGATCAACCCGCCGCCCTGTTCCCGCTGTGCGGGATGTCCAGCTGCGCGCGCCACCTGGGGGGATGTCTGCTCGCCCGCGCGCCGGATCTCTTTGTTCACGATGAAAGACGGTTGCCTGTATGAAACCTGTTTTTATTGCTCTTGAGAGTAAGTTGCGGGGTCTTGTGTGTGGCCCCTTGCCCGTCCCTCATCGTGTAAACAGGGATGCCATGGGAAATCATGGAAATCAACTGTCTATTGAGGGAAATCGCTACCGGATGTTGTTCAGCACAGGGTGCAAAAACAAGATATAGAGCGGGATGACGGCCAGTTTTCGGCATTTGTAGCGGAAACGTGTCCGATGTCACACAAGATATAGCGCAGGCCGCGGAGGCAAATTTTTTCCCATAATTTCCCGGAATTTCTCGGGATCAGGCGGATCCGAGGCGGTCTGAACCATGCTCCAGCCCGCCAGTCACCTGGGATCCGCCGGAAATCACCGCAAAATCACCTCGGATTGATCATGATTTGATTCGTTTGGCCCTGGTCGGCGCCGAGACGGGACAGATCGTCCCGTATTTTCCCATGGCGCCCATGATTTCCCATGCGGCCCATGAAATCCCACCGATGGCCCACCTTGCGGCCCATCCCGTCCCGCAGCGGGCCGGGGAACGGCGGGCCCCGGTAACTCCGGGGCGCGCCTGTCATCTACTGGAAGCGAGAAGATCTCGGTCAGACCAGCCCGCCGGCAATCAACCCCTGGGCCAGCCGGCCATAGGCCTCGGCCATCGGGCCGTCGCCCGCGGCAACAGGTGTGCCGCCATCCCCCGCCAGCCGGGTGTCGAGATCGATGGGCAGTTGCGCCAGAAGCGGCACGCCCATGTCGCGCGCCTCATTCGCGACACCGCCATGCCCGAAGATATGCGCCTCATGCCCGCAACTGGGACAGGTGAACATCGACATGTTCTCGATCAGCCCCAGGATCGGCGTCTTGAGCGTATTGAACATGTCCATCGCCTTGCGCGCATCCAGAAGCGCCACGTCCTGCGGGGTCGAGACAACGATCGCCCCCGACAGCTCGGAGCGTTGACACAGCGTCAGCTGCACATCCCCCGTCCCCGGCGGCAGATCGACAAGCAGAACGTCCAGCTCGCCCCAGGCCACCTGCCCCAGCATCTGTTGCAGCGCCCCCATGAGCATCGGCCCGCGCCAGACCACGGCCTTACCCGGGTCCATCATCAGGCCGATCGACATCAAGGTGACGCCGTGGGCCACCAACGGCTCGATGGTCTTGCCATCGGGGCTGGCGGGGCGTTTCGTGGCCCCCATCATGCGCGGCTGCGACGGACCGTATATGTCGGCATCCAGAAGCCCGACCCGCTTGCCCGCCCGCGTCAGCGCCACGGCCAGGTTGGAGGACACGGTGGATTTGCCCACCCCGCCCTTGCCCGAGCCGATGGCAATGATGCGTTTGACGCCCGCGGGCTTCATCGGCCCCGACTGCGGCTTGGCATGGCCGCCGATCTTGAGACTGGGCGCCGGCTTCTGCGCGGGGCCATGCGCGGTCAGCGCGGCATGCGCCTCGTGCACACCTTCCACCGTCAGCACCGCCCGTTCCGCCGCTTGGCGCAGGGGCTCCATCTGACGGGCAATCTCGGGTGTGGGGGCCTCGATGACAAACCTTGCGACACCCTGATCAAAGGTCAGCGCACGTACCATGTCGCGGGACACCAGGTCCCCGCCGCCGGGAATCTGCAGTTCCGCCAGTTTTTCACGTATTTTGTCGTCCATTCTCATTCCGCCCGTTTTTCCGGCATCCCGATTACAATCAATGCACCCCGTCCGCCCCGTTCAACCCTGTCACGAAATCCCGCGACTTTGGTCGTAAAGAGGCACAACCTCAACTGGTTAGCCATGCACATGCTGCATGGCAGCATTGATGACGACGGGGATTGTGCAAGCGCAGCATTTGGCTAGATTAGTGTCAACAAGCGGCAAGGGTCGCAGGAACGAACAAGGACGACGACGATGGCAAACGCAAGCATGATCGAACAATCCCACGCCGGAGTGATCGGCCGCTTTCAAGCGACCATCCGCGAACTGGCAACCGGCTTTGCGAAATACCGTCTCTATCGCCGCACCTTGGCCGAGCTTCAGGGCCTGTCGGGCCGGGAACTTGCGGACCTGGGTCTTAACCGAACCGAAATTCGTCGCGTGGCATACTTCGCGGCATATCAGTAACACCGGATCAGAAGGCTCTCTCCTCCTCCCTGGGTCTTCTGTGTCTAAGCGGCGACATCTCTCCTCCTCCCTGATGTCGCCGCCCTTTTATACCGGGTCGAAATTCGACCCAAAACAGAGATTTCCGGGCGCTCTCCTCCCAATCGCGTCTGGAAATGACCGGACCTGAGGCTTCTCCTCCCTTTGCCGAAGGTCCACACCGATCGATGCTTCGTCTCCTCCCAATCAGGAGCATCGGTTAAAATAAGACGGCGGCACATCCTCCCGTGCCGCCGTTCTTATTTTGGGGGTCTTCTTTTCCACCTTGCGCGCCGCAGCCCCGGACCCCGATCCGGGGCCTCATGGCACATCTGCCGTGCAAACCCGCCGTTGACCCGCATGCCCATGCCGGCCTGCCCAAGCAGAGCAGCAATGTCGGCGTGCCAATGTCAACCTGGAGGTCCCGGCGCAGGGGCCGGGACGCGGCGGCTCAGAACGGTACGTCGTCCGCCCCGGTGATGAAACGCGCCACCACTTTCTTGACGCCCGCCTTCTCGAAATCAATCTCGAGCTTGTCGCCCTCGATCCCGACCACCGCGCCATAGCCGAATTTCTGATGGAACACCCGCTCGCCCACGGTGAAGCTGGATATTGCGGTGGCGTCGATCACCGTGGTGCGGCTTTCCTTGGGCTGCGACATGGGCCGCTGGCCTTGCCGTTGTTGCAGGCGTTTCCAGCCGGGGGAATTGTAGACATTGGCCTCGGACATCCGTTGTTCGATCCCCGAGCCAAAACCCTGCGCCGCGGCACCGCCCCCGTACAGACCCGGCGGCGTGAGCACATCGACATGATCCTCGGGCAGCTCATCGACAAAGCGCGACGGCATCTGCGATTGCCACTGACCAAACACCCGGCGATTGGCGGCAAAGCTGATGGTGCAGACCTCTTCCGCGCGGGTGATGCCCACGTAGGCCAGCCTGCGTTCCTCTTCCAGGCCCTTGACGCCCGACTCGTCCATGCTGCGCTGCGACGGGAACAGGCCATCCTCCCACCCCGGCAGGAAGACGGCGGGAAATTCCAGGCCCTTGGCGGCATGCAGCGTCATGATCGACACCTTGGCCCCGGAGTCTTCCGATTCGTTGTCCATGATCAGGCTGACATGTTCGAGGAAGCCTTGCAGGTTCTCGAATTCCTCCAGCGCTTTCACCAGTTCCTTGAGGTTTTCAAGCCGCCCCGGCGCCTCGGGCGTCTTGTCGTTCTGCCAGTGCAGGGTATAGCCGCTTTCATCCAGGATGATCTGGGCCAGTTCCACGTGGCTGACATCCTTGTCGCCGGTCATACGGCCCCAGCGGACAATGCCGTCAAGCAATTTGCCAAGCTCATTGCCGCCCTTGCCCTTGATCGCCCCGCTTTCCACAGCCAGCCGCGCGCCTTCGACCAGCGGCACGCCGTTGTCGCGGGCCATACGCTGGATCGTCTGCTGGGCCTTGTCGCCAAGTCCGCGCTTTGGCGTGTTGACGATGCGTTCAAAGGCCAGATCGTCCTCGGGCGAGACGACAATGCGGAAATAGGCCATCGCATCGCGAATCTCCAGCCGCTCATAGAAGCGCGGGCCGCCGATGACGCGGTAGGGCAGACCGATGGTCAGGAACCGGTCCTCGAAGGCGCGCATCTGGTGGCTGGCGCGCACGAGGATGGCCATGTCATCGAGGCTGAAGCCGCGCATCCCCCGGGTGCCGGATTGCATGGCCTCGATCTCTTCGCCGATCCAGCGGGCCTCCTCCTCGCCGTCCCAATGGCCGATCAGGCGGACCTTCTCGCCTTCATCGGCCTCGGTCCACAACTCCTTGCCCAAACGTCCCTTGTTGCCGGCGATCACGCCCCCGGCGGCGGCCAGGATATGCGGCGTGGAACGGTAGTTCTGTTCCAGCCGGACCACCGTGGCACCGGGGAAATCCTTTTCGAATCGCAGGATGTTGCCCACCTCGGCGCCGCGCCAGCCATAGATCGACTGGTCGTCATCCCCCACGCAACAGATGTTCTTGTGCCCGCCCGCCAACAGCCGCAGCCAGAGGTACTGGGCGACGTTGGTATCCTGGTATTCGTCCACAAGGATGAAGCGGAACCAACGCTGGTACTGGCTCAGCACGTCGTCATGGGTCTGGAAGATCGTGACGCAGTGCAACAGCAGGTCGCCGAAATCGCAGGCGTTCAGCTCCTTGAGCCGCGCCTGGTATTGCCCGTAAAGCGCCACGCCCCGGTTGTTGAAGGCCGACGCCTCGGCCACCGGCACCTTGTCGGGCGTCCAGGCGCGGTTTTTCCAGCCGTCGATGATGTGCGACAGCTGGCGCGCGGGCCAGCGCTTGTCATCGATATTGGCAGCACGGAGAAGTTGTTTCAGCAGGCGCAACTGGTCGTCGGTGTCCAGGATGGTGAAGTTCGACTTCAGCCCGACGAGTTCCGCGTGACGGCGCAGCAGCTTGACCCCGATGGCATGGAAGGTGCCCATCCAGGGCAGGCCCTCGACCACCTGGCCCAGAAGCTTGCCGACGCGGTTCTTCATCTCGCGCGCGGCCTTGTTGGTGAAGGTCACGGCGAGGATTTCGTTCGGGCGGGCCTTGCCGGTGTTCAGCAGGTGGGCAATCCGGGTGGTCAGCGCCTTGGTCTTGCCGGTGCCGGCGCCCGCCAGCATCAGAACGGGGCCGTCCAGCGCCTCAACCGCTTCGCGCTGGGCCGGGTTCAACCCGTCAAGATAGGGCGCGGGACGGGCCGCCATCGCGCGCTGGGACAGGGAGGATGCCGCCTCGAAGGCGTCCATATCGTCAAAACTGCTCATGCGGGCGACCATATCGCGAAGCTGGCGCGCTGAAAAGCCTTGTTCGCTTTATGTTCACCGCCGAGGGGGCGCTGCCCCCGCCCTTCGGGCCCCCCGGAGTTTTTCCGGCAAGATGAAGCAGGGGATCGGTCGGTTCCGGCCATCAGGCGCGCCAGAAATTTACCGTGAGGATGGCATAGACCACCATCAGCTCAAGTCGCCCGATCAGCATGGCGGCGACAAGCAGCCACTTGGCGGTATCGTTGAGCGTGGCGAAATTGCCGGCCGGGCCAATGATGTCACCCAGGCCCGGGCCGATATTGGCCAGCGCCGTGGCCGCGCCGGAGATCGACGTCACGAAATCAAGGCCGGTGGCCGAGAGCAGGACCGACAGGACGCCAAGCGTGACCACGAAGAACATGAAGAAGGACATGACCGAACTGAGCGCATCGTCGTCGACCGGGCGGCCTGCGAACCGGGTGGTGAAGACGCCGTTGGGCGAGCGGATACGTTTCAGCTGCACCCGGATCGAGGCAAAGAGCAACTGGTAGCGAAAGACCTTGACCGAACAGGCGGTGGACCCGGCGCAACCGCCGATCAGCCCGACAAAGAAGAACAGCGCCACCAGCAGCGGCCCCCAGCCCATGTAGTCCACGCTGGCATAGCCGGTTCCCGAGATGATCGAGGTGATGTTGAACAGCGCTTCGCGGAACGCCTGTTCGGGGTGGTGCGGAAAGATCGTCATCAGCACGGCGGCGGAAAAGCCCACCAGCGCCGCGATGATGGCCATGAAGACCCGGACCTGGCTGTCGCGCAACAGCGGACGGGCCGACCCGTTCAGCAGCTGGACATAGCGCACGAAGGGCAGCGCGGCGAGAACCATGAAGATCGCGGCGACATATTCCATCGGCCCCGAGAAGACGCTGAAAGAGGCGTCATAGTTCGAGAAGCCGCCGGTCGACACGGTTGTGAGGCCATGAACGGCGGCATCGAAGGTATTCATTCCGAAGGCGATATAGAGCAGCGTGCAGGCCAGGGTCAGGCTGACGTAGATCACGCTGATCTGGCTGGCGATCTGGGTGGCTCGGGGCAGGATCTTGCCCATCGTGTCAAAGGCCTCGGCCTTGAAGATCTGCATGCCGCCCACCCGCAATTCAGGCAGGAAAACCATCGCCACCACGATCACCCCGATGCCGCCCAGCCATTGCAGCAGCGCCCGCCAGAGCAACAGCCCCTTGGGCAGGTTGTCCAGCCCGGTGAACACGGTGGACCCGGTGGTGGTCAAGCCCGACATCGCCTCGAAGACGGCATCGACATAGCGGGCCTCGGTCGCGCCGATCACGAAGGGCAGCGCACCGAAAAAGGGCAGCGCCACCCAGACGGCCGTGGTCAGCAGAAAGGTCTGCTGGATCGACAACCCCTCTTTCACGCCGTTGGAACAGGCCAGCGCGATCAACCCGCCGGACAGCATGGTGATGACGGCCGATTCCATGAAGGCTGGCCAGTGCCCCCGGCCCTCGACCACGTCGACAAGCAACGGCAGGAGCATGACGGCACCCAAAATGGCCACCAGCCATCCGATCACGTATCCGACAGGGCGAAGATCAAACATGCGGCGCAGCGTTGGCCCGTGGCGCGGGTGCTGTCAAGATACTGTCAGCCGGGAGGAAAGAGGTCTGCGAAGACCCGGGCCGGAATGTCCTTGCGATCAAGCCCGAGAAGCGCCAGCTCGGCATCGCTGAGCGTTTCGAGCCCGGCCACTTCGCCCAGCCGGTCGCGGATCAGCGGTTGGGCGTTCACGCCCTGCCCCAGCTCGACGAAATAGGTGTCAAGGCGCTGGCGCCAACCGGGTGCTGGAAAGCGGAATTCGATTTGTGTCGGCTGCATCTGGAAACCTCGCATCGGTTGCGTTTGAACGGTTTCCTCCCCGATGGCAGGTTAGCATCCGGCAGGTCCTTGGCGGGTCACGAATTCCGACAGCGGCGTGAGCTTGCCGATCCCCCTGTCAGGGCGAAGGATGAAGGCCTTCGCTCATCGTCTTGGGAACAGGCGGGTTCTGGCGTTGCGCCCCGCCCCGGACGCACCCTGGGGCGCGCAAAAATGCAACACCCACGCCGGGAATTTCCACGGCAGCGCCTATCCGACGTGGAACAGGGTCGAGAAAAAGCGCGGATCGATGCTGGCATTTGCGAAGGTCGGCCCGGAGGTCAAGACCGAGATCGCGTCATGCGAGTGCAGGCTTTCCTGGTGGCTGGCCGCGACGCGGAAGTCACCGATTCGGTCATCGCCCTGCAATCTTTCGCAGAACAGCCGCGCCGCATCTTCGACAAAGATCGGGTTGGCGGCGTTCAGCTCGGCAAAGGCCTGTTCATCCTCACGCTTGACCATGACCTGCGTCTCGGTCGGCACAGCGGCGCGGCAATGATCGATAAGGTCTTCGAACCACAGACATTTTCCGCCAACCGCCTCAACCGAGATCCGGGCGACGGAACGCTGCGAATGCGGCGTGGCCAGTTGCGCCCTTTCGCGCCGGGCATGTTCGCTGAGTTCCAGCGAACAGGGGCAGGTCGAGGAATAGACATAGTCGAGGTGAATGATCTCGCGGCGTTGGCCCGCCTGTTCGATCAATTCCAGCGCAATATCGTAATACTGGTAGCCACTCAGACCCGAGCGCAACGAGGCCACCCGCGCCGGGAAGGAGAATCGCATCTGGATCCGCGCATCAAAGCTTTCCAGGTCGGTCTTGTAGTCATCCAGCGCGGCTTCCATCACCGCGAAGCTGAAGGTTTTGTCCGCGTGGGCATAAAACGAGCGCATGATGCGGCTCATGTTGATGCCCTTCTTGTCGGCATCCAGGCTGACCGAGCCGGTGACCGAGGTTTCCAGCGTCAGGTCGCCTGCGTCGCGGCTGTGATAGCGCAGCGGCAGACGGAAATTCGAGATGCCGACATGCTGGATCGCTTCGTTCGCGCCACGGATCAGCGATGCGGGACCGTTCTGCAGGTCCGGCAGGTCGGCCTTGTAGGTCGCGTCGACCGCGAAATCGCGCGGATACTCCTGCGACAACTCGGGATAGGGCACCAGCGTTTCGCCGCTGACCCTGGCGTAGCGTCGCAGCAGGTCGAGGGCGGCCTCGGCTTCGTCCCTGCTTGGCGTCAGGGTAATATCGGTTGTGCGGATGTTCATGCTCGAGCCCCTTTCAGCGCAGGCAAGGATTACATATGCGCAAACCGCGCAGATTTCCATCACTTGCACCGTATTACGCAAAAAGAACGGCGCCGGATCAATCAAGATCCGACGCCGTTTCATTTTACAGCTTGTCCCGGGGGACGCAGCGGGTAGCTTAGTCGGTACCGCTGGAGCTGTCGCCGCTTGCTGCAGCGATCAGGACCAGTGCGGTCACGCCGCCGATGACGGCCAGCTCGGTTGTGCCCTGGGTGGACACAAACGGGTCAGCCGAGGTTTCAGCTTGCTGGGCAAAGGCCGGAACGGCCAGGGAAGCTGCAACGGCAGCACCAATCAGAACTTTTTTCATTTTCGCACCTATGAGTTAGATCTCGGCCCTCTTGCCCCGACTCGCTTCGAATTGCCAGCTTTAAATTATGAAATTTTTCCCTCTCGGCGTCACGTCGCCGATGTGATGCAGATCTGCACTTCGGGGCCTTTCAGCCCACCTGCTGCGCCGCCTCCAGGGCCTGGCGAATATCGGCCAGAAGGTCGCCGGTATCCTCCAGCCCGCAGCTGAAGCGAATCAACCCGGGCGTGATGCCAAGCGCCGCTTTCTGGTCATCGGGCAGCCGTTGGTGCGTGGTGAAGGCCGGGGGTGTGGCGATGGATTTGGCGTCGCCAAGGTTGTTCGAGATCACGGCGATCTTGAGCGCGTTGAGAAAGGCAAAAGCCTGCTCACGGCCGCCGGCCACGTCAAAGCTGAGCACCGTGCCGCCGGCGCCCAGCTGGCGCTGGGCCAGGTCGTGCTGCGGATGGCTTGCCAACCCGGGATAGATCACCCGGTTCAGGGCGGAATGCCCCTCAAGCGCCTGCGCCAGCTCCAGTGCGGTGGCGGTCTGGGCGCGCACCCGCAGGTCCATCGTCTCAAGCCCCTTGAGCAGGATCCAGGCGTTGAACGGGCTGAGCGCGCCGCCGGTGTGCTTCATGAAAGGCTCGATCTTGCCGCGAATCATCTCCCTGGTGCCAAGGATCACCCCGCCCAGCACCCGGCCCTGGCCGTCGATATGCTTGGTGGCGGAATAGGTCACGATGTCGGCGCCCTGGGCGATGGCCCGGGAATAGACCGGGGTCGAAAAGACGTTGTCCGAGACCACCAGCGCGCCGACCGCATGGGCAATGTCGGACACGGCCTCGATGTCGATGATTTCCAGCGTCGGGTTGCTCATCGATTCGAAGAACACCACGCGGGTGTCATCGCGCACCGCGGCGCGCCATTGATCCAGGTCGGTGCCGTCGACCAGCGTGACCTCGACCCCGAAGCGCGGCAGGATGTCTTCCAGGATGTACAGGCACGACCCGAACAGCGCGCGGGCGGCAACCACGTGGTCCCCCGCCTTGAGCAGCGCCATCAGCGCGCCCTGCACCGCCGCCATGCCGCTGGCACAGGCAAAGGCGTCTTCGGCGCCTTCCTGCCCCGCGATCCGCTCTTCGAACATGGCCACGGTCGGGTTGCCGTAGCGGGCATAGATGAACTCGTCCGGCCCGGCCTTGAGGAACCGCGCCTCGGCCTGTTCGGCACTGTCGTAGACGAAGCCCTGCGTCAGAAAGAGCGCTTCGCTCACCTCGTTGTATTGCGAACGGCGGATGCCGCCATGCACCAGCTTGGTGCGGCTGTTCCAATCCTGAGTCATTTGCTGTCCTTCCAAACAAAAAGCCCCCGGCCGCGGTCAAGCGAACGGGGGGCTTTCGTTCCTGACCTTTTAGCGGAGTTTTTAACGTGGCCCGCAATCCGGTAACAAATCGCCACAGGGCGCTGTCTTAGGGTGTTGCGCCCTGCACGTCAAGACCGTCACGGTGCTGTAACGGCCACTTCATGTCCGCGTCATATGCTTGGCCTATCGCAGGCCTGCAAGATGTAGCGGGGTGAAGCTCATGGCGCTGCTCAGGATCAATGCCTGCGGGGACAGACCCAGGCCGCATCACGGCACGGAACCGCTGGCTGACACCTTGGCCGCCGTGCTGACCCGACCGGGACCGGTGATCGTCATGCTGCATGGCTTTCGCTACGGCCCGGGCAAGGCCGGACATTGCCCACATGACGGATTGTTTGCCACCGGAGGGGCGCTGGCGGGACGGCAGGTGGTGAGCTGGCCGCAGCGGCTGGGCCTGGACGTTGACCCTGAACCTAACGCTGATCTTGAACTTGGCCCGAACCTTGAACCGGCCCCTCGCGGGACGGCGCCGGGGATCGGGGTGGCCTTTGGCTGGGACGGGCGCGGCACGATCCGCGGCGCCTATCGCCGGGCGGCCCAGGCAGGCCGGGCGCTGGCGCGGCTGGTCCGGGCAATCCGCAGGATCGATCCCACGCGCGAGGTGCATGTGCTGGCGCATTCGATGGGCGCCCGGGTGGCGCTTCAGGCGCTGGCGGCGCTGTCCCCCGGCGACATGTCACGGTTGATCCTGATGGCGGCAGCGGAATACCGCACGGTCGCGGCGGCGGCGCTGGCCACACCGGCGGGGCGCAGCGCCCAGGTGGTGCATGTCACCAGCCGCGAGAACGACCTCTACGACTGGCTGCTGGAATGGCTGGTGCCGGGAACGGAACGCGGCGACCGGGCGCTGGGGCCACATGCGGCCGGACCCAACATGCGCAGCCTGCTGATCGACGATCCCGCCACGCTGAGCGCCCTTGGCGAGCTGGGTTTCGACATTGCCCCGGCCGCACGGCGGATTTGCCATTGGTCGCCCTACCTGCGCTCGGGGGTCTTCACGCTCTACCGGGCGCTTCTGACCGGGGGGGTGTCGCCGCAGGACCTCGACCGGGTGCTGCCGTCACCCGAGGATGGGCGCTGGCGCAGGCTTTGGCCGAACCTGGCGCTGCCGGGCTTGTCTTTCGCGGCAAAAGCGCCAAGCTGACCCCGAAAAGGGAGACGCCCATGACCACGGATATCGAGTTTCATTTCTGGCCGACGCCCAATGGCTGGAAAGTCGCCATCGCGCTTGAGGAAATGGGCCTGCCCTATACGCTGCGGCTGGTCGACATTGGCCAGGGCGCGCAATTCGCGCCAGAGTTCCTCGAGGTTTCGCCCAACAACAAGATCCCCGCAATCCTCGACCCCGACGGCCCCGACGGCGCGCCGGTGTCGGTGTTCGAATCCGGGGCAATCCTGCTCTACCTGGCGCGCAAGACCGGTCAATTCCAGGGCCGGAATGCGCGCGAGCAGCTGTTGGTCGAGCAATGGCTGATGTGGCAGATGGGCGGCCTGGGGCCGATGGCGGGACAGGCGCATCACTTCCTGAAATACGCCCCGACCTTCGATCCGCCGCAGGTGCTGCCCTATGCGCAGGACCGGTTCCGCAACGAATGCCGGCGGCTTTACGGCGTGCTGGATCGGCGGCTGGCGGATGCGCCCTATCTTGCGGGCGAGGTCTTTACCATCGCCGATATTGCCACCTGGCCCTGGGTGTCGCGCTGGCAGCGACACGAACAGGTGCTGGACGACACGCCACATGTGAAACGCTGGTTTGAAACCGTGGGCGCACGTGACGGCGTGCAACGCGGCTTTGCGCTGGCGGCGGACAACGAGACGCGCATCGACCGCGACCGGGGCGCGCAGGACGTGCTGTTCAAGCCACGCTGACCGGCCTGCTTGTCCGCCCTTGCGGGCGTCTGCGCCATTCTCCGTGGGCGAGGACGCCCGCAAGGGCGGAGGAGCGGCTCAGCTCTCTTCCTCGTCGAACTCCATGTACTTCTGCAGCGTCGCGAATTGCGCCCAGATGAACGCGAAGAGCACGATGGGGAAACCGAAGGTCTCGATCTTGACCCAGAGATCGGTCGACATCGTGCGCCAGACAATCTCGTTGCCCACCGCCAGCACCAGGAACCCAAGGCAGAGCCTGCGGGTCAGGATCATCCAGCCTTCGTGCTGCATCGGAACGGCATCCGACAGCACGTAGGCGAGATAGGATTTGCCGCGCAACAACCCGATTCCCAGGAGCAGCGCAAAGAAGCCGTAAACCAGCGTGGTCTTCATCTTGAAGAACCGCTCGTCGTTGAACCAGGCCGTCAGCGCGCCGAAGAAGATCACCATGATCGCGGTAAAGACCTGCATCCGGCTCAGCTCGCCGCTCAGCGCCCAGAGCACCGCCATCGAGGCCAGCATGATCGGCACAAAGACAACCGTGGCCACGATGAAGCCGGAATATTCCGTTCCGGCAATGGTGAAGACGTCTTCCTTGAGCCAGAGATACAGCCCGAAGAAGGCCAGCGGCGGGCCCAGTTCAAGCACCTGTTTCAGGATCGGGTTGATCTCACGCTTGTCGTTCATGTCTGCTCCGGTTTATCCGCCCATCTCCACTATCACAGCGCCCGCCGCGATCAATGCCATCAGTGCAATCCGCCGCGGTCCCACGGTTTCGCGCAACACAAGCCAGCCGATCAGCGCGGCAAAAACGGTGGATGTCTCGCGCAGAACCGCCGCCTCGCCCACCTTGTCCAGCCGGGTGGCCAGCATGATCGAGCCGAAGCTGGCAAAGGCGATCAGCCCGCCGATCCAACCACGCAGCAGCAAGGGCCCCAACGTCGGCTGCACCGCCATGTTGCGCCAGCGCAGGGCGGCGAGGATGGGAAAGGCCACCCCGTCGATCATGAAGAACCACGCAAGAAAGGTGAACGGGTCCGCCGTCGCCCGAATGCCATAGGCGTCATAGGTGGTGTAAAGCGCCACGAAAAGCCCGGTTGCCACCGCCAGCCCAAGCGCGGCCCACAATGTGTCGCGCGCGGTTTCCAGGAAAACCAGGTTGTAGACCGCCAGACCGAAGATGCCACAGAGCAGCACGCCAACCCCCATCCACTGGGCCAGGGTAAAGATCTCGCCAAAGATCACCCCCGCCCCGATCACCGCAAACAGCGGCCCGGTGCCGCGCACCACCGGATAGACGACCGTATAGGCGCCCTTGGTGTAGGCCATGGCTTGCAGGGTCTTGTAGGCGGTGTGGATCACGAAGGCCCCGGCAAAGATCGCCCACATGTGCGGCTCGGGCCAGGGCACAACGAAAAGCGCGAAAGGCGCCGCCATCAGCCCATAGGCGCCGTCAATGGCGCCCCGGCTCAGCCAGGGGTCATGACGGCCCTTCTGCAAGGCACCAAAGATCGCATGCAGAAAGGCCGCCGTGACCGCAAGGATCAGCGCCAGTTGATGCCCGGCCTCGGTGCCTTCCAGTGACACCAGCCAGGCGCTCATGCGGGATCAGCCGCTATGGGTGCCACGGATCGGATAATCGTTCTCCAAGACAAATTTGAGCCGCGCGGGCAGCCGGTCAAGCTCGGGCCGCAGGAAAGGCGCGTTCGAGATATCGACCATGTGCAGATCGCCCGCAGGATTGATCAGAAAGAGGCCCGGCTCGGCAAAGGGCCGGTCGGTTTCCTCGGGCGAACGCGGGTCCGAGACATAGAGGCCCAGCGCCTGCATCTGCGCAGGCGTCAAATCGTGGCCGATCGGCACGGTCAGGCCCAGGTCCGCGCGCAGCTTGCGCGCCTTGGCCTCGGTATCGGCAGAGACGGCCACAACCTCGATCCCCATCTCGGCAAACTCGGCCAGCCTTGGTTCCAGATCGGTCAGGTATTGACGGCAGATCGGGCAATGGATGCCGCGATAGACAAAGACCAATTGCCAGCCCGGCGTCTCGGGGCGACCCAGGGTGATCGTGCCGCCGCCAAGGCGCGGCACTTCGGTGACGGGAAAGGGCTTGCCAGAGGACAAGGCATTGGGCATCGGAGGGCTCCTGTTGTCGTTTCAATCGCTTGCGGGCCGGCATGGCCCGGACGAAACGACGACTTATGATCTTGGCACAGAACCACCACCCGCCCTCACGCACAGGTGAGACCGGGCCCTCAGGTCTCCAGCCCGGTCAGGGCGGCGGCGAATTCTTCGGGGTCGAAGGGTTGCAGGTCTTCGATCGTCTCGCCCACGCCGATGGCATGGATCGGCAGGCCGAACTTGTCGGCCAACGCCACCAGCACGCCACCCTTGGCCGTCCCGTCCAGCTTGGTCATCACCAGCCCCGTCACATCGGCCAGCTCCTGGAAGGTCTTGACCTGGCTCAGCGCGTTCTGCCCCGTCGTGGCATCCAGCACCAGCAGCGTGTTGTGCGGCGCATCGGGGTCCTTCTTGCGAATGACGCGCACGATCTTGGCCAGCTCTTCCATCAGGTCCTTGCGGTTCTGCAACCGCCCGGCGGTGTCGATCATCAACAGGTCCGCACCATCGCGCGCCGCCTGTTCCATCGCGTCATAGGCAAGGCTGGCGGGGTCCGAGCCTTCGGGCGCGGTCAGCACCGGCACGCCGGCGCGGTCGCCCCAGACCTGGAGCTGCTCCACCGCCGCGGCGCGGAAGGTGTCGCCGGCGGCAATCACCACCTTCTTGCCGGCCCCGCGGAACTGGCTGGCCAGCTTGCCGATGGTCGTGGTCTTGCCCGAGCCGTTGACCCCGACCACCAGCACCACCTGCGGCTTTTTCGCATAAAGCGGCAGCGGCCTGGCCACCGGTTCCATGACGCGGGTGATCTCCTGCGCCAGCAGCGCCTTGATCTCCTCCACCGAGAGCTTCTTGCCATAGCGGCCCTCGGCCATGTTGGCGGTGATCCGCAGCGCGGTATCGACGCCCATGTCAGCGGCGATCAACAGCTCTTCGAGCTGTTCCAGCATGTCGTCGTCCAGCGTGCGGCGCAGAACCTCCTGCTGCGGGCCACGGCCCAGCAGACGACCCAGAAGCCCGGGCTTGCGCTGCGGCACCTCTGCCGGGGCGGCGGGGGCTGGCGCTTCGATGGGGGTGAGACCCATCGGCGCTTCGGTCGGTGTCTGATCGGGGCCGGGCACGCCCACCGGCGCATCGGGCTGCGGCACTTCTTGCGGCGCGGGCGCGGGTGTCACGTCCGGGGTCTCAACAGGGGTCTCGACAGGCGTTTCAACCGGCACTTCCACCGGAACGTCCTCTGGCGCAGGCTCCGCTTCGGGCAGGTCCGCCGGGACGTGCGCGGGGATCTCGTCCGGCGTCGGTGCCGGCACCTCTTCCGGGGCCGGGGCTGGCATGGGATCGGGTGTGGGGGTCACATCCGGCCCAGGCTCCGGCACCGGATCGGGCGTGGGTGTCGGCTCCGGCAGCGGCTCCGGCGCCCGTTCCGGCGTCACCTCGGGATCAGGGGCCGCGACCTCTCCGCCGTCCTCGACAATGGCTTCAAGCCCCTCGTCCAGCTTTGACGAGGACTTGAACAGCTTGTCCTTGAGCTTCCCGAAAAACGACATGGGCGCACCTTTCCTTTGGACTTCACCTATAACTTTACCGTCAGCAGGAAAAGGTCTGGTTGACACGAAACCCCGCGCCATGAATCTGGGGCCATGCGGTGTGTTTGCCTGTCCTTGTTCCTCGGGCTCTTTCCAGCCCTGGCCCTTTTGCCCGCCGCAGCCCCCGCCGCGACGGCCAAGACGATCTGTTCCGCCATCACCCGCGCCGCCGATGAGACCGACCTGTCACCGGTCTTCCTGGCCCGCGTCCTGCACCACGACGCCGGGCTGACCACGCCCGAGGCCATCGCCCCCACCGCACAAACGCTGGCGGCTTTCCAGGCGGACTACGGCAATCCGGGGCTGGCGGCGCTGGCCCTGGCGGGCGGTCACGCGGTGGCCGAGACTTTCCTGGCCGGCGACGGCATCCCCCTCGCCGCCCGCGATTTCGTGATCCTGACCACCGGGCTGACCCCCGAGGCCTGGCGCGATGCCGCCCCCGAAGCGCCCGGGTTCCGCCTGTCCGGCCCGCCCGACTTTGCCCAATCCTGTGCCGAGCTTGTCACCGGCTCCTGGGGCAGCCCCCTGCCCGCGCTCACCGCCCAGGCCCTGCCCCCGGTGCTGAGCGAGCCGGTGCGCATCGCCGCATCACATCGCAGCCTGCGCCCGAAACTGCGGCCCAAGCCGAAGATCGCCAAATGGGGCGCTCAGTTGGCCTTTGGCAAAAGCCGCCCCGCCGCCCGCGCCAACTTTGACCGCGCCACCCAGGGCTGCCGCAGCGCCGTGGGACGCCGCGCGGACATCATTTTTGTGGCGAACCGGGTCAAGGGCCGCCCGGGCTACTGGATGGCCCGGGTCAGCCGGATGGACCGCGCGGGCGCCGAAGACATCTGTCGCGCTGCCCGCGCGCGCGGGTGCAGTTGCGCGGTCTACAAGAACTACTGATCCGACGACCTGTCAGATCGCGCTTGACCCTCAAAACGCCATGTCATAACACCCGGGTCACCAAGCGGGCGTTGTGTAATGGTAAGACCCTTGCCTTCCAAGCAAGAGATACGGGTTCGATTCCCGTCGCCCGCTCCAACACCTTGCCACACCCCCATGATCCCACCATGCGCCGCGCGGGCCTGACGGTTCTGTGCCTGCTGGCGCTGATGGTCGCTGTCGCGGGCTGCCAGCAGCTGCGCCTGACCTCTGCCACCCACTCCGATGCACCGGGCGACGACACCCTGCGGGTGGCAAGCTGGAACGTGCATTACATCCTGGCCAACCAGCCAGAGGGCCGCTGGGGCCTGGCCGGATGGCAGGTGCCTAACGCAAGGTAATCGAGCCAGGGCGCCTGTTCCGCGATCATGTGGTCGACCTGCGACCGCGCGGCGAAATCCAGCGCCCGAAAGTCCACCCAGGCCCCCGATCCCCCGAAAGGCATCCCGGCCCAGCCCTCAAACGTGCTAGTCAAACCCATGACCAAGACGAATCCATCCGCCACCCTCTCTGACACGGACCTGTTCGAGCTGCGCCATGATCGCAGCCGGGCGGATCTCTGGTCCATGCTCGACCGGGTTTACGGCGCGCATCCCGACTACGATGCGTTCCGCCGCGACCTGGATCAGGCGATGCGCGCAGCCTGGGACGCGCGGCCCGCCGATCTCAAGCGGCTCGACATGCGCCGCGACCTGGAACCCGACTGGTTCCAGCGGCCGGGCATGAACGGCTATGTCTTCTATATCGACCGGTTTGCCGGCAACCTTCAGGGCGTGACCCGCAAGCTCGACTACCTCGCCGAGATGGGCATCACCTATGTCCACTTCATGCCCTGCCTGAAACCGCGTCCAGGCGACAATGATGGCGGCTACTCGGTGATGGATTACCGCGCCATCAACCCCGACTTCGGCACGATGGCGGATTTCGAGGCGGTGACGGCGGCCTGCCGCGCCCGCGGCATCAGCCCCTGCCTCGACATGGTGGTCAACCATACCGCCAAGGAGCACGATTGGGCCATCAAGGCCCGCGCCGGCGACCCGAAATACCGCGATTACTTCCTCATGTTCGAGGATGACGCCCTGCCCCGGCAATACGAGAAACACCTGATCGAGATCTTCCCCGACACTGCCCCCGGCAGCTTCACCTGGTACGACGATATCGGGCGGTGGGTCTGGACCACCTTCAACGAACACCAATGGGACCTGAACTGGGCCAACCCGCAGGTCTTCCTGGAAATGGTGCGCACCATGTTCCACCTCGCCAACCGCGGGGCCGAGGTCCTGCGGCTGGATGCGGTGGCCTTCATGTGGAAACGCATGGGCACGAAATGCCAGTCGGAACCCGAGGTCCACATGTTGTTGCAGGCGCTGCGCGCGGCCTGCCGCATTGTCTGTCCGGCGGTGATTCACCTGGAAGAAGCCATCGTCAGCCCCGAGGAGATGCTGCCCTATCTCGGTCGTGGCGAACATGACGGCAAAGAGGGCAACCTCGCTTATCACAACTCGCTCATGGTGCAGGTCTGGTCGGCGCTTGCGGCGCGGGACACCACGCTGATGACCCATGTGATGGGCACGCATTTTCCGCCCAGCCTGACCAATGCCACCTATGCCACCTACCTGCGGTGCCACGACGACATCGGCTGGGCGGTGACGGACGAAGATGCGGCGGCGGTGGGGCTGAACGGCTACCTGCATCGCCGCTTCCTGGCCGATTTCTACGAGGGCACCTTCCCCGGATCCTTCGCCGCCGGCGAGCTGTTCCAGCACAACCCCGAGACCGGGGACAAGCGCAACTCGGGCACGCTGGCCTCGCTGGCCGGGTTGGAGCGCGCGCAGGCGAGCGGCGATCCCGGGCGCATCGGGCTGGCCATCGACCGTATCCTGATGGGCCATGCGCTGATTGCCGCCTGGGGTGGCATTCCGCTGGTCTACATGGGGGACGAGATCGCCCTGCTGAACGCCTACGACTACCGCGATCACCCGCCGCATGCGCATGACAGCCGCTGGCTGCACCGCCCCGCGATGGACTGGGACCGGGTCGAAATGGCCCGCACCGCACCAGACAGCGTGCCGGGGCGGGTGTTCCACGGGCTGAAAACGATCCTGGCACGGCGCGCCGAGACACCGGAACTGCACGGGCACTATGCAACCGAGGTCCTTCAGACCGGCAACAGCGCGCTGTTCGCGCTGGCCCGGCGCGCGCCCACCGGCAGCCTTGTCTGCCTGTTCAACTTCACCGAATCCTGGCAGGGGATCCCCGCCGCCTGGGTCCGCGCCCAAGGTGCAACGCAGCTGCACGAGGTGCTCAGCGATGCCGCGTTGGGGGATGCCAATGGGTGGATTGCCTTGCCGCCCTATGCACGGGTCTGGATAAGATAGCACCCGGGGTGTGTGCCTGCACGCACCCTATACGAATTGCTCGCGGATCAGGCGTTCTTCCAATCCGTGGCCGGGGTCAAAGAGGATGCGATGGGCGATCAATGGCTCGGAGCGGATGTCGACCTCGACCACGTCGGGCACGGCGCGGGCATCGGCCTCGGCCATGACCGGGCGCTTGTCCGGGTCCAGCACCTCGAACCGCACCTCTGCCGTCTTGGGCAGCAGCGCGCCGCGCCAGCGTCGAGGGCGGAAGGCCGCCATCGCCGTCAGCGCCAGCACATCCGCCCCGATCGGCAGGATCGGGCCGTGGGCGGAAAAGTTGTAGGCGGTCGAGCCCGCCGGCGTCGCCACCAGCGCCCCGTCACAGACCAGTTCCGGCATCCGCACCCGGCCATCCACCGCGATCCTAAGCCGCGCCGCCTGGGGCCCGGCCCGCAGGAGCGAGACCTCGTTGATCGCCAGTTCCTCGTGCACCGAGCCATCCGCCGCGGTGGCGCGCATCGACAGCGGGTTGATCACCTCTTCCGCCGCCGCGCTCAGCCGTTCGATCAGCCCGTGTTCGCTGTAGTTGTTCATCAGGAAGCCGACGGTGCCGCGGTTCATCCCGTAGACCGGCGCCGGGTTGCCCTGGGTGCGGTGCAGCGTCGCCAGCATGAAGCCATCGCCGCCGAGCGCGACGATCACATCGGCGCCCTGTTCCGCATGGTCGCCGTAGCGCGCCGACAGCGCAGCCTGGGCCGCCTGGGCAATCGGCGCATTCGAGGCGCAAAAGGCAATTCTCAGCGTCATGGGGCGGGTTTCCTGTGCGGGATCACTGGTTTCCGAAAGAAGCACATGTTTCCACCCGAGACCAGCCATGCCGCAGGCATTCGTGTTCCTGTCGCATTCCCGTCTTTTCGCGCGGCCCGGATTGGCTTAGGAACCCGGCCATCACATGCTTGCCAAGGAGCCAGGCCATGAACGCGCCGACCAAGGACACCGGATTTTTCACTCAACCCCTCGCCGACCGTGACCCCGAGCTGTTCGGGGCCGTGACCGGAGAGCTGGGCCGCCAGCAGGGTGAGATCGAGCTGATCGCCTCGGAGAACATCGTTTCGCGCGCTGTCATGGAAGCCCAGGGCTCGATCCTGACCAACAAATACGCCGAAGGCTACCCGGGCCGCCGCTACTACGGTGGCTGCGACTGGGTCGATGTGGCCGAGAACCTGGCCATCGACCGGGCGAAGAAACTCTTCGGTTGCGACTTTGCCAACGTGCAGCCGAACTCTGGCAGCCAGGCCAACCAGGGCGTCTACCAGGCGCTGATCCAGCCGGGCGACACCATCCTGGGCATGTCGCTTGATGCGGGCGGCCACCTGACCCACGGGGCGCGGCCCAACCAGTCGGGCAAATGGTTCAACGCGGTGCAATACGGCGTGCGCCAGCAGGACAACATGCTGGACTACGACCAGGTCGAGGCATTGGCCAAGGAGCATAACCCCAAGCTGATCATCGCCGGCGGTTCCGCCATCCCGCGCCAGATCGATTTCAAGCGCATGCGCGAGATCGCCGACATGGTCGGTGCCTACCTGCACGTGGACATGGCGCATTTCGCCGGTCTGGTGGCGGCGGGCGAGCATCCCTCGCCCTTCCCGCATGCGCATGTGGCCACCACCACCACCCACAAGACCCTGCGCGGCCCGCGCGGCGGCATGATCCTGACCAATGACGAGACGATCGCCAAGAAGGTCAACTCGGCCATCTTCCCCGGCATCCAGGGCGGGCCGCTGATGCATGTCATCGCCGCCAAGGCCGTGGCCTTTGGCGAAGCGCTGGACCCGTCGTTCAAGGTCTATGCCCAGCAGGTGATCAAGAACGCCCAGGCGCTGTCGGACCAGCTGATCAAGGGCGGGCTGGACACCGTGACCCACGGCACCGACACCCACGTGGTGCTGGTCGATCTGCGGCCCAAGGGCGTGAAGGGCAATGCCACCGAAAAGGCGCTGGGCCGGGCGCATATCACCTGCAACAAGAACGGCGTGCCGTTTGACCCGGAAAAGCCGACCGTGACCAGCGGCATCCGGCTTGGCTCTCCCGCCGGCACCACCCGCGGCTTTGGCGAGGCCGAGTTCCGCCAGATCGCGGATTGGATCATCGAGGTGGTCGACGGGCTGGCCGCCAACGGCGAAGACGGCAATGCCGAGGTCGAGGCCAAGGTGAAAGCCGAGGTCGACGCACTGTGCAAGCGGTTCCCGATCTACGCCGATCTCTGAACCCGGCACCCAGGCGCAGGGCTTGGTCCAATAGCGCCAAAGAGACAGCCCCCCGGAAAATTTCCGGGGGGTTTTTCGTTGGCACGATAAAATCCGTGTGATTTTTTCAACGGATTGGCGGGGCTTGTGCGTATCAACCTTGAAATCAACAGGAGGATACCCAATGCGCCGTCCGTATTACATTCCGCCGATTGTCACCGCCGCCTTCATTGCGCTTGGCATGCTGGCCTCGGTTGCCAGCAGCACACAGGCCTGCACCGAGACAAAAGAGGCCTGCGTGATGGCGATCGAGACCGAAGACCGCTGAACCGCGCTCAGAACAAACCGCGCCAGCGGGCCACACCCACAAAGACCGCCCCGACCAGCAGGATCTTGAAGACGATGGCAGCGGCCAGGTTGATCCGCGCGGTCTTGCGCCGGGCGTCAAAGTCGGTGTTTTGCAGGTAGCGGGTCATGCGTTTGTGCGCCGCGTTCAGCGCCGCGACATCGATCTGCCGCGCCAGCTTTGGGTTGGCGGCGCGTTCACCGGCCTCGATCAGCCGGGCCGCATCACGCCGCACCCAGCGCGGCAGACGGCGCCCGGCCCGCTTCAGCTTCTGTTCCAGGCTGACGCCGCCGACATGCAGCCGGGTCTCCATCAGATGCGCCAGCGCCGCCTTGCGCGTTTCGATATCCTGCGGGTGTATCACAGCGCCCCCTTAAAACGTTTCCGGGAATACCTTGGCCATCAAGCATCGCCAAAAGCCCGAGCGCGCCGAAGGCGTGGCAGGGTTTTGGTGATCCGGGGTTTTCCCGAAACGCTCTAA